>Ga0255338_1003888_pt1 | contig 16799 bp, 15 predicted proteins | sample MeOH1_35cm_T4_19_FD_203715 | JGI IMG/M metagenome (GOLD analysis project Ga0255338, IMG submission 203715) | Sandy soil microbial communities from University of British Columbia, Vancouver, Canada - MeOH1_35cm_T4_195 | ecosystem: Engineered > Artificial ecosystem > Sand microcosm > Unclassified ...
AGGGCGCGCAGGCGAAGCTTGAAGTCTCCGTCCTCGGATTGGAGGAAGAAGCCGTTGTTCCATCCGGCGGTCGGCTTCTGCTTCTTGAGGCGGTCATCGACGACCTTCTCAACCTGTTTCGGGTCGACCGGCTTCTCCGACTGTGCCCGCAGGCGGCTCAGCTCGTCTTGCAGCTTGCGGACGGTCTCTTCCAGCTCACGCAGACGCTGCTCCGCCGACTTCTCGTTCACTGCGGGCGCCGCGGTTTGCGCCGCGGCGACCCGTTCCTCGCCGGGCGCTGCGGCCGCATCCGGGGCGGCAACCGCCGGCTCGCCCAGAGGCTCGGTAGCCGGTACGTTCTCGTCTGCGTGTCCGGCCGTTCCCAGTGCCAGGGTGGCGGCCAGTACCGCGGTCCACGCCAGCGGGCGTGTCCCGGTGTAACTAGTAGGCATTCATTTCCTCTTGTTGGATGCACGCCTCCAGTGTGTCTGGTAAGCGTTGCCCTTTATTCTCTTTTCCGGCCTCCCGGTTTCGGGTCAGCGGGTGGACTGCTGCCGTGCCGCTAAGGTCGATCTTTGCGCGGCAAGCGCACCTTGTTCGTACGTTCGAGCTGAATGATCAGCCCGTCCTGTACCACGACCGTCAACTTCCCGTGCTCCATGCCCTGGAGCGCGTCCCGGATCTGAATCAGTACCCGAGGGTCTTCAGCCCGGCGAGGGCGCGGTTGGGAAACGGGATTCTCTGCCATGAGATCAAACCTCCTGCACCTCGGCAGTGATCGAATTCAACAACGGAAACCGCTGATGCGCTCGGGAAAGACGCAGAGGAGAGACCATGCGCTCCCGGCGGCGGCGAGCCCTAGATGGAATAATCTCCATCATCCACAAAAACTTTCAGCTTGCGGGGCTTCACGAAGACGTTCTCACCGGTGCGGAGGGCGAGCTCGCGATACCGCTCCCGGGTCAGCTCCGCTTCAATGAGGTCGCCATTGTCCGATCGTTGGAGTTCCAACCGGATCACCGGACCAACGGGGCTGATGTGCCGCACCGCCGCCGCGATCGAGGTGCCGCCGTTCTTATGGCGGACCACCTCCAGATCGTGGGGGCGCACGTAGGCCGTGGCGCGCTGGTCTGACGCCGCCGCGTGCTCCGGCGTGGAGACGGAGAGCCCGCCCATCTGCGCCTCACCCTGGTGGACGCGGCCGTGGAACAGGTTCACGCTGCCCAGGAAGTTGAAGACGAAGGGATTGGCCGGGTGCTCGTACACCTCTTCCGGCGTACCATCTTGCTCGATCTTCCCCTGGTTCATCACGATCACGCGGTCGGCCACTTCCAGGGCCTCCTCCTGATCGTGGGTCACGAAGAGACTGGTGATGTGCAGGTCGTCGTGCAGGCGGCGCAGCCAGCGGCGCAGCTCCTGGCGGACCTTCGCGTCCAGCGCTCCAAACGGCTCGTCCAGCAGGAGCACCCGCGGCTCGACCGCCAACGCGCGTGCCAGTGCCACACGCTGCCGCTGCCCCCCGGACAACTGCGACGGATACCGCCCCGCGAGACCGTCGAGCTGTACCAGTTGGAGCAGTTCCATCACCCGCTTCTTGATCTCGGCCCGGGGCGGACGCGTCTTCCAGGGACGCACGCGGAGACCGAACGCCACGTTCTCGAACACGGTCATGTGCCGGAACAGCGCGTAGTGCTGGAAGACGAACCCGACGTGCCGGTCTTTAACGCTGCGACGCGTGGCCTCTTCTCCATTGAAATGGATCTCGCCCTGGTCCGCCGTTTCCAGTCCGGCAATGATCCGGAGGAGGGTGGTCTTCCCGGAGCCGGAAGGCCCCAGAAGCGCCACCAGTTCACCGGTGCCGACTTTCAGTTCCACGTCCTTCAGCGCCTGAAAGCTGCCGAACGACTTACTGATCCCTTTTGCGTGAATGCTCATTGGTCTTTTACCAGGAGCCCAGTCCAAGCTCGAGTAGGTGGCGCATCGTTGGAAGGCGTCAAGCGTTAGCGGTAGTGCCTCAAGTGGGATCCGCGTTTAACGCTGCTTCTAATGGCCGGAGAGGCCTGGCGCCGGTCTCTCATACCCCTACTCAAGAGGTGACTAGGCTCCACCTTCCTCGGCTGCTGCCGTCAGTTGGCGGTGCGCCATCCATTCCACGATGCTCTTCAGCACCAGGGTGACCAGCGCGAGCAGCGTCAGGAGGGACGCGACCGCGAAGGCACCGACAAAGTTGTATTCGTTGTAGAGAATCTCCACGTGCAGGGGCAGCGTGTTCGTCTGGCCGCGGATGTGGCCGGAGACCACCGAGACCGCGCCGAACTCGCCCATCGCGCGGGCGTTGCAGAGGATCACCCCGTACAGCAGGCCCCACTTTACGTTGGGGAGGGTCACGCGCCAGAAGGTTTGCCAGCCGCTGGCACCCAACACGATGGCGGCTTGCTCCTCGTCGGCACCCTGCGCCTGCATCAAAGGGATCAACTCGCGGGCTACAAAGGGGAAGGTCACGAACGTGGTGGCCAGGATGATCCCGGGGACCGCGAAGATGATCTTGATGTTATGGTCTTGCAGCCATGGCCCGAACTGCCCGCGCGCGCCAAAGAGCAGCACGAAGATCAGCCCGGAGATGACCGGGGACACGGCGAATGGCAGGTCGATCAACGTGATCAGCAGATTCTTGCCTGGAAAGCTGAATTTGGTGATGGCCCACGAGGCAACCAGTCCGAACACGATGTTCAGCGGCACGGAGACTGCGGCGGCGATGAGGGTGAGCTTGATTGCCTCCACCGCGGTCGGTTCACGGATCGCTTCCAGATAGGCGCCGTAACCCTTCTCAAACGCCTGTGAGAACACCGCGGCGAGGGGGATCACGAGGACTATCCCTAGATAGACCAGCGCGATCCCGATGAGCAGCCAGCGCACGAGCAGCGGCTCCCCGGCTCGAGCGCGGCTTTTGGTCGCGCGTACTTTCATTCCGGTAGTTGCGGGCACGGTACTTCCTCTAAGTGGTGGAGTAACGACGGCTGCTCCACCACTGGATCAGGTTGATGATCAAGAGGAGCGCAAACGAGGCGACGAGCATGACGCAGGCTAGAGCGGTTGCGCCCGCATAGTCGTAGTTCTCCAGCTTTGCCATGATCAGGAGCGGGGTGATCTCCGTCTTCATCGGCAAATTGCCGGAGATGAAGACCACGGAGCCGTACTCCCCAATGGCCCGCGCAAACGCCAGGGCAAAGCCGGTGAGGATGGCGGGGCCGAGGGGCGGCAGGATCACACGCAGAATGGTCTGCCAGCGACTGGCGCCGAGGCTCTCCGCCGCCTCTTCGATCTCCGCGTCCAGGTCCTCCAGCACCGGCTGGATGGTGCGGACCACGAAGGGGAGGCCGATAAAGATGAGGGCAAGCACCACTCCGGGAGGGGCAAACACCACTTTGATCCCCCGGGGCTCCAGGTGCTTGCCTATCCAGCCGTTTGGTGCGTAGACCGCGGTCAACGCAATCCCGGCCACGGCGGTGGGCAGCGCGAACGGTAGGTCCACCAGCGCGTCTACGATCTTCTTGCCCAGGAACTGGTAGCGCACCAGCACCCACGCCACGATCACCCCGAACACTGCGTTCACGGAAGCGCCCACCAGAGAGGCAAAGAAGCTCAACCGATACGCTGCCACCGCCTCGGGATCGGAGATCGTGCTCCAGATCTTCGGCCAGGTCAACGTCGAGGTCTTGAAGAAAAGCATCGACAGCGGGATCAACACCAACAGGCTCAGGTAGAGCAGGGTGAGGCCCATCGTCAGCCCGAAGCCGGGCAGGACGCTGCGTTTTTTGAGTGAGAGGATCATCGAAGTGGGGAGACGGAATGGGAATTGACAATTGAGAATTTCAAATTGTCAATTCCCAAACGACGTTAGGGCTTATAGATCTGGTCGAACGATCCACCGTCGCCGAAGTGCTCGGCCTGGGCTTTGCGCCAGTTGCCGAAGACGGAGTCGATGGTGAAGAGCTTCACCTTGGTGAACTGTCCGGCCAGCGCGCCCACTGCTGCCGTATTCCGCGGGCGGTAGTAATTCTTGGCGGCGATGACCTGGCCTTCTTTGGAGTAGAGGTACTTCAGGTATTCAGTGGCCACCGCGCGGGATTTCTTACGATCCACGACCTTGTCCACCACCGCGACCGACGGCTCCGCGAGGATGCTGATGGATGGGGTCACGATCTCGAACTTGTCCGGACCAAGCTCTTTCACCGCGAGGAACGCTTCGTTCTCCCACGCCAGCAGCACGTCGCCGATGCCGCGCTGGACGAAGGTGTTGGTCGAACCGCGCGCACCGGAGTCCAGCACCGGCACGTTCTTGTAAAGCCGCGCCACGAACTCGCGCGCCTTTTTCTGGTTGCCGCCGTTCTTCTTTAGCGCGTAACCCCACGCGGCGAGGTAGTTCCAGCGGGCTCCGCCGGAAGTCTTCGGGTTCGGCGTAATCACGGAGACCCCGGGCTTTACCAGGTCGCCCCAATCTTTGATGCCCTTCGGGTTGCCTTTGCGCACCAGGAAGACGATGGTGGAGGTGTAGGGGGCGCTGTTGTTCGGCAGCCGCTTGATCCAGTTCGTGTCGCTGACCAGGCCGGCATCATGCAGCGCGTCGACGTCGTAGGCCAGTGCGAGCGTCACCACGTCCGCTTCCAGGCCGTCCGCCACCGCGCGGGACTGCTTCCCGGACCCGCCGTGCGACTGCTGGACGGTGACGTTCTGTCCCGTCTTGCCCTTCCAGTACCTGGCAAACGCGGCGTTGAAGTCCTGATACAGCTCCCGGGTGGGGTCGTAAGAGACGTTCAACAGCGTAACGTTCTGGGCGGCCGCAGGGATCAGGCTACCCAGAGTCAGCGCCGTCAATCCGATAAGCGCCAGGCGGCGGGATAGGGTCCGTGCTTTATTAGGCTTCATTGTGTTCCTTTCGAGGGCAACTGGTCTTTGGCCAGCAAGACAGGCCGCCAGTGAGGCGGGCGAACAAAAAAGAGGCCAGGACTCCGCTGTTTGCGGTTTTGTCCTGGCCTCCAGTTGTCTGGTCAGCCGCGTATTCGATTGGGGTGCCGGGTCAGGCGAGGCGGATCTTCTCCGTCTTCTCGATCTGGACCACTCGCCCGTCCTGAATGATGAGTTGCACCACGCCAAACCTGACGTCGCGCACGGCGTTCTGAATGGCTTCCAGCGGCAGGGCGGGCGGAATGGGGGAGCCCGGGGGCTTCGGCTTTTCGCTCATGGCACTACTCTCAGATGATGTAGTCCAGCACCTGGCTGTGGACTACTTTCAAGTTCTCTTGTCGATCTCTCAAATCGGCGAAGGTGGTGTTGTCCAGTACCGCCGCCAGCGCATCCCGTGCCTGCTGCCAGGCCTGCCGGAGCCCACAGGTCTCCGGCTCGGGGCAGCCGCACTCCATATAACCGGTCTTGCTGACACAGCTAATCGGCGCCAGCGGACCATCTACGGCACGGACCACCGCGCCCAAAGTGATTTCAGAAGGAGACTTTGCCAGCGTATAGCCGCCGCCCGGACCTTTCCGGCTTTGCACAAAACCCCCGCGTTTTAGTGAAAGCAGGATCTGCTCCAGGAATTTCTGCGGGATGTTTTGTCGCTCTGCAATGTCATGCAAGTGAACGGGCGCACCATCAAAGCGGAAGGTCAAATCCAGTAGTGCTCGTGTTGCGTACTTCGCCCTGCTCGACAGCATGCTTATTGCCTATATTTCCTATCGTTTCAGTAGTCTATTTGTATCATCGGCTAATGGGGCTGTCAAGCTCCCAAGCGAATCTCGTCCAGAAAATGAAAAAGCCGCCGCCAGCGGGTAGCTGGCAGCGGTAATCGGCGAAGATCCCGGAAGTACCGGAGGGCGGCCCACGGATGGCCCAGCGAATAAGGCTGGGCATGGGGGCCGGGATTGGCTACGCGGTGGTGGTCCCTTCGTGGGGGGTGGGTCGAGTGCGGGTGGGCTTCTCGAAGCGGAGGTCCACGGGCGGTAGGGTCACCTCCGGCTGGAACCGGTTGATCTGGATGACGCCCGGATGGCCCACCGCCACCGGCCGGCCCTGGAGGCGACCGATGGAGCCCCATGTCATGATCAGCACGTAGTCGCCTTCGGAAATATCGCGGAACTCAAAGTGGCCTTGCTTATCCGCATAGGTGCTCGCCGCGACCTGGCGCCACGCAAAGGGGCGGCAGATACCCATTAGCTCCCGGCTCTTGCCGACACGCACGAGGCCGATGCGCGCACCCGCCGCCGGGGCTCCGACGAGGCGCACCTCGCCACGCACCACGCCCCCCGCGAGCGGCTCGATACCACCCATGGCGCTCTGGAACTCCCGGCTATTCAGGTTCACCTTACGGAGGTATTCCAGCGACTTTTCCGAATCGCCAAAATGGCGATATGCGGCGCCCAGCCAGCGGGAACGGTCCGGCTCAGACCAGGCGAACAGCTTGGGGTCGGCAAGCCGATCCAGGACTTTGCGGTGCTCAGGCGTCGTGGGACAATCAGCCAACTTACCGAGAAGTAGCTCAGCGATCACCGGGGAGGGAGCATGCTCCAGAAACTCCATGTCCAGGGCTACGGAGCGCGAGACGAGCCAGTCGATTGCGGCGCAATCGTGAAGGTGTCCGAAAGCACGAAACATCTGGTGACTACGGTATTTTCGAGCCGCGACAAACCGCTCCACCGCTTCCACGGTACTACCGTTGCAGGCGATGGGGTCCAGACCCCGTCCGTCATCGGTGCCGTCGGAAGTGCGGCTATAGATTACCCGGCCATCCGGAACCATCAGGGCGGCGAGGCGGGGCAGCGGCGAGGCGCGCAGCCCCAGCGTCTTCGCGAGTCCCACATTTTCCGAATCGAGCTGACCGAGACTGGACCGCAACAGTGTGGCTGCCGGTGCGGTAAGCGCCGCGGCTAGCCCGGCGAATACGGCCAGGCGCGCAGCCCCCGAGCGCTCGATGCGGCGTGGCCGAAAAAGTACCGCTACCAAACCGAGGTATACGCCGGCGACCGCAGGCAGAAGGAGCGCCATGGCCAGCAAGAACTGCCAACCGCTTTGATCTACGAGACTGAACGCCGGCGCCGCGGCGAGCAGCCAGGCCCGGCCTTTGATGAGCGCCACGACAGCGGGGAGCGCCGCAACGCCTGCCCCCAGGCCCCAACGCAAACGAGGCAGTCCATCCGATTTCGTGCCGGGAGACACCGGGCCCCCGGGACCCCAGATCACCCAGAGAGCAGCGCAGAGCAGAACCGCGAGCAGCAAGAGGTGTACGGGGGCCGGCAGAGACGCAGTCCAGAGCGGAAGACCCCCCAGGAATACTCGCCCCAGCCGGCCGGGACCCTCCTGCGGCAGGTAGGCAGCAAGCGGGGAGAGCACGCCCATTACCCAGAAGGAACCGAACGCCGCAGTCGCGACCCGGATCAGCCGGTTAATGTCCAGGTGTGCGGAAGCCCCACGTCCAGGGTTTTCATCCGGCGGCTGAAGGAGCTGGAAGTGTTCGGAGAAGAACGGCCCGAGCATGCCGACCGCGCAAATGAGCAGGAGCACGATGAGAGCGGAAAGGGGCCGCTCCCAGGCGTCCATCACGCGGGCGATATGCTTCAGCCCCTCGATCCAGTCCATGGCACGGGGGCGAGGGTAATGCTGGAACGAACCAAGCCGCTCCAGCGGGAACCGTGCGAGAGCACGGGCAGCCGTTAGGCCCACAAGCAACCCTAGCCCGCCATAGACTGCGCAGACGGGCCAGAGCGATGGGCGCCGGCGCATCAGGCTTTGGGCTCGTAATTGTTAGGGTCGACCGGAATCCAGAGATAGAAGCGGCTGCCGTGCCCGTATTCGCTCTCTACCCACAGCCGGCCCTTGTGGCCCTCTACCATGTGCTTGGTCAGCCAGAGACCGAGACCGGTCCCTTTGATGCCATGGTGGCCCGGAGACTCGACACGCTGGAACTGCTGGAACATCTTGGGAAGCTGCTCCGCGGGGATGCCGAGGCCCTGGTCGCTGACCGTGATGAGCACGCCCTCGCCATCTCGCTCCGCCTTGATGCGCACCTCGCCGCCGTTGGGAGAATACTTGAGCGCGTTGCCTACCAGGTTGTGCAGGATCTGCTGCAGCTTCCCTTCGTCCGCCTGGAACGTCAACTCCGAGTCCGGAACGTCTACAATCAACTGGTGGTTGGATTTCAGTTGCGAGCTCTGCCGGTGGAGGCGCACCACGTGCTCGATGGTGTCCGCCGCCTTGGTCTGCATGTAGGCGAATTGCAGGGCGCGGCCGTTCTGGATACGGGCGATATTCAGGAAGTCGTCGATGAGCACGCCCAGGCGCTCCGCTTCAGTATCGACAATCTGAAGGAATTCCGCCTGGGTCTCCCAGTCGAACATCCCTTCACCGGCCTGAAGTAGAGTCGCAACAAACCCCCGGATGGGGGTGAGCGGCGTGCGCAACTCGTGAGAGACCATGTCTACGAAGGCGGACATCATCCGCTCCGCCGCGCGGATATCGGTGATGTTCTCGAAAACAATGACCCAACCAAGCGACTGCTTGTCTTCCGAGCGGATCTGGTCGAGCTGCACGCGATAGATGCGCTCTTCTTCTTCCCCGTCCTGGTTATTAACCATGAGCGCCACTTCCATGGGCTCGTCCAGGGGATTACCTTCCAGCGTGGAGGAGATCAAACGGCAGATCTCCTGGTTCTCGATCAAATCCAGGTAGGGACGACCAAACCAGGTCTCACTGCTCACGTTGAGCGCACGCAGCGCCGCGGGGTTCACCTGAGTGACAGTGCCCTTGAGCGAGATGGCCATCAACCCGACCGAGGTGCTCTCCAGGATCGACTTGACCTGCTTGCCCTTCTTGACCTCATCCCAGTAGAGCTGGCTGGTAACGAGAACGGCGGAGACCTGGCGCGCCATCATGCTCAGGAGGCGCGCGTCCTCCATATCGAACGGGCGGCCGTAGTACTTGTCGAACGCCACGAAGGCGCCCATCACCTGCCGCTCTACAACATCGTTGTTCTCGTCCCGTCGTTCAAGGGCAAGCGGCACGGAAACGGCATTCTGCACGTTGAGTTGCTGAAACTGCGCCAGGTCACCATTCACGGCGGACGAGTGATCTACCAGCACCGGTCGGTCCTGCAGAACCGACGTGCCGAGGGCGGAGTCGCTTACCGTGAACTCGACGCCCTTGACCGCTGCGTCTTCCATCCCCGCGAACGGACGCATGGCGGTCAAAACGTTCTTGTCGCGCTCCCAGATCAGGACGCCACAGCTACGCGCCTGCAGCAAGGAGGCGCTGCGCCCCAGCATCCTCGCCAGGGTATTAGCATCCGTAGGGGGTTGAAGACCTTCACCGTCCAGCAAGGGAGACCTCCTGTGCCATCGTGGCAGCAGAACTCAAAGCGCTATACCTGAGCAATTTCGCTTCAGCCCGTCACATCTCCTCTAACGACAGTTAGGGCACCTTTGGGCCGGGGAAGCAGGCAGCACCATTCTCCAGGCACCAAGCCGCCTTTTTTGAGACGCAACGGGTAAACAGATCGTTCCCAACAGGGCGCCAGGGAATCTAGCCCTGTCCAAACCGGTTGAGCAGACCGCCGAACGCGTCCTCGACGCCTCCCGCGGTCTCCTCTTCCACCTGTGCCACCACGTTGCGCGCCACCTGTCGAAACGCCTGGGCCTGCACGGAGTCCGGGGCCGCGACCACCGTAGGGGCGCCGGTATCACCATGCTCCACCGTAGCGGGATCAAGCGGGATGCTGCCCAGAAACGGAAGCCCCATCTGCGCGGCGGCGTGCTCGCTGCCGCCGCGGCTGAAGATGGGTGTTTGCGTGCCGCAGCAGGGGCACGCAAAGTTGTCCATGTTGCCCACCACGCCCAGCACCGGTACGTTGAGCTTCTGGAACATCCCTACTGCCTTCAGCGCGATGCTGACCGCCACATCCTGGCTGGTCATCACCACCACCGCGCCGGTGATGGGCACGGACTGCGCGAGGGTGAGCTGTGCGTCACCGGTCCCGGGTGGGAGGTCGACCACGAGGTAGTCCAACTCACCCCAGGCGCAGTCCGAAAGCATCTGCTTGATCGCGCTGCCGACCATCGGTCCGCGCCAGATTACGTACTGCTGGTCGCCCGTCATCAGGAAGCCGAGCGACATCAGCTTCACTCCGTGGCTTTCCAGCGGGATGAGCTTACCGTTTTCATGAGCGGGCATCTCCTGGACGCCCATCATCATCGGCACGCTCGGACCGTAGACGTCCGCGTCCAACAGACCCACTCGAAATCCGTCCAGCGCCAGTGATACCGCGAGGTTGGCGGCAACCGTGGACTTACCCACCCCGCCCTTACCGGAGCCGACCGCCACGATGTACTTGACCCCGGGGACCAGCCCGGTTGCAGGCGCTCCGCCCGGACGAGCAGCCGGAGCAGCCTGCGGAGTGCTCTGGGGGGCAGGCGCCGGAAAACGGACATTGACGGTAGTCACGCCGGGCACCTGGGAAACCGCCGTGCGGCACGCTTCCTCATACGACTTCTTCAACTCCGGGCCCGCGTTGCCGAGGAGCAACTCGAATGCGACGTGGCCATCGCAGATCTTGACGTTCTGGACCAGGCGACGGGATACGAGGTCGCCCCCGCCTCCCGGCAATTGGATGCGGGCCAGCGCGGCGAGAACATCGGCTTCGGCTATCGGCGTTGTGTCTGACATGGAGGCGTGTTGAATCAAAATCAGTCGGGCTACTTCTTCAACAGTCTATCACGGTGCCCCGATCCCGACTCGAGTCGTCCCCGTCGGCAACGCATCGATCAGTGGGCGGGTGTGGTTAGCCGTACGTCAGACGCCCGCGCCCACTATGGTGGCCCGGCCGGTACGCGACTGCGGAGCTACCTGTTGAAGCGCGAAGTGGCCGCCAGCACCGCAGGAATGGTGGAGTGATGGGGAAACCGTGAGCCTGCGGCTCCCATACTCCACGACTCCACAGTTCGACTCATTATGACCGGCGCCACCTGCGCGGTGCGTTGCTGGCGGGGCCCGTCGATGAAGAGTTTCAGGGTATCCCGGTAGCGAAACGCGATACAGAGAAACGGCGTCCACGAAACGCACGGCAATCGATCTCGCGGCAGGCTCAGGGAGCGAGGATGGAAGATACGGTTCTCTTAACGCAAACGGTCACGCAACTCGTGAAGGCGGGGTCGTTTGCGGATCTCGAGCGCGTGCTCGAAGAGCAGCCTCTCGACCACATCGCCGACCTGCTGGAGCACGTCGACCCGAGTATCCGGGACGTCATCTTCTCCGCCCTGGAGCCGCATCGCGCGGGGGAGGTAGCCGCCCGCCTCGACTTCTCCGTCCGCGAGGACCTCCTCGACGACCTCCCCACGGACCAACTCGTGGAGATGGTGGAGGAACTGGACGCGGACGACGCGGTCACCATCCTCGAAGACGCGGATCCGGACGCAGCCGACGCGGTGCTCCGCCACCTCGATCCGGAGGATGCCGGTGAGCTGCGCGAGTTGTTGGGCTACGAAGAGGACTCCGCCGGCCGGAACATGGCCTTTGGCGCGCCCGCGGTCCTCCAGGATATAACCCTCGGCCAGGCCATCCAGACCCTGCGAGAGCTGGCGGATGAGATCGATGAGCTCTCGCAGGTGTACGTAGTGGACGCGATCGGACGCTTGCGGGGCTACCTTCCGCTCGACGTTATCCTCCTACGCCCTCCGGACACTCCCGTCGTCGAGGCGATGCGGACCGACGTCACCTTCGCCTACACCTACGAAGATCAGGAGACCGCCGCCAAGCGCGCACAGCGCTCCCAGTTGCCTGCAATCCCGATCATCGATAGCCGCGGCGTGCTCCGCGGCCAGATCTCTCATGAGCGCCTCCGGGAGATCGTGGAAGAAGAAACCTCGGAAGACATGTACCGCATGGTGGGTCTCTCCGAAGACGAGAGCGTCCACTCCACGTTCCAGTTCTCCCTCAGTAAACGGCTGCCGTGGCTGCTCATCAACCTGTTCACCGCGATCCTGGCGGCCTGGGTGGTGAGCTTTTTCGAAAGCGTGCTGGCGAAGATGGCGGTACTCGCCGTCCTTCAGAGCATCGTACCGGGGCAGGGCGGCAACGCGGCGATCCAAACCCTCACCATTACGGTGCGCGGCCTAGCGCTGGGCGACCTTGACTGGCGGAACAGCCGCCGCGTCTTCCTCAAGGAGCTAGGGCTCGGGCTGATCAACGGCGCGTCCGTGGGGTTGACCATCGGGCTCCTCGTCTGGTGGTGGCAGGGCAACCCGTGGCTGGGAGTGGTGATCGCCGGCGCGATGCTCTTCAACATGATCGCGGCGGCGGTGGCGGGCTACTGCGTGCCCCTCGCCCTGCGCGCCTGCCGCCTCGACCCGGCCCAAGCGTCCGGCGTCTTCGTCACCACGGTCACCGACGTCTGCGGGTTCTTCTTCTTCCTGGGCCTGGCCAGCCTGCTGATGCCGCTGTTGACCAAGAGGTAGGGGATGAAGAGGTGGGTGTAGGAGTTCGGAGCAATTCGAAATCTTCAATTTGAAATTCTAAACTCTAAATCTCAAATTGAACTCTCCCACACGCCCATACCGGCCCGTCGCAGTGCTACCAGACTGTGCCCACACAAATCTCCCCGTCCGGCGCTACGGCAGGTTCTCCCAGTACATTTCTACCGGCGCCGTTCCGTCGTAGAAGCGAACGCGGATTTGGGCGGCGGCGACAGCGTCCACTAGCGGCGCAAGCTCGGCGGCGCGCTCAGCGGGGTCCAATTCGCGTAGTGCGTCCGCCAGTTCGTAAAGGCCGCGAGCGAAGCGGAGGGTCGCTTCGGGGAGCCGGACACGGGCACTGAGGCGGGAGAAACCGCGCTGCGCGGCATCGAACTGGCCCGCGGCGAGCGAGCTTACCGTTTCGCCAACGTAGGCCGCGGCGGCCCGCTCCGGCGCCGCCTCACGTGGGGAGTTTTCAACGAACAAGTCGCCAGACTCTCGAAAGGCATGCGCCGCAGCAGCCATTCGCTCTTCTTGGAGCTCCCGCCGGCCCCGGACCCACGCTGCGGCCCCAAGAACCTCTGCGAGGGCCCCGGAGGCTGGACGGATCAGGTGCTCCGGAATAAAGCCGGCGCGGATCTCTGCTGTGATCAAGCTTGCGAGCAGTTCGGGGTCGTCCGGAGCCTCGGCCCGTGCGGCACACAGGCATTGAGCCGCGTCGGCGGAGAAGTCCAAGCGCCCGAGGGCGAGACCCCGCAGTTTGCGCGCTCCGGGGATCTCGGGTTTTACCTCCAGCGCCGCGGCGAGGAGGTCCGCGCACTGCTCGAACTGCCGCAGCAGGTAAAGCATGCGCGCGTGCTGGATTTCAGGATGAACGGGTGGTTCGCCGGTGGGCGCGCCGGGGATCGCAGGCACGGATGGCGCAACGTCATCCGGCCCCATCACGGGCGCCGGGGGCGGAGGCGGCGTGGGCTTCCGCAGGTCTAGATGTTGCCACCGCCCTTTAGCCATTGATGATAAACTTTGCCCGGCCTCGCCGACCCGTAGGCGAGGGTACACCTTCAGGTATGTTACCACACGGCCAGGCGGGGAAATCGCCCCGCGGCCGACCACCCTGGTCGCTACGACCCTCTTGCCCGCCGGTGTCCGCTGCGGCGGCTGCCGCCGGCACCGGGAGTTTCACGCATGGCAACCACCGCCACACCGCCCCGCGCCGGGGAGTCCGTTGAACAGCTCAAGGAGACGGCGCGTCTCCTGCGCAAACACATACTCGAGAGCACCACGGAAGCGGGTTCCGGACACCCCAGCAGTTCCTTCTCGTGCACCGAGATCATCGTGGCGCTCTATTTCGGAGGCCTCCTCCGTCACGACGCCAAGAACCCGACTGATCCGAACCGAGACCGCTTCATCCTCAGCAAAGGGCACGCCGTACCCGCGCAGTATGCGGCCATGGCGGAGTGCGGCTACTTCCCCGTGGAAGAGCTGATGACGCTCCGTAAGCTGGGCAGCCCGCTGGAGGGCCACCCGAACGCCCGGAAACTCCCCGGCATCGAAGCCCCCACCGGGTCTCTCGGTCAGGGCCTCTCCATTGGTGTGGGCATGGCGCTTGCCGCCAAGCTGGACCAGGGCGACTGGCGCACCTGGGTGGTGCTGGGCGACGGTGAGATCGACGAAGGACAGATCTGGGAGGCCGCGATGTCGGCGCCCAAGTTCCATCTGGACAACCTGATCGTCATCGTGGACGCCAACACCGCGCAGCAGACCGGCTACACCAAAGACGTTATGCCGACCGAGTCGAAGGTCGACAAGTGGGCGGCGTTCGGTTGGGAAGTGCAAGAGATCGACGGGCACGACTTCAACGCTCTGCTGCCGGCGCTGGAGAAGGCGCGCGCCGCCGCGAACGGCAAGCCGCAAGCCATCATCGCCCGCACCCTGAAGGGCAAGGGCGTCAGCTTTGTGGAGAAGGATTACGGCTACCACGGAAAGCCGCTGACGCGCGACGAGCTGAAGCGTGCGCTGGAGGAACTGGGATGGAGCTAGGAAAGTCGATCGGCCTCGTCGAGGGCAAGGCCACCCGCGTCTCGTTCGGCGAGACCCTGCGTGACCTGGGGAATGAGAACCCGGACATCGTAGTGGTGGACGCGGACCTCAACAACTCCACCCGTACGGACATCTTTGCCAAGGAGCACCCCGACCGGTTCTTCAACGTGGGGATCGCCGAGAGCAACATGGTCGGCGTGGCCGCCGGCCTCGCCGCCAGCGGTAAACAGGCTTGGCTCGCTTCCTTCGCCACGTTCGTCATGTCGAACGCCTACGACCAGCTTCGCATGTCAGTCGCGTTCCCGCGCTGGAACGTGAAGGTCGTCGGCAGCCACAGCGGAATCAGCATCGGCGAAGACGGCCCGTCGCAGATGGGCATCGAAGACGTCTCTCTCGCCTGCTCGCTGCCCGGTTTCGTGGTGGTGGTGCCGTGCGACGACTACTCGATGCGCAAGGCTACGCGAGCGATCAGCACGCTGGAAGGCCCCGCCTACCTGCGCACCGGTCGCCCCGCAGCGCCGATCATCTATAGTGACGAGGTTTCCTGGGAGTTGGGCAAGGCCACGCAGCTCAAGGACGGTAAGGACCTCACCATCATCGCCAACGGGCTGATGGTGGCTCCGGCGCTCGAAGCCGCCGCCGCCCTGGAGAAGGAAGGCGTCTCCGTGCGGGTGCTGGACATCCACACCGTGAAGCCGCTGGACGTGGAAGCCGTCTCCCGCGCGGCGCAGGAAACGGGCCGCATCGTCGTGGCGGAAGAGCACCTGGCCCACGGCGGGCTGGGCAGCGTGGTGGCGCAGGCCGTGGCGCAGAGCCACCCGGTACCGATCCGGTTCGTGAACCTGGGCGACCAGTTTGCGGAATCCGGCTCCCCGGCCGCCCTGCTGGAGAAGTACGGGATGAACTACCAGACCGTAATCAAGGCCGCCCGCGAACTCCTGTAAGGGGTCAAGCGTTGAGCCTCAAGCGTTAAGAAGAGAGGGGTGCCTTATCAGGAGGTTCATCCCTCTCTTGCCAAGACCGGGCAACCGTTATCCGCTTCTTGATGCTTAAGGCTTACGGCTCAACCTTTAATGCTCCGCTGAGATTTGTCCACTTGGTATTCCAGTTCGTAAATCGCGCGGCCGATAATTCACCCTGTAACGCTTTTTAGGCCGAGTTTTTCGAGAGGAGAGCCATGCTGCTTAAGGCAATCCGACAGTGGTTCCGCCAGCTCCGCTGCCCGCACGAGAACCGCATCATGGATGGCATCGTTCGTGAGCCGGTTACCTACGCCCGCCAGGCGAGCTACTACTGCCCCGACTGCCAGCGCAACTGGGTCACCTGGAATCTTCCGGACAGCGTGGCCCGCTAGGGGAGCGCTTCCTGCCACCAACGCCAAAGCTCGGCGCATGACCGAGCGGCGATCAAGAAAAGTAACACGCGCGAAAGGCGAGGGAGCAATCCCTCGCCTTTCGCTTGCCTGGTCCAACTACGGGGGAGGCCTGTCCCTTAAAGCGCTCGGGGCGCTTCCGGCCGCGACAGTCCCATCCCGAGGCCGAGCAGTGCCGCCAGCGCCAACAGGCCCGCGAAGAGGCCCACCCGGAACGGCTGCGGCTGGTAGGTCCACTCCACGGTGGCGGGTCCCGCGGGAACAAGGACCCCCTGGAATGCCGCATTGACCCGCACCACAGCGAGGGGCTGGGGCGGCTCGCCGTCCTGGTGCAGTACGGCTTTCCAGCCGGGTGCAAAGCTTTCCGCCAGCACCAGGAGAGAGGGCTCGGCCGCGTTGGTTCGAGTGGTGAGATGCTGTGGGCTATGCCGAACCAACTCCGCCGGCGTGCCGCGGGAGAAACCGGCCACGTCCGGGTTTGGAGTCTGCACTCCGGAGTTGGGGGCCACCAGGGCCAGGCTGGAAAGGGCGGATGGACCGGCGGCGCGCAACCGCTCCAGTCCGGGTCCGTCCTCGGCGGCGAACCAGTTGCCCACGGTGTAGGCTTCCGGCAGCGCCAGATGGTCCTCGTAAACGTACGGCGGGCCGGGCGGGAACTCCGGCGCCGGCAGCAGTCCCGCGCGGCTCAGTGGCTTCTGGCTTACCACGTACTTCGCGGCCACCAGCGGGAACAGCGGGGAGTCTACCCGCTTGACGAACAGGATGTTTCCGTTCTCCAGCGGGCTCGCGGTCGCTTCCGGCCGCGCTATCGCGTCCATCAGGCTTCGAGTGCGTCCCAACAAGAGCGAGTCATAAGCCTGCACGTCGCGCCACCCATATGCGATGGACGCGTTTGGCGGTAGCACCGCGTCGGGAAT
>Ga0255338_1003890_pt1 | contig 16787 bp, 19 predicted proteins | sample MeOH1_35cm_T4_19_FD_203715 | JGI IMG/M metagenome (GOLD analysis project Ga0255338, IMG submission 203715) | Sandy soil microbial communities from University of British Columbia, Vancouver, Canada - MeOH1_35cm_T4_195 | ecosystem: Engineered > Artificial ecosystem > Sand microcosm > Unclassified ...
GCGGCCGGCGATCGTGATCAGGCCTGGGTCGCCCGGCCCTCCGCCGATCAGGACCACACCGGCGGCCCGTGGGGCGGCGTCGGACTCGAGCTTGCCCTCGTGCAGGCACTCGATGATCCGGTCCCGCAGCGCCGCCGTGCGCCGCGGGTCCCGGTTCTCGCGCTGGTCCCCGAGGACCGCGACGGTGACCTCGCCGTGCCGGCCGACCGCCGGCGTCCACGCGCTGCCCCGGGAACCGTCGTCGGAGCGCACGCAGAACGTGTGCCGGGCCTCGGCCGCGCTGCTCACGGCGTCGTTGACCGCCGGGTCGTCGGTCGCCGCGATCACGTACCAGGCACCGTCGAGGTCCGCCTCCTCGAACCCCCGGCGCAGCCAGCTGACCTCGCCCGCGTCGGCCATCCCCTCGATGGCCGGTGTCACCTGGGGCGACACCAGGTTCACCTGGGCGCCTGCGGCGATCAGTCCGGGCACCCGGCGCTGGGCGACCTGGCCGCCGCCGACGACGACGACCTTGCGGCCCTCGAGGCGCAGTCCGGACGGGTAGGTCGGGGCCGAGGGGCCGGACGAGTCGGGGGTGCCGGGATGGAGGTCGCTCACCCGCACCATTGTGCTGGGCGCGCGTTTCGGGGGCATGACGAAGGCTCACCCACCGGACTAGGTTGACTCACATGAGCATCGAACGCCCGGTTTCCCCCGATCCCTACCCGCTGCTTCCCGCGGTCCCCTCGTTCACGGTCACCAGCGAGGACGTCGTCGACGGCCGGCCTCTGGACGACGCGCAGGTCGCGCGGTTCGGCAACACCTCGCCGCAGCTGTCGTGGAGCGGCTTCCCCGAGGGTACGAAGAGCTTCACCGTGACCTGCTTCGACCCGGACGCGCCCACGCCGTCCGGTTTCTGGCACTGGGTGCTCGTCGACCTGCCGGCCGACGTCACCTCGTTGCCCGCCGGCGCCGGCGCCGAGGGTGCGACGCTGCCCGGCCACGCGTTCATGTGCCGCAACGACGGTGGCCCCAAGGCGTTCATGGGCGCCGCTCCGCCCGAGGGGGACCAGGTGCACCGGTACTTCTTCGTGGTGCACGCGGTCAAGGACGCGTCTCTCGGCGTCGACTCCGACGCCTCGCCGGCCGTCGTGAGCTTCAACCTCGCCTTCAAGACCCTCGGTCGCGCGATCATCCATGGCACCCACCAGTACTGAGGGCTCCCGGGCGGACGTCCTCGGGCCGCCGTACGTCGCCACCACGCTCCGGCTGCGACCCGACGACGAGGGCGAGGTCGTCGCCACGCTGGTCCACCGGCCCGCGGACGAACCGACCGGTCGCGCCGTGCTGCACGTGCACGGGTTCGCCGACTACTTCTTCCAGACCGGCGCCGCGGACTTCTGGTGCGAGCAGGGCTACGACTTCTACGCGCTCGACCTGCGCAAGTACGGCCGTTCGCTGCTCCCCCACCAGACGCCGAACTTCGTCACCGACCTGACCACGTACTACGAGGAGCTCGACCTGGCCTTCGCCGCGGTCACCGCCGGGCACGACCACGTGGTGCTCTCCGCCCACTCGACCGGCGGGCTCACCGTGCCGCTGTGGGCGGCCGACCGCAGCGCCGGGGTCGACGGCCTGGTGCTGAACGCACCGTGGCTGGACATGCACGGCGACCTGGTCATGCGCCATCTGGCGATGCCGGTGCTGCACCGCATCGGCGCGTACCGGTCCCACGTGGCGATCCCCCGCAAGGTCAGCGGGTTCTACGCGCGCAGCCTCCACGTCGAGCACGAGGGCGAGTGGCCGTTCGACCTGGCCTGGAAGCCGCTGCAGTCCTGGCCGGTGTACGCCGGCTGGATCCGGGCGATCCGGATGGGGCAGGCCCGGGTCGCCGCCGGGCTCGACCTCGAGGTGCCGGTCCTGGTGCTGTCCTCGACGCGCTCGGGCCGGCCTGCGTCGATGGAGGACCCCGACGTGTTCAGCACCGACATCGTCCTCGACGTCGAGCAGATCCGCCGACGGGCCACGATGCTCGGGCGGCACGTGACGCTGGCCCAGATCGGGGGCGCGATGCACGACGTGACCCTGTCCCGCCCGGAGGTGCGCAAGGTCGCGTTCGACGAGATCGGGCGATTCCTCAGCGCCTACGTGGACGGCCAGGCACTACCCTCTCGCCCATGAACCCAGTCACCGGACTCGCGCTCGGCCGCGTCGCCATCGGTCTCACCGCCCTTGCCTCTCCCGGCATGGCTGCCAAGCTCTTCCGGCTCGACGCCGCGGACAACCCCCAGCTGCCGTACATGAGCCGCATGTTCGGCTCACGCGAGGTCGCGCTCGGCGCGATCACCCTGATGGCGAAGGGCAAGGCCCGGCGCAAGCTGGTCGCGCTCGGCATCGCTGTCGACGGCGCCGACGCGTTCGCCGGCATCGACGCCATGCGTTCGGGCTCGGTCAGCCAGTCGGTCGGGGTCGGCCTCACGGTCCCCGCGATCGGCGCGGTCCTCGCCGGCGCGGTCGGTCTCGTCACCGAGCGCTGACCGGTCACACCAGGAACGACACCAGCGCCACCACGCCGACCACGACGATGACGGCGCGCAGCAGCGCCGGGGGCAGCCGCCTGCCGACGGTGGCGCCGATCTGGCCGCCGACGACCGAGCCGACCGCGACCAGCGCGGCGGCCCGCCAGTCGACGTCCGCGACCACCATGAACAGCACCGCGGCGACGCCGTTGACGATCGCGGCGAGGACGTTCTTCGTCGCGTTGTGGCGCTGCAGGGTGTCGTCGACGCCGATGCCCAGGATCGCCATCAGCAGCACGCCCTGGGCGGCACCGAAGTAGCCGCCGTACACCCCGGCGGCGCCGACGGCCGGCCACACCCAGGCAGCGCCGTGGTGCGGCAGGCCACCACGCGCCGCGTGCCGGGCGGCGACCGTGCGCGAGATCCGCGGACCCAGGATCACCAGCACGACCCCGAGCAGGATCAGGACCGGCACGATCGCGTCGAAGGCCGACGACGGCAGCACCAGCAGCAGCACCGCACCCACGAGCCCGCCCAGGAACGACGCCGAGGCCAGTCGCAGCATCCGGGAGCGCTGGCCCACCAGCTCCGCGCGGTAGCCCCACGCCCCTGAGAGGCTGCCGAAGACGAGGCCCACGGTGTTGGAGACGTTCGCGGTCACCGGCGAGAGCCCGACCGCGAGCAGGGTCGGGAACGTGATCAGCGTCCCCGACCCCACCACGGTGTTGATCGTTCCCGCGGCGACCCCGGCCAGGAGCACCGCGATCGCCTCGAGGAGCGTCACTGCGTGGGTGGCTCCTCAGCCGGCGGTGCCGAAGCAGGCGGCTCCGGAGCCGGTGCGGCGGGCGGCTCGGTCGTGGAGGATGCCTGGGCCGCCGCGATCGCCGCCTCGACGTCGGCGTGCGCCTTGGACAGCGACGGGTCGCTGCCACCGACCTCCACCCGCTCCGTGGAGCCCATGTCGACGCGGACCCGCGGGCCGCTCGTGTGCAGCGGGATCCCGGAGACCTCGTGCACGGCCGACCCGAGGCCCTCGAGCGCCTTGGTGATCTCCGAGGGGACCACCCACACCTTGTTGGCGTCGCCCTCGGCGATCTTCGGCATCATCTGGAGGTACTGGTAGGCCAGCAGCGCCTGGTCCGGCTGACCGTCGTGGATCGCCTGGAAGACGGTCTGGATCGCCTGCCCCTCACCCTGGGCCTTCAGGATCGCTGACTCCCGCTCGGCCTGGGCCCGCAGGATCACCGCCTCCCGGTCACCCTCCGCGTTGAGGATCGCGGCCTGCTTGTTGCCCTCGGCGGTGAGGATCGCCGACTGCCGCTGACCCTCCGCGGTGAGGATCGCCGCACGCTTGTCGCGGTCGGCCCGCATCTGCTTCTCCATCGAGTCCTTGATCGACGGCGGCGGGTCGATCCCCTTGATCTCGACCCGGCCGACCCGGATCCCCCAGCGACCGGTGGCCTCGTCGAGCACGCTGGACAGGCCCCGGTTGATCTCCTCGCGGGAGGTCAGCGTCTGCTCGAGGTCCATGCCGCCGACGATGTTGCGCAGCGTGGTCATGGTCAGCTGCTCGACGGCCTGGATGTAGTTCGCGATCTCGTACGTCGCGGCGACGGGGTCGGTCACCTGGAAGTAGATGACCGTGTCGATCGAGACCACGAGGTTGTCCTCGGTGATCACCGGCTGCGGCGGGAACGAGACGACCTGCTCGCGCATGTCGATGACGTACCGCACCCGGTCGATGAACGGGGTCACGATGTTCAGGCCCGGCTGCAGCGTCGCGCGGTACTTGCCGAACCGCTCCACGATGCCCGCACGCGCCTGCGGGACGATCCGGATGGTCTTCGCGAGCACGAGGATCGCGAAGAGCACCAGGACCACGAAGAACGCGAAGACGAAGGTCATTCGGTCCCCTCTGGTCGGGGAGCCCCGAGACGGGCTCCGGTTGGTGGGTCGGTCAGGAGTCCTGGGTCAGGACTCGAGCTGGTGGGTGCGGAGCACGTAGGCGGTGGCGCCCTTGATCGACACCACGTCGACCGTCACACCCGCCTCGATCTGGTCGTCCTCGTCGTAGGGCATCGCGGTCCAGACCTCGCCACCGATCTTCACGCGGCCCGGCGAGACGTGCGACATCGGCTCGAGGACGTGCCCGCGCTGGCCGATCAGGGCCTCGGCGCCGGTGCGCAGCGTGGGGCCGGCGTGCAGCCGGTGCACCATGCCGGGCCGGATCAGCGCCAGCAGGCCGACCGCGGCGGTCAGGGCGACCACGATCTGCGCACTCACCGGGGCGCCGACCAGGGCGATCACCATGCCGACGAGGGCTCCCCCGGCGAGCATGATCAGGATCAGGTCGGTGCTGAGCAGCTCCAGCACCCCGAGGGCGACGGCGATCATCAGCCAGGTCTCCCAGAGGTGATCGCGGAACCAGTCCATGGGCCGACCCTATCCAAGGTCACCCCGCGTGGCGGCTCGATCTGCGACGTGCGGCGTACCGGCCGTCCTCGAGGGTGAGGAGCAGGCTCATCCCGAACGTGGCGGTGAGGTTCTCCGCCGTCATCACCGCGGCCATCGGCCCCTGGGCGACGACCCGGCCCTCACGCAGCATCAGCGCGTGCGTGAAGCCCGGCGGGATCTCCTCGACGTGGTGGGAGACCAGCACGATCGCCGGCGACAGGGCGTCGTTGGCCAGGACCGACATCGTCGAGACGAGGTCCTCACGTCCACCGAGGTCGAGACCCGCGGCCGGCTCGTCGAGGATCAGCAGCTCGGGGTCCGCCATCAGCGACCGGGCGATCTGCACGCGCTTGCGCTCCCCCTCGCTGAGGGTGCCGAAGGTGCGGTCGAGCAGCTTGCCCGCGCCGACCTCGACGAGCAGCGCCCGGGCCCGGTCGTGGTCGAGCTCGTCGTAGTGCTCGCGCCAGCGGCCCACCACGCCGTACGACGCGGACACGACCACGTCGCGCACCAGCTCGTGGCGCGGGATCCGCTCGGCGACCGCCGCACTGGTGTAGCCGATCCGCGGCCGCAGCTCGAAGACGTCCACCGTCCCGAGCACCTCGCCGAGGATGCCGGCGACGCCGCTGGTCGGGTGGATCTGTGCCGAGCACAGCTGGACCAGCGTGGTCTTGCCGGCGCCGTTCGCGCCGAGCACGACCCAGCGCTCGTCCTCGCGCACCGTCCAGCTGACCGAGTCGAGCAGCGTCGCCTGGCCTCGCCGGACGGTGACATCGGCGAGCTCGAGAACGATGGTCATGGATCCCTCGGTGCATGGCGGGCGTCGGACGGCCGGCCGACGCCGGCGGGCGGTTCCGTGCCAACCTAGCGTGACTACCCTCGTCGCGTGTCCCTACCCCGAAGTGCGGTCCTCGCCGTCTGGCTCAACGCCTGCCTGCGCGGCTCGGTCGGCCCCGACGACTTCGCCGTGGCGGTGCGCGAGGACGACCCGCAGCACCTCGTCGTCGACTGGGCGCCCGGGGAGTCGATCCCCCTCGACCAGCTGCCGGCCCGCGTGCTGCGCGCCTCCGGGACCAGGGCCGGGCTCGCGCTGCCGGTCGCCGGCGACCCGCTCGGGCTCCGAGGTCCGGCCGCCTTCAACAGCCTCGCCCTCGAGTCCGGCGAGGCTGTCGTCCTGGCCGGCACCGGCGTCGGCCTGGTGCCGGTCCTCGACGCCCGGACCGTGCTCTGGCGGGTCGTCCCCGCGGAGCCGGTGCCCCTGCTCGACGGGGCCGAGGAAGGACGCCAGCTGCGCGCGGCGCTGGTGACGGCGACCGCCGAGCTCGCCCGCCTCGACGTCGCGTCGTGGCAGCCGGAGATCCCGGACCTGCTCCTCAACGTCGGGGACCGTCCGCACCCGGCACTGCCACCGGGCGCCGGCCCCCGGGCGATCGAGGACCTCGACCGCGCGCTGCTGTGCCTGGAGATCGTCGCGCTCGCCCTGGAGGACGAGGGCGGCGCCGCCTCGTCGTACGAGATCGGCGAGCGCCGGCGCTGTCTCACGGATCTGGACCGGGCGGCCCGACGGGTCGTCGTGGCCGTCTGCTCCGATAGCCTCGCTGCGTCATGAGCAATCCCCACGGCGGCGAGCCCCGGCCCCGGACCGTCCTGATCACCCTGACCGGCAAGGACCGACCGGGCGTGACCTCGACGCTCTTCGGCACGCTGGCCCGGTTCAGCGTCGAGGTGCTCGACATCGAGCAGATCGTGCTGCGCCGTCGGCTGATCCTCGGCCTGCTGGTGAGCGAGCCCCGCGACTGGAAGGCGCTCCGTGACGCCGTCGAGGAGGTCGCCGGCGACCTCGGCATGACCGTCGAGATCGAGAAGGGCGCCGGTGACAACCGGTCCCGTCCCGAGGGCCGCAGCCACGTGACCGTCCTCGGCTCGCCGCTCCGGTCGGGCGCGGTCGCCGCCATCGCCGGTCGGATCGCCGACACCGGCGCCAACATCGACCGGATCGAGCGGATGGCCCGCTACCCGGTCACCGCGATCGACCTGCACGTGTCCGGTGCGGCACCGGAGCGGCTCCGGGCCGTCCTGGCCACCGAGGCCGCGATCCAGGGCGTCGACGTCGCCGTGCAGTCGGCCGATCTGCTCCGCCGGGGCATGCGGCTGATCGTGATGGACGTCGACTCGACGCTGATCCAGGGCGAGGTCATCGAGATGCTCGCCGCCCACGCCGGCTGCGAGGCCGAGGTCGCCCGGGTCACGGAGGCGGCGATGCGGGGTGAGCTGGACTTCGCCGACAGCCTGCGCGAGCGGGTGGCGCTGCTCGAGGGCCTGGACGCCTCCTGCCTGGACCGGGTCTACGAGGACCTGGTGCTCTCCCCCGGCGCCCGCACGACCGTGCGCACGCTCAAGCGCCTCGGTTACCGGTTCGCGATCGTCTCCGGCGGCTTCAGCCAGATCACCGACCGGCTCGCCGCCGACCTCGGCATCGACTTCTCGGCCGCCAACGAGCTGGAGATCCTCGACGGCAAGCTCACCGGCCGCGTGGTGGGCGAGGTCGTCGACCGGGCGGGCAAGGCCCGGGCGCTGCGCAGGTTCGCCGCCGAGGCCGGCGTACCGGAGGCGGCGACGATCGCCATCGGCGACGGCGCCAACGACCTCGACATGCTCAGCGCAGCCGGGCTGGGGATCGCCTTCAACGCCAAGCCGGTCGTCCAGCAGGCCGCGCACACTGCGGTGAACGTGCCCTACCTGGACACCGTCATGTACCTGCTCGGGATCAGCCGCGAGGAGATCGAGGCGGCCGACGCCGCGGCCGGCATCGTCACGCCGGCACCGCCGCTGGGCTGAGGCGCGGGACGGTCAGTCGGCCCGCCCGACGTGGAACCCGGCGATCCGCGCGGCCGCGACCTCCAGCTGCGCCCATTCCGAGGCCACTTCGAGCACGGCGATCGCCGACGTCGGGAAGCCGGTGGAGATCTCGGCGAACGCCGCCGGCTCCGCGCTCCCGTCGTCGAGCAGGTGCACCAGGTGCGCCATGGTGGGGTTGTGCCCGACGATCATCACCGTGCTCGCGTGGCCGGGCGCGGAGCGGAGCACCGCCAGCGCCGCATCCGGGCCTGCGGAGTAGAGCCCGGCCTCCAGCTCCGGCTCGAGGTCGAGGCCGGCACCCTCGCGGAACGCCGTCCAGGTCTCGTGGGCGCGCGCCGCGGTCGACACGAACGCGTGGTCGGGCAGCAGGCCCTCGGCGCGGGCCCAGCGGCCGGCCTCGGCGGCGTCCCGGATCCCCCGCAGGGCGAGCCGGCGCGCGTGGTCGGAGGCGGCCACCGGCTCGGCCTTGGCATGTCGCATCACGACCAGTCGGCGTACGTCGTCCCTCACAGCGGCCACTCTCGCAGGGCGACCACGCGGTTGTCATGGCACCACGGGAGGATCTGTGCGCTCACCCGGACGGTGTCTCCCCACCCGTCGAGCGGAGGCCGATCCACGAGACGATGCCGCCGGCGGCCAGCAGCCCGGCGGCGAGCAGCAGCCCGGTCCGGAACCCGTCGGTCAGCGCGACCGGGTCGCGGTAGTCCTCGCCACCGAGCCCGACGACGGCCGGCAACGCAGCGACCGCGAGCAGCGACCCGGCGCGGGCGACGGCGTTGTTGATCCCGCTGGCCACACCCGCGTGCTCGTCCGGCGCTGCCCGGAGCACCGCCGCGGTGAGCGGGGAGACCAGGGTGGCCAGGCCGACTGCGAAGAGCAGCATCCCGGGCAGTACGTCGGGCAGGTACGACGCGTGCCGGCCGACGGACGCCAGCAGCACGACGCCCCCGGCGCACACGAGCGGGCCGAGGGTCATCGGCAACCGCGGGCCGGTGCGCTCGGCCAGGACGGCCGCCCTGGATGAGAACAGCAGCATCACGACCGTGATGGGGAGGGTCGCGAGTCCGGCCGCGAGGGGGCCGTACCCCGAGGACACCTGCAGCTGGAGGACGAGCAGGAAGATCACGGCACCCAGTGCGCCGTACACGAGGAAGGTCATCAGGTTCGCCGCGGAGAAGACCCTCGAGGCGAACAGGGAGACCGGCGCCATCGCGTGCGGGCGGCGCTCGAGCAGCACGAACGCGACCACGAGCCCGACGGAGACCAGACCGCAGGCGAGGATCGCCGGAGCGGACCAGTCCCGCCAGAAGGTCAGTCCGTAGGTGGTCGACGCGAGGGCGGCGACACCGACCACCGCGCCGGCGTAGTCGAACCGGGCACCACGCTCGGCCCGGTCGCACGACTCCGGCACGTAGCGACCCAGCCAGAGCACGAGCACGCACAGCGGCACGTTGATCGCGAAGATCCACCGCCAGCAGCCGTGCTCGAGCAGGAAGCCGCCCACCAGCGGGCCGGCTGCGGCAGCGATGCCGGACAGCCCGGCCCAGGTGCCGATGGCCGCGGCCCGGTCCTCGCGCCGGAACCCCGACTCGATGATCGCCAGCGAGCCGGGGGTGAGCATGGCCGCGGCGACGCCCTGCAGCATCCGGAAGGCCACCAGCTGGCCCGGCGACTGTGCGAACGCGCACAGCGCGCTGGTGACCGCGAAGCCCGCGACCCCAGCGAGGTAGACCCGGCGCCGGCCGAGCCGGTCACCGAGCGCTCCCCCGACCAGGATCAGGGACGCCAGCGTCAGCAGGTATCCGTTGAGCACCCACTGCAGCTGGGCCAGGTCCGCGTCCAGGTCGGTGCCGATCGTGCGCACCGCGATGTTCACGACGCTGCCGTCGAGGATGGCGATGCCCGAGCCGAGGATCACCGTGACCAGCGTGAGCCGACCCTGGCGCGAGTGGACGGCGACGAGGTCGGCCTGGGAGGTCACCCGGGCACGGTACCGACGCAACCGGACCGGCGACCAACGCAATCGCCGCGCAGGAGGGCGTTCAGGCCCCCATGGCGTGGTAGCCGCCGTCGACGTGCACGATCTCGCCGGTGGTCGCCGGGAAGAAGTCCGAGAGCAGCGCCACCACGGCCTTCGCGGTCGGGGTCTGGTCGGTCTCGTCCCAGCCGAGCGGCGAGCGCGCGGACCAGTTCTCCTCGATCGCCTCGAAGCCGTCGATCGCCTTGGCGGCGAGCGTCTTCAGCGGACCGGCGCTGACCAGGTTGACCCGCACGCCCTGCGGGCCGAGGTCGCGCGCGAGGTAGCGCGAGCACGACTCCAGCGCCGCCTTGGCCACGCCCATCCAGTCGTACGCCGGCCAGGCGACGGTGGCGTCGAAGGTCAGGCCGACCACGGAGCCGCCGTTGGTCATCAGCGGCAGGCACGCCTTGCTCAACGACGCCAGCGAGTACGCCGAGACCTGCACCGCCTGGGCGACGTCGGGCCATGGGCCGGTCAGGAACTTGCCGCCCAGCAGCGTCTCCGGGTTGCCGTAGGCGATCGAGTGCACCACCCCGTCGAGCCCGTCGACGTGCTCCCGGATCTGCGCCGGCAGGCCGGCCAGGTGCTCCTCGTCGGTCACGTCGAGCTCCAGGACCGGGGGCTGCTGCGGCAGCCGCGCGGCGATCCGGCGGGTGATGCCCAGCGCTCGCCCGAAGTTCGAGATCAGCACGGTCGCACCCTGCTCCTGGGCGACCCGCGCCACCGCGAAGCCGATCGAGCTGTCCATGGTCACACCGGTGACCAGGATCCGCTTGCCCGCCAGGATTCCGTTCTCAGCGATGCCCATTCAGTGCCCCATTCCGAGTCCACCGTCGACCGGGATGACCGCCCCGGTGACGTATCCAGCGTTGTCCGAGGCGAGCCAGGTCACGGCGTTCGCGATCTCGGCGGTCGACCCCATCCGGCCCAGCGGGATCTGGTCGCGGTACGCCGCCTGCTGCTCCTCGGGGAGCACCGCGGTCATGTCGGTCTCGATGAACCCCGGGGCCACGACGTTCGCGGTGATCGACCGACTGCCGAGCTCGCGGGCGATCGAGCGGGCCATCCCGACGAGGCCCGCCTTCGACGCCGCGTAGTTCACCTGGCCCGGCGACCCGAGCAGGCCGACGACGCTGGAGATGAAGATGATCCGCCCGCGCCGCAGCCGGAGCATGCCCTTCGCCGCGCGCTTCGCGACCCGGTAGGAGCCGGACAGGTTCGTGTCGAGGACCTGCGACCAGTCGTCGTCGGTCATCCGCAGCAGCAGGGTGTCGCGGGTGATCCCGGCGTTGGCGACCAGCACCTCGACCGGACCCTGGTGCTCCTCGACCGCGGCGAACGCCGCGTCGACGGACCCGCTGTCGGTGACCTCGCACGGCACCGCAAAGGCGCCGTCCGGCGCCTCCCCGGATCGGCTCGTGACGGCTACCTGGTCGCCCTGTGCGAGGAACGCCTCCGCGATCGCGCGACCGATGCCGCGGTTGCCGCCGGTGACGAGGACTGATCTGCTGCTCACGCGAGCGACGCTAGAGATTACTTACCGGTAGGCGTAATCGGGGGCGCGTCGGTCGCTGCGTCTCGGCTCCCTCAGTCGTCTTCGAGGCGGAAGCCGACCTTGATCCCCACTTGGAAGTGCTCGACGGCACCGTCCTTGACCTGTCCGCGGACCTGGGTCACCTCGAACCAGTCGACGTGGCGCAGCGTCCTGGCGGCTCGTTCGATGCCGTTGCGGACGGCCTGGTCGATCCCCTCGGGGGAGGTGCCGACGATCTCGGTCACGCGATAGGTGCGATTGGACATGGCCCAAGGATGCCATGGCCGTGACCGGCACCACGTGGGACCGCCCGGGAGGCGACGTAGGATCGAGAGATGGCTGCGCGACAGCGAGGACACCACCCGGAGGTCGTCTCGATCACCAGCGCACCGCCGAGCCCCCGGCAGGAGCTGGGGCAGCGGGAGCGGCGGTACATCGTCTCGATGGCGATCCGCACGGCCTGCTTCGTCGCGGCGGTCGTGGTCGGCCCGGGCTGGCTGCGCTGGGTGCTCGTCGCGGGTGCCTTCCTGCTGCCCTACGTGGCGGTGATCATGGCCAACAGCGCGAGCCCGCGGATCGAGGGCACCGGACCGATGGCGCCGGTCCTGCCCCATCCCGAGCTGGACGGGCGCGAGGAACGACCGCGAGATCAACCGACAGCGACCGACAAACGTGGGACAATCTGAGCGGGCCGGTATGCCGTCCCCCGGGCAACCGGTTCAGGTGCCGGGCGATTCACCCCCAAGGTCGTCCGGCACCGCCCATGTCCGGAGCATGTTCGGGGCACTCTCCAAGGAGCCAGCTGACGTGAGCGCGACCTGCTCGGCGAAGGGCTGCACGGCGCCCGCCACCTGGGACCTGCGCTGGAACAACCCGAAGCTGCACACGCCCGACCGGCGCAAGGTCTGGCTCGCGTGCGATGAGCACAAGCAGTCCCTCAGCGACTTCCTCGGGGCGCGGTCGTTCCTGCGCGAGGTCGTCCCGCACGAGGGCTGACGGCTTCAGCCGCCGATGGCGGACATCGGCCGGGTCGGCTGGAGGAACGCCGGGTCGTCGATCCCGTGGCCGGGAAGCTTGGTCGCCATCGCCGCGACCCAGCGGCGGGCGATCTCCGCGTCGTCGGCGCCGGCCCGCAGCGCGCCGCGGAGGTCGGACTCGTCGCGGGCGAACAGGCAGTTGCGGATCTGTCCGTCCGCGGTCAGCCGCACGCGGTCGCAGTCGCCGCAGAACGGGCGGGTGACCGAGGCGATCACGCCGACGGTGAACGGCCCGCCATCGACGAGGAACTCCTCGGCCGGCTGGCTGCCGCGGGGCTCGCGCGCCTCGGAGAGCACGAACTCCTGCTGGAGCGACGCGAGGATCTCGTCCGCGGTGACCATCGTGCTCCGCATCCAGCCGTGCTGCGGGTCCAGTGGCATCTGCTCGATGAACCGCAGGTGGTAGCCGTGGTCGAGGCACCAGCGCAGCAGCTCGGGCGCCTGGTCGTCGTTGATCCCGCGCAGCAGCACCGCGTTGACCTTCACCGGCTCCAGCCCCGCCGCGCGGGCGGCCTCGAGGCCGGCGATCACGTCGTCGAAGCGGTCGCGCAGGGTGATCCGCTCGAAGTCCGCACGACGGACGGTGTCCAGGCTCACGTTGACCCGGTCCAGGCCCGCGTCGCGGAGGGCGGCGGCGACCCGGCCGAGCCCCAGGGCGTTGGTCGTGAGCGAGACCTCGGGCGAGGGACGCAGTCGCTTGGTCCGGCGTACGACGTCGACGAGGCCCTTGCGCAGCAGCGGCTCACCACCGGTGAACCGCACCGCCGTGATGCCCAGGTGCTCCACGCCGATCCGGATCAGCCGGACCACCTCGTCGTCGGTCAGGACGTCCTCGTTGGGGAGCCAGTCCAGACCCTCGGCGGGCATGCAGTAGGTGCACCGCAGGTTGCAGCGGTCGATCAACGACACGCGCAGGTCGGTGGCGACACGACCGTGCCGGTCGGCCAGCGGCTGCAGGGGGTGCTTGCTCACCCTGCACAGCCTACGTCGAACGGCCACGGCTACCCTCGCAGCGTGATCCTCGCTGCGCTCGTCAACGCGATCTCGGCCACTCGGCGTCGAGCAAGCTCGCGCCTCGATAGCCTCGACGCGTGAGGTTCCTGCTCAGCCGACGGTGGCTGCTGTTCGCGCTCACCGTGGCCGCTCTCGCCTGGGGCGCGAGCCTCCTCGGTCAGTGGCAGTTCCACCGACTCGACGACCGACGGGCCGAGAACAAGCGGGTCGCGCACAACCTGGCGCAGCCTCCGGTGCCGTTCGAGGACCTGCTGCGGGTCGGCGCCGCCCCCGACCCGGACGACGAGTGGCGCGAGGTCGTGGTGCACGGCACCTGGGACGACGCGCACACCATCGTCGTGAAGTACCGCACCCGCGACGGGGCAGCGGGCGTCGACGTGGTCACGCCGCTGCGCACCGCGGACGGCGCGGCTGTGCTCGTCGACCGCGGCTGGCTGGGCACCGCGAACGTCGGCGGGGACCGGCCCGACCTGCCGGCCGCGGGCACCGACCCGGTGACCGTGCTCGGGTGGGTGCGCGTGGACGGCACCGGCGGCTCGACCACCGTGACCGACCTGGCCACCCGGGCGATCTCGAGCCGGGCGGCGGCCAAGGTGCTCCCCTACCCGCTGTACGGCGGGTTCGTCGATCTGCACACCGAGAGCCCCACGCCGGCCCGGCCGCTGGCGGCCACCGACCTGCCCGATGACAAGAGCGAGGGCCCGCACTTCTTCTACGGGCTGCAGTGGTGGTTCTTCGGGGTCCTCGCGGTGTTCGGCTTCGGCTACCTCGCGTACGACGAGTGGCGCCGGGCCCGCGAGGAGCGCGAGCTCTCAGAGAGCCCGGAGCATGCCGCCGTCGACGGGCAGCATGACGCCGGTGACGAATGACGACACCGGGCTGAGCAGGAACGCCGCGGCCGCGGCGAACTCCGCCGGCTCGCCGTAGCGACCGAGCGGGATCGTTCCGATCGCCCGCGCCCTCGCCGCGTCGGCGTCCCCGGTCTCGGCATCGAGCTCGGCGACCCGTTCGGTGCCGATCCGGCCGGGCAGCAGCCCGTTGACGCGGATCGCACGCGGGCCCAGCTCGTCGGCCAGGGTCTTGGCGGCCATCGCCAGCCCGGGGCGGAGTCCGTTGGAGACGGCGAGGTTGGCCAGCGGGGCGCGCACCGAGCTGGAGAGCACGAACGCGATCGACCCCGGACCCTCGATCGCCGTCGCGGTGGCCCGGGCCACGCGCAGCGCGCCCACGAAGACCGACTCGAACGCCGCCGTCCAGACCTCGTCGGCGGTCTCGAGCACGGAGCCGGTGGGTGGGCCCCCGACGGAGATCAGGGCGCCGTCGACCCGCCCCCAGCGGTGCAGGGCCGCGGCGACCACAGCCTCGCCGACGTCGGGGTCGGCGTTGTCGGCGGTCACACCGAGGGCACTCGGCCCCAGCGCGGCGACGGCCTCGTCGAGCCGCCCGCGGTCACGGCCGGTCACCACCACGTGGGCGCCGGCCTTGACCAGCAGGTCCGCGGTGGCGCGTCCGAGCCCGCGGGTGGCACCAGTCAGCACGTACACGTTGTCGGCGAGCCGCCAGTTGATCGGTTCGGTGTCCATCGGGCCAACCTAGTCCGGTCAGAGCGTCTCGAGCGCGGGGCCCGAGTCGAGACCGGAGGCCAGCCGGGAGTCGACCGGCTTGAACTGGGTGGCGTACAGGTCGGCGTAGGTGCCGCCCTCGGCGAGCAGCGACTCGTGGGTGCCCCGCTGGGTGATCCGGCCGTCCTCGACGACCAGGATCTGGTCGGCGTTGCGCACGGTGGACAGCCGGTGCGCGATCACCAGCGACGTCCGGCCCTCCAGGGCGGTGTCGAGCGCCCGCTGGACGGCGTACTCGGACTCGGAGTCGAGGTGGGCGGTGGCCTCGTCGAGGACGACGATCCGCGGCGCCTTCAGCAGCAGCCGGGCGATCGCGAGCCGCTGTCGCTCGCCGCCGGAGAGCCGGTAGCCGCGGTCGCCGACCACGGTGTCCAGCCCGTCGGGCATCCCGTGCACCAGCGGCGCGATCTGCGCCGACTCGAGGGCGGACCAGATCTGCTCGTCGGTCGCGTCGGGGCGGGCGTAGCGGAGGTTCTCCCGGATGGTGTCGTGGAACATGTGGGCGTCCTGGGTGACGTACCCGACGGCGTCCTCGAGCGACTGCAGGGTCACGTCGCGGACGTCCCAGAGGTGGGCGCTGTCGCCGACCCGGACGACGCCGGACGTCGCGTCGTACAGCCGGGCCACCAGGTGGGTGATGGTGGTCTTGCCGGCCCCCGACGGGCCGACGAGCGCGACCATCTGGCCCGGCTCGGCGGTGAACGAGATGTCGTGGAGGACCTGCTCGTGGTCGCGGCTCTCGACCCGGGCGACCGTCTCGAGGCTGGCCAGGGAGACCTCGTCGGCACGGGGATAGGTGAACGCGACATGGTCGAACTCGAGCCGGGCCGCGTGCGGCGGCAGCTCAACGGCGTCGGGCTTCTCCTGGATGGTCGAGGGCAGGTCGAGCACCTCGAAGACCCGGTCGAAGCTGACCAGTGCGGTCATCACGTCGACGCGCACGTTCGAGAGGCCCTGGAGCGGGCCGAGCAGCCGCAGCAGCAGCGTGGCCAGCGCGGTGAGCGTGCCGATGGTGAGCGTCGAGTCGATCACCAGGTGGCCGCCGATCCCCCACACCAGGGCGGTCGCGAGGGCCGGGATGAGCATCATCGTCGCGGCGAAGACGCGGGTGACCAGGGCGATCCGGACCCCGAGGTCGCGCACGACCCCGGCCTTGTCGGCGTACCGGGCGTCCTCGTCGGCGCGGCGGCCGAAGAGCTTGAGCAGGAGGGCGCCACCGACGTTGAAGCGCTCGGTCATCAGGTTGCCCAGGTCGGCGTTGCCGTTCATCTGGGCGCGGGTCAGGCCGCTGATCTGGGTGCCGACCCAGCGCGACGCGAGCAGCAGCAGGGGGAACAGCGCGAGGCAGGCGAGCGTGATCTGCCAGGAGAGCGCGATCATCGCCACCCCGACCACGAGCACCGAGATGGTGTTGGACACCGTGCTGGACAGCGTCGAGGTGAACGCCCGCTGTGCGCCGATGACGTCGTTGTTCAGCCGGGACACCAGCGCCCCGGTCTGGGTGCGGGTGAAGAACGCCAGCGACATCCGCTGGACGTGGCCGAAGACCTGGGTGCGGAGGTCGAAGATGAGGTTCTCGCCGATCCGCGAGGAGAGGTAGCCGCTGCCGACGCCGAGGGTCGCGTCGACGAGGGCGACACCGGCCATGGCCAGCGCGACCCAGGTGACCACGCCGGCGTCGTGGGCGAGGATGCCCTTGTCGAGCAGCGTCTTGACCAGCAGCGGCGTCACGACGACCAGCGCGGCGTC
>Ga0255338_1003891_pt1 | contig 16779 bp, 17 predicted proteins | sample MeOH1_35cm_T4_19_FD_203715 | JGI IMG/M metagenome (GOLD analysis project Ga0255338, IMG submission 203715) | Sandy soil microbial communities from University of British Columbia, Vancouver, Canada - MeOH1_35cm_T4_195 | ecosystem: Engineered > Artificial ecosystem > Sand microcosm > Unclassified ...
GAGGCCGAGGAGCGCTGGGTACGCCGCTTCTCTGAGCGCAGCCAGGAGGAGGCTCCTGAGGTCGCCGTGGCCCCCACGGATGGCGAAGTCCCCCTCAGCCGCCTGCTGGTGGACCGGGGCCTGGCCGCCAGCCGGAAGGAGGCCGAGCGCCTCCTCGGTCAGGGCGCGGTCAGCCTGGATGGCCAAAAAGCCACGGATCCGGCCCTGCGGCTCTCCCTGAAGTCCGGCCAGTCCATCCTGGTGAAGGTCGGCAAGCTCAAGCTCGAGCGCTGGGTGATCACATGAGCCTTCTGGCCCTCAAGGATCTCTTTGCGAAGCACCGGGCAGGGGCCACGGGCCTGTGGCGCCTGGGCCAGGAACCTGGCCGGACCATCTTCTTCGAGCACGGGAACGTGTTGTTCGCGTCCAGCAGCCACCCCCTGGACCGCCTCACCCACCTCCTCGTGGAGCGCGGCAAGCTCACCCAGGTCCAGCTCGACTACGCCATGGCCAACCTCAATCCGGCCATGTCCATCGGCCGGAACCTCATCGAAATGGGGTTCATCACCCAGCGGGATCTGCTGGATGTGGCCCGGGCCCAGGTGGAACGGGTGGTCTGGGCCGCCATGGCCGCGAGCGCGGAGGAACCCGCCTTCCAGGCCAAGAGCCTGGACGCCGCCACTGTCCGCCTGCCCTTCGACACCCCCGGCATGCTGCTGGCCGGTGTGCTGAACCTGCAGGACCGGGAGCGCCTGCTGGCGGAGTTGGGCCCCCTGGATCAGGTGGTCGCCCTGGAAGGCCGAGTGCCCCCCGACCTCAACCTGCCCTCCGACTTGATCCGCATCCCCGGCCTCCTGGACGGCCACCGGACCCTGCTGGAGCTGAGTCGCGAATCCGGGGTCGAGCCCTTCCGCTTGGGCGCCTTTGTGCTGTTCCTGCGGGAGATGGGCTGGGCCCGACTGGAGGGTCCGCCCTCCCTGGAGCTTGGATCTCTGGAGCCGGTCCTGGTGCCTCCGATGGAGGCTCCCCCCGCTCCGCCTCTCCCACCGCCCTACCCCTCCCTGATCGCGGAAATCCAGGCCAGCCAGTTCCCCACCACCAATCTGGAGCACCTTTCCGAGGCCCTGGACCAGTTGGGACCTGAAGACGAGGTAGATGAACCCCTTCCCTCAGGTTTCCAGCAGCCCCCCCTTCCGGAACCTGCCCTGCCCATCCAGCAGACGGCGGCCGGAAGTACCGAATTCCCTGAGCCGCCTTATCTTGAGCCCAGAGGCACATCTCGACGCCCCTGGGTCCTGTTTCTGCTCTTCCTGGCCTCCCTGGGGTTATGGGGTGGTCTGCGCTGGTACAAGCGCAACCCCATCATCCTGCCCCGTCTGGCCCAGCCAACTCCGCAGAACCTGGAACCATCCGCTCCGAAACCGGAACAGCCCCTCCCCGAGGCCACCCCCAAGCCCGAGGCGAAAGTCGTTCCCGAACCTCCTCCAGTCACCCAGGCCCCTCCCCCGGCGGAGCCGAAGCCGGCGGCCAAGCCCCCCGCGGTTCCTTCCAAGGCGGAGCGCCTGAAGGCCATCCGGGACGGGCACTGGAAGCTGACACTCACCCAAGGAGCCGCCCACCGTGCGGCGATCCAGGGAAAGTGGTCCCTGCGCCTGGAGATCGCCTGCCAGGGCGACACGGTCCAACACGCGGCCAGCCTGCTGAAAGGCCGGGACCCGGACCTCTTCATCCTGCCCATGGCCATGCGGAATGGGCGAACCTGCTACCAGGTCTTCCTGGGGAGCTACGAATCGGAGGCCGCGGCCCAGACGGCTGCCCAGCACCTCCCGGCTCCTTTCATGACCGCCGGGAACCGTCCGAAGCCCTTCCGCGTCGACCAGATTCCCAGTCGGCAATAGGCATAAGTACTGTCCTCCTCGTACATATTCCCATTGCAATTTATGGCCCTTTACAAAAGGGCTAGCTCGGGCCATACTTTATATGTATACGAGCTGGTCCATTAAGTGCGACCTGATGATCTTTGTGGAGTCCGATGCTGTCATCCTTCCATCCCACCAATTGGAGCAAGACCTGTGCGCTCTGGATCCACGAGATCCATGTCGTCTTCGACCCTCCAACTCCAGTGGATCCAGGTAAGGGCGGGCTTCTCAGACTCATGCGGTGGAGCACTCCCCGGGTAGCCACCCTGGTGGCCCTCAGCTTCACCCTCCACTGCACCCGGCCCCCGGCGACCTACGTTACTCCGGCCACCAGCTCCCGCGGGGGCGCCCTGCCCGCGGATGGCCAGGCCTATGTGGAAGAGGGCGTGGCCAGCTGGTACGGCGGCAACGACGATGGATTCGCAGGCCGGCCCACGGCCAGTGGGGAAATTTTCGATCCCGAGCAGTTCACCTGCGCCCATCGGACCCTTCCCCTCGGCAGCTTCGTGGAGGTGGAGAATCTGGAGAACCGCAAGCGCACCGTACTCCGGGTGAACGATCGAGGCCCCTTCATCAAGGGCCGCGTGCTGGATCTTTCCAAGCGCGGCGCCGAGGAACTGGGCTTCACGGGCCGGGGCACCACGCGCATCCGCCTCCGCTCGGTGGACGCCATGGGCCTGCCCACCGCTCTGGATCCGGCCGTGGATCACACGGACCCCTTCGTGGTGCAGGTGGCCGCACTTTCCGATCCCAAGAATATCGAGTCACTTACACGCGAACTTGAAAACACCTTCGGCGTAGTGACCCTTCAGAGCGCCACCACTCGGGGCGGTCTGGCCGTGAAGCGGGTCCGGGTCGGCAGCTACACCAGCCGCCAGGATGCCGAGCAGGCCACCGAACAGCTCGCCAAGCTCCTGAAGGATCGCGGTGTCGAACCCTTCATCACTCGCCAGCGCTGAGCCCCTGCGCCCCTTCCTGGTCATCCCGGCCGGGGGGCGGGGCCTGCGCATGGGCGGTGGCCTGCCCAAGCAGTTCCGGGACTGGGGCGGACGGCCCCTGCTCCAGGCCACGGTCGATGCCTTCTTCGACCCCGGCATGCCCCCCCTGGCTGGCATCGCCTTGGCGGTACCGGAGAGCCATTTGGAAGAAACCCGCTCCTGGTCCTTCAGCGCCCCCTGCTGGGTGGTGCCCGGGGGGGACACTCGGCAGACCTCGGTCTGGTCGGCCCTCCGGGCCCTGCCCGACCAGCCCCTCGCTCCCGTGATGATTCACGATGCCGTTCGCCCCTTCCCACCTGCCGCCCCCCTCTGGGAGGCCTTGGCAGCCTTGAACCGTTTCGACGGCGTCCTGCTCGGCGAGCCCTCCACCGACACCCTCAAGCGGGTGGACGCAGAAGGATGCGTGCTCGGAACCGTGCCCCGGGAGGCGTTCTTCCGGGCCCAGACTCCCCAGATCGCCCGCCTGGGCACTTGGCTCCACGCGTTCCGCGCCGCGGACGAGGCCGGCTTCACCGCCACCGATGATGTGGCCCTGCTGGAACGCCTGGGGTTGGCGGTGAAGGTCATCCCCAGCCCCAGCTCCAACCTGAAGCTCACCACCCCCGAGGACTGGGAGCGTACCCAGCCCCGCTGACCACGGGTTGTGGTGGAGATACCCACAGCCGCCATTTACATGGCACAAATTAAATCATGAAATGATTTAGTTTGTGCCATGGCACGAAACTGGCTTATGAAACTGCGAGGCCCACCTATGCCCCGCAGTACCACGCCCCAGACCCTGAGCCGCGAGATCACCATCTCGGGCCGTGGCCTGCACGGCAACCGCCCCTGCTCGGTGCGGCTGGTGCCGGTGCCCGAGCCCTCGGGGATCGTGTTCGTCCACACGCCCACGGGTACTGAGATTCCCGCCAAGGCCGCCCTGGCCGGCGATCTGGTGCTGGCCACCACCCTGGTGAAGGATGGCGTGCGGCTCCAGACCATCGAGCACCTGCTGTCGGCCCTCACCGGCCTGGAGGTCGAGCACCTCCGCATCGAGGTGGATGCCGAGGAGCTGCCCATCCTGGATGGCAGCGCCGCCCCCTGGGTCGACGCCATCCTGCAGGCCGGCACCCGGGCCCTCGCGGGCCGCCGCCGTTTCCTGAAGATCACCCGGCCCATCGAAGTCCGGAACGGGGACCGCTGGATCCGCGCCCTCCCCTATGACGGCCTGCGCCTGCGCTACGTCATTGATTTCCCCATTCCCGCCCTGGGCCGCCAGAGCCGTGAGTTGACCCTCACTCCCGAGAAATACCGCCGGGAGCTGGGCGCGGCCCGAACCTTCTGCCTCGCCCAGGAGATCGACCTCATGCGGTCCCGCGGTCTCGCCCTGGGCGGCAGCCTGGACAACGCCGTGGTCTTCGGCGCCGACGGCCCCCTGAACGAATCCCTGCGCTACGAAGACGAGGCTGTCCGCCACAAGATGCTCGACCTGGTGGGCGACCTGGCCCTCCTCGGCGCGCCCCTGCTGGGCCTCGTGGAAGCCCACGCCGCCGGCCACGCCCTGCACGTCGCGCTGGCCCAGGCCATCCTCGCGGATCCTGGCTGCTGGGAGTGGACCGAGGACGCCGAGCCCGTCAACGTGCAGTTCTTCTTCCGGCCTGCCGACCTCAGCATCGCCGCGCAGCCGGCCTGAACTGACGGCGCAGTCTACCTGCTCAGGCCATCCACGCTCAGGGACAGGCCATGCGGACGGCTGCCCGCAGCTCGGCGAAATCGAAGGGCTTCTGGAGGAGCCACACGCGGGAGTAGGAAGACAGGGCGCCTTCCACCGCCCGGTCCACCCTTCCCGAGGAAAGGATGACGGGAAGGTCGGGGTGCGAGATCCGGATCTCCTGCAGGGTCTCCACCCCGGTCATCCCCGGCATGTTCTGGTCGAGTACCACCAGGTCCACCACCAGCCCATCCTTCAGCCGGTCCAGGCCCTCGCGGCCGCCGGCGGCCACCTCGACCCGGTGCCCCGCATGGCGAAACAGGGCGGCGGCGGATTCGCGGATCATCTCCTCGTCATCCACCAGGAGAATGCCCAGGGCCCTGGCCCCTGATGCCTGGGGACCTTCCGGGACCGCCTCGAGCCGGGGGGATGGGACCGCCAGGGCCGGGAAGTGGAGCGCGACCCGCGTGCCCCGGCCCGGCTCGCTCTCGATCTTGCAGCTGCCCCCATGAGCCTTCATCGCCCCATAGACGATGGAGAGCCCCAACCCCGTGCCCTTGCCGATGGGCTTGGTGGTGAAGTAGGGATCGAGGGCCTTGGCCAGTACTTCGGGAGTCATCCCCTCGCCCGTGTCCTCGACCACCACTTCCACCGCGCCCCCACTCAGCGCCCTGGATTGGAACCTCAATCTGCCGCCCTCCGGCATGGCGTCGATCGCGTTCACACACAGGTTCATCAGCACATTGGCCAGTGAGACCGCCTCCCCCATCACCATGGGCAGGGGTTCCTCCAGATCCAGGTCCAGTTCGACTCTCTGGAAGGTGGTGTGGGAAATGAGCTCCGCTTCCTGCCGAAGCAACTGGTTCAGGTCCAGTGGAGCGGCATCCTCCAGGCGGTCACGGGCGAAATCGGTGAGCCCCTTGACCAGCGCCCGCCCCCGCACGGCCGTGTTGAGGAGAAGATCGAGATTCCCCGCCACCGAGGGATCGCCCTCGAAACGGTTCCGGAGGACCGTGGCCACGCCCATGATCGCCGCCAGCACGTTGTTCATGTCGTGCGCGACGCCGCTGGCGAGACTGCCGATGGATTCGAGTTTCTGGTACCGCAGCAGCTCGGCCTGGATCCGTCGCCGCTCCTCCTCCGCCCGCTTGCGCTCCAGCTCGTGGGCACAGCGCACGGCCACCATCTGCAGGATGGATTCCGCCAGCTCCCGGTCCACGATAGGCTTCTTCCCCATCACGGCGATCAGGCCAATGGGGTTGCCCCGCGAATCCCACAACGGAATGCCAAGGTAGCTCTCCGCGGCCATGTGCTGGAGCATCAGATCCTCGGGGAAGAGGCGCTGGATGCCCTTGGGATAGCAGCAGAGGCCCTTTCCCATGACGTTCTCGCAGGGTGTCCCGTGCAGATCGTATTCCACGTCTGGGACGATCTCCCCGGAGGCATACAGCCCCACGGTTTGTGCACGCTTCTGGTCGGGAAGGAGTTCGTCCACCAAGGCGTATTCCACACCCAGCTTTTCGCCAAGGAACAGCACCAACGCCGAAAAGAACCCTTCATGAGACTGGGTCCAACCCTTCTGGGCGATGAAGACCAGGGTCTCCTTGATCAGGTCATCCAAGTTCGTCATGACTTCATGACCTCAAGATCGGTTGGGGTGGGCGCGGCAGGACCTCTCGATGCTAATCGCTGAAGGCGACAGGAAACAATGGACTGTCGTAGTAAAGAATCTGCCCAGACAGCGTTCCTGCTTGCGCCCTCATCCACCAGCTGTCAGTCTTGTCGCTTCACCCTTGAGGTGCACAGGTGTTACTTCATCTCCAGCAATGACCTGACGAACCGGGCGGACGTGCCCGGGTGGGTGGCCGCACTGGCGCGGAATGGAGAGACGGAAGAGGACACGCGGAAGGCCGTGAAGGCCATCCTGGCGGATGTACGCCGGGACGGACTGAAGGCCGTGCTGGACTGGACCGTGCGCCTGGACGGCGTGGCGCTCGATCCCGCCACCCTACGCATTCCCGGATCCACCCTCGAAGCGGCCCGCACGGAGCTGGACAACCGCCAACCGGAACTCATGGCCGCCCTGCGGGAGATGATCGCGAACGTGCGCCGCTTCGCCGAAGGGCAGCGCGGTTGTCTGCGCGACCTGGAGCTGCCCCTGCCCGGTGGCGGCACCGTGGGTGAGCGCTGGTGCCCCCTGAAGACAGCGGGCGTCTACATCCCCGGGGGCCGGGCCTTCTATCCCTCCACCCTGGCCATGACCGTCATCCCCGCCCAGGTGGCCGGCGTCAACCGCATCGTGGGCGTGACGCCCCCAAAGGCCCAGCCCACCCTGCCTGGCGCCTGGGGCGTGGACCCCCTGGTGCTGGCCTGCGCGGCCGAGCTGGGTCTCACGGAGCTCTATCCCTTCGGCGGTGCCCAGGCCCTGGGCTGGCTGGCCTTCGGGGAGCCCGCGGTGGATCTCGTCGCAGGACCCGGCAACCGCTTCGTGGCCGAGGCCAAGCGGCAGCTCATCGGCACCTGCGGCATCGACGCTCTGGCGGGTCCCACGGAGCTGCTGGTCATCGCCGATGGCAGCGCCGACCCCGCCTGGCTCGCCGAGGATCTGCTGGCCCAGGCCGAACACGATCCTGATGCCGCCGCCGTGCTGGTGAGCGCCGACCGCACCCTGCTGGAAGCTGTGGAAGCGGAGCTCCAGGCCCGCGTGGCCGCCTCCCCCCGCCGCGCCATCCTCGAGCAGAGCCTGGGCGCCCACGGGCGGCTGGTCTGCGCGGACCGCGACCTCGCCATCGCCCTGGCCCAGGCCTGGGCGCCGGAACACCTGGAACTGTGCGTCCGCGATCCGGAAGCCTGGCTGCCTTCGCTGACCACCGCCGGGGCCGTGTTCATCGGCAGCGCCAGCGCCGAGGCCTTCGGCGACTATGGCGCTGGGCCGAACCACGTGCTGCCCACGGATCGCAGCGCCCGCTACACCAGCCCCCTGGGCGTGGCCACCTTCCTCAAGCGCCAGAGCCTGTTGCGGCTCTCTCCCGCGGATGCGGCCACCATGGCCCCCTGGGTCGAGAAGCTCGCCGAGGCCGAGGGCCTGGTCCACCACGGCCGCAGCGCCGCGCTGCGCGCCAACCACGCCCATCGTCATCCCTAGGGAGCGTCTCCTTTCCGAGCGCTCCGCCCTGCTTCTTCTCCCAAGAGGCCAGGTTTCCTCCTACCCTCATCCCGAGTTGCCCATGTCCTTCCTCCGACCCGACCTCGCCGATCTGCCCGCCTACCAGCGACCCCCCGAGCCGCCCACGGGCCTGCGCCTGCACATGAACGAGGCGGCCACTGACTGGCCTGCGGAGGCCCGGGAGGCGCTGCTGGCGCGACTTCGCGACCTGCCCTTCCACCTCTACCCCGAGCGCCAGGAGGAACTCACCGAGCGCCTGCGGAAGCGCGTGGGCGCGCCCGAGGGCGGCCTGCTGCTGGGACCTTCCAGCGGCGCCCTCCTGGATCTGGTGGCCATGGCGGGCCTGAGCTTCGGCGACACGGTGGCCATCCCCGATCCCGGCTTCAGCCTCTATCCCATGCTCGTGCGCCGGAATGGCGGCCAGGTGCGGAAGGTGCCCCAGGGCACCGGCTTCCCCCTGGAACCCTGGTTCGCGGCCCTGGACTGCCGCCAGGTCTGGCTGACCCTGCCCAACAACCCCACGGGCGCCTGGGTTTCGCCGGAGGCGTTGGAACCCCTGCTGGCGGCCGCCGCGGCCCGTCCCGAACCGCCCCTGGTGGTGATGGATGAGGCCTACGCGGAGTTCGCCCCGGCCACCCACCGCCTGGCGGTTGATCGCTACCCGAACCTGGTGCTGCTGCGCACCTTCAGCAAGGCGCTGGCCTCCGCCTCCTGGCGCATCGGCTACCTGCTGGGCGATCCCGCCCTGGTGTCGAAGCTGGCCACCCTGCAGCTGCCCTACTCGCTCCCGGCGGCCAGCCTGGAGGCCCTGGATGTGGCCCTGGACTTCGCCCCGGCCTTCGAGGCCGCCGTACGGGCCCTGCCCGAGCGTCGCGACCGCCTGGCCGCCGCCCTGCCCGCCCACTGCGCCGCCCCCAGCGCCGCCAACTTCATCCATGTGACACCGGATCCCTCGGATGCCCTGGAGGCCGCCGGCATCAAGGTGCGTCGCCTGCCCGGCACCGGCGCCGCGCGGCTCACCATCGGCACGGAACCGGACACCGCCCGCGTGGCCGCGACCCTGGGCAGCGCCCTGCCCGCCCCGGTGCCGCGCGCGACCCGGCGCCTGCTGGTCCTGGACATCGACGGCGTGCTCATCGACGCGGACCGCAGCTTCATGGAAGCTGTGGCCCGAACCCTGGCGGAGCTGCGGCCCGCCCTGCCCTGGTCCGATGCGGCCTACCGCGCCTTCAAGCGCCTGGGCGGCTACAACAACGACTTCCGCCTCGCGGCCGGGGCCTTGGCCTTGGCCGAAGCCCACGGCGACGTGGACCTCCGCCCGGTGATCGAAGCGGCGGACGGCTGCGGCTTCCCGGAGCTCAACGCGCGGATGGAGGCCCTGGAGCCCGCGGCGCAGATCCTCGTGCAGAAGCACTACGCCGACACCATCAGCCTCGAACGTCCCCTCACCACACTGGCCGAACTCCAGGCCACGGGCTGGGAGCTGGCAGTACTCACAGGGCGGCCGCCCGAAGAATTGGACCTGGCCTGGAAGGTGCTGGGCTTCCAGCTGCCCGCGGTCTGTGACGCCGCGCCCCACCTGCGGAAGCCCGAGCCCGCGGGCCTGCTGCAGTTGGCGGACGCCTTCCGCGCCGAGGAGATTCTCTTCGCCGGGGACACCGTGGACGACGCCCGGTGTCTCCAGGCCGCCGCCGGGCTGAAACCGGAGCTCACCTGGCGCTTCGCCGCCCTGGGCCCCGATCGAAATCGCTTCGCCGCGACCGGGGATGTCCAATTCGAGACCCTGCGCGAACTTCTGCCGATGCTCAACCAGGAGCTGTCATGAGAACCGCCACCCTGCACCGCGCCACCGCCGAGACCGACGTGAAGCTGAGCCTCGCCCTGGATGGTGGCGAAGCCCGCATCCGCACGGGCCTGGGCTACTTCGACCACATGCTGATGCAGCTTGCCAAACATGGCGGCTTCGGCCTTGAGGTGGAGGCCACGGGCGATCTGCCTGTGGACAGCCACCACCTGGTGGAGGATGTGGGCCTCTGCCTGGGCGACGCCCTGAAGGAGGCCCTGGGCGACCGCGCCGGCATCGCGCGCTTCGCCCACGCCTATGTGCCCCTGGACGAGGCCCTCGCCCGGGTGGTGGTGGACCTGTCCGGCCGCCCCTGGTGCGAATTCCACGCGGACCTGCCGCCGGTCATCCTCGGCGATGGCTTCCAGGTGGAGATGGTCCGGGAGTTCTTCGTCGCCCTGGCCATGCGCGGCGGGCTAGCCCTCCACGCGGATCTGATCCGCGGCGTGAATACCCACCACAAGGTCGAGGCCCTCTTCAAGGCCCTGGCCCGCGCCCTGCGCCAGGCCACGCGGACCGAGGGCGGCGGCGTGCCCTCCACCAAGGGGACCCTGTCCGCATGAGCACCATCACCCTCATCGACTATGACGCCGGGAATCTGGCTTCGCTGGAAGGTGCGCTGGAGCGCCTGGACCTGCCCTTCATCCGCGCCGCGTCGCCGGATCAGGCGGCCGTTTCAGGCCCCATCGTGCTGCCAGGCGTGGGCCACTTCGAGGCCGCACGGAACTCTCTGCGCGAGCGGGGCTGGTGGCAGCTCCTGCCGGAACTGGTGGCCGGAGGCCGACCGCTGCTGGGCATCTGCCTGGGGCTCCAGCTGCTGGCCGAAGGCAGCGAGGAAGCTCCCCGCGCCTCGGGTCTCGGCCTGATTCCGGGCATCGTGCGGCGCCTGGGGCCCGGCGTGAAGGTTCCCCACATGGGCTGGAGCCAGGTGCGCCAGGCTTCTGCCCACCCTGCCCTGCCGGATCCCGAGGGTGCGTGGCTCTACTTCGTGCACAGCTACGCCCTGGAGCCTGCGGCCGAAACCGTCTACGTGGCCGACCACGGTCGTCCCTTTGCAGCCGTCGCGGCCCGGGGGAACGTCCTGGGCTTCCAGCCCCACCCCGAGAAGTCGGGCGCCACCGGCCTGCTGCTGCTGCAGGCGGCCCTGGCCTGGATGGGCGCCACGGCGCCCACACCGGAGGCACCATGCAATTGATGCCGGAGGTGTTGTGCAACTGATCCCCAGCATGGACCTGCTGCAGGGCCGCCTGGTCCGCCTTCGCCATGGCGACCGGGCCCAGGCCACGTTCTACGACTTCACACCCGAGGGCTGGGTCGAGCATCTGATCGCCGCCGGCGCCCGCCGCATCCACCTGGTGGACCTGGACGGCGCCTTCGGCGGGCCCCGCCAAGGGGCCTTCACCACCTTCCCCACCCGCTTCCCCCAGGTGCGCTTCCAGCTGGGTGGCGGCCTGCGTGATCGGGCGGCCATCGAGGAGGTTCTGGTCTTGGGCTTTGACGCCGTGGTGGGCACGCTCGCCGTGGAGCAGCCCTCGGCGTTGCGGGGCCTCCCCGGCGACCGCATCGTCGCGGCCCTGGACCTCAAGGGCGAGCACATCGTCACCCGCGGCTGGCAGGCCCCCAGCGCCTGCGCTTCCACGGATGTCTTCGAGGCCCTGCTCGCCCTGGGCTTCAACCGCGCCCTCGTCACGGACGTGAGCCGGGACGGCACGCTGGAGGGCCCCGGCCTCGAAGCCACGGCCTGGGTGGCCCGGGAGGGTTTCCAGGTGCAGGCCTCCGGCGGTGTCAAGGATCTCTCCGACCTCGTCCCGCTCTCGGGGCTGCCCGGCGTGGTGGGCGCCATCAGCGGCAAGGCCCTCATGGAGGGCTTCATCCCCCTGGACGATCCCCGCACCCGGGCCGCCCTGGAAGGAGGCGCCTGATGCCCGCCAAGCGCATCATCCCCTGCCTGGACGTGAAGAACGGTCGCGTCGTGAAGGGCGTCCAGTTCAAGCAGCTCCGCGACCTGGGGCATCCGGTGGAGCTGGCCCGGCGCTACGACCTGGAGGGCGCCGACGAACTGGTCTTCCTCGACATCGCGGCCTCCCTGGAGAACCGCGGCACGCGGGAAGCCTGGGTCCGCGCGGTGGCTCGCGAGCTGAGCATCCCCTTCACGGTGGGCGGCGGTGTCTCCTGCGTGGAGGACGCCCGCAGCCTGCTGCGATCCGGGGCTGACAAGGTCGCTGTGAACACCGCCGCCGCCCTGCGGCCGGATCTGGTCTGCGAACTCGCGGATGCCTTCGGGCGCCAGTGCGTGGTGGCGGCCGTGGACGTGAAGCGCGATGCGGACCTGGGTTGGCGCGTGTATCTGAAGGGCGGCACCGAACCCACGGACCGGGCGGCCGTGGACTGGCTCTGGGAGCTCAACGATCTCGGGGCGGGTGAGATCCTGCTCACCTCCATGGACCGGGACGGCACCGGCGACGGCTTCGACCTGCCCCTGGTGGATCTGGCCTCGGAGCTGCCGATTCCCCTCATCGCCTCCGGCGGCGCGGGTCTCGAGATCCACTTCCTGGAGGCCCTGGAACACGGCGCCGACGCCGTGCTGGCCGCCACGCTCTTCCACGAGGGCATCCTGCCCATCCCCCGCCTCAAGGCCTACCTGGCCCAGAACGACCTTTCCATACGGATCTGACATGGACATCTCCGCATTGACCTTCGACTCCGCCGGCCTCATCCCCGGCATCGTGCAGGACCGCGCCGGCGAGGTGCGGATGGTGGCCTGGCTCAACCGCGAGGCCCTCCAACGCACCCTCGACACCGGCTACGTCACCTTCTGGAGCCGCTCGCGCCAGTCGCTCTGGGTGAAGGGCGAAACCAGCGGGAACCGGCTCCGCCTTGTGCAGATCCGCCCCGACTGCGATGCGGACGCCCTGCTCATCGTGGCCGATCCCGAGGGCCCCAGCTGCCACCGCGGCACGGAGAGCTGCTTCGATGGCGAAACTTGGCCGGCCACCCTGCCCTGGCTGGGCCGTCTGGAGGCCCTGCTGAAATCGCGCCAGGCCCTGGCGGACCTGAACGGCAGCTACACCCAGAAGCTCTTCGCCCAGGGTGTGGACCGCATCGCCAAGAAAGTGGTGGAGGAGGCCGGGGAAGTCGTCATCGCCGCCAAGAACGACGACCGCGAAGCCTTCCTGGGCGAGGCCGCGGACCTGATCTTCCACCTGGACCTGCTGCTGCTGGAGCGGGGCGCCAGCCTGCTGGACGTGGTGGAGGTGCTCCACCACCGCCACGCCGAGCGCACGGGAGGGCCCGCCTGATGCCCGTCCGCACGCCCCATTTCCCCGATCTGCTCTTCAATTCCGCCGCCCGGCTCCGCCGCTGGGAGGGGGCCCTCATGGGTCTGCTGGAGGCCCACGGATACCACGAGCTGCACCCTTCCCTCGTCCTGCGCGAAACCGTGCCCGAGGGCGCCCTCCGCTTCTTCGACGGCGACGAGCTGGTGGCTTTGCGCTGGGACTTCACCGTAGCCCTGGCGGGCCTCCTGGCCCGGAGCTTCCCGACGCCGCCGGACCGCGTGGCCTACGCCGGCGCGGTATTCCGGCGGCCCGTGCAGCCCTGGGAGGCGGTGGAGCGCTTCGAGGTGGGTTGCGAGCGCATCCAGCCAGAAGGTGAACCCGCTGCGGAAGCGGATGTGGAACTGGCCCGGATGCTCATGGCCATCCCCGGCCTGCTGGGCCTGAAGAGCGCCATCCTCCACCTGGGCAATGCCGCCCTGGTGCGTCGCCCCCTGGAGGCGGAAGGGCTGTTCGGCGAACTGGCGGACGCCGTGGTGGCGGCCCTCTCCCGCCGCGCCCCCCACCGCGTGCGCGAGGCCCTGGACGGCCATCCCTCCGCCAAACGGCTGTCAGCCCACGCCGAGGCGTTGCTCTCCGAACTCGATGGGCCCGGCACCCTGGAGGCACTCGCATCCAGCCCTTACGCGAGCCTGCTCGAGGAGGAACGGAGCCACATGGACCGCGCCCTCCAGGCCCTGCTGCCCATCCTGCCGCCCAACCTCGAGCTGCGCGTGGATCTGGCTGATGTGGCGGGCCTGGGGTTCTACACCGGCCCCACGCTGCGCCTCTGGGCTCCCGGCGCCCAGCAGGAGTTGGCCGCGGGCGGGCGCTACGACCGGCTCTTCCCGGGTCTCGGCCGCCCCTGGCAGGCTGCAGGCTTCTGCGTGCGGCTGTCCCGCCTCCTCGACCTGGCCGCCACCCGGCCCGACCTCTTCGAGGAGCCGCGATGACGCACTCGACCCTTCTCATCGCCTTTCCCAAGGGCCGCCTCGGTGACGAACTCGTGCCGAAGCTGGCCGGTACGCCCCTGGCCCTCGATGCCGCGGCCCTGAAGTCCCGGGTGCTCCGCATCCCCACGGCCACGCCCGGCGTGGCGGCGCTGCTGCTCAAAGGCGCGGACCTGCCCCGCTACGTGGCGGCCGGCGTGGCCTCGCTCGGCATCGTGGGATCCGACACGCTGGATGAACTGGACATGGACCTGCTCGAACTGGCGGATCTGGGCTTCGGCGCCTGCCGCCTGTCACTCTGCGCCCTGGCAGACGTCACCCTCGACCAGCTGCGCGCCAAGCCGCACCTGCGCCTGGCCACCAAGTTTCCGAAGGCCACCGAAGCCTGGCTCACCCGCGAAGGGCTTACCGCCGAGCTGGTACCCCTCAGCAGCAGCGCGGAACTGGCGCCCCTGCTGGGCCTGGCGGACGCCATCGTGGACCTGGTGCAGACCGGCGGCACCCTCAAGGCCCACGGCCTGGTGGAGACCGCCGTGCTGGGCCGCTCCTCCGCCCGCCTCGTCGCCGCCCGCGGCGCCTACCTCAGCGAACCTGGGCGCATCCGGCCGTTAGCCGACATGCTGCTCGGCGCATTGAAGGCAATGGCTTAGACAGGATTAACAGGATGAAAAGATGGAATAACAGGATTCAAAAAGCCTCTTCCTGTTCATCTGGCTTTCCTGGTTTTAAAATCCTGTTAATCCTGCCTTCAATCCTGTTAATCCTGTCCTAGCTTTTCCACGGACCAGGCGCGGGTCACCCGGATGCGCCCGGGCTGATGCTGAGAATCTCCAGGCGCATTTTTCCTGCCGGTCGTCGCCACAGGACTTCATCGCCGGGTTCGGCGTTCAGCAGGGCTTCGCCCAGCGGTGAGACCCAGCTGACCTTGCCCTGGAATGGATCGGCTTCGTCTTCGCCGACGAGAGTGTAGGTCTCGATGGCGCCGGACTCGTCCCGCACTTTCACGGCGGCCCCGAAATGGACCCGGTCCCTTGGCTTCCCATTGGGTTCGACCAGGACGGCCCGGTTCAGGCGCTCCTGGTAGTAGCGCAAGTCGCGCTGGACGATGGCCAGTTCCTGGGGATTGGCAAGCTTGCCCTCCGCCAGCAGCCGGCTCTGGCGGGCGGCCAGCTCATCCCTCAGGTCCTGCAATTGCCGCAGCCCGGCGGGCGTCACGTAGTTCGTGTGGGGACTCTGTGGCCGGTCGGGCAGATCCTCGGGGCGCCCCGTGTCATCCGGATCCTTGATGAAGGCTCGATTCACGGGTCCGCCCTGGGTTCGCCAGCGGATCAGCCGCGGACTTCGCCGTAGATGTTGTCCCGCTGCCAGGGCTCGTAGCCAGCGGCTTGGATCATGCGGGTCATCTCGTCCTTGTTCACGCTATAGCAGGTGCCCGCGGCGCTGACGACGTTCTCTTCGAGCATGAGGCTGCCCATGTCGTCGCAGCCGTAGTGCAGGGCCAGCTGACCAGTCTTGCGGCCCATGGTGACCCAGCTGCTCTGGATGTGCGCGAAGTTGTCCAGGAAGATGCGGGCGATGGCGATGGTGCGGAGGTACTCCACGTCGGTGGGCTTGGGCACCTTGCCTTCCCAGGGCGTGTGGCCGCTCTGGAAGGGCCAGGCCGCGAAGGCCGTGTAGCCGCCCCCGTTGTTGCGGGCGATGGCACGGTCCTGCTGGTCGCGCAGGGCCTCGAAGTGCTCGATGCGCTCGGCCAGGGTTTCCGTGATGCCGAACATCATGGTGCCCGTGGTCTTCACACCCACCTCGTGGGCGGCCTCCATGACTTCCAGCCACTTCTCGCGGCCGCCCTTGAGGGGTGCGATCTTCTTGCGGATGCGATCCACCAGGATCTCCGCGCCGCCGCCGGGGATGGAGCCGAGACCGGCCTCGCGCAGATCCGTGATGGTCTTGCCGAGGGTCTGGCCGCTCAGCTTGGCCATCATCTGGATCTCCACCGGCGAAAAGCCATGGACCCAGATGCCCAGATCGTGGTGGAGGTAGCGCACCAGGTCCAGGTAGTAGTCCCAGGGCAGGTCGGGGTTCACACCGCCCTGGAGCAGGAACCCCGTGCCGCCGATGGCCTTGGTTTCCTCGGCCTTCTGCTTCAGCTGTTCTTTTGTGAGTACGTAGCCGCGAGTGTCGCCGGGCTTGTGGTAGAAGGCGCAGAAGGTGCAGTAGACGTTGCAGACATCCGTATAGTTCACGTTCCGGTCGATGACGTAGCTCGCCCGCCGGGGATCGTTGTGGCGGTCCCGGACCGCGGTGGCGGCCACGGCGAGATCAGGCAGCTCCGCCCGCTCCATGAGGAGCAGCGCCTCCGCGGCGGAGATCCGACGGCCCTGGAGGATGCCGTCCAGGATCGTCTCGGGGGTATCGAGGGCCTTCAGCATGCCTAGACCTTGTACCCCATGACCTGGAGGCACCGTCGGCAGACGCATTCCTGGCCTTCGACTCCGTGCTGGAAATGATCCAGCGTGTAGGCGTTCCGGCACTTCTCGCAGATCTGGGTGGGTTCGGTGCTGGTCTTCGGGGCGTAGAGATGGGTGGGATCAGGCATGGCGGACTCCGGACCTTCAAGGATATCAAAGGCGGCCCCGAAGGGCCGCCTTTGATCGGAAAAGACAGAATGATTACTCTTCGACGGCGCCGGCCTTGGCGCTCTCATGGGGCCGGCTGTGGCGCTTGCCCTGATGCTTGTGCGCCTGCACGTCCAGCTTCTCCACAGCCTGGGTGATGCTCGTGTACATGTCATCCGTGGTGGCTGAGGCCACGAACGCGCTGGCGCGGGTCTTCAGCGTGATCTCGGCCTCGTGGCGATGTTTCTCCACGGCCAGGATCACGTGGACGTCGATGATGTCGTCCAGATAGGTGGCCATCTTGT
>Ga0255338_1003893_pt1 | contig 16774 bp, 8 predicted proteins | sample MeOH1_35cm_T4_19_FD_203715 | JGI IMG/M metagenome (GOLD analysis project Ga0255338, IMG submission 203715) | Sandy soil microbial communities from University of British Columbia, Vancouver, Canada - MeOH1_35cm_T4_195 | ecosystem: Engineered > Artificial ecosystem > Sand microcosm > Unclassified ...
GATCTGGAGCAGGCGAAGGTAATCCCCGCCGCGGAGCTTCTGGTCAGCGCCAAGAGTGTCCGCGAAACTTATACTCTCCTGGAGCACTTACCGCCGGGCGCCGTGGTGCTGCTGGACGAGCCGAACCACCTCCGCTCCCAATGGCTGGACGCGCAGGACCGGCAGAAGCAGCTCCGTAGATCCGAGGATGATGCGGAGCGGGTCCTCCCCTCTCACCTCCGGCCGCCGCTTGGCGGCATCGACATGGACGAGTTCCTGCGCCGGGCGCAGAACTACCGCCTCGTCTTGCTCACACTGCTCGCGCAATCAATTCCATGGCTCCGTAAGCTTCTGGACCAGTGCGAGAAGGCCGTTATCAACTCCGGCGTCGTCGACGCGGTGCACGGCGACATCCCGGAGCTTTCCAACCGCATCCGGAGTTGGATCGGGGCCGGGAACCAGGTAGTGGTCGCCAGTGACCAGCCGCACCGGGTAGTGGAGCTCCTCACGGAGCAGCAGATCCCCGCCACCGCCGAGGCCGGCCACGCGCGGCTGCCCGGCCACGACTCTGCGGAGGACGTGCCGGCGAGCCCGGTTCCCACATGCTCCCGTATTGCCGCGATTGAGCCGGAGAAGGTCGTGCGCGCGGTTCACGGCCGGCTCAGCGCGGGCTTCCGGCTGCCGGGGATCCGCCTGCTGGTGCTCTCCGACGCTGAGATCTTCGGCAAGGGCGCGGAGCGACGGCGCTCCACCGCCAGTCACCAGACGCGGAAGTTCAAAGACAGCCGCCCGATCATGTCCCTCCTGGAGTTGAAGGAGGGCGACCTGGTGGTGCACGTAGCGCACGGCATCGGCCGCTACCGGGGGCTGGTCCGCCGCTCGCTGAACGGCGTGCAGCGTGAGTTTTTACGGATCGACTACTCCGAGCCGGACAAGCTGTTCGTGCCCAGTGATCAGCTCGACCGCGTCCAGAAGTACATCGGCAGCGATGAGCAGACGCCCACCATCCACAAGCTGGGGAGCGCGGAGTGGGCGCGTACCAAGAGCCGCGTCAAGGCGAAGGTCCGCGAGATGGCGAAGGAGCTGCTTCAGCTCTACGCCACCCGTCAGGCTCTGGTGGGGCATTCCTTCTCGCCGGACACTGTGTGGCAGGAGGAGATGGAGGCCTCCTTCCCCTACCGGGAGACCCGCGACCAGCTCTCTGCGATCTGGGACACTAAGAAGGATATGGAGCGGTCTCGCCCGATGGATCGCCTCGTCTGCGGTGACGTGGGTTATGGAAAAACGGAAGTCGCCATTCGTGCCGCGTTCAAGGCGGTTACTGACGGCAAGCAGGTCGCCGTGCTCGTGCCGACGACGGTCCTCGCGCAGCAGCACTTCCAGACGTTCAGCGAGCGCCTCGCCGCCTTCCCGGTGAAGATTGAGCTTCTCAGCCGCTTCCGTTCCCGCGTCGAGATCAAAAAAGCGACGCAGGGCATCAACGATGGCGTGGTGGACATCGCCATCGGTACCCATCGGCTGCTATCTAAAGACGTGCTGTTTCAGGACCTCGGCTTGCTCATCATCGACGAGGAGCAGCGGTTCGGCGTGGCGCACAAGGAACGGTTGAAGCAGATCCGCGCCACGGTGGACGTGCTCACGCTGACCGCTACTCCCATCCCTCGCACCCTCCACATGTCGCTGGCGGGCATCCGCGACATGAGCGTGATCGAGGAGCCGCCGGAGGGCCGGCTCGCGGTGCGCACCTACTGCCTGGAGTCGGATGACAGCATCGTCCGAGAGGCGATCTTGCGAGAGCTGGACCGCGGCGGTCAGATCTACTACGTCCACAACCGCATCGAGACGATCTTCCGGGAAGCGGACCGCCTTCAGCGACTGGTGCCGCAGGCGCGCATCCGCGTGGGCCATGGTCAGATGAAGGATACCGAGCTGGAAGACGTGATGGTCTCCTTCTACGAAGGCGAGTATGACATCCTTCTGGCTACCACGATCATCGAGAGCGGGTTGGACATTCCGAATGTCAACACAATCATGATCAACGACTCGGACCGGTTCGGGCTCTCGCAGCTCCATCAGCTCCGGGGCCGCGTGGGGCGCTCCTCGGTACAGGCCTACTGTTACCTGCTCTATAAGCCGTTCAAGGAGCTGACGGAGACGGCCGAGAAGCGGCTGCAGGCGGTGCGTGAGTTCACCGAGCTGGGCGCCGGTTTCAAGATCGCGATGCGCGACATGGAGCTGCGCGGCGCCGGCAACCTGCTGGGTGGCGAGCAGCACGGTAATATGGTCTCGGTCGGCTTCGATCTCTACTGCCAGATGATCGACGATGCGGTGAAGGAACTGAAGGGCGAGTTGGTGGAAGAGGTGCTACTCCCCGGAGTCTCGCTACCGATGAACGCCTACATCCCGGAAGACTACATCCCCACCGAGGCACTCCGCATCGCGTTCTACAAGAAGATCGCGGGGTGCCGCAGCCCGCAAGACGTGGAGCGGGTGCAGGCGGAGTTGGAAGACCGGTTCGGCGATCCGCCCAAGCCGGTGTGGAACATCCTGGCAGTGATGCGGCTCCGGATCGAGTGCATCCCGGCCGGCGTGGCACGGATCGAAACCGACAAGGGAAGCGTGGTCCTCTGGTTGGCACGCCGGGTGGATAAGGAAGAATACAAAGAGCTGTATCGGCACAACCGCCGCATTCAACTCATGACAGACCGCCTCCTCATGCACTTCGACGGGGAGACGCCGCTCCGGCCCGTCGAGAATATGGTGAAACTGCTCCAGAAGGGCGGCGGCAAGCCTGCCGCCAACGCGGTGCAGAAGCAGCTCCAGGCCGCCAACCTGGCGGAGACCCTGGCGGGAGCCAAGTGATGGACAATCGATTGCCCGAGCCGACAGCGCTCGATGAGAGACGAAGAGGGAATATGTCTGGTGAAGAGCAGAAACTGAAGTGCGATACCTGCGGCAAGGAAACGGATACGGTCAGCCGCGTGGTAGTGGATGCGGGCTACAACCGAGCCAACGCCCGGCCGCTCTATAACTGTCCGGACTGCTACGAGAAGAAGCTGCAAGAGCGCGTTGAGAAAAGCTCTGCCGCCGGCCGTTCTGCCTAAGGAGAGCGCTTCGTGCTTCACCGGCTCGTCAAGTGGGTGCTTACCCCCTGGGTATGGGGGCTCTACCGCCTATTTGGCGGTCTCCGGGCCGAGGGACAGGAGAACATTCCGTCTACGGGCGGGGCTATTCTTGCGCCCAACCATCTGAGCTGGACCGACCCGCCGGCACTGGGAATGATGATTCCCCGGACCTGCTGGTTTATGGCGAACGACTTCCTGTTCCGGATTCCGGTAATGGGCAAGATCATCCCTTACCTGCGCGCCTTCCCGGTCCACCGCGGACGGCTGGATCGGGACGCGCTCCGAACCGCGGAAGAGCACCTCAAGGACGGGGATCTACTGTGCGTCTTTCCGGAAGGCGGCACCACCATCACGGGCGTGCTCTACCCCTTCGAGGGCGGCGTCGCTCTACTCGCGCTCCGGAACAACGTGCCAGTCGTCCCGGTGGCGATCACCGGCTCGGATAAGATGCTTCCGATGAAGGAGCCTTACCGCCTGCACTACACTCCCGGCGGCATCCGCATTCGCTTCGGCAAACCGATCCACCCCGACGAAATCGACCCCGCCCTCCCCCGCCGCGAGCGCGTCGACCTCTTCACCGCCCGCCTCTACCACGCCGTCGCCGACCTCCTCCCGCCGGACTACCTCCCCACTGAACGTCACCGCTACGAGATCGAAACACGGGAGGGTATGGCCGCAAATGCAAGCAACTGAACGCTAATAGGGAGAAAAGAAACCGCCAATATACGCAGATTAACGCCGATGGAAGGCAGCACGATAGAGCCAGACTACGGGCTATCTGTCTTCCTTGGGAATTGGCCGCTTCGGACAGGCGCTTCCAGTCAGCCGGCGCGCCCTGGTGCGTACCTACCCCGGACGAGAAATTGCCTGGACTTCCAGAGTAATCCGGGCTGGGCTACGCGATCACTGGGGCATAACCGATAGTCTTGGCCTGGTTGGCACCAGGACCCCGGGCAACCTTCCGTTTCGGGGCTGTTTGAGCGCGTGAGCGTGGTTTCTGCTGCTAAAGAGCGTTTGCTACCCACGGCTAGTCTCCACTTCTTGCGTTGCCCCGCCTTCAGCGGCTGTTCCAATCTCTCGTATCGGTGTTCATCTGCGTCCATCGGCGATTCCCATTCTGCGCTCTATTTGCGTCCATTCGCGTGCAGTTGCGGCCATCCAAGAGATCAGGCCGCAGTAGAGAGCTCGGGCAAGGGGTCTTCGCCGATGACACGGACTTCGGTTTCTAACCAGACATCGAAGTTGGCCTGCACCTGCTCGCGAATGTGCTGGATGAGGGAAAGAACGTCGGCAGCTTTCGCTTCGCCGCTGTTGACGATGAAGCCCGCGTGTTTCTCGGAGACCTGCGCCCCGCCGATGCGGTAGCCTTTCAATCCGAGTTGCTGGATCATGGGTCCCACGTACTTGCCCGGCGGGCGCTTGAACACGGAGCCTGCGCTGGGGTAAGTCAGCGGCTGCATTGATTCTCGCAGGTACTGGTTGTAGGAGACCTGGGCCAGCACTCGCTCGGCTTCGTCGGCACGCAGCTCCATCTCGATGTCGGCCACGATCCACGGCTGGCGCTGGATGATGCTGCGCCGGTAGCCGAACTCGCACTCCTCCGCGGAAAGAACCTGCAGCGCTCCGGCTTCGTTGACCACGGTCACCTGCGTGACCACATTCTTCATCTCGCCGCCGTAGGCGCCGGCGTTCATCATTACGCCGCCCCCGATGGTCCCCGGGATGCCGCAGGCGAACTCCAGCCCGCCCAGCCCCATCACCGCGGCCTGGCGAGAGACCACCGCCAGCAGTGCTCCCGATTGCGCGTATCCACGCGTGCCGTTGAACTCCACGGTAGACAGGTTCTCCGCGACTTTCAGGACGATGCCGCGCAGGCCGCCATCTTTAACCAACAGGTTGCTACCGTTTCCGATGGCCGTGAAGGGCACGGCCTCCTCGTGAGCCAATGCCACGATCCGCCGCAGGTCCGCTACCGTACGCGGCAGTAACAGCACGTCGGCCGGCCCACCAATGCGAAAGCTGGTGTGCCGGGACATCGGCTCGTTTTCGAGTACGAGGGTATTCGGAAGCAGTTCGCGCAGCCGCCGCAGCAGGGCGGGAGTGACGCCCGAGGGCGCCCGGTCCATCTCATCCATTCCGAGTTCCTGGTCTCACGGCCGTATAGTTGGCTTCTGTTGGGGTGCGGGTTAGACCCAGGCTAATTCTCGGTCCCCTACCCTGAGAACGGCACGCGACTCCTTCCGCTTTCAGATCTCTACGCGGAACGTCACGTGGTGCCAGGAAGACATTCCGGCACGGCCTCACGATCCACCGGCAATCAGCGAGAAGTGAAGCCCGGGTTATTCCCGGACCCCGCGCAACCCCCAATTGCAGGGCGGTAGTCCGTGGAGGGACTTGACGCTACTCTGGTTCAGCGTCCTTCAAACGACGTTCCAACTCCGCGACCCGCTTGAGCAACTCCGGGAGTTGCCCGAGCGCGGCCTGAATGCGAATCTCCTCGCGATGGGGTCGGGCCGGGTGCCCGGAGACTCGTGCGCCGGCGGGCTGGTCGCCCCAGACGCCGGACTTTCCGGCTGCCTGTACGCCGTCACCCAGGTGCACGTGGTCTTTTACCCCTGCCTGTCCGGCCAACACGACTCCGCTCCCCAGCGTGGTGCTTCCCGCGATACCCACCTGAGACACGATGAGGCAATGGGCTCCGGTGCGCACGTTGTGCGCCACCTGAACGAGGTTATCCACTTTGGTCCCGGGCCCGATCACCGTCTCCCCGGTGGTGGCACGATCAATGGCGGTGTTGGCGCCAATCTCTACGTCGTCGCCGATCCGCACGCGGCCGATCTGGGGGATCTTCTGGTGACCCTGTCCGTTCCACTCGTAGCCAAACCCATCGGCGCCGATCACGCTCCCCGAGTGAATGCGCACGCGCGCACCCACTACGGTCCGCGAATACAGCACCACTTGCGGGTAGATCACCGAGTCCTCGCCAATCTCAACACCTTCACCAACCACGGCATGTGCGTGCACAACGGCGCGCGCACCGACCCGCGCTTTTCGCCCAATCACGGCGTACGGGCCCACGGCACAACCCGGTGCCAGCTCCGCATCGGAAGCGATCACTGCGGTTTCGTGGATTCCATCTGGGGCGTCTTCAGTCGGAGCGAACAACTCCAGGGCACGAGCGAACGCGAGACGCACCTTGGCGACCCGGATGGTGGGCTTTTGGACCGGACCGATCCGGAGATCAGTGAGCAGTGCGGCGGCAGGGCTGGCCTCGGCTTCCGCGAGATAGCGCGGATGCTCGACCCGCACCATGCCACCGTGGACCGCATCCTGCAGTCCGGTTACCCCAGTGACTCGCACCGTCGGGTTTCCCTCTACCAGCCCCCCCAGTTCCTCGGCCAACTCGGCTAGTGCTATCCCTTCGGGCCCGATTGCCATCTACCTTGCTCCCTTGCGGACACGTCCGCTCAACAACTGAACGATCTCCGGTGCCAGTTGCGCCGTCCGGTCCGGCGCCGCGCCGCGTGTAAACGTGGGGGTTACCCCTCGACTCCGGGCGGCGGCAAGTGCCGCGGCTCGCACCTCCTCCATAAGATGATCACGCAGCTCCTCGCGAGTTTTCTGAAGCGCGGTTACGGCTGCCGCGGCGCTGGCGGCAGCACTCGCGGACGGACGGGTGATCTTTTCCTCTCGGCTCTTTGCCACCTTCGCTGCGGCGAGCTCGCGGTCACCCACAAGCTCCTCCTCCGGCAGCGCGGTTGGCACTGGATTTGCTGCAATGCTTACGGGTGGAAGCTCGGTATGGACGGCCGCATCCAGGGTGGCTCGCTCAAGCTTCGCCAGCGTTTCGAGCGCTTCCTGGCGGCGGCTTTCGCGCTCTTTCTCCACACGGGCCAACTCTTCCGGGGGAATTTGCCGATCCTGTTTCGGCGAGCGGCGCCCACGGCCGCTAGACGAATCGAGCGCCTGCTCCAGGCGGGTCATCTCCGCCTGACGAAGCTCTTCCAACTCCTGCTGCGTGAGGCGATACAGCTCCCGCCGGCGGCCGAGCTGCGCCGGGGTGTAAAAAAGGCGATCTTCCGGACGCTCGCGGAGTGAACGCAATTGCTCGTCCAGCTCGCTGTAACGACGGGCATTGCGTAGGGCGTCGGCCAGGTCCTCGTCGTTGTCGATGGGGCGCGGCTCCAGACGCAGTTCCAGGAACCGGCGCCGCAGCCGCTCCAGTGCTCGCCGGTAGCGCTGCTCTTCCTCTTCCGGCCGTGCCAGGCGCCGAACTGCAAAATCTTCTTCCACCGCGGTGCGAGCACGCGCCGCATCAATCTCGCGAGATACTGGCTTCGATTCGGTTGGCGGCTCGGGGGAAGCAAGGTGGAGGGGATCGGGTGCCTGCAACGTAGGGGCGCCGGGCATTACGGGGAATTTGCGAGCCCGTTCGATCCGGCGGTCCAGATCGGCCAACTGTGGCGCGTCCGGATGCAGCGACAGGAGACGCTCTGGATCCAGGTAGCCCGGCACGGGCGTCGAGGCCGCGCTCCGTGCCGGCCGTGAACGGCGGTCCGGCCCGTGGCAGCCGGGGGTGGCCACCAGCAAAAACAGGGCACCCAGACCGGCCGCCGCTAGCTGCGACGACCGGACCGTCTGCCCTGTTCGGATCGGGTGAGCGTGCAAGCTATTTCTTGCCGGAGTCCAGCTTCTTCATGATGTCTTCGGTTAGATCTTGCCCACCGAAGAGCACCGCTCGCTGATCGACCACGAGCGTGAGGTTCTTGCTCTTTGCCACCTGCTGCACATGCTCCAGGATCTTGTCCTGCATGCCGTCCAGTACCTGCTCTTCCAGCTTGCGGAGCTGCTCGGAGCGCTTCTCCGTCTCATCCTGAAGATTGGCGATGGCCGCTTGCCGCAGCTTGGAGAGCTCCTCGATGCGCTTGCTCTGCTCGGCGGTGGGCTTCTCCACGGCCGCCAGTGTCTGAGCTTCCTTGTCCAGGGCTTCGCTCTTGTTTTCCAGTTCGCCCAGACGCGCCTTTTCCCCCGCCGTGACGTTGGTCTTGGCACGGATCTGCTCCAACTCCGCCTTTTCCGTGGCGGTCAGGTAGCGGATCTTCGTCAGCGACGCGATCTCCCCCTGGTACCGGGCGCGTGCGTCATCAAAGCCTTTTGTCATGGTCACCCAGGTGCTGGTCTTCTTCACCTGTTCCATGATCTTGTTCAAGTCGACGAAGCCGACGGTGGCATCCGAAGCCGCCGATTTGTCGTTCTTCTTGTCCACCGCGTTGCCCGGCAGTGCAGTGGAGCTCACTCCTACCGCTACCAGAACGCCTACCAAACTAGCTAGCTTCCAAGCCTTCATGGCTTTCCTCCCGAGGTATCATTCCGCACCCGATGGCGCGGCAGTTCGTGTTGCCCAGCACCAGAGCCCCCGCAGGTAGACCACGAAGTGCCCAACCGCCAAGAAGAGCAATCCGCATTGCAGTTCATCGGGGAATCAGGAGATGGGGGCGTAACCGGCATCCCGGCCTATCTCTTCCTGATTCCAGTTCCCGTTTACCCCGAATGCGGTCTCAAGTCCAGTTCCGCTCCTCATTGTCGGTCGGACGGATTAGACACGTGTGCCCGAGTCGGCCCCAGAAGATGCGCGGCATCTTCCGGGGCCGGCCGGTACTTTAGAACGCGTGCCCGATGCTGAAGTGCGTCCGGCCGCCTTCCTCACCGTAGCCGAAGTCGAACCGGATCGGTCCGATCGGCGTCGCAACCCGGAGACCCACGCCCACAGAGCCCACGGGCCGAATGTTGGCGTGCTGCTCGAAGCTCGTGCGGAGCTTCGGGTTCGTAAACCGGAAAGCGCTGTTCGAATTGAACGCGTCACCAACGTCCACGAAGAGCACCCCAACGATGCGATTCATGATCGGCCTGCGGTATTCTACGCTGCCCACGAACATCGTGTTCCCCCAGAACCGATCTTCGTAGTAACCGCGGATCGTTTCCGCGCCACCTACGAAGAACTGTTCGAAGAACGGCACGTCCCCCACCACGTGGCCGGCCATCAAGCGCAAGGCAAGTACGGGGACCTTTTGGGACTCCTGCTCTCGCTCCGGCTCTTTGGTCGCCTTGATCTTCTTCAGACCGATGTAGCGGCGAGTGTCCACGATGTACTTGTTAAAGAAGCTGCTCGTGAACGTCTCGCCGGACGCCTTGTCCAGCGACGCGTGGCCCACTTCGGTCGAAATCCGCGTGAACCCGCCCTTGGTCGGGTTGTTCGTGTAGTCCGTGGATCTCCAGGAACGGCTGATGTTCCCGGCGATGACCGTCCCATCCTGGCGAGGGAAGTCGACCTTCGATCCCAGGTTCCGGGTATCGACCGCATCGAAGCGCAGCCCCACCGTGACCGGCCACTTGAACGGACGGCCAAAGCTTAGCTGGCCGCCGAGGCGTCGCTCGAAGTAGCGATCCTGGTTGTTGTTCTGGTTGTCGACCAGGTCCCTCGAGAACCGGTAGACGAGCTTGTCGTACAGCTCGATGGTCATCGAGGTCTTGTCTTTGGTCAACCAGGGCTCGAAGAACCGCAGCTCCACGCTCGGCTTACCGTCCGTCCCGAAGGTGCCCATCTCACCGGAGATGCTCACCCCCTGGGCCTTGCCCCGGAAGTTCTGGTCCGAGAGCTCCGCGCGTCCGATGAGCCGCTGGCGTGGGCTGTAGCCGGCGCCCACGGAAACCTGTCCGGTGCGCTTCTCGGTGATCTCCCACGTGATGGCTACGGTCAGGTTCTCGGCCACTTCCACCACCGGGTTGATGGTTTCGAAGAAGCCGAGGTTGTTCAGGGTGCGGAAGTCCTTCTGGAGCTGCTGGACGTTATACAGCGCGCCCGGCTGGAGCGAGAGCTCCCGCTTGACCACGTAGTCCTTCGTCTTGTGCTGCTCCTCCGTCTTGACCACATTGCCCTGTTTGTCCTTGATCTCACGGACGGGCCACTTGATCTTGACGGTGCCGACCTTGAGCTCCTGGACCTCGAGACGCAGGATGCCCCGGTCCAGGAAGTCCGGTTGGTCCAAATTGTGGATGAACCGGACCTGGTAGCCCTTGTCGCTATACAGCTTGCCGAGGGCATTGAGGTCGCTCTCCCAGTTAACCCGGTTGAACACCTTGCCGACGGTGGTGTCTTTCAGCGTAGCCCGGAGCTGCTCGTCTTTATAGAGACTGCTGCCGGTGATGGTGAACTCTTTGACCTCCGGGTACTCGGAGACGACAAAGACCACGCGCACGCCGGTGCCCGCCGGCTGGCGGAGTACGGCGACGTCGCGGAAGTAGCCTAAACCCAGGATGTGGACGCGATCTGCTTCCAGGCGCTCTAGGGAGACCTCATCGCCTACCTTCGTGGTTACGACGGCGACGATGGACTCCCGGTTGATCTTCTGGTTGCCGCGGATATCGATCTCCGCAACTCGTAGCGCCTGTGCCAGGGCTGGCGTCAGTGTGATCGCGAGCGCAACCAGCAGCCAGAGGCCGAACCGGCACGCACCGCGGATCGGAAAGGTCATGAAACTCGCTCCTCCCCCTTGATAGCCAGTACTTAATTAGCTTCCAATTATACTTCGGTTGTCTAACTGCGGAGGTAGGCATCCACTTTCCTGCGCAGCATCAGCCTTCCGCGGTGAATGCGTGTCTTCACCGCCTCCAGGCTCAGCTTCGTGATCTCGGCGATCTGTTGGTAAGACATCTGCTGGAGGTCGCACAGCACGATGACCGTGCGGTATTCGTCCGGCAGCGATTGGATCGCCTTCAGCACGTAGCGGTAAGTCTCGTTCCGGATCAGCACTTCCTGCGGGGACTGCTCCCAATCCGGAATCTCAAATGGGCGGATCCCGTCTTCCTGGCTGCTTGCCGGGGCATCCAGCGAGGGGCCTTCCATCGTTCGTCTGCGGTCGCGCTGTCGGAACCGGTTTTTACATTGGTTCAGCGCGATCTGGCAGAGCCAGGTATGAATCTTACACTCACCTCGGAAAGTGGGAAAGCTCTTGTAGGCGTTGAGGAACGTCTCTTGCGCAAGGTCCTCCGCCTCCTCCCGATCCCCGATCTGCCGCAGAATGAGGTTGAAGATCTTTTTTTCGTACTTCGCGACGATCTCTTCGAAGGTTAGCGACCGGTCTTCATCGTCTGAAAGCGCGGCAGGAGTCGGCGTTTCCGGAACCTCTTCAGGCTCAGAACGCAAAACCGGCCCCACGAGAGCGGCCTCTCCGGTTCCGGGCATGCAGTCGGCAGCTAGCTGCCGCTGATTTGCTGGTCGGTCTACTGCGCCCATGCTTTCACGAGTCCGCGCACGCCGGACTCTGACCACCCACCGCACGCCTTTGATCTCTAACTTGCCTGACCACGCTCGCGAAGCGCTCAAAATGATGCCGTGCCACTGAAGAAGATCGTGCGCCGGCCGGAAGGATCTTCCCGGCGATAACCGATCCGAAGTTGTGGATTGAACCGCCCGATATGAAACCGGGGATTCAACCGGTAATACACTTCGAACTGTCGCTGGCTGTCGACGCCGCCGAATTCCTGCGTCACTGTTCCATAGATAGGCCCAAAGAGCTGTTTTCCCAGCCGCACACGTAATGGCTGCGTGATACCGAGGTCGAGAGATAGGGTGCTAAGCCCAAGCGCCGACTGGAGTACATCTTCAATTCGACCGGCTAGCGCGGAAGCGACGTTAACGGCGAAGGCCTGCTCGATTTGTCCCCTAATCGCCTCTACTACATTAGCTCCGCTACCACTGAATCCTTCCACCCCAAACTGTTGTCGTATTAATGCCTCAATTTCACGACTAGGCAATGGAGGGTCGGTGCGGATCGTTAAAGTAAGGCCGCTTTCAGAGCCGGCCGAGAGCCCGCTGGCAACGCCAGCCTGGCGGATACCGCTTTCATCACCTGCTCCGCCTGGTGTCCCCCGGATTTCAAAGGTCGTTTCGTAGTATTCCGCCTCGTCTGTCAGGGTGCGATGGATCCGCAACGACGTGGATGCTTCGATGTCTACGAACACCGGGGGCGGCGGCGCGACCCCGAGGTCGTGCCCTCTTCGGTCCCACGCGACGCGGATGATTCCCTCCGCGTTACGCAGGCGTAGCCCGGAGAGCAGGAACGATCCCTGGGTAACGGGCAGCTCCCCCGAGATGACCGGCTCCCGGGTGGTGTTGGAGGCCAGCACGGAGCCGCCGATCTTGAGACGGAGCTGCGGGTTGCGCAGCCACACCTCTTTGCCCGCAATGAGCCGTACGTTGAGCCGGAGGTCGAGTGGAAGCGTTGCCTCCGGCGCAGTGCCTCGGTTCTCATAGGCCAGCACGAAGTTGGCCTTATCGAGCCGAGCGCCGCCTTCAAGGGTCGGCGAAGGCCACTCGCCGCGGATCGTGAGCGGCCGGGACTTTTCCGGCGCCGCCGGATTCACGGTGGTGAGTGTGCCCGAGAACTGGGATCCGACAAACGCCTCTCCCAGCACCCCGCCCAACTGCTTCTCGACCACGCGGAAGCCATCGATATCGAGGCTCAGGTTCAGCTCGGGCGTGGGCCGGCCGTCGAAGATGCGGCCCAGGCGGATCTCCCCGCCGGCCGTAAAGCTACCTCCCTGGCTGGATTCCCCGTGGAACTCCGCCACCCGCACGAGATCCCCGGAGAGCTCCAGTTTCGCACTGAAATTGCGGATTACGGTCTGGAGCCCATCGAGGTGGATGGTGGCTCCCGTGAGATTGATGCCACCCGAGTTGCGGGGCTGTGCCGCCGTGCCGGCGAGCGTGATCTCACCCTGCATTCGCCCTTCCGTGGCGGCTACCTGCCGGAAGGTATCGATCAGGGAGCGTGCTCGCGGTGGAAGCACCGCGCCATTCTTGGTGGCGTACGTTTCGGCATCGGTGGCCAGCGCCGTGAACACCTTCAATGACTGCTCCGGCACCTCCACGGTCAGGCGCCGGGGCGCGCTGCGGGAGAAGGAGAGCTCCGGCCACTTAACCGGAAGCAGCCCGGAAAGCTGGACGGTGGCGATCTCGTCGTCCGTAAGCCGCTTGGAGAGCCGTGCTTCGGCCACCCGCAGCTCGCCAACTTTGCCGTCGTATTCCCCGCGGGCGAGGTGGAACTCGTCCATCGGGATGCCGGACAGCACCGGCTTATCGACGTCCAGCGAAAAGCGGGCCATCGGGGCGGCGTCGGTACCGTTCAGCTCTGCCTGGAATTCGAGGAGGCCTTCGAGGGGCTGGAACTGCGCCAGCCGCTCGCGCACGTCGGCGATGGGCAAGTTAGAAAGCGCGCGGAGCGGCACGGCGGTCGCCTTGGCCGTGAAGCGGAGGGCGGCCGGCTGTTTAGGATCGGGGGCGTCTCGAGTGCCGGAGACCGTCACCAGCGCGCCGCCTTCTTGCTGGAGCCGCAACTCCTTCAACTCCAGGTGACTGCCCTGCAGCGTAACGTCCGCCGCAAGGAGCGTGGGCGGCTGATCGGACCCGGGCGGCGACACCAGATCCGGAATCCGGAGAGAACCGGTGACGGTTGGGGTCTGGGTGCGTGCCAACAACCGGCGTGCGGCTTCCGCGGGCGAAGCCGCGGCCACGCCGTCTTCGATGCGCACCTGGGCGGAAATCTCGCCCCCTACTGGCGATCGCCACAGCGCTAGGGTCTCCCGCAGCGAATCCGCTCCTGGTGTCCGGAAATAGGGGCTGTCCTCCAAGAGCTGTCGCGCTACCTGGATCGGCAAGCGCTCGATGTCCAGTGAGCCGGCGAGGCGCTGGAGGAGTGGACGGTCTTTGCCCGCCTCGTCCAACAGTAGCGCGAGGTAAGGTACTTCCAACCGCCCGGAGCCGACGCGTGCTTTCAGGTCGCGGACGATTGCTGCGCGGGGCGACCAGTCCACCTGAAATGGCTCGACGGAGACGGCGCGCTCGTTCAGCAGTACGCTCTCCAGCGCGATCTGCGCGGCCAATTGCGGCTCTTCCAAACTGCCGGTGAGACGCACTTCGCCTTGCTGGAGCGTGGCATCGATACGGACATTATGGAGCAGCTCCGGAGCGTAGCGGCGGACGAGCTCCCCGAGGCGGACGCCGACCACGCTGGCATGCAAGTTAGCCTGTACGGAGACTTCTTGCTTGGGGTCCTTTGCGGCGCGGTTCCAGGTCAGCGTCCCATCCAGGCGTGCGGAGCCCAATGTCGAGCTCGCAGTCACGTCGGATAGGGTCACCGTCCGGGTTCCCAGGTCAACGGCGCCCTTCGCGGACACCGCTCCGAGATCGAGACCCAGGGCTGCTACAGACTCCGCGGCACCGCTGAATTCGGCCTTCAGCGCGCTCAATGGCCCGGCTAAGGTGGCGCGCACGGGGCCGAGGTCGCCTGCCACGGGGTTCTCGCGCAGTCGCTCCATCGACATCCCCGCAAGTCGGAGCAGCCGCACGAGGGAGCCGCCCTCCAGCACTACGGAGCCTTCCACGTTCCATGGCTGCTTCTGATCGGCGCGCACGAGGACCAAGCGCTCTGAAGTAAGCCGTTCCGGCGCGCGGATGGCCTGTACGTCGGTAAGCTCGACGCGCTCTAACCCGGCGGCGGAAACATTCGCCGCCAGGTAATCCGCTTGTTGCTCCCCGACGGCAGGATGGTAGACCTGGATCCGCCCTTCCGCTCTAGGGGCATCCGTGGTTCCCGTGACGTGCGCGCTAAGGATGGCGGTGCCGTGGACCTCCTGCTTCACGCGGCCGCGGAGCAAGGTGGCGAGGTCGATGCCGTTCGCCGCGGCGTAGAGGTCCAGGGTACCCGCTTCCGCGATGGTACCGTGCATTGCCACAGCGCCCCGACCATCCTGCAGTGTGGCGGCAGGGATCTCAAGAATACCATCACTCCAGCGCACGCGAGCGGAAAGCTCGTCGGCACGCTCGGAGCCCAGCGCGATCGGCGTGGCGCGGATCATGGCGGCCACGCGAGGCTTCTCCAGTGTGCCCGACGCCACGAAGGTGCCGGAGACCGCGCCAGCCAACTCCGGATGCTCTTCCTGCTTCCAGGGGATCTGCTCCATCTCCAGCTTTGCCACCGTGCCGCGCAGGTACACTTCCGGCTGTTCTTGCGTGAAGTCTAGCCAGCCGGTGCCGGCCACCGCGCCGCCAAGTGTGGCGAACCGGGTCGCCACCTGCATGAGCTTGCCGCGAGAGCTGGCCTCGACGCGGACGCCGGTGCCGGTCATCTCGCGGAGATGCCCCTGCGGCGCGTCGAGCTGTCCAGTCATGGACTCGAGCGCGTCTTTGCGGATGCGCAGCTCGTAGCCGGCAGCCACGCGATCCAGTACCGCGTCTTGAAGGCGGACCTGGGAGGTGGTGCTGTTGCCGCGAATGGTCCAGAACCCCGGTTCGCCCGTGACGGTGGCGCGTGTTGCCATAGGACCGGGGATGGCAAGTCCGCGAGGTATGACCAGCGTGGGAAACACGCTCCGGAGCGCGTTGAGCGTCAGTCGCTTGGAGCTGAGCCTGAGGTCCGCCCGGGGCGCGTCACCGCGAGTGATCTCCCCGTTGAGCTGCACGGGCACGCCGGCGACGGTGGTCTCCCCATCCACCGCGATGAGTGCCGCGTCCAGTCCGAGGTGCCCACGGAAGTTTCGCAGCGGCTGCTGAAGCCCATGTATTCGCGCCGCCGCCTGCTCCGCGTCAAGGGCCAACGTGTATCGCGGCGGCAGCGGGTTCCCACTTTTCCCCCACGCAGCTAGCCGGGCTTTACCGCGACCCGAGAGCAAGTCGAACGTGTCGTTCTTCGTTGTGGTGACATACCGGTACCAGTAACGAAGGTCTGCGGTGCTCGCGTCCAGGGAGACGAACCACCGCTTCTCTTTAGTGTGCTCCGTTCCGTGAAACTCGAAGGGACCGCCCTGGCCACCGTCAATGCGACCGTCGGCTTGCCACTGGAGTACGGGGAAGCCGGCAAACCTCAAAGAGCCACTGCCCGTTGCCCGGTTCTGCGCCGGCGCCGGTAGCTCGCCCGCACGGTAGTCGGAGAGCTCCACGATGCTGTTCGCAATCTGAATTTCCCCTCGGAACAGCGTGGGCTTCTGCGTTTTGGGAAACTTGAGAACCTCGTCGTAGTTCCAGCTACCGTCCTTCTGGCGCACCAGCCAGAGGCGACCACGCCGCACGTCCACTCGATTGATTGAGGCGACCACCTGGTCGGCATGGCCACGGAGCGCGGGGCCGAAGTCCAGCTCAGTGCTGACGGACTCAACCGATAAGAAATCGCGGCGGGTGGGCACGCCCGGATGTGGGACACGGATGCCCTGCGCGCGGACCTCCGCTCGCGTGTCTTGTCCCATCCCACGCGACAGGAGCGAGGACCAGCCAAGCAACAGCGGGTTGTAGCGGATCTCTAGACGTTTGGCTGTCAGCAGCGTGCCACTGCGAAAGCTCTTACCCCGGGCGACGCGCACGCCTTCGGCAATGAGAAGCCCCGGCTGATCCACCTGGAGGCGCTCCACCTGAATGTCCCGCTGAAGCGCATCCCGCAGCCGGGCCAGCAGCGTTGGCCCGAGACTCTGCTGGACGTGCGCTACGTACACGCGTGCGAACTGCCACAACCCTCCCAGAAGGATCAGTGACAGGAGCAGCGAGATTACGCGGGCGCGACGCGTGCCGTAGAAGTGCATCCGGAATGGGTGGTGGAGCCGCGCTCGAAGTGAAAGGGCGC
>Ga0255338_1003894_pt1 | contig 16765 bp, 11 predicted proteins | sample MeOH1_35cm_T4_19_FD_203715 | JGI IMG/M metagenome (GOLD analysis project Ga0255338, IMG submission 203715) | Sandy soil microbial communities from University of British Columbia, Vancouver, Canada - MeOH1_35cm_T4_195 | ecosystem: Engineered > Artificial ecosystem > Sand microcosm > Unclassified ...
CCGTCTTCGCCTTCCGCCAGGATCGTGTCCCCGGCGCTGAAGCGGCCGAGCAGCACCTCTTCCGACAGCGGATCTTCGATGAGCCGCTGGATTGCGCGCCGCAGTGGGCGGGCTCCGTAGTTCGGGTCCCAACCTTCGCGGGCCAGGATCTCGCGGGCCGCCTGAGTCACTTCGAGGCGCATCGACTGCTGTTCGATCTGCCGGTTGACAATGGCCAGCATCAACGTCACGATCTGCTGGATCTCTTCCTGAGTCAGCGGATGGAAGACGATGACGTCGTCGATACGGTTCAGGAACTCGGGACGGAAGGTGCGTTTCAGCTCCTCCATAACCCGGTTTCGCATGCTCTCGTATTGGCGCTCCGTCTGCCGTCCCCGGCCCGTATCCCGCTCGCCGAAGCCGATCACGCTGCGCTCGCCGATCTCCCGGGCGCCCACGTTGCTGGTCATGATGATGACGGTGTTCTTGAAGTCGATGATTCGACCCTGGCTGTCCGTCAGCCGTCCGTCATCCAGGACCTGCAGGAGGACATTGAAGACCTCCGGATGCGCCTTCTCGATTTCGTCGAGCAGCACCACGCTGTACGGCTTACGCCGCACCGCCTCGGTGAGCTGACCGCCTTCTTCGTAACCCACGTAACCGGGAGGTGCTCCCACGAGACGGCTCACGTTGAACCGTTCCTGGTATTCCGACATGTCGATCCGGATCAGCGAGTCTTCGCTATCGAACAAGAACTGCGCCAGCGCTCGCGCCAGCTCTGTCTTGCCCACGCCGGTCGGCCCGAGGAAGATGAAGCTGCCCGTGGGCCGCTTCGGATCCTTCAAGCCGGAACGCGCGCGGCGCACCGCCCGAGCCACCGCCACCACCGCCTCTTGCTGGCCGATGATCCGCTTGTGCAGCTCTTCTTCCATCCGCAGCAGCTTCTGCGTCTCCGCTTCGACCAGCCGCGTGACCGGAATACCGGTCCAGCTCTGGACGATCTGCGCGACCTCGTCTTCGGTCACGGCGATCTGCGCGGTCTCGCGCGCTTCCCGCCACTCCCGCTCGACTCGCTCGATCTCGGACTGCAGGTTCTTGATCTTCTCTCGCAGCGGGTAGGCGCGGAGGTACTGGTCTTGCTCCGGCAGCGACCGGTAGTCTCGCTCCACCTGCTCCAACTCCGCCTTCAACTGGCGTAGCTGCGTCGGGGGCATGGCATAGCGCAGCCGCACCCGGGACGCCGCTTCGTCGATGAGGTCGATCGCCTTGTCCGGCAGGTAGCGGTCGGTGATGTACCGGTCCGCCAGCTTCGCGGCCGCTTCCAGCGCCTTGTCGCCGATCTCCACCTGGTGGTGGGTCTCGTAGCGCTCCCGCAGCCCCTGCAGGATCTGGATCGTCTCATCCACACTCGGCTCGGAGACCTGCACCGGCTGGAAGCGCCGCGCCAGGGCCGCGTCCCGCTCGATGTATTTGCGGAACTCGTCCTGCGTGGTCGCCCCGATGCACTGCAGCTCACCGCGGGCCAGCGCCGGCTTCAAGATGTTCGACGCATCGATGGCACCCTCGGCCGCGCCGGCTCCCACCAGGGTGTGGAGCTCGTCGACGAACAGGATCACCTCGCCGGAGGCGCGGCGGACTTCGTCCATTACGCGCTTCATCCGCTCTTCGAATTCGCCGCGGTACTTGGTGCCCGCCACGAGGCCGGGGAGGTCCAGCGCCACGATGCGCTTGTCCTTCAGCGGCTCCGGAATGTCTTCCTGGATGATGCGCTGCGCCAGGCCTTCCGCGATGGCGGTCTTGCCTACGCCCGCTTCACCGACCAGACACGGGTTGTTCTTGATGCGGCGGCAAAGGATCTGGATGACCCGCTCGATCTCTTTGTACCGTCCCACCACGGGATCCAGCTTTTCGTTGCGGGCCAGTTCCGTGAGGTCGCGGCCAAACTCGTCCAGCGTGGGAGTGCGGCTGCGCTGCCGGCTGGCGGTCTGCTGGGACTCGCCTTCCTGCATCGCATACACTTCGCGGCGGGTCCGCTCCAGGTCCGCGCCCAGCTTGACGAGCACGCGGGCCGCCAAGCCGTCGCCTTCCCGAATGAGGCCCAGGAGCAGGTGCTCCGTGCCGATGTAATTATTGTTAAGCTGCCGGGCTTCTTCGTAAGCGAGGTCGATCACCCGCTTGGCGCGCGGCGTGAGCTGCATATCCTGCCCGAGGTTCCCGTGCCCTCGGGTGACTTGCCGCTCGATGTCCGCGCGGATGCGGCCGAGCGGTACCCCGAGACGGTCCAGGATCCGCGCAGCCACGCTGTCGCTTTCCCGAACGAGGCCCAGTAGCAGATGTTCGGTTCCGACGTAGTTCTCGCCGAGCCGGGCCGCCTCTTCCTGTGCGAAAAAGACAACCCTACGGGCGCGCTCTGTGAACCTCTGCCACATTATTGGATGGTCCTCCCGTTACTCTCTACCGCCTACTTGGCGCTAGAGAAACCCTATTGAGTCGCCCGAGGGGCCAGGCCACTGCCCTTCGAGCCCGACGCCCCTCGCGGCTCGAAGGATACGTCTAAACTATTAGCGGAGCACCGGCTCCGTCAAACCAATTTCCACACCCTGCGAGTTCACCAACTCGCGGAAGGCGGTGATCAACTGCCGCGTGATCGGCCCCGGCTTCCCGTCCGCGATTGTCCGATCGTCCACGCGGGTCACCGGGATCACTTCGGCTCCCGTCCCAGTGAGGAAGATCTCCGTCGCCCCATACACGGTGGTCATCGTGAACACGCGCTCCTCGGCCGGAATCCCCGCTTGCCGGGCCAGGTCGAGCACGCAGTTCCGGGTGATCCCTTCCAGGATACCCACGTAAGTGGGTGGAGTGATCAGCGTCCCGCCACTCACTACGAAAATGTTGTCTCCGGTCGCCTCGGCTACATAGCCGTCCAAGTTCAACATCAAACCTTCACCCACCTGGATGTCGCCGCCCGCCTTCGCCGCGCGGTTCACCTCAATCTTCGCCAGAATGTTATTCAGGTAGTTGAGCGACTTGATGTTCGGATCCAGGGCGGCCGGCGAGTTGCGCCGGGTCGCCGTGGTGATCACTGCCATCCCATTCTCATACATCGCCGGGGGATACATGGTCAGCTTATCGGCGATAATCACCACTGTCGCCCCATCCCTGCAGTTCTGGGGATTGATTCCCAGGTCGCCAGACCCGCGGGACACCACTACTCGGATGTATCCGTTAGGTAGATTGTTCCGCCGGCAAGTTTCCAGCACCGCTTCCCGCATCTCGCTCTGGCTCATCTGGATGCCCAGCATGATCGCCTTCGCGGAGCGGTAGAGGCGCTCGACGTGCTCGTCTAACCGGAAGACCCTACCGTTGTAAGCCCGGATCCCTTCAAAGACGCCATCCCCATACAGAAAACCGTGGTCGAAGACAGAAATCTTCGCCTGCTCCTTCGGGAGATACTCGCCGTCGAGGTATACAACCGGACTCATATAACGGGGCTCCTACCTAGCTCTAGAATGGCTTGAGTATAACACGCAGGGGGGTCCGCGACAAGCCTGAGGGCAGCCCCGCACGCCTGTACGCGCGCTGCCTCAGACCGGATCACTCGCGCAGAAACCCCATTCCGAGCCCCGCGGCAGGAAGATGTACTCTAGATGGCGGACGGTCGCCGGCCGTGCAACGCGGCCGGCGCTCAGGACCGGCGCTTCCCGCTTCCGGATCCCCCAGGCCTAGAAGATGCCGGCGCGCAAGACGTCCTTCAGGTTCAGAACTCCGACGGGTCGCCCGTCGTGATCCAGAACGGGAAGCTCTCCGCAAGGCGGATGCTGCTCCATGATCTGGAGCGCCTCCGAAACTAACCGCTCTGGGTGGCTGGTGCGCGGGTTCCGATTCAGTGCCTGCGCAACCGGCTGCTCGAGCGCGTCCCGGTCGCCGAGCAAGAGACGGCGGATATCCCCGTCCGTGAGCAGCCCGGCAAACCGTCCCGCGGCATCTACCGCGAAGACGCAGCCGGACTGCGCCCGGGTGATGGTGAACAGCGCGTCTCGCACCGTCGCCTCGGGCGAGCAAAGAGCCAGGTGATCGCCGGTGCGCATCAGGTCGCTCACGCGGAGCAGCAAGCGCCGGCCAAGCGATCCGGCGGGATGGAACAGCGCATAGTCGTCGCGCGTAAACTGCCGCACGTGCATCGCGCCAATGGCCAGCGCGTCCATCAATGCCAGCATCGCCGTGGTCGAGGTCGTCGGTGCGAGATTCAGCGGACACGCTTCCCGCTCCACGGAAACGTCCAGGACCGCGTCGGCGGTCTCGGCCAGAGTCGATACGGGATTGCCGGTTACCGCCACCAGTTTCACGCCCAACCGCTTGAGTACGGGGAGGATCGCCAGGATCTCGTCCGTCTCGCCGCTGTAGGAGAGCGCCACCACTACGTCGCGGCCGGTCACCATCCCCAGGTCGCCGTGCACCCCCTCGGCGGGATGGAGGTAGAACGCAGGGCTCCCGGTACTCGCGAGGGTAGCGGCCGTCTTCCGCGCCACCGCCCCGGACTTGCCCATTCCGGTTACCACCACCCGCCCGTCGCACGCCAGGATCAACTCCACGGCGCGGGTAAACGCACCATTCAGGCGCGCGGCGATACCCTGAATCGCCTCGGCTTCCAGGAGAAGGACCTGGCGGCCCGCTTCTAAGAGATCATCCTGCGCGATCGGGAGCACGGTCATAGGGTGTAGCAATATGGGAGCGGAGGATTGATACGATCAAACACCAACTCAGGCCAGGATGTCCCCTGCCGCGTCACGAATGCGAGCCACCTGGGTCAGGAGTTTCTCGGCCTCGGAAATGGTTAGCTGTGCGGCGGCGTCGCTCTTCGCCTCGGCGGGGTTAGGGTGCACTTCCAGGAACAGCGCATCGATCCCCACCGCGGCTGCCGCCCGCGCCAGGTGCGGTGCGAACTCCCGGGTCGCGCCAGACTGGTTACCCTGGCCACTCGGCTGCTGCAGGCTGTGCGTCACGTCGTAGCAAACCGGGTGGCCCAGCGCGCGCATCTGCGGCAGGCTGCGGAAATCCACCACCAGGGTGTTGTACCCGAACGAAATCCCCCGCTCCGTGAGCAGAATCCGCTCGCAGCCCGCCTCCCGCAGCTTTCCCACCACCTGCTTCATGTCCCACGGCGCCATGAACTGCGCCTTCTTCACGTTGACCGCCGCCCCACTCTCGGCCGCCGCCACCAGCAGGTCGGTCTGCCGCGCCAGGAACGCGGGCACCTGGAGCAGGTCCACCACCTCCGCCGCCGGGGCAGCCTGCGCCGCTTCGTGGAAGTCGGTTAACACCGGCACACCAAGCTTCGCCTTGACCGATGCGAGGATCTCCAGACCGGCCTTGAGGCCCGGACCGCGGAACGAATGGATACTCGTGCGGTTCGCTTTGTCGAAACTGGCCTTGAATACATAGCCCAGTCCCAATCGCTCGCACGCCGCCTTCATGGCGAGGCCGACTTCGAGACAAGTGTCCTCGCTCTCAATGACGCAAGGTCCGGCAATAACCGTGAGCGACGGTCCACCCACGTGGACGGAACCGATATTGAAAGGCTGGATCATAACTGAACTCTAAAAGGGCGACTCTGCGCTCAAGAACACACCAATAACCGACATGAAGAACCCGGCCAAACTGGTCCAACGCTCGACCCGTTCCCGCCAAGAACAGTCATTGCGAGCGAAGCGCGGCAATCCCCTCCGTGCCCAGGTAGTCTTAAACCAACCAAAAACGGAGTCATTGCGAGCGGTCTCGGCATCTTTCCGTGCTCCGGCAGGCGCTGCGCGACCGCGTGGCAATCCCGAACGCCCTGGGTAATCCGGCGTCGAAGCGCCTCCAGGTCAGCAGTAAACGAGCCGGATTGCTACGTCGCTCCGCTCGTCGCAATGCCTCCACTTTCGGTTCTATAGTGGCCTGAATACGGAGGGGATTACCACACCTCCAAGCCGTCTCCTAACCAATACACTACACCAAGCCCCGCACCCGCTCCAGGTCTTCCGGAGTGTCCACGCTGATGGCATCCTTCTCCGTCAGCACCACGTGGATGCGATAGCCGTTCTCCAGCACCCGGAGTTGCTCCAGGTGCTCGATCTGCTCCAGCGGCGTCGGCGCCAGTCCGGCATACGTGAGCAGGAACTCTTTACGATAAGCATAGAGCCCGATGTGCTTCAGGTGTGGTCCGTCTTCGGCGGAGCGGTAGTAGGGCAGAGGAAGGCGCGAGAAGTAGAGCGCATCCCCCCGCAGGTCGAGTACCACCTTCACCACGCTCGGGTCCGCCACGTCACGCGGGTCGGTGATGGCGACGGCGGCGGTGGTCATCACCAGGTCCGCGCGCTCGACAAACGGGGCCACAACAGCGTCGATCTCGGCCGGGTCAAGGAGCGGCTCGTCGCCCTGGATGTTGACCACCACGTCCACGTCCAGGTCAAACACCGCCTCCGCGATGCGGTCCGTGCCGGAGCGATGGTCGTCGCGGGTCATCACCACGTTGCCGCCGAACGCGCGGACCGCCTCGAAAATCCGCGCGTCGTCCGTGGCGACATAGACCGCGTCCAGCGACTTCGCTTGCGCTGCCTGGCGATAGACGAGTTCGATCATCGTCTTGCCGCCGATCTCCGCCAGCGGCTTACCCGGCAGGCGGGACGATGCATACCGGGCCGGAATTACGCCAATCGCCTTCATCGCTCGCTCTCCAGGATCCGCTGCACCACGTTGGTTGTCGATCGCCCTTCCACCAGGGGCATAATCACCACTTCGCCGCCCAACGCGCGCACCAGTGGGGTCTCGGGCAGGCTCTCGACGTCATAGTCGCCCCCTTTCACGTGGAAATCCGGGCGCAGCGCCGACAGCGTGTCGTTCGGCAGCGGCTCGTCGAACAGGGTCACGTAATCCACGCAGCGCAGCCCGGCCAGTAGCTCCGCACGCTCGCTTTCGGGCACCACGGGGCGCTTCGGCCCCTTCAACCGGCGCACGCTGGCATCCGTATTCAGCCCGATTACCAGCACGTCTCCCAGCGCCCGCGCCTGCTCCAGGTACCGGAGGTGGCCCACGTGCAGCAGGTCGAAGCAGCCGTTCGTAAACACGATCCGCCGCCCCGCCGCCCGCAGGGAATCGCCCAGCGCGCTCAATTCCGCTCTCGGAACGATCCGTTCCATCCCTATCTCCTACCAGTGCGGCAGCGGCTCCCCGGTCCGGCACGCCTGGTAAACGGCGCGCAGGCGGTCGGTGGTCTGATCGATACCGTATTCATTGCGTGCGGAGCGAGCCGCCTCGTCGCCCAGGCGCATTCGGCGAGCCGGCTCGGCCAGTAGCTCTCTCAAAGCTGCGCGCGCGGCAGTCTCGTCGTCCGGAGGCACCGCGAGGCCGGTGACGCCGTGCTGGATCACGTCCCCCATGCCGCTTACTGCGCTGACCACCGCGGGCAGTCCGCAAGCCATCGCTTCCAGCAGAGCGTTAGACAGTCCTTCCCAGAGGGAAAGCAGCGCGAATACGTCTGCGGCCTGCAGGTGACGCCGCAGCGCTCCGGCTTTCACGTGCCCCCACAGCTTAACACGTTCGCCGCCCGGAGAAGCGTCCACCAGGCGCTGTAGCTCCTCCCGCTGCTCCCCTTCCCCCATCACCCAGAGCCGGGCGTTCGGGAACTCCGGGAGCAGGCCGAGGAATGCGCGGGTCAGCAGATCGGCGCGCTTGTGCGGCGCGAGGCGAGACGCCGTAACCACCAGCACGTCCTCCGCTCCGAGCCCGAACTCTCGGCGCAATGCCTCGCGTCGGGCCGGAGGCAGCGGACGATACCGGTCGGTATCCACCCCGTTGGGGATGAAGACGATCCGCGCCTGCGGAACGCGCATGCGGCGCAGGTCGGCGGTAGTCTGCTCGCTGATGCTGACCCACGCGTTGACCGCCGACCACGCACCACCCAGTCCGGGCACCGTACTACTGAATCCGGCGTATCGATCGAGCTTCGTGCCGGGCCCCGCGGTACTGGGTTTGACCACCAGCGGCTTGCCCGTAATCTCCCGTGCCGCCATCGCCGCGAACGTCTCCAACCCGAAGCCGTGGACGTGCACCACGTCGTACGCCTCGCGATAACGCAGGAGATGCCGGAGGAGCGCGGCGGCGAAGCGCCATTGGTCCGGCGCCAGCAGGTAGCGGGTGGGGACTACGCGCGTCCAACCCGGTTTTGTTCGCACCGGCAGCGTGCTGTGACACACCAGCGACACAGGTACACCGCGCAGGCGCAAGCGGGCGGCGACACGCCGTGCCTGCTGCTGCATCCCACCCCGCCCCGCCGGGCGTTTCAGTATCATCAACACGCGCGGCGGGAGCTCGAGCGCGCGCCCCGCCCGCCGCGATTCGCGCACGTTTGAAGGAAGCGTCATCGCGTCAGCCTGCCCGGTGGACATCTCACCTAGGCCGGCGATAGCACGCCGCGCTCCGGCGTGGCGCTGGAGCCGCGGAGCACCTCTTCGTAGACGGCCTCGATGCGCGCGGCGACGTTGGCAAGGGAGTGGTCGTCTTCAATAAGACGATCCAGCCGCCAGTAGCGCGCGCGGTCTTCATCCGCGTGCCAGGTCTCGTGGAGGAACCGCAGCGCCTCGTGGAAGTTGTCGGCGGTCATTTCCCACTTGCCGCCCACGTCTCCGAAGTTCCAGGCCATCGCGTCGCGGATGTTGTCCTGGTTGATGATCCCATACCCCCAGAACCCCGCGCCGACCACCGCCACACCCTGCATGATCGCTTCCAGCGCGCAGTACGAAGCGCCGATGAGCACGTGCGCCCGGCCGATGATCGGTCCCGGCTCCGGCACCGAGCCCAGCACGCTCACGGCTTCTCGGCCGAGTCGCGCATTCACTTCCCGGGCCGCACGGCGGACGTCTTTAATCATGCTGCCGTCGCCCAGGAGTTGCAGCATACTGCCGGGCGCAATGGCCTGCAGTCGCTCGAAGGCCGCGATCAGGTTGAGCGCGTTCTGGCCCTTCCGCTTGGACATCCGGCCCACGCCCACCATCCGGAACGGCCCGCCCTCGTCCGGGTACTGCGGCCGGTGCTCGATGGGTCGGCGTAGCAGCACCACCTTGTTCATGTCGATCACTTGCTTCTTCGACAGGCTCTCGACGGCGATCTCTTCAAAGGTGAGGATCTTGCTGGCGAGTTGAAGGCAGGGGCGGGTATGGTCCTTCTTCCCCAGGAAGCCGTGCACGCTCATGATGAACGGCGTCCCGGTCCGGCGCACCGCCCACTCCGCGGCCGTGCCCGGAGTGGCGTTCGACGCGTGGACCAGATCGATTTTGTTGGCGCGGATTGCCCGCTCGATCCACATCCCGCCCCAGGGTGCCGGAGGCGTCCAGACGTAGTGCACGCCGGCGGCACGGTAGCGCGGCAATACCTCGCCTGGCTGGCAGGCCAGCCACACTTCGTGCCCGCGGGCAATGAGCCCTCGCGAGATGTTCAGGCGGAAGGTCGTCCCTCCGCCCGTCTTCGCATTTCTTCCAACCAACAGGATTCGCATGCCGAGGCTATCTCTATCACGTCCGGGGACGCGTCGTCCCAGTGATGCAGTCGGCAGCGATACCCCGAAAAGACAGCGCACGGTGGAATTCAGAGAATTGACAATCGGCAATTGGAGTTCATCAATTATCAATCCGCCACCAGTTCAGTAGCCGTTCGGGTTGTTCCGGAACCACTCCCATGACGTGCCAATGATCTGCTTGAGGTCCGGATACTTCGGCGACCACCCGAGGTCACGGCGAATCTTTGCGCTGCTCGCGATCAGGCGCGCCGGGTCGCCTTCTCGCCGCGGCTGCACGTCCGCCGGGATCGGATGCCCGGTCACTTCACGGGCCACGTCGATGACCTGCTTCACCGAGAAGCCGGCGCCGTTTCCCACGTTGTAGGCCTCGCGACCGGTCCCGTTCTCCAGCGCGCGCACCGCCAGCACGTGGGCGCTCGCCAGGTCCATCACGTGGATGTAGTCGCGGATGCAGGTGCCATCCGGGGTATCGTAGTCCGTGCCGAAGATGTAGACCTTTTCGCGCTTCCCCAGCGGTACCTGAAGGATGAGCGGAATCAGGTGCGTCTCCGGCCGGTGGTCCTCACCGATCAGCCCTTCCGGATGGGCGCCCGCCGCGTTGAAGTAGCGCAGGCTGATCGAACGCAGGTCGTGCGCGCTGTGGAACCAGTCCAGCATCTCCTCCACCATCAATTTGGACAGCCCGTACGCGTTGGTCGGCACCTTCCGGTCCGTCTCCTCGATCGGTACCCGCTCCGGTTCGCCGTAGACCGCGGCAGTGGACGAGAACACGATCTGCTTTACGTCGTTCCGCACCATCGCCTGCAGTAGGCTGAGGCTTCCGGCCGTGTTGTTCTGGAAGTACTTGCCGGGATCTTTCACCGACTCGCCTGCCTCGATGTAGGCGGCGAAGTGGACCACCGTTTGCACGTCGAACTCGCGGAACACCCGGTCGAGCTTCAGGCCGTCATGGAGGTCCCCTACCACCACCCGGCAGTTGGCCACCGCCTCCGGGTGCCCTTTCTCCAGGTTGTCGTAGATGACGATCTCGTAACCGGCTTCGGTCAACTCACAAATGGTATGGCTGCCGATGAAGCCCGCACCACCGGTAACCAGAACTGTAGGCATTACTTTCTCCGAAAATGACCGTTGTGGAAAGCGTTCGTAGGCGCCTCTCCCCAGGGGCGCCCGGCCACCTCTCTCCATCCTGCCGACATGAACTGAGCTCGTCGAGTTGTGCGGATGGAGAAAGCTCCGTAACATTCTGGAGTACGGCTGGCCGCGGAGTGCACCGTTTCAGAAGGCCGTAGTTGAGGCTTAACGCTCGATACTTATCGCTTGGATTGTGCCGCCAACCGGTGGCCTGTAAACCTATCGGTTGGCGCAGCGCTCAACCGACGCGCTCCACCCGGACACGGGGCAGCAGTTCTTCGATGTCTTGCCGGTATACTTCGGCGGTGCCGCGCGTAGTCACGATGGCGGCCGACACCGCGATGGCCCATCGCAGCGTCTCTGCTTCGTCCCAGCCGCGCACGGCTCCCAACGCGAGACAGGCGGTCATCCCGTCACCCGCGCCGGCGGGGTTCACCAGCGGCACCCGGAGCCCGGCCGCTTCCCACACGCCCCGGGAGGAGACCAGCAGCCCGCCGTCGGCGCCATGGGACACCAACACTCGCTCCACCCCGCGGCGTTGCAGCGCGTTCGCCGCCTCCAGCACCGAAGCACGGTCGGGGAGTGGTCCGGCCACGCTGGCCAGCTCACCCCGGTTCGGCTTCACCGCGGTAACACCACACTCGGCAGCGGCCGTCAAGTAGCGGGCGGTCGCATCCACGATCAGCGGCTTCCCGGCAGCCTTGGCCGCGCCCAGAAGTCGCTCATACGCCTCCAGCCCCCAGTTTTCCGGCAGGCTGCCCGCCAGGACTACAGCGTCCACCGTGGTGGCCCACCGCTCGATCCAGCAGAGCAACCCGGACAGCGCCTCCTCATCCGGGCGCAGGCCATCGGCGCAGATCGTGCTGTGATCGCCCGTCTCTGTCTCGATGAGCACGGTGTTGAACCGCGTCTGCCCACGCGTCCACACGAAGTCCGGAATCACCCCCGCGTCACGCAGCAGCGTCTCCATGCGCCGCCCCGTGTCGCCGCCCGCCAGCCCGGTGGCCACTGTTTCCTCACCCAGTTCGCGCAGGATGAGGGAGACGTCGCACCCCTTGCCCCCCATCGACTCCACCACGTCCGCCGCCTGATTCCGGACGTTCCGCCGCAGCGACGGCAAAAACAGCACCCGGTCGAGGCCGGTATTGGGCGTGATGGTAAGGATCATGAAAGTAAAAAGGTAAATGGTAAAAGTAAAACCGGCAACCGAAGGAAAGGGCCTTCTGGGTTGCCTTTTTACTTCTTGCTTTTTACTTCACAAGTTGGGCCATCATCGCGATGTACGCGTTACGGTCGATCCGCTCCAGCGTGTCGAACGCGTTGTTCAGGTCCGTCGCGACCACGAAGATGCCGTGCCGGGGAATGAGCGTGGCGATCGGGTGCTTCTTCAACTCGTGCGACAATGGCCGGAGCGCGTCCACCACGTTGCCGGCCAGTTCCGGGGTATGGGTAGCGGCCCACTTGCAGAAGCCGATGGGGCCGTATTTGTCGGTCTGCTCGCTCATCGGCGGGATCGGTATGCCGCGGGAGACCCAGGGCATCACGTTCAGCGGGTGCGCGTGGAACACGCTGCCGGCATCCGGAAAGGCGTGGTAGCAGGCCATGTGCACCGCCCCTTCGCGAGAGAATTCCCCCTCCCCCGCCAGGATGTTCCCGTCCAGGTCCAGCACCAGCACGTCATCCGGCCGCAAGTTCCACTGGTGACGCCCGCCCGCGTAGCTGCGCGACATGTAGACGCGGTCGCCGAAGCGGGTGGTGATGTTGCCGCCGGCCGCGTCCAACAACTTTCGGTCGAATGCCAGCTTGGCGATGCGAATCAGGTGAGTGCGGGGATCTTCCATTTTGTTCACCACGGAGACACAGAGGCACGAAGAGGAAGGAGAGAAGCAGGTGTCCGACAAGCAGAGTCAATGCGAGCGAAGCGTGGCAATCCCGACCGCCTTCAGCTAACCCAGACCCCTCCCGCCAAGGAAGACCCGCATCCCAAGAGCCCACCCGGGCGACTCTGCTGTAGCCGGCGGGGTTCCGCGCCCTGGAGGCCTCCCGCAAAGTGGTGCGGCCCAGCCGAGTCATTGCGAACGGAGCGCAGTGCATGCACCCTTATGGGCGGAGTGCGGCAATTCCGACTGACCCCAGACAGCCAAATCTCTCTGTCCCAAGCCTCCCTTACATCGAACGGGATGCCACGTTGCCTCGCTCTCCGTAACGCCTCAGCGATACGCTCAATTCTGTTGTGGCTTGCTCTAACTCACCGTCTGGGTAGCCTCGCCCTCAGTTGTAGCACTTAGCGTTTGCTGAGGAGCATTCCACGCCTGCACCGTCAATGCGGCGGTCCGCTCACTCACCGCCAACTGCCGGGACGCGCCGGGTGCAAGGGCGAAGCACCCATCTTCCACCAGCACTTCTTCCGCTTTCACTTCGATACCGAGGGCAACCGCACCACCGGTGTTCTCGATCTCCACGCCGCAATCGGTGCGCCTCAGCTCCAGGGCCGTCGCCGGAGCCGAAAGATACGCCCGGAACGGGGGCTCCGTCGCTCGGGAGAAGGGGTAGTGATTGCGGGCGATGGTCTCGCCTTCCTCGTCGATCACCTCCAGGAACAGGACGAACGCATCGGCGAAGGATGTGGGGAAGCGCCAGTAGAGGTCTCCCACGTTCTCGCACCCGTTCTCCGGCGCCTCGCCCGCCAGGTTCTCCTGGTATAGCTCCCGCCCGTGGAGGTCCACCACCGTCGCGACCACGTTCAGCAGCGATCGCTCCGGGCCGTCATTGTGGAGCCAAATGTCGGCCTGGAACTGCGCTTCGCCGGCCCACGTGAAGGTGCGGAACGCGGCGCTTACGTGGAACGGCCGGTAGGCGCGCGCCACCGCGTAGTACGCGGGCTTGGGGCGGCCGAAGTAGTCCACGGCCGCCGCTCCAAGGGCATTCGGCCGCGGCTCGTTGAACAGGGTGGGGATCACTCCGGCGGACCGCCCCTGCCGGCGCCGCGCCGCTTCCACCCCATATTGGAGCGCCAGGGCCTGCAGCAGTTGGCTCGCACGGATGGCGGATTGGAGATCATCCGTCGGCCCGAACGCCTCCCGGAGCTGCTCCAGGTGGCGCGCGAGACCGGCATACTGGTGCCAGAACGGAGTCTCGGGATCGAGCCCGGGTTCCTGCCCGGCGAGGAGCTCCCGGAGTGTTTCTTCATTGGCCAGGCTCTCGGCGCCGAAGCCCACGTGGAGCTGCTGCGCCTGCGCGTCTGCGTGCCGCGGGTGGTCACCCAGCCCACGCCAACCCCACTCGGACGAACGCTCCAGGCTGCCCCCGCGAGTTACCGGCAGCGCGTCCGGGGTCACGGGCGTGGTGGGATACCAGAATCGCTGCGGATCCTCGGTCTCCACCGCCGTGCGCAGTTCCGCCAGCGCGGGGTGCTCGCTGCCGAGTGCTTCGAAGCCGGGCGGTCCCAGGGTCAGGCCGCCCCCCGCGCTCCAGATCACCAGCGACGGGTGCGCGCGCCGCCGGGCGACCATCGCCGGCGCCTGATCTTCAATCGAAGCCAGGTACTGGCGGTCCGCAGGTGGCTCACCGTCCGCCGCGCTCCCCGCCAGCGGGAACTCCTGCCACACCATCAACCCCAGGCGGTCGCACTGCGCGTAGAACGCCTCGCTCTCCTGGCCGGCCGTCCCCGCCACGCGCAGCAGGTTCACGCCGGCGGCTTTCGCCAGCCGGAGCAGGCGGGCAGTGCGCTCCGGCGCGACGGCGGCGGTGAACTGGTCGGCCGGCGCCCACTCCCAACCCTTCAGCCATACTTTGCGCCGGTTCACTTCCAGGCAGTAGCTTGGCGAGTCGGGCGGCGCGCCTTCGCAGCGAGCGGCGTCCATCTGCCGCACGCCGAACGGCAGCGTCCGGAAATCGATCAGCTTCCCGTTCGGGTCCGCCAGGATGAAGCGCGCCTGGTAAACCGGCTGCCGTCCCAGCCCGTTCGGCCACCAGAGCTGGACCCGCGGCAGGGTGATCGACTGCACCACCGCCGTCTCGCCGAAAATCCGGACCTGATCCTCGATCGAGGCAACGGGCAGGCTGTCCTGGGTAACCTCCGTATGGATGACCGCCCGCGTCTGCTCCACGGCTTTGAACTCGCACACCAGCGAAACGGCCGCCTCGGTGCGGTCGAGCGACACGTTGGTGTAGATCCCGATGCGATCGAACCACGCCATCCCGGTGAGGACCAGCGACACGGAGCCCGGGATCCCCACCGGGACCAGTCGCGCATACTCCGGCCACCCGTAGGGACCGCGGCCGCGCAGCCGCCGCGCCTGTGACGCGCTGCCGGCCGCAAGTTCCAACTCGGGCGCGCGCTCCACCACCACCAGCAAGTGGTTCTCCTCGCCCGGAAGCAGCTCGTCGCTCACAATCCATTCCGCCGGCACGAGCTGCCCCACGTGCTCTCCGACCCGGATGCCGTTCAGGAACACATGTGCTGCATCCGCGATCCCGTCGAAGCGCAGGTGCGCGAGGAGACCTGCCAGGTCAGTGGGGGCTTTGAAGCGCTTCTCGTAAACCCAGTCCCGCTCGGAGGTCCAGGCCCACTGCTCGATGTTCATCCCCAGCCACGGTTCCGGCAACTGCCCCGCCTGAAGCACCGCCTCCTGCGCGTAGCCAGGTACCACCGCGGGGATGCTCGCTGCGGCGTCCGGCGGCGTTTGCTCCCAGATCTTCCGGTCCTTCCACTCGCCGGGAGGGAGCGGGTAAACGGTCCAGCCGCCACCGTTCAGTGAGAAAGTCTTCGGATCCAAAGTCGCGCTCCCGGAGGTCAAAGGCCGGGCCATTATAGCACCGACGCCGTTACACCAAGCTCGCCGGAGGAGGTTCTCCGCCACCGCCGAACGGAGAAGTAACTGAACTTGGGTACTGGGTAGGGAAGGAACCACTGATGAAGGGATGGATAATTGCGGCCTCGTGCGTTCTCGTGGCCTCCGCCGCGAGCGCGCAGCAGGGCGAGGCGCTGACGCCTAAGGCGTTGCAGGCGGCGCTCGCGGCGAAGCCGAGCGGCGCGGACGCCGAGAAGCTGGCGGAGCGAGTGCGCGGCTACTTCGGGCGCGACAACCTGAAGAAGGGCCCGAACCCGAAGATCGACGAAACGACCGTGGCCTGGGCGCTCGAGGCTCCCGAAGCGGGCGCCGCGCCTCACGTGATTTCCGCGGACGGCAAGTTCGACCTGCCCCTGACCCGCCTGGGGAACACTCCGGTCTTTGCGGGCGTCGCCTCGCTGCCGGATAAGGCGGGCTTCCCGTGGAAGTACCAGGTCGACGGCAAGGACCTCGGCGGCGGGCCGCTGGAGGTCTACCGCAACCATCCCGACAACCTGGAGCAGCCCGGCGTGCCGAAGGGCGTCGTAAAACAGATGCCGGAGTGGCAGAGCAAGATCTTCGCCGGCACCAAGCGGGATTGGTGGATCTACGTCCCCGCGCAGTACAAAGCCGACACCCCCGCCTGCGTGATGATCTTCCAGGACGGCGGCGGCGCCAAGAACTACGTGCCCACGGTGTTCGACAACCTCATCCAGAAGGGCGCAATGCCCGTAACGGTGGGCATCTTCATCAACCCCGGCAAGTTCGACGGCGGCCGCTCCAACCGCAGCTTCGAATACGATTCCCTCGGAGATGCTTACGCGCGGTTCTTGTTGGAAGAGATCCTTCCCGAGGCGGAGAAGGACCTGAAACTCCGCCACGACGCCGCCAGCCGCGCCGTCGCCGGCTCCAGTAGCGGCGGCATCTGCGCCTTCACCGCTGCGTGGGAGCGTCCCAACGAGTTCAGCAAGGTGCTCTCCTGGGTGGGCAGCTTCACCAACCTCCAGCCCGGCCCCTCCGGTCACGACGGCGGCCATAACTACCCCGCCATCATCCGCCGCGCCGAGAAGAAGCCGCTCCGCGTCTTCCTGCAAGACGGCGAGAACGACGTAAACAACATCGCCGGCAACTGGCCGCTCGCGAACCAGTACATGGCCAACTCACTGGAGTTCAAAGGCTACGATTACAAGTTCGAGTTCGGCCACGGCTTCCACAGCGGCAAGCACGGCCAGGCGATCCTGCCCGACTCCCTCCGCTGGCTCTGGCGCGA
>Ga0255338_1003895_pt1 | contig 16762 bp, 10 predicted proteins | sample MeOH1_35cm_T4_19_FD_203715 | JGI IMG/M metagenome (GOLD analysis project Ga0255338, IMG submission 203715) | Sandy soil microbial communities from University of British Columbia, Vancouver, Canada - MeOH1_35cm_T4_195 | ecosystem: Engineered > Artificial ecosystem > Sand microcosm > Unclassified ...
CGCGCGCCCCTACGTCGAGGGGCGCTACCATCCGGGCGAGTGGCGCAAGCGGCTCGACTTCGGCACCGGCACCTTCGGCGACATGGGATGCCACATTTTCGACCCGGTCTTCGAGTCGCTCGGCCTCACCGCCCCGCTTTCGGTTCGTTCCGAGGGACCGGCGCCGGACGCCTGGAACTGGGCGATCAACGCCCGGGTGCACTACGTCTTCCCCGGCACGCGCTTCACGGCGGACAAAACGGTGGCGGTCACCTGGTATGATGGCGACGAGCGCCCGGCCGCCGAGGTGATGGCACTGGTCGGCCCGCTGCCGGAGGCCGGCGCTCCCGAAAGCGTGCGCAAACTGTTCGAGCAAGGATCGATCTTCATCGGCACCGCCGGTGTGCTCCATCTGCCTCACATCGCCCCTTCCCGGCTCTTCCCGCGCGAGCAATTCAAGGGCTACCCGATGCCCGTGGTCGAAGGCGCCCACCACTGGTCGCAGTGGGCCGAGGCGTGCCTAAGCGGCGCCACGCCGTCGGCGAATTTCGATTACTCCGGTCCGCTGACCGAGGCGGTCCTGCTCGGCAGCGTGGCCGTGCGCTTTCCGTCGACGACCCTGGAGTGGAACTCCGCCGACCTGCGCTTCGAAAACGTCAAGGAAGCCAACGCCCACGTCCGCCGCACCTACCGCCCCGGCTGGGAAATCGCCGGATTATAGCGAGATCCCCGTTTCATTCGCTGTGGGGCCCATACGCCGGGCCTTCAGCCGTCGCGGGGCCTATGGCTGACAAGATGGCTGACAGGTGCTTCGGCTTGGATGTGGCACCGGCTTCCAGCCGGTGAAATTCTGCGGCTGCCCCTCGACAAGCTCTGGGCCGTGAGCCCGTCGAACCGGGAAGCCGCAGCCACGCAGTCAGACCGCAATTTTTTGGAAATCGGAGCGAAAAGGCTGCTGGTATGGTTTGGGGCCAATGCCTCGGGCCCTGCTCCGGGGATCTTTCCATAGCGGCCGTGATGGCTGCCTGTTTTATCCGAAGCGCTATCTCGTTTTTGCCCCAGACCTCGGGTGCGCAGCCGGTTCGGTGACGGCAACGACTTTCCGGGTGGGCAAGGTCGCTCCATCGACCCAGAAGGGTTCCAGCTGCGTGGTCTGTCTGATCGCCGGGATGCCCCAGCGGTTCTCGTGCATCTGGGCGATCACGGTGTCCACCGCCGCGCGTCCGATATGGTCGACCATGACACTGGCGCCGGCGACACGGCCGTCCCGCTCCACCCGCAGACAGGCATAACCCACGTCGCGAGGAATCTGGTAACCCGCCTCGATCAGCCATTCATCAACTCCGCCCAGCCGGCTGATGATCGCCTCGGGCCGGTGTTGCTTGAGCCAGCTGAAGAAGCCCTTCCGATCCGGGCTCAACAGCATGGGGATATGTTGCTTCGCCGGGACCAACTCCTGTTGGGCGACATAACACGCCCCCAGACGCTCGGCGTCGACGATCGAGGCGGGACTTTCCTGAAACAGCGCCGCTCCGATCCGTTGGTAGCCGCGTGCCGCCACCTCGCGCCACACCAGGCGGGTGCTTTCGAAATAATTGATCCCCACCGCATCCACCGGAACATGCCCCCAGCCATGCGACAGGCTCACGACCGTGAACTTGTCCCAGTCGAGCGCGACGATCGGCGCGAGGTCATCGGGCGGAATGCAGGCCAGGATCAGCCCGCGAATGCCGCGGCTGTAGAGAACCTTGCTGGCCGTCTGTCCGGAGGGATACTCATCGAGGTCGAACTCGAGCAGTTGATAGCCGCGTTCCCGGGCCCGTTCCTTCGCGCCCTGGATGTAGGGCGCCTGCACGCTGTAGAACGACCGCTTGCGATTCACGATGAAGGCCAGCGTGGAACCCACCTCCGGGTCGTGCTTGGCCCAACGCTGCCGCGCGAGCATCGCCAGCGCCGGATCGGGCCGGTAGCCCATTTTCTCCGCCAGCTCGCGGATTTGCTTCCGGGTTTGCGCCGGGATGCGGGGATTGTCCCGCAACGCCAGCGACACGGTGGATTTGTCACACCCAAACTTGCGGGCAATGTCCTGATGGGTGACGCGAACAGGGTAGTTCATCGGAGTGTGGTCCGCCCATGATTGCGTCCGCCGGGTCCCAACGCGCAAGGATATTCCGCCTCGGGACCAGCGGGGTTGGACGGTTCAACTCTTGCCCGGCACGCCGACGCAGACCCGCTCGGCATGGTCGCGGGAAGATCTTTCGTTTCGGCAACGCGCCTCAAGCCTTCAGGTCGCGATAACTGATCAACTGGATTCCGCGACGTTCGATCTCGGCCTTGATTTGCGGGCTGGTCCACAGGTCGGTCACCCCCTGGCGATCGGCAGCCACATTCTCGTAGCCGATGTGGTGGATGGCGCGCAGTTCGGGATCGTCCAACCCCGGATGATCGACAAACCAGTAGGTTCCGCCGGGGGCGAGTCCGTCGAGCATCTTGAGGAAACTCCCGGTCTTCTCCGCCAGCGTCTTCTTCGGGCCGGCGTAGCCCAGACCCTTCACACCGTGCGCCGCGAGATCGAGATCGAGGCCATATTCCTTCGTCAACCGGTCCGTCATGGCGCGAGCCTCCGGGCTCAGGCCGGTGCAGCCCATGTGCCCGGAAACGTGGCTGACGCGCGGAATCTTTTTAAGGCCCAGCTCGATCTGCGCCCGGAATTCCCTTTCCATGTCCTCGAGTTTCCATGGATTGTCCGCGATGGCGCGGCCCGGGTAGTTTGGATTCGGGTTCACCATCGGCCAGAAATAGCCGTCCTCATCCACGAGGCTCGGGCAATGCGTGAGCGGGCGCCACTTGACGTTGTCCCACTCGCTGGTGATCGCGAGATGGATGCCGACATCGACCCCCGGATGTTCGGCCAGCATCCGCGCTGCCTCGGGAAACCATGGCCCGGGCACGATCACCTCGATCGTGCGCTGGATGCCTTCGGTGTAGGCCTTGATCAGGGCGAGGTTGGCCGAGTGCGAGCAACCCATGTCGTCGCCGCGGATGATCAGCCGGGTTGGCCTCGACGAACCGGTCGGAGAGCCGGGGGCGGCGCCGCCTGCCGCCCGCAACGTGGCGAGTGCGCCCAGAGCTCCGGCCGCGCCGAGCGAAAGTTTCAGAAATTCACGACGGGGTATCGGATCATTCATGCGAAAACCATTTGTCCCCGTCCCCAGCACGCAACCCCGATCGCGTTCACCACGATGAATTCGGGCGATGCTTCCCCGGTGAAGGTGCGCTAGCCTGAATATTTCACGCCCGAAATCGAACCGACACACCCCGCCCTGTCGGGCACCCCTCTTAATAGAGGGGACTTCGGCTGCGTGGATTGAAATCCCCTCTATGAAGAGGGGTGGCGCGAAGCGACGGGGTGTGTGGGCTGGGCGTTGAAGAGTGGGAAAAGGTCATCCGGATGAGTCAGGCGACGGTTGGCGCCATGCCTTATTAGTGATGACTGGGGCTGTCCCCGCATGCCCAAGGAACCACGCCATGCCTGCCTACACCCTGACAGTTAACGGGCAGCCCCGCAGCGTCGATGTGCCCGCCGATACGCCACTCCTCTGGGCGCTGCGCGACCAGCTCGATCTCGTCGGCACCAAATACGGGTGCGGCATGGGCCTCTGTGGCGCATGCACCGTGCATCTGGACGGAGTCCCCGTCCGCTCGTGCCTGACGCCCGTGGCGACGGTCGGCAAAATGGCCGTCACCACGATCGAAGGCCTCGATCCCGCCGGCAAACACCCGCTGCAACAAGCCTGGTGCGATCACGACGTGCCGCAATGCGGCTATTGCCAGGCGGGGCAGATCATGACGACCGCGGCCTTGCTCAAAAGCACCCCGGCTCCCACCGACGAGGAGATCGACGGCGCCCTGGCGGGCAATCTTTGCCGTTGCGGCACCTACCTGCGCATCCGCGCCGCGGTGAAATCGGCCGCCTCTGCCCTGCAAGCAGGAGGAACCGCATGAAACCGAAAACCAACCCTGTAGCGGCGGTCTATGACCGCCGGGACTTCCTCCGCGTGTCAGCCCTCGCCGGCGGCGGGTTTGCCCTGAGCCTCGCGCTGCCCGGCCCAGGCTGGGCCCAGACGGCGCAAGCCCTCGACGATACCGCCAAGGTTTTCACCCCCAGCCCGTTCATCAAGATAACCCCCGAGGGCATCATCACGCTCCTCGCTCCGAACCCGGAGACCGGCCAGGGCGTGCGGACTTCGTTGCCGATGATGGTCGCCGAGGAACTCGACGTGGACATGTCGGCGGTCGTGGTCGAACAGGCGTCGTTGCGCGCCGACGTGGGCGGGCAGTTCGCCGCCGGCAGCGGTTCGACGCCGGGCAACTTCATGCGGCTGCGCCGCGCCGGCGCGACCGCGCGGGCCATGCTCGTCGAGGCCGCCGCGCAGACTTGGAACGTTCCGGCCGGCGAACTGCGGACCGACAAAGGCAGGGTCATCCACGAAGCCACCGGCCGCTCCCTGGCTTATGGCGAACTGGCCACCAAGGCCGCCACGTTGCCGATTCCCGACGAGAAGACGATCCGCCTGAAGCGGAACGGCCAGTTCCGGGTGATGGGCTCGCGCGTGGGCGGCGTGGACAATCCCGCCATCGTCACCGGCCAGCGGCTCTTCGGCATCGACCAAAAACTGCCCGGCATGGTTTACGCCGCCTATGAGAAATGCCCGGTCTTCGGCGGCAAGGTGGTCAGCGCAAACGTCGACCGGATCAAGGCCCTGCCGGGCGTGCTCGACTGTTTCGTGATCGAGGGCAGCGGAAACCCCAGCGGCCTCCTGCCCGGCGTCGCCATCATCGCCGGTTCCACCTGGGCCGCCTTCTCCGCGAAGCGGCAGCTGCAGATCGTGTGGGACGAGAGCGCCGGCACGAACCACACGAGCGGGATTTACGCCGCCAAGGCCGCCGAACTCGCGCGGAAGCAGGGCGCCAATCTGCGCACTGACGGCGACGTGGAGGCGGCCTTCGCCTCGGCGGCCAAGGTGATCGAGGGCGCCTATGCCTATCCTTACCTCAATCATGCCACGCTCGAGCCCCAGGGCTGCACCGCTTGGGCGAAGGACGATGGCATCGAATTCTGGACCACGTCGCAGAGTCCCGAATGGGGCCGGGAGCTGATCGCCAAAACACTGAGCATCCCTCCGGAAAAACTGAAGATGAATCTGGTCCGCGGCGGTGGCGGCTTTGGCCGGCGGCTTTCCAACGACTACATGGTCGAGGCCGCGGCGCTCGCGCTCCGCACCGGCGGCAAACCGGTGAAACTCACGTGGACGCGCGAGGACGACATGCGCCACTGCTTCTACCGGCCCGGCGGCTTTCACTTTCTGAAGGGTGCCGTCGACGCGCAGGGCCGGCTGTCAGCGTGGCACAATCATTTCGTCACCTTCGGCCACTGGTCGGCCCGGAACCCCGCAAACTGCGCCGGCATCCGCACCGACGAGCTGCCCGCGCGGTTCATTGCCAACTACAAACTGGACCAGTCGATCATGCACACCATCGTGCCGACCGGCCTGATGCGCGCGCCGGGGGCCAACGCGCTGGCGTTCGTCATGCAGAGCTTCATCGACGAACTCGCCCACGCCGCCGGCCGCGATCCGGTGGAGTTCCGTCTCGAATTGCTCGGGGAGGACCGCGTGGTGCCGTGCAACCCGGATCCCTTCGGCGAGCCCTACAACACCGGCCGGATGAAGACTGTCCTCCGGCGGGCCGCCGCGGAATCAAGCTGGAGCGAACCCCTGCCCAAGGGCGAAGGTCGCGGCGTCGCCTTCCACTTCTGCCACTCGGGTTATGTCGCCATGGTCGCGCATGTGGCCGTTGCCAAGGACGGTGGCCTGCGCGTGCGTCAGGTTACGGCCGTGGTCGATGTCGGACCGATCATCAACCTGAGCGGCGCGGAGAATCAGGTGGAAGGCGCGATCATCGACGGACTCAGCGCGCTATGGTTGCAGGAGATGACCTACGACAGCGGCCGGGCGGTGCAGAGCAATTTCCACGATTACCCGCTGCTCCGGATCAACGACGCCCCCGCCAGTATCAAGGTTCACTTCATCCAGAGCGACATCCCTCCCACCGGCCTGGGCGAACCGCCCTACCCCGTGGTCCCGCCGGTGATCTGCAACGCGATCTTCGCCGCCACCGGCAAACGCATCCGCCAGTTGCCGCTCGTGAAATCAGACCTGAGCTGGGCTCCTAGGCGGAGTTGAATTTCCGACCCAGTCGGTATCGGACACCCTGTTCAGCTGTAGGGCGGGATCGCTGATCCCGCCGCGAGCGTGATGCGGCCCGCGTGGCGGGATCAGCGATCCCGCCCTACAGTTTCAACTGCAAGAGCCCGGCTGCGCTGGAGCTGATCCGACGGCCGCGGCGGCGACCAGCTGCTGGAGCGCCGCGATGACCGCCAACTCGGCGGCGACGTGTGGAACGGCGGCGGCTGCGAGTTTCGCGAGCTGCGTCTCACGCCAGCCGGCGGCCAGCATCCGCTTGGCGCCAAGTGCTTCCACGGCCTCGAGACCAACCTCACTGGCGGCAACCAAGGCCTGGATCAGTGGCAGCGCCTCATTCAGCCTCGGCGACCGCTCGCAAAGACCGGTTGCGAGGAGGATCGCCGCGGCCTTCCAACCGGTCAGTTGCTGCGTGAGGGCGGCAAGATCGGCAGCCGATGCAGATTTCACCGTTAGCGCAGTGTCCACCAGGTCGGCGAAAGCACGCGCTGCGGGATTGTCCGACCGCGCGCAGTCCACGAGACCGGCCAGCGGGGCCAGTAGGTCAATATGCTTTTGTGTCTCGTTCCGGGGGTCCAACGTCACCGGCTCCAACAAGTCAGTGACCATCCGCAACGCGGCCAGGTCGGCCGGCGTGGCCGTGTCGCCGGCGAACCGTCGCAACGCGGGATCGACGTAGCTCTCGTGCCGGAGCCCGGCTTCCTCCAGCCGGCGGCTGATGATTTGCAGCCGGCGATACATGTCTGCGACATCGCTCGCCTCGCGGGGCGACCAGAAGCGTTCCGCGATCGCGGCCGTCCTCGGCCAGATGCGCGAATCGATGATCTCGGGCGTCACCCACTCGCTCCACATCGTGGCTTCCCCACCGAGGACCAGCTTTTCCTGCGCGGCGGCCAGCGGAATATCGCTCGGCATCGGATCCGTCAGGTAGTGCTCGGAAACCGGGACGCTCAGGTTGATGTAATAGCCATTGGAGCGGATGCACGCGAAGCCATGCCGGGTCGCCTCGGCGACCCCCGCCGCGCCGCGCCACGAATGCACCACGCTGCCCGCCGGCAGGCTCGGATGCAGGATCTCGTCCCAGCCGACGAGTTGCTTGCCGTGTTGGGCCAGGATCTTGTGGATGCGTCCGTTGAAATGCGCATGCAGGCCGGCGTTGTCCTGCAACCGATGCTCCCGGATGAATGCCTGGATGCCCGGATTGGCGCTCCAATGCACGCCGTTGTTCTCGTCGCCGCCGATGTGCAGGTAGGCGTCGGGAAACAAGGCGGCCATTTCGCCAAGGAACTTCTCCAATATCTCGTAGACCTTGGGATTGGTCGGATCGAGCACCGGATCGAAAATACCCCGTCCCCGCTCTATCCCGTAAGGCCCGGGAGCGCTCGCCAGTTCAGGATGCCCGACCAGCCAGCTGGTGGCGTGCCCCGGGATGTCAAACTCCGGCACGACCCGAATGCCTCGCTCCGCCGCATAAGCGATGATCTCGCGGATCTGTTCGTGCGTGAAATAGTGACCGTCGGAGCCGAGTTCGTGCAGTCGTGGGCAGGTCTTGCTCTCGATACGGAAACCTTGGTCGTCGGTGAGATGCAGGTGCAGGACATTGAGCTTCACGAGCGCCATGCCATTGAGATTGCGCTTGATGACATCCAGCGGCTGCCAATGCCGCACGACATCGATCATCAGGCCGCGCCAAGGAAAGCGCGGCCGGTCGTCGATCTTCGCTTCCGGCAGATACCAACCGCCCGCGTCCGAACGGAGCAACTGCAACAAGGTCTCGAGGCCATGCAGGGCACCAAGGACCGTGGGAGCCCGGAGCGTTGCCTGGGTGGAGCTTATTTCCAGAGCATAGGATTCGTCCTCTCCGAGGATCGGCACAGGCGATCCCGATGCGGCACAGTCGATCACGCAGGTCGCCGTGGCGGCATTTTCAGCGAAGGCGTATTCACTGTCGGGCCGACGGGCAAAAGCCAGTCCGGTGCGCTCCTCTAGCCGACACAGAGCCCTGGAAATCCCGGCGCGCAACCGTGCGTCATCATGGCCGCGAAGAAAAACCCGCAGTGCTCCGGTGACCGCCAGCCGGCCGGAGCCGAGGCTCACGCCGGCCGGCAGCGGCATGAGCGAGACATCGTGAGTGGAAACAGGCGCGTTCATTCGCGGTGGTTCCGATACTCCGAAGTTTGGGTCGGCTTGGATGGAAAGTGGCACGGGTCTCCCGACCCGTGGGGAACGGACTCACGGGTCGGGAGACCCGTGCCACGAAGCTGACGTAAGATGAAGTGGAACATGTCAGGGTTTGATCCAATGCCTCGGGGGCCTGCCCCGGGGATCTTTACTTCCGCGGCATTAACACGAGCGTGGTCAGTGATTCCGCCGGCACCGTGACTGGAGCGTCGCCGGCCCACGCGTCCATCTTTGCGCAATCCCGGGTAGCATCCGTCAAGTAGGCTTCGGTGACGGTCAGCCCGGTCTTGTCCACCTGGAGGAGCGAAACGGGTGCCGCCGCCTTGGTCCGGTTGAGCAGCACCAGCACCACGCGACCCGTGACCGGATCCTGAAAGGCCACCGTGCCCAGCTCGCCGGCCTCGCCCGACACGCCGACGCGCACCATGCCGGGCCGGATGAACCGGAAGTATTGCATCGCGACGCTGGTCTTCTTGGTGTGCCCGGTGATGGACGTGAGGCCGTGCGCGTTCGGCACCTCATCGACCACCACCCAAGGGGTGAGCAGGGACACCCCTCCCTCCGTCAGGGCGTTGAGGAAGGAAGTCCCGGCCTCATGCAACGGGGCCGGCCAGTCGTGGCCGCCGGTCGAGCCTTCCGTCATCCAGATCTTCTTGCCGTAGGGCTCGGCCAGCTTGCGAAACGCCGAGACCGAATCCGGCCGCTTGTCCGCCATGTAGCCGTCGATGTAGCCGTGCGAGGCGATCGCGTCGAGGCTGGCCAGGGCGGCGGGCCGGGCGGTCAGCGCCTCGAGATAGAGGCGGTTCTTGTCGGTGTCGTAGGTCATGTGCTCGGGCCCGAACATCTGCGGCCGCTTCTCCCCTTCGTGCGCGAACATCCAGGCGATCACGCGCAGCAGTTCCGCATATTCTTCCGGCGTGTAGACGCAGGAATCGAAGTAGTGCGAGAACATCAGTTCGTTCTGCGCGCTGAGAGCGTAAAGCTCGATGCCGAGGGTGCGGAAGTAGCGCGTCCATTCGACCAGCAGCTTCGCGAAATGCAGGTAACGGTCCGTCCGCAGCTTGTTCCGCCCCAGATACTGGTAGCGATCCTCGCCGTCCGGGCCTTCCAGCGGGCCGCTCCACTGGCCGCGCTCCCCCGGCGTGCGGAAGTTCAGGCCGTAATTCTTCCGCTCCGGGTGGCCGTTGACCGGCGAGCCGTTGACCTTCATCCAGCCCGGCGGACTCCAGACGGTGGCAATGACCCGCAGCTGTCCGTCCGACGCCGCGTGCAACTTCGACGCGACATCGGCGAAAAGTTTTCCGCGCGCGCCTTTGCCTTCAAAGGTGAAGTCCCGCCACGTGATGTCCTGCCAGCGTTCCTGCGGCTTCAGGGCGGAATCACACCAGAGGTCGATCCGCAGCACCGAGGCGCCGAGCTGCTTCAGATAGAAATCGGGAAAATCCTCCCGGTCGTAATACGCCACCACCGCCGGCTTCCACGAGACCAGGCAGGTTCCAAAGCCTTCCATGACCTGGTGCTTCTCGGCGGGGTCGATGGTCAGTGTGGCCGCGCCGGCCGCGACACGGACGCCGAGGGTCGTTGCCAGGATAAGAAGGAGGACAGGCAGGTTGCGATTATTCATAAATTCAGACGGGAAATGCTTCAGCCAGGAGGCTGCACACCATGGTTTCACCCGGGGCAAAGGCCCGGGCTTGTCCGCGGCCGGCCGCGGGTTGTTTCTCCCACTCGGCGAGAAACGTCTCCAGTTTCTCGCCGTTGCACGGGTAGAGATCGTAATGCATCGGCACCACGAGCTTGAAATGGTGTCGCGCCGCCAGCGCGGCGGCATCGGCCGCGTTCATGTTGCCGACCACGTCCATGGCCCGGCGCGCCGCGTCGCCGCCGTTGATGGGCAGAAATCCGATGTCGATCTGCTCCCGGGCCAGCCGCGCCGTGAGTTCGGGCGTCACCACCGTGTCACCGGCGTGATAGAGGGTGCGACCACCCCACCGGATGAGGTAGCCTAGGAACCGATGATGGCCCGCGGCATCCACTTCGTAGTCCTCGTGGGCCGCCGGCACCGGCTCGATCACGATATCCCGATGCGCATACGGCGTCCCGGCATTGAGCACCTGCGTGCGTTCTCGCGGCAGGCCGGCGGCAAGCATGGCCTCGACACTGGCCCGCGGCCCGGCGAACAGACAGACGTCGGATGCCGCCGCCATCGCCCGCAACGTCGTGGGATCCGTGTGGTCGAGATGATCGTGGGTGCACAACACCAGATCCACCCCGCGCAAATCCTCCGGCCGCACGGGCGGCGCGTAATTGCGTTTCCAGTAGCCGGCGGGAAATCCCGCCAGCCGGTCCACCGAGTCCGACAGATAGGGATCGATGACCACCGTGGTCCGACCGTCGCTCAGCCGGAAACCCTCCTGCCCCAGGTATTGGATCTCTAGGCTCGCCGGGGCAGGCTGCTGGTCGTGCGGGTTGGAACAGGCTGGTCGCATCAGGGTGGTCGCCGAATCCTTGCCCGGCGGATTGCGACAACAAGCATCGCAGCAATCATCCTGTTGCGCAATGACTCCCTTGCTGACGGTGTGGCCATCGGGTGTGATTCGCCACCCCGATGAACATTCAAGCCTTGGATAGAGTGGATCAAGACGGTTGCTCACTAAACGGTGGAACGCGGCCTCCGGACGCGTTTCAGGATGCGCACATCGGAAAAACGCGTCCGGAGACCGCGTCCCACCCCGAGCAACTCCTGGGAAACAGTTCCGACTTCCCAAAATGTGGGAGGGGCTTTACGCCCCGACACGATCTAGATTGCGGTGCCGCAACGTCGGGGCGTAAAGCCCCTCCCACATCCCAACCTGTTTCTTCCCGTCCGACGCAGAACACGTTTTGCGGTTTGGGGCTGCATCGATACGGCTTGGCCCGCCACGTTGTCGGCAGCGTCTTGTTTGCCCTGCTGACCTCCGTTGCCTGGTGCGCCACCACGAGCCTCGCCCCCGTTGCGCTGCGCACGGAATATCTCACCAACCCGCTGGGTCTCGATGTCATCCAGCCGCGCCTCGGTTGGCAGGTGGCGGCTGTGACCCCGGAAAAACGCGCGCTGAGCCAGACGGCCTATCACGTCCGCGTCGCCAGCAGTCCGGAGCGTCTGCGCGACGGCCCGGCGGATCTGTGGGATTCCGCGGAGATTGTCTCCGCTGACTCCACCCACATCGCCTATGCGGGCAAAGCACTCACGTCACGCCAGTCGTGTTACTGGTCGGTGCGCATCCGTAACCAACAAGGAGAGTGGTCCGACTGGAGCGCCCCGGCCAGCTGGACGATGGGGTTGCTGAACGCTGCTGATTGGACCGCGCAATGGATCGGCACGGGGGAATCCGGTTCGCCCGTCAAGGTCACGACAGACAAACCCGGCCCGGACAACCAACTGCGCGATCCCTGGTTCCGGCGCAGTTTCACGCTGCCCGGCAAGGTCGCGCGCGCCAGCATCAGCGTGGCCTCCGTCGGTTACCATGAACTCTACGTGAACGGCCGGAAGGTCGGTGACGCCGTGCTCGCCCCGAGCGTGACTGACAACTCCAAGCGCGCGCGCTACGTCACCTACGATATCGCCGCCTTCCTGCAACCGGGCGAAAACGTCATGGGCCTGTGGCTGGGCACGAGCTGGTCGATCTTTCCCCGATTCCAGACCACCATGAAGCCGGCGGCGCCGATCGTCATCGCCCAGGCCGATCTCGACCTGGCGGACGGCTCCCGGCGACGCATCGCCACCGATGCGGCCTGGAAGTTCCATCCCAGCCCGAGCCGGCTCCTCGGGACCTGGGATTTTCGGAATTACGGTGGAGAGCTGTATGACGCCAATTTCGAGCTCCCCGGCTGGGCCGCCCCCGGCCTGGACGAGGCCGCGTGGAAGTTCGCCGTCGTCGTTTCGCCGGAATTGAAACTGTCCGCCGACAAGGTGGAGCCGAACCGGCCGGTGACCGAATTGCGGCCCGTGGCGGTGACCGAGCCGGAACCCGGGGTCTACCGCGTGGACTTCGGCCGTAATTTCGCGGGCTGGATCGAGGCGGCCGTCAAGGGATCGCCCGGCCAGCGCATCGACTTCGACTTCTCCGAACGCGCCGATGCGCCCATGACCCACCAGCTGCACAGCGCCTATGTCCTCGGTCCGACCGGCGCCGGCACGTTCCGCAATCGTTTCAATTACAGCAGCGGCCGCTGGATGACGATCCGCGGCCTAAAGAAACCGCCCGCGCCGTCGGACTTCCGCGGCTGGCTCGTGCGCACCGATTTTGTCCGGGCGTCGTCCTTCGAGAGTTCTTCGCCCCTGCTGAACAACATCGCGGCGACAACGCTCTGGACCCTGGAGAATCTCAGCCTCGGCGGCTACATCGTCGATTGCCCGCAACGCGAGCGCATGGGCTACGGCGGCGACGCCCATGCCACGACCACGACGGCCCTGATGAACTACCGGACCGAGGCGATGTTCACGAAATGGGCCGAAGACTGGCGCGATGCGCAGGGCAGCAACCAGCACGGGGCCGCCACGTCGGGTGACCTGCCCTACACGGCCCCCACCTACTGGGGCGGCGGCGGGCCGGCCTGGAGCGGCTATTGCGTGCACCTGCCGTGGGAAGTCCACCGGCTCACCGGCGACCGCCGTATCCTCGAGGATAATTTCGACACCATCGCCCGCTGGCTGGAATTTCTCGAGACCAAGTCGGAGGCCGACCTGCTGCGCCGCTGGGGCGGCACCTGGGATTTTCTCGGCGACTGGCTCTGGCCCGGGGCGAAGGGCGTCAATGGGGACACACGCGAGACCCTGTTCTTCAACAATTGCTACTGGATCTACAACCTCACCACCGCCGCCCGCATCGCCCGCGTGCTGGATCGCGGCGCCGAGGCCGGAAAATGGTCCCGCCGGGCCGATGAGATCCGCCGGGCGGTGCATGCCGAGTTCTTCAATCCCGCCGATGCGAGCTACGTGAACGGTTTCCAGGCCTATCTGGCGGCGGCCCTGCTCACCGACGTTCCTCCCCCCGCCCTGCGTCCCGCGGTCTGGCAACGTCTCGAACACGAGATTCTCCAAGTGCGCCAGGGCCACATCCACGCCGGCATCACCGGCGGCGCGCTGCTCTTCAAGACCCTGATGGAAGCCCAGCGCAACGATCTCCTCCACTCCATGGTCAGCCAGCCGGACTATCCGGGTTGGGGCTACATGCTGCAAAACGATGCAACCACGATCTGGGAAGCCTGGGAAAACACCGGTCACTCCCGCCTGCACAGCTCCTACCTCTTTGTGGGTGCCTGGTTCATCAACAACGTGCTCGGCATCCAGCCCGACCCGGACGCTCCGGGCTTCAGGCATTTCATCATCCACCCCGGCCCCATCGATCAGCCCGGACTCACGTGGGCGAAAGGCCACTATGATTCCCTCCGCGGCCGCATCGCCTCCGCATGGCAACGCACAGGCAACACCTTTGAACTGGCGGTGGAAATCCCGCCAAACACCACGGCGCAAATCCGCCTGCCGGGAATCGACGTCGCCTCCGTCACGGAAAGCGGCCGTCCGCTGGCCGAAGTTGCGGACATCCGGTTCGTCCGCACGGAAGCGGGCCGCGTCATGCTGGAAGTGCCGTCCGGAAAATATAAATTCCAATCACGGCTGGAGCACTGAGCCCGCACACAAGTCAGTGGCTTTTAGAGTTCATTTCAAAACCTGCCCTGTCATCGCGAGCCCGGCAGAGCCGGGCGTGGCGATCCAGCTGGATTGCTTCGTCGTCCGGCCAAGGCCGGACTCCTCGCAATGACTGGTTTTGAAATGAACTCTTAGTGGCACCGGCTTCCAGCCGGTGAAGCCCTGCGGCTGGAAGCCGCAGCCACTCAATCGATTCTTTCTGCCGCCTCGTTCCGGCCAAGCCACGCGCCCCGGCCGCCCAAGTCAGGTCGACTGGTCGTAGGTCTCGGTCGTGACGATGGCCTTGAGCTTCTCGCCGGCGGCAAAACGCCGGAGATTGGAAAGGGCGAACTCACCGACATCGCGGCAGCAGTTGGCCGTGGGCCCCGCGATGTGCGGGGTCAGATAGACATTGGGCAGTCCGCGCAACGGATGATCCGCCGGCAGCGGCTCGGTCGCGAACACATCCAGGCCGAACCGGATCGCCCCTTCCCGGGCGACGCGCACCAGGCCGGCCTCGTCCACGATCGCCCCGCGGGCGACGTTGACGAACACCCCGCCCGGCGGCAGCAGCCGGAAATGACGCTCCTGCACGATGCCCGTCGTCTCGGGTATGAGCGGTGCCAGTTCCACCACGACGTCGCTGCCCGAAAACAATTCCTCCAGCGTGGGGACCGGCGTGAAACCGTGCGCCTGCCCCGCCGCATCGTCGGCATCGGGCGCGAACACCTTGAGTTTCACGTCGAAAGGCTGGAGCAGGCGGATCAGCGCCCGACTCACCCGGCCAAAGCCGTGCAGGCCCACCGTGAGTCCGAAGAGCGAGGTGCCCTCCACCGCCGGTTCCCTCCAACCGCGTTGCACATGCATAGCGAGGGTCCAATACGGCGAACGTCGCAGGCAGGCCAGGATGTGGTGCAGGGCCGCCTCGGCGATCGTGCGGCTGATCGAGCCGCCCCAGTTGGTCACCTGCAACCCGTTCTCCAGGTGCCGGCGCGTGGTGATCGCTTTCACCGACCCGCAAAGGAAGCAGAGGTATTTGAGACTCGACGGCAGTTTCTCCGGCAGCCGCGGCGTCGACCAGCCGCCGACGACCACTTCCGGGTTCAATTCGTCGAGCTGCCGCCCCAATTCCGCGGAGTCCTTGTCCTTGGGCCGGATGAGCCGCGTATTGGGCGCGAAGGCGAGCAGCCGGTCGAAAAGCGGTCCGGGAAAAAACGTCGCCTGGTCGAATTCGGTCAGGCAAACGACGACATTGCCGGACAGGATGGGCCCGTCGGCGTGGACGGGGGGGGACTTTGGCTGCATTGACATGGGATACTGTGACGAGTGGGGAGAAGCGACGGTGCGGGGGCGCAGTATTCCAAGCAACAGACCGGCCGCTCATCCCGGTGACACGAGCAGGCGGGCAGATGTTTCGATGCAGGTGGTAGAGCGGAGCGGCCCGCTCCGCCGCGGCGCACTGGGCCGGTGCGCCCTACCTCGATCGGGCACCCCAGTCATTGGGATGAGCGGCACAGCCATTGCATTTCTGGAACCCAACCGCCAGATTCCGCTTTCGAATCGGCGCACCCCATGAACCAATCTTCTCCATCCTTTGCCTGGCCGGAAGGCCGCCGGGCCGCAGTGAGCCTGAGCTGGGACGACGCCCGCGTCTCGCAGGTCGACATCGGCATCCCTCTGCTCAACGAATTCGATGTCCGCGGAACCTTTTATGTAGTCCCACGTCTGGTCGAGGAGCGCCTCGACCAGTGGCGGTCGGCGGTGGCCCGCGGGCACGAGATCGGCAATCACACGGTGAATCATCCCTCGGGCGGAAACTTCACCTGGCAAAGGCCGGAATACATGTTGGAGGAATACACGTTGGAAGACATCCAGCGGGAAATCGACGAAGCCGACCGGCGCATCGCGGAACTGCTCGGCACGCGGCCAACCACCTTCGCCTATTGCGCCGGACAGACTTTCGTCGGACGGGGGCTGGGGGTGAAAAGCTACGTCCCGTTGATCGCCCGGCGCTTCCTGATCGGGCGGACCTATTTTTTGCCGACCTACAACATTCCCACCCGCTGCGACCGGGCCCAGATCAACGGGATCGGCATCGACAATCTGTCCTTCGAGCAAGTCCGCGCCTTCATCGAGACGGCCGTGAACGGCGAAGGCTGGGTCGTGCTGGTCGGACATGACATCGGGAATCCAAGCGACCGCCTCAACACCTCGGCGGACGTGCTCCGGCGGGTTTGCGACTACCTGAAGGGCCGGCCGGAAATCTGGGTCGATACCGTCGCGGCCGTCGGAGAGCATTTCAATCGCCAGCAAAGCGAAGACCGGCGGTGGCGCGCCTGACTGGGTCGATGGCGCCAGCACGGCTTCACGCTCTGCCTGAATATTTGATGGAGCCACGGCCACCCCGCCGTGGTTTGCCCGCGAACCGCAACGAGGTCGCTGCGGCTCCAGTAAAGATCCTCGGGGCAAGCCCCCGCGGCATTGGCCAAGACAACCCGCGGGCGGGGTCGCCCGCGCTCCAGGGTTTCGTCCTTGAGTCACGGCCACCCGCCGTGGAATCCCCGAAGCAAGCTTCGGGGCGTTGGTCCCATCGTCTGTAAATGAACCCTGCCCCCCGGCCCCGGATCCAGTCATCATGATGAGTCAGGCGGCGGTTGCCGAGACTGGC
>Ga0255338_1003896_pt1 | contig 16757 bp, 15 predicted proteins | sample MeOH1_35cm_T4_19_FD_203715 | JGI IMG/M metagenome (GOLD analysis project Ga0255338, IMG submission 203715) | Sandy soil microbial communities from University of British Columbia, Vancouver, Canada - MeOH1_35cm_T4_195 | ecosystem: Engineered > Artificial ecosystem > Sand microcosm > Unclassified ...
CTGCCGCCGGATACAACTTCCGCCTGCTCATCCGCTGGCTCAGGCTCTTGTTGTTCCGATTCCTGGTCGCCCTACTTCGCCCGGCTCAGTTCGCGTCAGCCTGATCCGGAAATCTTCACGGACGACTAGATATGGGCGCTCATGGTTCAATCCGCCTCTGGGCGCCATTCAGCCTCCTCTCATTCCGGCGGTTGGCGATCGCGCATTCAGCCGTGAGCCTCCAGTAGAAAAGTCAGGCTGGCTCTATTGAACTCGTCAGGCCTCTCGAAATGGGGCCAGTGCTTTACTTGCCGCATTTCGATCGACCGCGCGTCGGGAATGAAATCGAGCGCGCGCAATCCAGTCTGATAGAACGCTTCCGAGTCGTCGGGGGCTAGCACCACGAGCGTAGGGGCTTGGATGCGGCGCCACTCGTCTTCTTGCAAGATGTTGCGCGAGCGGATTTCAGGATTTTGCAGGCAGAGCACGTGCCCCATCGCCCGCTTCATCGTGGGCAGCTGGTAGACCGCCTGGCGCACCGCGATCAGATCCGGAATGCGGTTTTGCTCGTCGTAGATCAGCGGTTCGAAGACGGACTTGATGTTTTCCCAACTCGGATCGTCCACCGCCTTGGTGCGGGTGCCGCGGATGCGGTTCATCGTCTGCGTGTGAACCAGCATCCCGGATGGTGCGAGCAGGATGAGCCTATCGACGCGTTCGGGATGGGACGAGGCGATGCGCGCACCGATCCAGGCGCCGAGCGAGACGCCGATGAATGAAGCGCGGGCCACGCTGATTGCGTCCATGAAAGCCAGAATGTGCGCGACGTAGTCGGCGATTTCGTAGTCCTTGTCCGGCTTGTCCGAGAAGCCGCTGCCGATCATGTCGAGCGCGATGCAGTTGAAGTATCGGGCGTGCGCTTCGAGGTTGGCGCAGAAGGTCTCCCAGCTGCTGGCGGTGCCGGGCAGCATGACGAGCGCGGGCGCGTCCGGGTCGCCGGCCTGCACGTAGCGTGTCCTGATCCCGCCAGCGTCGATCCACGCCTGACGGAATTCGGTGCGCATCAGGTGCTTCCAGATACTGCGCGTGGCTTCGGCGTCGATCATGGGCTTTGCTCGATGTGCTCGCGTCTTCAGTGCGCCGCCTGCGGCAGGAAGCCGCCAACGCAGCCCATCCCGGTCACCCAGCGGCGCACGGGCTCGTAGGCCAATCGCTCAATCGGGCCGCTCCAGGCCGCGGCGGCGGCAATCCAGGTGCGGAGCTCGTGGGCGCCGTTGCCCGCGGTCTTCTGGAGCTGCTGGTCGTCCATGGCGAACAACTGCTCTAGATCGCCCTTGGCGAGGGCATCCAGGAACCACTGGTCCCACGTGGCATTCACATTGCCGTCCACACCTTGCTTCATGCGCTCTTTCACGGACGCGTCCCGCGCCGCGCTGTAGGGCACTGCGCGGGTGCGGCCGTTGATGGTGTAGTCGAGTGTTTCGGAATCCGTCCGCGGGTCGTCGGCCGAGACCGGCTTGATCCAGTGCGATAGGCCGCCGGAGGCGACAATGAGAACGCGCTCGGCGCCAGGTGCATTCCGGACGGCGTTGCCGACTGCCTTGCCGAACTCGAAGCAGCGGCGCAGCGACGGACGGGGCGCGCCGCTGGCATTGATCATGATGGGTACGATCGGCGTCGTGCGGTCGGCGTCGAGTACGGCATAAGGCTGCGAAATGCCGTGGTCGATGCCCATCTTGAGCGAGTAGGCCGGGTCGAAGCCCGCCTCGACGACGGACTGATAAATCTGCCGGCCGAGCGTTTTGGCGACCGGCAGCGGTCCTTTCGGCGTGCCGTAGTCCCCGAAGCCCTCGACCGTCTCGAAGCCGATGCAGAACGCGGGCATCACATCGTAGAAGAAGTTGCGGAAGTGATCCGGTCCGAAAATGACCAGCGCATCCACCGCATGCTTCTTCACGAGTGCTCGGGCGCGATGGGCGGCACGCGCGAAGTCCGCGCCGGTTCCGGTGACATCCTCCGCCATATCCCAGAAGGGCGAATGCGACATGGCCACAAAGCCTTCAATGCGCGCCATCGGATGTCCTCCCCAAATGTGCCGTCAGTCGCCGCGCGACGCGGTCGTTTGCTGAACGACTTTTCGCTGAATGAGCTGTGCGATTTCCTCGGTGCTCATCGTGAGCAGGGAGGAGAGCACCGCCGCCGTGTGCTGGCCGAGCAGCGGCGGCGGCATGGTGTAAGTAACCGGCGTGCCCGACAGCCGGATTGGATTGGCGACCAGCAGTGTCTCGCCGGCAACTGGATGATCCACATTGACCACCATGCCGCGATCCTGGACGTGCGGATCGGCGAAGACCTGCGCCAGATCGTTGATCGGCCCGACCGGCACGGATTCGGCGTGCAGCCTCTCCATCCATTGGGCGACCGGGCCGGTGAGGAAAATCTCGTCGAGGATCGCGATCAGCGCGTCACGGTTTCGCACGCGGCCAGGATTAGTCGCGAACCGCTCATCGGTCGCCAACTCGGGCCGGCCAAGGCCCTTGCACAGCAAGCGGAACAGCCCGTCGCTGCCGACTGCCACCACCACGTAGCCGTCCGCGCAGGCGAAGACCTGGTAGGGGACGAGGTTCGCATGCGCATTGCCCATGCGCTTCGGCACGTGCCCCGAGATCAGATAGTTCATGTTCATGTTGGCGAGCGCCGCGATCTGCACGTCGAGCAGCGCAAGATCAATGTGCTGGCCCTCGCCCGTGAGGTCGCGGTGGCGCAGCGCGGCCAGGATGGCGACGGTCGCGTACATGCCGGTCATCAGATCGGAGAAGGCGACGCCGACCTTCTGCGGCATGCCGTCCGGCTCACCGGTGATGCTCATCATCCCGCCCATGGCCTGGAAGACGAAGTCGTAGCCCGGCCGGTTGCGATAGCGGCCGGTCTGGCCGAATCCGGTGATGGAGCAATAGACGAGCCGCGGGTTGATCGCGCGCAGGCTTTCGTAATCGAGGCCGTACTCGGCGAGCTTGCCGACGAGATAGTTCTCGACGAAGACGTCGGCGGTCGCTGCTAGTTTCTTGACGAGGGCTTGACCGTCCGCGGTCGCGATGTTGATGGCGACCGATTTCTTGCCGCGGTTGGCGCTGAGGTAATAGGCCGAGTCGGTCGTGTCGTTGCCGTCTCTGTCCTTCAGAAAAGGCGGGCCGGCCGCGCGCGTATCGTCGCCCGAGCCCGGACGCTCGACCTTGATCACTTCGGCGCCGAGATCGGCCAGCGTCTGCGTCGCCCACGGCCCCGCCAGGACGCGCGTGAGATCGAGAACCCTGATGCCCGCCAGACTGCCGGCCATTGTCGCGCTCCTATGGCGCCGTCATCAACTCGAGCCAGCGCCGGTAGAAGTTGCGCTGGTTGGCATCGTTGTATTTGCGCAAGTATAGCTCGCCCTTGAGATCAGGATTCTCCGCCTTGCTCGTGAGACCGAGGCCGTAGTGCAGCTTCTGGCGCCGCGTGACCACGCCGGCATTGCATTGCGTTGCGTGCTCCCAGTTTTCGCCATCGTCCATCTCGAAGATGCCGGAGGGCGAGAAGGTGCGCATCACGCCCTTGCGGTATTTTTCCTTGAGTTCGAAGGAGATGTTCTTGTTGACCAGGACCCAGGTATTGATCTCGGTTTCGTGCGGACCCTTGGGCATCCAGGTGCGGAAGGCGTTGTGGCCGGGCAGGAACGAAAAATTGGGAAAGAGCGTGGCTGAGGCGATCGAGCCGATCATGCGCGAGCGCAGCTTGCCCAGGCGGTCCGCCACTTCGCTTTCGCGTGACTTTAGGTAATCGACAATGTCCTGCTCGCCGAGCGTCATGGCGTTGCCGACCATGTCAAAGGCAAACTGCCAGCCATGGCCGTTTATGCTCGCGTGGTAGGACCGCTCCTGATTAACCTTGCCGACGCCGGCGCCGAAGATGGCGACCGCGCCGGAATTGTGCGTCCAGGCGGCATGATAGGAGTCGCCGATGAAGTTCTCCGCGGGGAACTTCCAGTTGCACTTGATACGCGACTTGATGTTGCCATCGAGGAATTCGGTGCCGTCCGGGTCGTTGTCGAGCAGGATGTCGAGGTACCAGCGGAAGTCGCCGAGGTAGTCCTCGAGCGAGGGAACGTCCTCGTCGAAGGTGGCGAAGACCAGGCCCTTGTAGCTGGCCACGCGCGCGGGATGCAGGCCTATGTCCTGGCTCGAGAAGTTCGGGCAGGTTTCCTCGTAGATCTCCTCCGCCGGCATGCCGAGTAGTCGGCCGTCGGAGCCGAACGACCAGCCATGATAATTGCAGGTGAAGCGCCGCGCGTTGCCGGCCTCGGCGAAGCACACGCGGTTGCCGCGGTGCGGGCAGGAATTGAGGAACACGTTGATCTTCAGGTCGCGGCCGCGCGACACGATCACCGCGTCCTGCCCCATATAGGCGGTCACGAAGTCGCCCGGCTGGGCGATCTGACTCTCATGAGCGACGAACAGCCAGGCGTGGGCGAAGATCTTCTCGAGCTCCAACTTGTAGATGGCGTCATCCCAGAAGATGCGGCGGTCGATGACGCCGTTCTCGGCGTCGACCAGCGTTTCGAGCTCCTTCACGTTTGGCGTGGCGTTGCTGCCGTGAAGAGTCGTTTCGAGAGCTTGGGACATGGGCTTCTCCTTCATGCTGCGCGTTAGCGCGGCTTGCTCAATGATGCTGACGGTGAGGGGCGGGGAGCCTGCGCCGCGGCCGGAATCTTGAACACGCCGGTTGCCGTCGCGACGACCTCGTCGTTAACGGTAAGACGGCCGGTCGCGAACACGAGGCTGCGGGTGAACTGGGTCACCTCGGCCTGGCCGACGAGTTCGTCGCCGTTCCTGGCACCCGAGATCAAGTTCACGCCGAATTGCACGGTCGGGCAGATGCCCGGATAGCCGACCGCCTTGCTGACATTGGTGCCGAGCGTGATGTCCAGCACGGTCATCAAGAGGCCGCCGCTGGCGATGCCGATAGAATTGGTATGCTGCGGCCCGAGCAACAGGCGAACGGTCGGCTGTGGCGACTTGCGGTCGATGTAAAGCGGCCCGTTACGGTGGACGAATCCGCCGGGATCGCCGAAGATCTCGAAGCCTTCGGGCGGCGTATATGTTTGATCTGGCACGGGCGTGTTCTGCATGGTTCTGCGACACCTCAGAGCGGGCGGATGCCGATGCCTCCATCGCTCATAATGACCTCGCCGGTGGTAGCGGGGGCGTTCTCACGGCTGGCGAGCAGCACGTATATGCCGGTGTGATCCTTCGGGCGCTGGGCGAACCGGAGCGGAACGCCGGCGGCAATGCGCGCTTCCGCTTCGGCAGCTTTGTCGGCCAGTGAACGTTTGGCATGGCCCAGCGCGACGGTACCGCTCAGGTTGGTCAGGGTGCCGCCCGGGCCGACGCCATTGACCCGCACGTCGGGTGCGAGTTCGCGCGCCAGTTCGCGGATCATGCCGACGACCGCGTGCTTTACGGCCGTGTACAGGATGCCGCCACCGCCGGCGTGAAAGCTGGCGACCGAGGCCGTGAAGATCATGCTGCCGCGGGTCGCCGCCAGCGCCTCGCGCGCCGCCAGCGCCGCCAGCATGTAGCCCTTCAGGTTGACTGCGAAAATCTCATCGAAGGTCGCCGCCAGCGTGTCCGCGCTGTAGCCTTCGAGGGGACGGTGGAAATCGAAGATGCCGGCGTTGCCGACCAACACATCCAGTCTTCCGAAGGTCTCGACGGTGGCCTCGACCATGCGCCGATGGGCTCTGAAATCGCGCACGTCGCCGGTAAGGGCAAGAACACGATCGGGAAAGTCGGCCGCCAACGCGGCGAGGGCGTCCACGTCGCGGTCGAGCACGGCCACGCCGGCCGCGCCTTCCTCCAGATAGCGCCGCGCCACCGCCAATCCGATGCCGCTGCCGCCTCCGGTTATTGCTGAGACGTAATTCGGCAACCAGCCCACGGCAGGCTCACAGGAAAACGTTGAGGTTCTTGGCGAGCAGAACGGACTGCGTGATGTAGATTTCGCGCTTGGCCAGACGGAAGCTGCCGTCGCCAATGCGGCGCAGGAGATCCTTGCGGCGCGCCAGCAGCCAGTCCTCTTCGGTCTCGTTGCGGCCCCGCACGTTAAGGATGACGGAATTTACTTTGAACTCGTCGGTGCGCTCGATCGGCTCGACCTCGATGTTCGAGACCATGTAGCAGGTGCGGGTGGGTGGATCTTCGGCCCAAGCGGTCTCCTGCACCGCGCGCGTGACACGCCGACGCAGGTTGAACAGGTCGTCGTCAAACAGCGCCATGCGGGTGTGGGAAAAGCGCGGCGCCTTGTCCTTGCGGTAGCGCGCCTGCACGCCGGGCATCCAGTAGAGGACGTCCTCGGTCATCGTGCCGAGCCACTCGTCATAGCGTTCCTCCTCCAGGAGGCGCGCCTCGCGGAAGAGGAACTGCTCGATCTCGTAGACCAGTTCGCGCGGAGGCAGCGTCACCGGAGCCGGTATCCGCGGCTTCGTCGTCGCGGACGTTTCGCCCAAATTTACGGCCATGTCGTCACCTACGCTTCCTTGTCATGCCACCAGTTCGCCGGATCAACGCTTCCTCGCCTGGCTCAGATCGGCCCATACCGCCCCGTCGCGAAGCTCCGATGGGAACGTCTTGATCGGCTCGGTGGCCGGGAAACAAAGCGCCAAGCCGGTGCGCACGTCGAATCGGCCGGCGTGCACCGGGCAGCAGACCTCGAAGCCTTCCAGCCAGCCCTTGGTCAGCGAGGCCTTGGCATGCGAGCAGGCGTCCTGCGTGACGAAGAACCGGCCCTCGACGTTGAACACCGCGACCCGTTCCAGGCCGTCGATGCGGACCATGCGGCCTTCGCCTTGCGGCACGTCGGCGGCGTCGATCAGGCGAGTGAGGGTGTCGAGCATGCGTCGCGTCTTCTATCCATACAGAGGTGTATGGAATAGCCGGTGGCGGGTGCGTGTGTCAACGCCGATTTCTGCGTCGTGCGCCTCTTTGCCGGAGGTGATCTTGCAGAGCGTCATAGTCCCGCACGCAACTAAAATGCATCACGCGGGCGTTATCTACACGCGCGCGGATCGGCGTCGGTTCGTGTGCGACTGCCGCGCGCATGCGGCGTTGTGTGACTCGGAACGTATTTGACGGCGGGCCCCGCTGACGATAGACACATACACTTGTGTATTGATCGCGTCCGAAGCATAACAACGAATATCGAAAATCTCGGAGAGGATGACATGAAGCGACTGCTAGGACTCGCCGCCGCTCTTGCGCTGCCGATCGTGAGCGCGCAGGCCGAGGACGCCGTGCTGACCATTGGGGCGACGGTCTCGGCCACTGGCCCCGCGGCGTCGCTCGGAATTTCGGAAAAGAACACGATCGAACTGCTGCCCAAAGCGATGGGAAGCGTTGCCGTGCGCTACATCATCCTCGACGACGGTGGCGACCCCGGCCGCTGCGTGCGCAATGCCAAGCAACTCGTTGAAGAGTACAAGGCCGACGTGATCTTTGGCTCCAGCACCATTCCATGCTCGATCGCCATCGGCGACGTGGCGAATCAGACCAAGACCACGCAGATCGCGCTCGCGCCCATCCACACCAGCGACTACGTGTTCTCGCTGCCGCAGACCGCCGACCTCATGGTGTCGGGCCTCGTCGATCACATGAAGGCGAAGGGCGTGAAGCAGGCGGCTTATCTCGGCTTTGCCGACAGTCTGGGCGACCACAATTATGCGTCATTCCTGAAATTCGCCGAGCCGGCGGGCATCAAGGTGAGCGCGAACGAGCGCTTCGCTCGCAACGACACCAGCGTGACGGCCCAGGTTCTGCACGTGATGCAGGTCAAGCCAGACGCGGTCTTCATCAGTGCGTCGGGCACGCCGGCGGCGCTGCCGGCCGCCGAATTGAAGCAGCGCGGTTACAAGGGGCAGATCTACTTCCTGCATGGTGCCATCAACAGCCCGTTCCTGCGCGTCGGCGCGAAGAACGTGGAGGGCACGATTGCCACGGCAGGCCCTTTCTCGGTTGCGCGCGAGCTGCCCGACTCAAATCCGATCAAGGCGCACGCTATGGCGCTGATCAATGCCTACGAGAGCAAGCACGGCACCGGCTCGGCGGACGCCTTCGCTGCCTATGCCTGGGATGCGCATGAGCTTGTCAAAGCGGTGCTGCCGCAAGCAATGGCCAAGGCCAAGCCGGGAACGCCGGAGTTTCGCGTCGCGCTGCACGACGCGCTGGAAGCCAGCAAGGAAGTGGCGGGAGCGGGCGCCATTTACACGATGAGCGCGTCGAACCATAATGGGATCGACAACCGCGCCCGCGTCCTCGTCGGCATCAAGGACAATAAGTTCTTCCTGCTGCAATAACATCCTCCATTCGTGCAACGCCGGTCCCGCGGGGCGGGACCGGTCGGGCTCTGCTCCTCATGGACTCGCAAATCGCTCTCATTCTCATCGAAGACGGCATCGCCAGCGGTGCGATCTACGCGCTATTGGCACTGACGATGGTGCTGGTGTTTGCCACGACACGGATTCTCCTGGTGTCACAAGGCGAATTCGTCACCTTCGCTGCGTTGTCCTTCGCCAGCTTTCAGCTCGGCGTGACGCCGCAGATCGTCTGGCTCCTGGGGGCGCTTGCAGTGATTGTGAGCGTTTGGGACTCGGTCGACGCGCTGCGCGAGGGGCTGGGGCGTCGTATTCCGTCGATTCTTGCTTTCAATCTTCTCCTGCCTGCCGCCGTCATCGCGCTCAGCCTATGGGCCGCGCCGCTGAAGCCACCGGTGCTGGTGCAGGCTGCCCTGTCGGTCGCCATCGTCACGGTCCTCGGGCCGCTGGTTTACCGGGTGGCCTTCCAGCCCGTCGCAAGCAGTTCGGTGCGCACATTGTTCGTGATCGCGATCGCGCTGCATTTCGTGCTGCAGGGCTTTGGTCTCCTGTTCTTCGGTGCCGAAGGTTTCCGCGCCGATCCGCTGCTCGATATCGACATCTCGCTCGGGCCGGTCCTGATCAAGGGGCAGGCGATCCTGTCGCTCGCGACCCTGGCCGTGCTCACGGCGGGGCTCTACGCCTTCTTCGAGTTCACCTTGCTCGGCAAGGCCTTGCGCGCCACCGCGATCAACCGGGTCGGCGCGCGGATCGTCGGCATCCGTACGCCGCTCGCCGGCAAGATGGCTTTTGCGCTGTCCGCTTTCGTCGGCGGCGTTTCCGGCATTCTCGCGATTGGATCGACCACCATTTATTACGACTCCGGTTTCCTGATCGGCCTGAAGGCGGTGCTCGGCGCTATCTGCGGGGCGATGCTGAGCTACCCCATTGCCATTGCCGGCTCGATTGGTGTCGGTGTGCTGGAGGCCCTCGCTGCCTTTTGGGCGAGCGCCTTTACCGAGGCGGTGGTGTTCTCGGCCCTGGTGCCCGTCTTGCTGTGGCTATCTCTTTACGCGGCGCCGACAGAAGAGGGGCATGAGTTGTGAGGCTGCGCGGGTTGCTCATCATTGCGGCACTCATCATCGCCGCCTCGCTGTTTCTGCCGCCGTTCTACATCACGTTGGCGAACTATGTCGGTCTTGCCAGCATCGTGGTGCTCGGGTTGGTGCTGCTGGGCGGCGCCGGCGGGCTGATGTCGTTTGGGCAGGCGGCCTTCGTTGGCCTGGCCGCCTACGCGACCGCCTACCTGACGCTCAGCTACGGGCTCTCGCCCTGGCTGACGCTGCCGGTCGGCCTCGTGCTGACCGGCATCCTGGCCTACGTCCTTGGCGCTCTCACGTTGCGGCTGACCGGCCACTATCTGCCCATCGGCACGCTCGCCTGGAGCATCAGCATCTACTACGTCTTCGCCAACGTGCCGGCGCTCGGCAAGCACGACGGCCTTGCCGACATTCCCGGTCTGTCGCTGTTTGGTCTGCAACTCAACAGCGGCCGCGGCTTCTTCTACCTGATCTGGGCTGTTGTTCTGCTGGCGGTCGTCTCCATCGAGAACATCCTCGACTCGCGCTTTGGCCGTGCCGTGCGCTCCGGGGGACGCACGACGCCGATGGCGGAAGCGCTCGGCGTCGACACGGCACGCGTCAGCATGGCGATCTTCGTCTATGCGGCGCTGCTCGCCGCGGTTTCCGGCTGGCTCTATGCGCACTTTCTTCGCTTCGTGAATCCGACGCCGTTTGGGCTGTCGGCCAGCATCGAATACTTCTTCATGACGGTGATCGGCGGCGCGACCAGCACCTGGGGCGCCATCGTCGGCGCGGTGTTCTACATCATTGGCAAACAGTGGCTGCAGACGCTCATTCCGGCGCTCACCGGCCGCGTCGGTCAACTCGATGTCATCGTGTTCGGCCTGATCATCGTGGGCATCCTGCATTATGCGCGGCAGGGCATGGTGCCGTTCGTCCTGCAATGGATGCCGCGGCGCCGGCCCCGCGACGTCGACACGAACGCGGAGCCACTGCGCCGCCGCGCCCAGCCGCAAGCCGGCACCGAGCTCCTCCGGGTCGCCAACGTGGAGAAGCGGTTTGGTGGTCTGGCGGCGGTGAACGGCGTGTCCTTCGACATCCGCGCCGGCGAGATCGTCGCCTTGATCGGGCCGAACGGCGCCGGCAAGACGACGATGTTCAACCTGATCACCGGCGTTGCGCCGCAGACTGCGGGCGAGGTTTCCTTCTGTGGTCAGTCGTTGCGCGGCCGGCGCTCGCGCCAGGTGCTGCAGCAAGGCGTCGCGCGTACCTTCCAGCATGCGCTATTGCGGCCGCACATGAGCGTCCTTGAAAACGTCGCGCTCGGCGCGCACACGCGCGGCCGCAGCGGCATCGCCCGAGCGGCGCTGCGGCTCGACCGACGCGAGGAGAGACAGTTGCTGGGCGAGGCGCGCCGGCAGCTCGAGCGCGTCGGCCTTGGCGATGTGATGCATGTGCAGGCGGACAGCCTGCCGCTCGGCAAGCAGCGGGTGGTCGAAATTGCGCGCGCCTTGGCGGCCGATCCCTTGTTGCTGCTGCTCGACGAGCCGGCGGCGGGCCTGCGCTACGAAGAGAAGGTGTCGCTGGCGAAGCTCCTCACCGGTCTGCGCGCCGAGGGCATGACGCTGCTCCTGGTCGAGCACGACATGGAATTCGTCATGAACCTGGTCGACCGTCTGGTGGTCATGGATTTCGGCGAGAAGATTGCCGAGGGCCGGCCCGACGAGGTACAGGCAAACCCGCGCGTGATCGAGGCTTACCTGGGAGGCGTGGACGAATGTTTGCCCTTGAAGCGCGCGGGCTGAGCGCCGCCTACGGCAAGGCGACGGTGCTGCGCGACGTCGATATCAAGGTCGCGGAGGGCTCCATCGTGTCGTTGATCGGCCCGAACGGCGCCGGCAAGACGACCATGCTGACCGCCCTCATGGGTCTGCTCAAGGCGAGCGGCTCAGTCACTTATTACGGGGAGAGCCTCGCGTCGCTGAGCGTGGAAGACCGCGTGGCGCGCGGCCTCTGCCTCGTGCCGGAGCGTCGCGAATTGTTCGGCGATATGTCGATCCGCGACAATCTGGCTTTGGGCGGCTTCTCGCAATGGCTGCAGCGCAAGGGCGGCCGCGCGACCGCGCTGGCCGAGGTCTTCGAACGTTTCCCGCGCCTGCGCGAACGGCACTTGCAGGCGGCGAATACGCTGTCCGGTGGCGAGCGGCAGATGCTGGCGCTCGGCCGCGCGCTGATGTCTCGGCCGAAGCTTTTGATGCTTGACGAGCCGAGCCTAGGCCTTGCGCCGCTCATCGTGCGCGAGATCTTCCGCATCATCGCCGATCTGCGCAGCACCGGCGTATCGATCCTGCTGGTCGAACAGAACGCGCGTGCCGCCTTGGAAATCGCCGACTACGCCTATGTGCTGGAGAGTGGCGCCGTCACGCTGCAGGGCTCGGCGCAGGAGTTGGCTGGCAATTCGCGTATCATCGACACCTATCTCGGTCGCCGTAAAGCCGAGGCGGTGGCTTAGCGTACCTTGAAGCCGGTCGAGGTGATGAGAGCCGTGTATTCCGCGACGAGCCGCTCCACGATCGTTGCCACCGGCTCGATTGCATTCACTGCGCCGACCGCGTGTCCCGCCCCCCAGATGTTCTTCCAGGGCTTGGCCGTGTCGGTCGATGTGAAATCGACCCTGCGCTCCGATCTGAGCTGGTCGGGGGTAAAGCCCGCGGCCTTCAGGCTCGGCAGCATCCAGTTGGCGGGCACGCCGGTGACCGCGGCGCTGGTGATGATGTCCTCCATCCCCGCGGCGACCGTCATGTCCTTGCGTGCTGCTTCCCCGAGGCTTTCGGCGGCGGCGATAAAGCGCGTGCCCATATAGGCCAGGTCGGCGCCGAGCACTTGCGCGGCCATGATGCTGGCCGCATTGCCAATGCCGCCGGAAAGTACGATCGGACCATCCCAGAAGGTCCGGACTTCGGCCACGAAGGCGAAGTTATTGTAACTGCCAGTATGGCCGCCGGCGCCGGCGCAGACCAGCACCAGTCCGTCTGCGCCGGCGTTGATCGCCTTGCGCGCAAGCCTCGGTGTGGTGACGTCGGCGAAGACGAGGCCACCGTAGCCGTGCACCGTATCGAGCGTGCGCGCAGGCGAGCCGAGCGCGGTAATCAGGAGGGGCGGCTGGTAGCGCGCGACAATCTCGAGTTCGGCGGTGAAGCGGGCATAGCTGCTGTGGGTGATCATGTTCATCGCCCAGGGCGCCGCATCGGCGGTCTGCTGGGCTATCTGGTCGCACCAGGCGTCGAGCGTCGGGAGTTCGCGCGCATTCGCCGCCGGAAAGCAGCCGATGATGCCGGATTTGCAGGCGGCGATCACGAGTTCTGGGCCTGAGATCAGGAACATCGGCGCAGCAATCACCGGCAGGCGGAGATTGGCTCGCAACAGGCTGAGCCGGTCGGCGTTGGGCGTCTTCGCGCGCAATGGAGGTGGAGGGATATTCATGTGCGGGACGACCGGCTGGAACGCTCTTTCCATACACGACCGTATGGTATAGAACCGCTGCGTTCAAGCGTTGCCGGCATCCGGCAGTGCTATCGCTTGCCGGCAAATTAGGCTAAACCCCTGCCGATCGAGAGCCACCTTCGCTATGCGTTTCATCGACCCGACCGGCGCCGTTCATCATCCCGCCTGGTTCGATCCCCATCCGCTCGCGGCAGATCACGCGGTCATTCCGCGCATGCTGCAGTCATGGGCGGCCGCAAACGCGCAGGCGCCGTGTGTCCAGTTCGACGACGACACGTTATGGAGCTACGGCGAGGCGTGGGCGATGGCGCGCCGCACCGCGGGCGGCTTTCGCGCGATCGGAGTTGAGCAAGGCGACATTGTGTTGGTCTGGCTGCCGAACGGGCCGTCGTTCATGCGCGCCTGGTTCGGTTTGAGCACGCTGGGGGCGGTTCATACGCCGCTCAATGTCGCGTTGCGCGGCAAGATGCTCGAGCATGTCATCCGCAATTCGGGCGCGAAGACGATGATTGCGCATAAGGACCTGGTGTCGCGGCTCGAAGGGCTCGATCTGTCACAGCTTGACTGCGTCATCGTATGTGGTGGCACAGACCCCGCGGGTGGCGACATTCAATATCTGTCGGAAGATGCCCTCTCCAAGGCCGAACCTGCGGACAGATTAACGGAACTGCAGCCGTGGGATCTGGCTGCCGTGCTCTACACCTCCGGCACGACTGGCCTGTCCAAAGGCGTCATGATTCCCTACGCGCAGCTGGCGACGGCGGGGCAGGTTGCGCATGGCTATCTCAAGCGCGACGATCGCATCTATATCTTCACGCCGCTTTTTCACACGGTCGGCATTTCAGCAGTCTTCGCGACGCTCAATAAGGGCGCCTGTCTGCATCTCGCCGAGAGTTTTCGTGGACCGACCTTTTGGCAGGACGTCAAGCGCACGGGTTGCAACCGCATCCTCGGGCTGATCAGCTCGATGACGAGTTATCTGGCGAAGGCTGTGCCGGCCGGCGAACCGTGTCCCTTCGACTTCGCCATGATGTCGCCGATCACAGCCGAGACGGTGAAGTTCGCCAAGGACCAGGGCTTCGGCTATTTCTCGGCCTACAGCATGACCGAACTGTCGGTGCCGGTGCTGTCGGACGTAAATTCCGGCGTACTCGGCAGTTGCGGCCGCCCGCGCAGCGGCGTCGAGTGCCGCGTCGTCGATGCGAACGATATAGAGGTGCCGCAAGGCGGGGTCGGCGAGTTGATCGTCCGCACGGACTGGCCTTGGACCAACAATGTTGGCTATCTCAACGATCCGATCGCGACCGCGAATGCGTGGCGTAACGGCTGGTTTCACACCGGCGACGCCTTCCGGCAGGACGAGGAGGGCAACTTCTATTTCGTCGACCGCCTCAAGGATTCCATCCGTCGGCGCGGGGAGAACATTTCCTCGGTCGAAGTCGAACTGGAGGTCGCTTCCTATCCGGGCGTGATGGAAGCAGCCGTTATTGGCGTGCCTTCAGCCTATGGCGATGAGGAGGTGATGGTCGTGCTCGCACCATTGCCGGGGCACACGGTCGATCCAGCTCAGCTGACCGCTTTTCTCCTGCAGCGGCTGGCCCATTTCATGGTGCCGCGTTACGTGCGCATCGTCGATGCACTGCCGAAGACGCCGACCAACAAGATCAAGAAGCACGAACTGCGCGAAACGGGCTTGCCGCAGGGGACGTGGGATCGTGAAGCGCACGGCATTTACGTCAAGCGGCAAAAGCTCGCCTGATTACTTGCCTTTCGATATGGCATCGGCGGCGAGACGGCGGCGCAGGCTGCGCAGGTCTTCCTTGGAGGGCTGACGGAAGTGCTTGAGTTGCGTTTCCAGAAGCCGTGAGCGGCACTCTATGATCTGCTCGTCGCTCATGTTGGCGCGCAGCAAAGATTCCCCAACGGTGTAGGCGTAGCCGATCAGCGCCCAGTAGCCGGCCTCGTCCTCCGGCATGGTAGCGTCCGCCAGCAGGCCGGCCGTGAAGCTGACCCGTTCGGAATCCACCTGATCGACGACGCGCCGGACGGCCTTGTCGCGCAGCGCCCACGTGCGCACGGCGAGTTCGAAGGCGGCTGCTTCCGCGGTCGTCCGCGTGCGGGGAGGCAGCATACGCAGACGCACCAGGCGCTCGATCGGCGCTAGGTTCTGGTCTCGGCGGATGCGTTCCATGATGCGCTGCGTTTGATGTTCGCGCCAATTACTGAGGATGGCCTCAAGCAACTCGCGGCGATTCTTGAAATGCCAGTAGAAGCTGCCTCGGCTCACCTTCATCGTATCGGCCAAGGGGTCGATCCGAACGCCATCGACGCCGTTGGCAATCAGGCGGTCGATAGCCGCATTTATCCAATCTTCCCGAGTCAATCGTTGGCGTGTAATTGCCCTCTTGGCCATATATCGCCCATCTATAGCTAACCAGATCGCAATTACTGCCACGTATTTGAGCGGTGGGGAAGCTAACTGGACGACTGGATCGTCTAATTGTTTAGCAAGGGGTATCGGAGAGGCGCTCTCGATGAGCAGGATGAGCTAACGGGGTTGATGTTGCCGGAAAGCGACGAAGGCTGGACTGACGTGGAGAATCCCCGTGATGATCTGAGCACGGCTGTACGAATGTCTACACCGGTGTGGAGTCTTGCATGGTTAGAGATCAGAGAGATTGCGACTAGAGCATGCGCAAGTGGATCGTGAGGACGATGGAGGCCACGCGGTCGGCCTTTACTTGCTGCTTATTGACGCGACTGCATCGCTCTGCCGATCCGTCAACGGTGGATTCAAGGTTGCGAGCAAGGCAACTCTTCAGCTCGACAGAGGGCCACAGTGGGGCGCATGAAATAAGCTTCTGATTTTATTAAGAGATCGGTGCTGATTGTCCAATCCTCTGCATCTGAAAAGCATGGATAACAGTTCGGCGTCTTGGTTCGTTTCCACATTGGCATCCCCAAGACTGACGGCCGCGCTGATCCTCTGGTGTTTTCCTGAATGGAGAGCTGACACCCCGAGAGCCGCTCGTTTCCGCTTTTCTGCCGGTCTGCTTGCGTCCCGGCTGCCATGGTTAGTCGCGGGTGGTGAACCCGATGAGGTAGCCAACGAGCTGGCGCGTCTCGCCAGGTCAATGCCGACCTCCATCAGCATCGATGCGTTGTTGGAAGGATGGCGTAATTGGTTGCGGGCCGGTGTTGCTTTCGCGGAGTTCGATAGATTGGTGGCGACGATCGAGCCCCTCCAATTGGCAGGAATGCTCAAGGCAGAAACCGTGGAAGCCGGTGATCTACTTTGGCAAGGCCAATTTTGTATTTCGGAGGCTCGATAACGCCGAGACAAGCAGACGAAGGCCGCTGTTTGTCTACTCGGCGGATCCGAATCGAAGAAGATCGTCGGTGCTTGGCTGGCTCCCGTCTCTGAGCTTCTCAAAGACCCGAAGGTGCTCGGATTGCACGAGGGCAGTCGGAAAGCCCTGCTTGAAATTATCTCGCATCTTTCGCGACAACTATCATCTTGATTGGCCTTTTTCTTCTATCCATACGCGCGGTCATTAGGTGCGACCGGAAGACCGTGCAGACCTCGCTGCTCGAAACCATCTCGGCGGTGTTGAACGCGCCCGATCGGTCGCCGATGCCGTGAGGGTTGGGCCGACAAGGACGGCCGACAACACAGGTCGACAATAACGAGGGCGCGCGGCGATGAAGGTGATCGAGATGCTGGAGCGGGGGCAGGCGTGTTGCGCGCGCTTGCCAGATCGAACCGTCAGCGCGAAGACGCTTGAAGCTTACAACGCCGCGTTCGCCAGGAT
>Ga0255338_1003897_pt1 | contig 16753 bp, 16 predicted proteins | sample MeOH1_35cm_T4_19_FD_203715 | JGI IMG/M metagenome (GOLD analysis project Ga0255338, IMG submission 203715) | Sandy soil microbial communities from University of British Columbia, Vancouver, Canada - MeOH1_35cm_T4_195 | ecosystem: Engineered > Artificial ecosystem > Sand microcosm > Unclassified ...
CGGCGAGGTCATGCATGACGAATTTGAATATCTGACCCATACCCGCGCGCCGCGCTTCACGTGCCGGGTGGTCGAACTGGAAGACATGCCGGTCGACAGCGAGGAAACCGGCATCGACGGGCGCATCGTGCACTACGACGAGCCGGGCCGCCTGTTCTACATCTCCGACGCCGGCATCGCCCTGGTGAACTTTGAGTTGTTCGACAAAGTGCCGGAGAAGCAGAAACTCAAGAAGATCTGCGACGAAGCCATCGAAAACTGGATGTTACGGCGCGATTTCCTCGATTCGGAAGAAGGCGAAGAGGACTGAGCGTCCCTTTATTCTTTTTTCCCTTTATCCCTTTGCCCACACCGAGGGATAACGGCCGGCAGGTCGTTATCCCCAGGCCCCGCCTGGCGTCCCCGCCGGGCAGCCGAATTCCCCCGACTCCCCTCCCCCGTCCTTCCCGCCGCTCCCGGCTGAGCCGTCCCTTGCGCGGCAAACCCGCTGCCCCCGGCATGCGCAGAGCTTCTACATTCTTCGTCAGCCGCGTCCTACAACGCAAGGGGAAGCCGCCGGACACCGCGCCAGATACGCCCTGCTTATAGTGGAACCATGGAAAACACGGAAGAAAGGAAGGAAATCATGCCCTACATCCTCGCCTGGTTGCTCGGTGTCCCGGCCTTCGTGCTGCTGCTGATCTGGCTGTTCGTGCATTAAGTTGCGAGCTTGCCGATCCGGCGCGTAACTCGGACCCCGGATAGCAAAACGCCCGCTGATATGCCAGCGGGCGTTTTGTTTTTGCCATTCAGCGTTTCGCGCCACCCTGTGAATGAAGACGCACATGCTTCAGCGTTTCATCCCAGACCGCGTCCACGCGGATATCAGCCTGCCGCGTCCTGCGCGGGCAAGCCGCGCTCCAGCGCTTCCTTGAGCAGGCCGCTCATGCCACCAGCATGCGCCGGAGCGAGCGCCTGCAGGCGCTTGACCAGTTCAGCGTCGAGCTTGCAGGCAAACGGCACCAGGCCTTGTTCCTGGTCGAGCCGGCGCTGTTCGCGGCGATCGACCTTGGCCGGGCCGGTATCGCGCCCGGCGCGGAGGGCGGCGGACAGCTTCAGGCTGTTGGCCAGCTTCAGTGCTTTGTTCTTTTCGAGGTCGGTCTTTTTCACGGCATGTTCCGCTAGAGTCTGTCTGGGGCGGTATTGTACGCAGGTCGGCGGCAGGTCCCGCTTTGTATTGCGCGCGCTGCACAGCGCGCGCACGCCCGGCACCCGCGCCCCACCTCCCGAGACTACCTCGGACCGCGCCTATTCCGCCTCCCTCACCTCGATCAATTCCGCCGCCACACGCTCGATCTCCGCGTAGACGGGAAGCGCCTCGTCCGGGCCGGTACAGCCGACGCCGGTCGCACTGGCTTCGTCAGCGCCGGGCGGATGAAAGACAAACGCCATGCCGGGCTGCCACCTCGGATCGTTCTTCAGGCTTTCATTGAGGATTGCCAGATACTGGCCGCGAGTGAACACGTGCTTGGACATCTTCACCTCCGAATAATTTGTCCGGATCGTAGCATGGCACGAGGCCTGATCCGGGTGAGCCTCGATACACGCACGCGATCATGCATGCGATGATCGCGTGGCTTTTGCCCGAATCGAGCCGCCATCGATGCAACATCGATAGGACATTGCCAAAACAACGATAAGACAAAGGATGAGACAAATGATACGCAGCACATTGCCGGTACTTGCGGCCGCGTTGCTGGCCGCCTGCGCGGCCCCGGAGTCGACGCAGAGCGCCGCCCCGCTCACGACCCGCTTTTCCGCCTCGCAACTGGACGCCATGAGCGCACGCGTGCGTGCCGACGTCGCGCAGGGCCGTATTCCCGGCGCCGTGTACCTGCTCGCCCGCAACGGCAAGATCGTCGACACGCAGTCCATCGGCTGGCAGGATGCCGCCGGCAAGGTACCGATGCGGTCCGACTCGATCTTCCGCATCTATTCGATGAGCAAGCCGATCGTCTCGGTGGCCGTGATGATGATGGTCGAGGACGGACGCCTGCAGCTTGCCGATCCGGTCTCCAGATACCTGCCCGAACTCAAGGGCCTGCGGGTCGGCGTGGAGAAGACCGACGCCGCCGGCAAGGCCGTGCTGGAACTGGTGCCAGCCCAGCGCGAGATGACAGTGCAGGATCTGATGCGCCATACGTCGGGGCTGACCTATGGCGTGTTCGGCAAGTCGCTGGTCAAGGAGGAATACAAGCGGCTGGACGTGGATGCCACCGAGCAAAGCAATACGGAATTCATTAGCCGTCTCGCCAAGGTGCCGCTGCAGTTTCAGCCGGGCACCACCTGGGAGTACAGCCGCTCCACCGATGTGCTGGGCGCCTTGCTGGAACGCGTGTCGGGCCAGACCCTGGCAGCGCATCTGCAGCAGCGCATCTTCACGCCCTTGCAGATGAAGGACACTGGCTTCTGGGTTCCGCAGGCCCAGCAGGCCCGCATCGCCGAGCCCTTTGCCATCGACCCCGACAGCAAGGTACCGGTCGGGCTGATCGATGTGCGCCACGCGCCGAAACTCGAATCGGGCGGCGGCGGGCTGGTGTCGACCGCGGCGGATTACTTCCGCTTTGCCCAGATGCTGCTCAACGGCGGCGAAATCGACGGCGTGCGCCTGCTCTCGCCGAAGACGGTCGCCTATATGACTGCCGACCACCTCGGCACGATTGCCGGGCCTTCGCTGGCGCGCGGTCCGGCCTATCTCCCGGGTCCGGGCTATGGCTTCGGCCTCGGTTTCGGCACGCGCACGGGCACTGGCGAGGCAGCCACGCCGGGGTCGGTCGGCGACTACTATTGGGGCGGAGTCGGGGGTACCTACTTCTGGGTCGACCCGAAGGAGAAGACCGTGGCGATCTGGATGATGCAGGCGCCCGGTCAGCGTGAGTATTACCGCGCCTGGTTCCGGAACAAGGTGTATAGCGCCATGACGCCGTGATGCGCGGATGACAGGACCGGCGCGCACGCGCCGGTAGCGATGGCATGGCGGCGCGGCCGCCTGTCGCACTGGAGCGCCGGCACCAGCCGGCCTCCACCCCTACAGCGCGCTGACGGACTCGCCCGGCACCAGGCCGTTGATGATGTCCTCGCCGAACTTCACCGCGCCGCGGCGCGCGGTGCCGATATTGTCCCAGGGCGCCGCGGCAAGCCGGAACACGCGCGAACGCTCGGTACCCGGCTCATGTCCTTCGCGGCAGATCACCACGGAAGCATTGAAACTGCGATCCGGCCGGCGCTCTGGCCAGGTGCGCTCAGCCTGGTGGCGATAGATCAGCGGATAGAGATCGAAACCCTTGTAGCGGGTGAATGGTCCAGTGTCCAACTTGCGCTCCCTGATGATGGTTGAATGGCGCATGCGGCCTGCCGGCGCCGCACCGCAGCGGATTCGCCTCGCCCTGTTCCCGGGCGATGGCGACAATGCCTTCGTGCTGCCTTCGTGCTGCCTTCAGGTTGCCTTCAGGTCTGTATCGACCAGCCAGGCCCCTTGCCGTTCTTGTCGCTCTCGTGCCGCCAGCGGCAACCGCAATCGGCACAGGTGTAGGTGGCAAAGGTGATCGCGGGCTGGCCGCGCGGCTTGATGCGCTGCGTGTCCGTCAATAGCAGCCGGGGATGCCCCGTGCCGCCGATCGAGCCAGGCTGGATCTGCGCACAGGCCTCGCACATGCTCATCATCGCTCCCGCGCCTTGCGCGTGCACTTCGTCCCCGCGTGCCGGCCTCGCACCGCCAGTGCGAGGAACCGCATCGCCAATGCCGCGCGGCTATCTATCCGCCGCCATCGCCTTGAGCTGCGCGTCGCCGGCTACGCGCGCAGCATCCGATGTGGTGAAGGTATCGTCCGAAACAATGGTGCGCTTGAGCAGCTGCGCAGAGAAATCGACCAGGGTGATTACCCATACATAGCGCCCCGCCTGGGGGGCTGTCTGGACAATAGCCTGCAGGTGCGGCGTGGAATCCTTAGCCATGATGCTCCTCCGGAGGATCGCATCAGGGCACTGTAGCACGAGTTGCGCATGAGGCGGCTGCAACGCCTCCTCGGCCGGGACACGCAACGCTCGCGGCGCGCTCAGACCACTTGCTGTCCGCGCAGCGTCTCCAGATCGGCCGCCGTCAGGCCCAGTTCGCCGTAGAAGGCGTCGTTGTGCTCGCCCACCGCCGGGCCGCTGCGGGGCGCCGGCGGCTGGTGGCCGGAAAACCGCGGCACCATGCAAGGCGCGGGAATCGAGCCGAGATCGGGATCGGGCAAGCGGACGATCGCGCCGCGTGCCTGGAAATGCGGATCCCGCATGATATCGGCGATGGTGAATATCTTGCTGAACGGGATCTCGCGCGCGCCGAGCGCCTGCGCCACAGCCTCATAGTCATGCGTGGCGAACCATGTCTTGATGACGGCATCGAGCGCATCCAGATGGCGCACGCGCTCCGGGTTGCTGGCATAGCGCGGGTCGTCCGCCATGCCAGCCTCGCCGATGGCATGGCAAAGGCGGCGGAAGATCGGGTTCGACGAGGCTACCAGCGAAACCCAGTGGCCATCCGCCGTGGCGTACATATTGGACGGCGCGGTGTAGGTGGCACGATTGCCGGCGCGCTGGCGCACCTGCCCCAGTTGCTCGTACTCCACGGCGAGCGGCTCCAGCAAACGGAACAATGCCTCAGTCGCCGACAGGTCGATCTCGCGGCCGTGCACGCCATTGCCACGATCCTGCGCGCGCCGGCTGTCGGCCACGGCAGCCGCAATCGAAAACGCACCAAACAGCCCCGCCACCATATCGCCCATCGGATAGTTCATATGCAACGGCGGGCCGCAGGGATCGCCCACCAGGTTGGTGAAGCCGCTCATCGCTTCGAACACGCGCGCAAAACCGGCGCGACCAGCATACGGCCCGGTCTGCCCGAAGCCGGTCAGGCGCAGGATCGTCAAGCGCGGGTTGGCGGCGTGCAGCGTCCCGGCATCCAGGCCCCAGCGATCCAGCGTGCCGGTACGGAAGTTCTCCACCAGCACGTCGAACTGCGGCAGCATCTTGAGAAACAGTGCGCGGCCCTCCGGTTTGCGCACGTCGAGCGTGATGCCGCGCTTGCCGCGATTGGTGACCTTCCAGTAAAGCGGCAGCTTGTCCTTGACCGGCGCCAGCCCACGCAGCGGATCGGTGCCGTCGGGCAACTCGAGCTTGACGACTTCCGCGCCCATGTCGGCGCACAGCGTGCTGGCAAACGGGGCGGCCACAACCGTGGCCATGTCGAGGATGCGCACGCCGGCCAGCGGCCCGCCTTGATGAGCGGCAGCCGCGTCTTGATCTGTGTGGTTCATGATGGAGTCGGGGGAAAGAGTCTTGTGTGGCGGGCAATAGCAGGAGCTCGCACAAGCGCTGCCCGGACCAATCGCATTGCGCGGCGTAACGCTGGGCCTTTTCGTCATGGCCGCCATGGCCGGACCCTGAACCTGGCTACGCATGCCTGCTGCATATCTGCTGCATATCTGCTTAGTCGAGCGTGGTACCGGTCGACCTCACCAGCGCGGCCCACCATGCCGTATCGCTACGGATCTGCGCGGCGAACTGCTCGGGCGTATTGCCGACCGGTTCCGCGCCCAGGTCCACCAGGCGCTTGCGCATCTGCGGCCTGGCCAGGATCTTTGCGGTCGCGTCATGCAGCCTGGCGATAATCGGGCGCGGCGTGCCGGCCGGCGCCATCAGCCCCTTCCATGCCGTCACCACGTAGCCCTTCAGGCCGGCCTCCTCCATCGTCGGCACATCGGGCAGCGCACTGGCGCGTTTGTCGCTCGCCACCGCCAGGGCACGCAGGCGGCCCGACTGGACGTACGGCAACAGCGCGGGCATGTTGTCGATCATCATCGTAATGTGCCCGGCGATCAGGTCGGCCACCGCAGGGCCGCTGCCCTTGTACGGCACGTGCTGCAGCTTGATGCCCGCGGACTGGTTCAGCAACTCGCCCGCAAGCTGCGCCGGCGAGCCGTTTCCGGGCGATCCAAAGCTGAGCGTTCCGGGCCTGGTCCTGGCGTAGGCGATGAACTCCCTGAGATTGCGCGCCGGAATCGAAGGGTTGACCACCATCAGGTTGTGTTCGCGCGCGAGCATCGTGACTGGCGCCAGATCGCGCACCGGGTCATAGGACATGCGCGCGTAAAGGCTGGGGTTGATGACGGTGGCCCCCGCCGCAGCGAGCAGCAGCGTGTAGCCGTCCGGCGCGGCCTTGGCCACCGCATCGCCGCCGATATTGCCGCCCGCGCCGGCCTTGTTCTCCACGACCACGGACTGCCCGAGTTCCTCCTTCAACTGTTCGGCCAGCAAGCGCGCGAGCGTGTCGGTCGAGCCGCCCGGCGGGAACGGCACGACCAGCCGGATCACCTTGGCGGGATAAGCCGCCTCGGCCAGCGCGGGTTGCGCGAGCCCAAGCGTGGGCAGCAGGACAGCGCCTGCCGCAAGCATGGTCTTCAACATGGTGTCTCCTTGACGGTATGACGCCGCCTGGCACGTCAGCCGGCGGCTGTTTTTCTTGACGAACCCGGACGATTACGACGCGCTCGCTGCAGCGGACAGCGCGAGCGTGCGCTTGGCGATATTGAGTTGGTGGATCTGGCTGGTGCCTTCGTACAGGCGGAACAGGCGCACGTCGCGATAGAAGCGTTCGATGCCGAAATCGGCGATATAGCCGTAGCCGCCAAACATCTGCACGCAGCGGTCGGCCACGCGCCCGCACATCTCGGAAGCGAAGTACTTGCAGATCGAGGCCTGCATGGTGACGTCCTCGCCACGATCGCGCTGGCGCGCCGTTTCCATGATCAGCGCGCGCGCCGCGTGGATCTCGGTCTGGCAGTCGGCAATCATCGCCTGCACCAGCTGGAATTCCGCCAGCGGCTGGCCGAACTGCTTGCGCCCGGTGACGAAGCGGATCGCCTCGTCGAGCATGCGGATGGCCGGCCCGGTGCACAGCGCGGCCAGGTGGATGCGCTGCTTGTTGAGCACCTTCATCGCCGTGCGAAAGCCCTGCCCCTCCTCGCCGCCGATGAGGTTGGCGGCCGGCACGCGGCAGTCGCTGAAATGCACTTCGGACACCGGCGAGCCCTCCTGCCCCATCTTGCGGTAGGGCTGCCCGGTACTCAGTCCCGGCGTGCCGCGTTCGACGATGAACGCAGAGATGCCGGCCGCGCCGCCACGCGCGGGATCGGTGCGCGCCATGACCGTGAACAGGCCGGCGATGGGCGCGTTGGTGATGAAACACTTGGTGCCGTTGATCACGTAGTGATCGCCTTCGCGCCGTGCGGAAGTCGTCAGCGCCGTGGCGTCCGAACCGGCCTCCGGCTCGGTCAGTGCGAAGGAGCCGGTCAGCTCCCCGCTGGCCAGCAAAGGCAGGTAGCGGCGCTTCTGCGCCGCCGTGCCGTCCGCCACCAGCGCCTCGGAGCCAATGCCGGTATTGGTGCCCACCCGCGCACGGAAGGCCACCGAGCATTGCGACAGCTCCAGCGCCGCCAGCACCAGCTCCTCGGTCGTCATGCCGGCGCCGCCGTACTCTTCGGGAATCGAAAATCCGAACAGGCCCATCCCGGCCATTTCCCGCACCAGCGGCTCGGGCACATCGTCCAGCCTGGCGACTTCGGCCTCGCGTGGCACCAGCCGCTCGCGCACGAAACGCCGCAATTCGGCCAGGAAGGCCTGGAAGGCATCCGGTTCCCTGATCATCTGTCTAGCTCCATCCGGTCATTGCCGCCGGGATCGGCCGCATGCAAACCAGCGTAGCAATCCGTGCCTGGAAAGCGGATCGATGTTTTGCTATCTTGAACGCAGGCCATGCGCGCCGGACGCATCAATGGCTATGATGGATGCATGCCACGCCCATGCGGCCTGCCCGCGCCCCCGCCGCTTCCGCCCCGAAATCATGCCGCCCCGTCCCCATCACCCCGACCCCGCCTTCGCCACCACGCTGGCCAACGGCCTGGCGCTGCTGCAGTGCTTCCGGGTGGGCGAGCCAGTCATGAGCAACAAGCAACTGGTGGAACGCACCGGGCTGTCCAAGGCCACTATCAGCCGCCTGACCTACACGCTGGCGGCACGCGGGTTGCTGCTCTACGACACGGAGCTGCGCCGCTACCGGCTGGGTTCCACCGCGCTCTCGCTGGGCTACCCGCTGCTGGCCAGCCTCAAGGTCAGGCAGCTCGCGCGGCCGCTGATGAAGGCACTCGCCGACCAGGTCGGCGGCTCGGTCTCGCTTGGCCTGCGCGACCGGCTGCAGATGGTCTATGTGGAAACCAGCCGCGGCCACGACGCCATTGCCTTCCGGCCCGATATCGGCGCATCTCTGCCCATGCTCGCCACCGCCATGGGGCGGGCATGGCTGTGCCAGGCGCCCGCTGTGGAACGGGAGCCGGTGCTGGCGGCACTACGCGAGGCCGATGCAGGGCAATGGCAGGCTCACGCGCCCGCGCTGGACGCCGCGGCGCATGATCTTGCCACGCTCGGATTCTGCCTCTCGCGCGGGGAATGGCAGCGCGACGTGCATGCCGTGGCCGTGCCGATGCGCGCCCAGATCGATGGCGAGACGCTGGTCTTCAATTGCGGCGTGCCCGGCGCCAGGATGACACCGCGCAAGCTCGAACGCGAGATGGGGCCGCGCCTGCTGCGGCTGGTCCGGCGCGTGGAGAAGGAACTGGGGACATCGTGATGGCAGCGACACCTTCCCAGGTTGCACCCGCAGCGGACCAGGACGATGCCGCCGACCGCCAGTTCGCCACCACGCTAGCGCACGGCATCGATATCCTGCTGTCCTACCGTGCCGGCGAGTCCCTGCTCGGCAACAAGGACTTCGCGCAACGCACCGGCCAGTCGCGATCGGCCGTGGCCAGGCTCACGCACACGCTGACCGTGCTCGGCTACCTGCGCCGTGACGCCACCCAGGCCAAGTACCGGCTGGGCGCGCCGGTGCTCTCGCTCGGCTATCCGCTGCTGGCCAGCATGCATATCCGCCAGCTCGCGCGGCCGCTGATGAAGGAACTCGCTGATCGCATCGGCGGCGCGGTCTCACTCGGCATGCGTGACCGCACGCAGATGATCTATGTCGAAACCGCCCGCTCCACCGACAGTCTTGTCGTCACGCCGGACATTGGCGCAGCGCTGCCAATGCTCACCACGGCCATCGGCAAAGCCTGGTTGTGCAAGGCGCCCGCGGCGGAGCGCGACAGCGTGCTCAACCGCCTGCGCCTGCAAGACCCGGAAGCCTTCATTCGATTCCATCCAAAGCTGGCGAACTTGCGCCGGGACTTCGAAGCCAAGGGCTACTGCGTGAATCGCGGCGAATGGCGCGGCGATGTGTATGCCTTTGCGGTGCCGTTATTCAGGCCGGTGGATTCCCAATGGCTGGTCTTCAACTGCGGCGTGTCGGCACAGGCAGGGTCATTTGCCATGCGCGAACGCGAAGTCGCACCGGGGCTGCTGACCCTGGTGCGTAGCGTGGAGGACTTGCTGGGGATGCGGTGAGTGCGCGGGTTCGATGCAGGATGCCGGACACCGGACTCAATGCTCGAAATCGAGCCCACCAAGCAGCACCGTGGGATCCGCTTGCGAACGCGTCCCGAAATCGATCTGCCGCGGCGTCTGCCACGCGCGCATCTTGCCCGCCAGGGCCGCGAGATAGTGCTCGAACTTCTCCGCGCCGCCGGCAGCGAACAACGCCTCGACCTCGAGACTATCCCACGACAGGTAGACGTTCAACTGGTGCGCGAACCGCCGCGGTTCATCGAACGGTTCGCCGCAGAGATGGACCCGCGCGGGGCTGTCGGACGTCTCGTCTGGTATGACCTCCACGCGGATACGCTGCTTGAACAGATTCGCGATCGTCTCGGCGATTCGCGGGGCAAACTCCGCGTTGAAACGCGGTGCGATGTCGTGGCTCACTGAATGTCTCTTCCCGTTTTTTGAGGATCGTAGCACGGGGAGTTCACCCCGGCGGCGCCGGGATTGCGAGTCGATTTCCAGACGATCGCCGCGTGCACCAGGGAGCACAAGCGCCCGGGGTGTTATCGCGCAAAAGCAGGTTGACCCCGCCATTTGCTGACCTATACTAAAAACCTGCCGGCTGAGACACGCAGTAGCAAAGCGAAGGTAAGCGGCAGAATGATCGCTCTGGCCAATATGGCAGTGAGATCGAGTATGCCAGATAGGCATGCAAGTCCGAACCGGATCCCAGTGAGTTTGCCGACCCGGTTCGGATCCCCCGCAGTTGCGGGAAACAACAAGCACCTCCACGAGGTGCTTTTTTATTGCCCGGAGCGTACCCTGGGAACGGACTGCAGACCCAGGCCCTGCTGTCGCAGGCCGGCGGAGCACAACGAAGCGGAGCTGCCGGCGCAAACCCGAACGCATTGCAACGCCGCAGACAAAGAAAAAGGGCTGGACCATCGTTTCCAATGACCCAGCCCTTGATCCATGACCCACGGGTTAAGAAGCGCTAACCCGCAAAGCCTTACAGTATAAGTGGCGGAGAGACGGGGATTCGAACCCCGGATAGGCTATTAACCTATACACGCTTTCCAGGCGTGCGACTTAAACCGCTCATCCATCTCTCCAGCAAGTCCACGAGTATATCAGAGGGTTGTCCGCAAAATCTAGTGTTTCCTGCTCCGCCGGCCTAACCGCGTCGCAGGTACGTCACCAGCCGGTCGATCACCGGGGCGTTGCGTGGTGTCAGGAGGCTGACCAGGATCGCCACGGCAAACCCGGCTGGCACGCCGAATGCGCCGGAGGCGATCGGGTCCACGCCGAACCAGCGGTTGCCGAAGATGCCCGTCATCCGGGTAAAGAACGGATAGTTGACGAAAATATAGTAGACCGACACGCCCAGCCCCGCCACCATCCCGGCGACCGCCCCCGCGGCGGTGGTGCGGCGCCAGAAGATGGCCAGCACCAGCACCGGGAAGAAACTGGAGGCCGCCAGCGAGAATGCCGCGCCGACCAGGAAAAGGATATTGCCAGGCCGCAGCGACGTGACGTAGGAGGCAAACAGCGCCACCCCGAGCAGCACGATCTTGGCGGTGGTGACGCGGCGCTGGTGGCTCGCGGTGCGGTCGATCATGTGATAGAAAACGTCGTGCGAGAGCGCATTGGCGATGGTGAGCAGCAGGCCGTCCGCGGTGGACAGCGCCGCCGCCAGCGCGCCGGCGGCAACCAGCCCCGAGACCACGTAGGGCAAGCCGGCGATCTCCGGCGCGGCCAGCACGATCATGTCCGGCTGGATCAGGATCTCCGCCCACTGCACGATGCCGTCGCCATTGACATCGCGAATACCGAAGACGGGCGGGTCGACCTTGCGCCACTGCACCACCCACTGCGGCAACTCCGCGTAGGGCGTGCCAACCAGGTGCTGGAAAAATTCGTACTTGACCAGCGCCGCGAGCGCCGGCGCGGAGACGTACAGCAGCGCGATGAAAAACACCGCCCAGGCCACCGAGTTGCGCGACTCCTTCACTGAAGGCGTGGTGTAGAGCCGGGTAAGGATGTGCGGCAGGCTGGCCGTGCCGAGCATCAGGCAGAACACCAGCAACACGAAATTCAGCCGTTTGGTCTTGCGCTCTTCTTCCGAGGGCGACGGGTACGGTTCGGTCGACGGGATGGAGGGTTTGCTGCGCGCCAGGGCTTCCTCGCGCTGCTGGTTCCATTGCTGATGGGCCGCGGCAACATCGCGCGGAAATTCGATCCGCTCGCGCTCGACCGTCTTGATCTCGCGCAGCGGCGCGTTGCGCAAGCGCAGTTCCTGCAGGCGCGCGGACAACGCGTTGCGCTCGTCGTCGAACGATTGCGGCAACCTGGCGATGCGCTCCTGCATCTGGATGGCCTGCTGGCGATAGTGTTCGCGCACGGCCTGCTCGGCCGGGTCGCGCTCTATGCTGCGCTCGCGCGTGTCGATCTGCTGCAGCAGCGTGCCGTAGCTCAGTTGCGGCAGCACTTCGTGATGATGCTTCCAGGCAATCATCGAGACCGTCACCAGGAAGGCCACGATCAGCATGATGTATTGCGCGACCTGGGTCCACGTCACCGCGCGCATGCCGCCGAGGAATGAGCAGACCAGGATGCCGGCCAGGCCGAAGAACACGCCGACGGCGAACTCCACGCCGATAAAGCGGGTGACGATCAGCCCTACCCCCTGGATCTGCGCCACCAGATAGACGAAGGAACACAGCGACGCCGCCATCACGGCAATCGCGCGCACCGGCATGTTGCCGCCGGGCTTGCCGTTGCCATAGCGCGCCGCCAGGAAGTCGGGGATGGTGTAGCCGCCGTACTTGCGCAGATAGGGCGCAAGCAGGAAGGCAACCAGGCAATAGCCGCCGGTCCAGCCCATCACATAGGCCAGGCCTTCGTAGCCTGACGCGAACAGGATGCCGGCCAGGCCGATGAAGGACGCCGCGCTCATCCAGTCGGCGGCGATCGCCATGCCGTTGAACAGCGCGGGGACGCGCCGTCCGGCTACATAGTATTCATTGAGGTCCGAGGTGCGGCAGATCAGCCCGATGCACGCATAGATGGCGATGGTGACGAACAGGAAGACGTAACCGAGCCAGAGCGCATCGCCGCTGGAGCGCTCCAGCAGCCCCATCATGCCGATAAAGACAAACAGGCCGATCGTGAACAAGCCGTAGTACAGCAGCAGCCGTCGGCGAAAGCGCGACTGTTCGTCGGGCATGAGAGCAGTGGTTAAACAGGCGGGGTGGATGCGGAGGAAACCTGCCGGCACGCGCATGGCGAGCCGGCAGGTTGGCCGGGAACCCCGTTATTGTGCCTGCTTGAGCTGGTCCAGGATGGCGGGGTTTTCCAGGGTGGACGTGTCCTGGGTGATTTCTTCGTTCTTGGCGAGCGAGCGCAACAGGCGCCGCATGATCTTGCCGGAACGCGTCTTGGGCAGGTTATCGCCGAAGCGGATGTCCTTGGGCTTGGCGATCGGGCCGATCTCCTTGCCCACCCAGTTGCGCAGCTCGGCCGCGATCTGCTTGGCCTCTTCCTCGTTCGGACGGGAACGCTTGAGCACCACGAAGGCGCAGATGGCCTCGCCGGTCATGTCGTCCGGACGGCCAACCACCGCGGCTTCGGCCACGATCGGGTTGGACACCAGCGCGGACTCGATCTCCATCGTGCCCATGCGGTGACCCGAGACATTGAGCACGTCGTCGATGCGGCCCATGATGGTGAAGTAGCCGGTGTCCTTGTCGCGGATCGAACCGTCGCCGGCGAGATAAAGCTTGCCACCGAGTTCTTCCGGGAAGTAGCTCTTCTTGAAGCGTTCCGGGTCGCCCCAGATGGTACGGATCATCGAAGGCCAAGGGCGCTTGACCACCAGGATGCCGCCGCTGCCGTTGGGCACGTCCTGCCCGGTTTCATCGACGATAGCCGCGATGATGCCGGGCAGCGGCAAGGTGCAGGAACCCGGCACCAGCGGCGTGGCGCCCGGCAGCGGCGTGATCATGTGGCCGCCGGTCTCGGTCTGCCAGAAGGTATCGACGATCGGGCAGCGCTCGCCACCGATATTGCGGTAGTACCACATCCAGGCTTCGGGGTTGATGGGTTCGCCCACCGTGCCCAGCAGGCGCAGGCTGGACAGATCGTATTGCTTGGGGTGGATCTTCTCGTCAGCCTCCGCGGCCTTGATCAGCGAGCGGATCGCGGTCGGCGCGGTGTAGAAGATGCTGACCTTGTGGCGCGCGATCATCTCCCAGAAGCGGCCGGCGTTGGGATAGGTGGGCACGCCCTCGAACACCACCTGGGTAGCGCCGGCGGCCAGCGGGCCGTAGGCGATATAGGTGTGCCCGGTGACCCAGCCGATGTCGGCGGTACACCAGAACATGTCGTCGGGCTTGAGGTCGAAGCTCCACTTCATCGTCATCAGCGCCCACAGCAGGTAGCCGCCGGTGCTGTGCTGCACACCCTTGGGCTTGCCGGTGGAGCCCGATGTATAGAGCACGAACAACGGATGCTCGGCGCTGACGGGTTCTGCTTCGCAGGTCTCCGGCTGGCCGGCTGCGACTTCGTCCATCCAGCGGTCGCGGCCTTCGTTCCAGTTGACCTTGCCGCCTGTGCGGCGGTACACGATCACATTCTTCACGGCTTCGCAGCCGCCCAGCGCCAGTGCTTCGTCGGCGATGGCCTTGAGCGGCAGCGCCTTGCCGCCACGCATCTGTTCGTCGGCGGTAATCAGTGCCACCGCGCCCACGTCGACCAGCCGCTCCTGCAGCGACTTGGCGGAGAAGCCGCCGAACACCACGGAATGGGTCGCCCCAAGGCGGGCGCAGGCCTGCATCGCCACCACGCCCTCGATGGACATGGGTATGTAGATGACGACGCGGTCGCCTTTCCTGATGCCGAGCGCTTTCAGCCCGTTGGCGAACTGGCAGACCTTGGCATGCAGCTCGCGGTACGTCACCTTGCTGACGGTGCCGTCGTCGGCCTCGAAGACGATGGCCGTCTTCTCCGCATTGCCGTTATCCAGGTTGCGGTCAAGGCAGTTGTAGGAGGCATTGAGCTCGCCGTCCTCGAACCACTTGTAGAACGGTGCATTGCTCTCGTCGAGCACCTTGGTGAAGGGCTTGGTCCAGTGCAGTTCCTCGCGGGCGTGGCGCGCCCAGAACCCCTCATAGTCGCGGTCGGCTTCATCGCATAGCGCCCGGTAAGCCTCCATGCTGGGGATCGCGGCTTGCTTGGCGAAGGATTCGGGGGGATTGAAAATGCGATGCTCCTGCATCACCGACTCGATGGCGGACATTTGTTTGTCTCCTGATATAGCGTGGCAGCCTGGCTGCAAGTTACGCGCGACGGCTTACTTAAACCTGACGCTGCAAAAGTGGCCCGCGCGCCTGTCCGCACCGATGTGCGCCTGCTGCATCGCAACATCGATCGCCGCCGGGCATTCCGGCGCGGTACGCGACAAGACCTGCGGGCAAGGATGTGCAGCCCTCTCCATTAGGCTAGCACAGCTATAATGCCGCGAGCCCTATTCCGAACATGGCGCTGCGGCATTGCGGACACCGCTTGCAGGGATGCGCCTCGCATCGCCATGTGCACGGCCACCGGATCGCCCCCTCCCATGCGCGCCATCGCGATCCATCGGGCGGCGCACCCCAAATCACCGTAGAAGCGCAGCTCCACCCCCAAACCTCGTGCCCATCCACGCCCTCTTCCTGATTGCCGCCATGGCCCTTGTCGGCAGCAATGTCGGATTGGGCAAGGCCATCGTGGCTTACGTGCCGATCCTGCTGTTCGCGCTGCTGCGCTTCGCCATCGCCATTGTTTGCCTGGCGCCCTGGTACCGTCCGTCGCGCATGCGCGCAGTGTCGCGCGGCGAGTGGCTCAATCTCTTCCTGCAAGCCTTCTTCGGGACGTTCCTGTTCACGCTGCTGATGCTGGGCGGCGTGCGCCTGACCAGCGCGATGGCCGCCGGCGTGATCACCAGTACCATCCCGGCCACGGTGGCCCTGCTCTCCTGGCTGATCCTGCGCGAGCGGCTGTCGCGGCGCACGGTGCTCTCCGTGCTGCTTGCGGTGGCGGGCATCGCGGTATTGAACGTGGCGCGGGGCACGGATCACGGTGGCGGCAGTGCCGGCGAGAACGCCCTGGTCGGCAACCTGATGATCATGGGCGCGGTGATCTGCGAGTCGATCTACGTGATCCTCTCGCGGCGCCTCGCGCAAACCCTGGCCGCCATCGAGATCTGCGCCTATACCCACCTGATCGGCGGGCTGCTGATGCTGCCGCTGGGGCTGGTGCCGCTGCTGAGTTTCGATATGGCATCGGTCCCGACGACCATCTGGCTGATGTTGCTGTGGTACGCGCTGTCGGCCAGCATCTTCTCGTTCTGGCTGTGGATGAAAGGCGTGCGCCACGTGCCTGCGCAACTGGCCGGCGTGTTCACTGCGGTGCTGCCGATCGCGGCCGCCACCTACGGCATCGCCTTCCTCGGGGAAAAGCCGGGCTGGCCGCACGGCGTGGCGCTTGGCTGCGTGCTGGCCGGCATCGCGCTGGCAAGCTGGCCCGGGCCGCTGGCCCGCCGGGCCTGGCGCGCGGACCGGGACGAGGCGCGGCACTGAGACCAGCCTCGCAAGGTGCCGCTTCCGCCGCGCGGCGTGCGCCCGGCATCACCCGAGACAATGTCGACACGCGCATGCAGCCCCGGCGCGGGCCCCCTCCTCGGTGTATGATTCCGGGTTGAATTTCCCCTCGATTTTCCTCCCCATAAAATGACTGTCATCAGACAAGAAGACCTCATCCAGAGCGTCGCCGACTCCCTGCAATACATCAGCTACTACCACCCGATGGACTACATCACCAGCCTGGGCCGCGCCTATGAGCTGGAGCAGAGTCCCGCGGCCAAGGATGCGATCGCGCAGATCCTGACCAACAGCCGCATGTGCGCCGAAGGCAAGCGCCCGATCTGCCAGGACACCGGCATCGTGACGATCTTCGTCAAGGTGGGCATGGACGTGCGCTGGGACGGCGCCACCATGGGGCTGTCGGACATGATCAATGAAGGCGTGCGCCGCGGCTACACCAACCCGGACAATGTGCTGCGCGCATCCATCGTGAACCCGCCCGAAGGCGGCCGCAAGAACACCAAGGACAACACCCCCGCCGTGATCCACTATGAAGTGGTGCCGGGCAACACGGTGGACATCCAGGTCGCGGCCAAGGGCGGCGGCTCGGAGAACAAGTCGAAGTTCGTCATGCTCAACCC
>Ga0255338_1003898_pt1 | contig 16753 bp, 12 predicted proteins | sample MeOH1_35cm_T4_19_FD_203715 | JGI IMG/M metagenome (GOLD analysis project Ga0255338, IMG submission 203715) | Sandy soil microbial communities from University of British Columbia, Vancouver, Canada - MeOH1_35cm_T4_195 | ecosystem: Engineered > Artificial ecosystem > Sand microcosm > Unclassified ...
CTGATCGCGCCGATCGCCATGGAAGAGAAGCTCCGCTTCGCTATCCGTGAAGGTGGCCGTACCGTCGGCGCCGGCGTCGTCTCGAAGGTGTTGAAGTAATCCGTCCGCGTCGGCGGGACTAGGAGTGTAGCTCAACTGGTAGAGCACCGGTCTCCAAAACCGGGGGTTGGGGGTTCGAGCCCCTCCACTCCTGCCAACCGCGGGCCAGTACGTATCAAGGGACTCTTGTAGAGATCATGGCGAAAACCAATCCGCTTGAGTTCATTCAGCAGGTGCGGTCCGAGGCCTCGAAGGTCACGTGGCCCACACGGCGCGAAACCGTCATTACGACCGTCATGGTTTTTCTCATGGTGGCCTTCGCGACGGTGTTCTTCTTTCTGGCCGATCTCGGCCTGAAGTCGGGCGTCGCGGCTGTGCTGGGCATCGGAAGCTGAGACTAGGGATTCGTCCCGGAAGAAAGACATATGGCCAAACGCTGGTACATCATTCACGCCTACTCGAACTTCGAAAAGAAGGTCGCGGAGTCTATCCGCGAGCAGGCTGAACAGCACGGTCTTGCGGATCAGTTCGAGGAAATCCTCGTTCCGACCGAAGAAGTCGTGGAAGTGCGCCGTGGCCGCAAGATCAACGCGGAACGCAAGTTCTTCCCGGGCTATGTGCTCGCGAAGATGGATCTGACGGACCAGACCTACCATCTGGTCAAGAACACGCCCAAGGTCACCGGTTTCCTCGGCGCGGATAACAAGCCGCAGCCGATCAGCCAGGGCGAAGTCGATCGCATCCTGCATCAGGTGCAGGAGGGCGTGGAGCGTCCCAAGCCGTCGATCACGTTCGAGATCGGCGAGCAGGTTCGCGTCGCGGACGGTCCGTTTGCGTCGTTCAACGGTTTCGTCGAGGAAGTCGACGAAGAAAAGGCGCGGCTCAAGGTTGCCGTGTCGATTTTCGGCCGCGCTACGCCGGTCGAGCTTGAGTACGGACAGGTCGAGAAGCTCTGACCTGTTCTTCTATGTGGGAGACGCATCGGCCCATTCGATCCGTTGCGTCGCTAACCACTAACCCAATATCTCCGGTTTTTCCGGAAGGGGATTGAAATGGCTAAGAAAATCGAAGGCTACATCAAGTTGCAGGTGAAGGCGGGCCAAGCAAACCCGTCGCCGCCCATCGGCCCCGCGCTCGGTCAGCGCGGCCTGAACATCATGGAATTCTGCAAGGCGTTCAACGCCGCGACGCAGAAGATGGAAGCGGGCACGCCCATTCCTGTCGTGATCACGGCTTTCTCCGACCGCTCCTTCACCTTCAAGATGAAGACGCCGCCGGCGTCCTTCTATCTGAAGAAGGCAGCGAAGATTGAATCCGCGTCGAAGACGCCGGGCCGCGGCGCTCCCGCCGGTTCGGTGACGATCGCGCAGTGCCGCGAAATCGCCGAGACGAAGCTCGCCGATCTCAACGCGAAGGATCTCGATCAGGCAACGAAGATTATTGCCGGTTCCGCCCGTTCCATGGGCCTGCAGGTTGTGGAGTAAGGGCGATGAGCAAAGCTGGAAAGCGTATTGAGAAGGCCCGTGAAGGCATCGACGTCAAGAAGTCGTATTCGCTTGTCGACGCCGTGAAGCTCGTCAAGGAGCGTGCCACGGCGAAGTTCGACGAGACGATCGAAGTTGCGATCGCGCTCGGCGTCGACCCGCGCCATGCGGACCAGATGGTTCGTGGCGTCTGCGCGCTGCCGAACGGCTCGGGCCGCTCGGTTCGCGTCGCGGTCTTCGCCAAGGGCGACAAGGCGGACGCGGCTCTGAAGGCGGGCGCCGATATCGTCGGTGCCGAAGATCTGGCCGAGACGATCCTCTCGGGCAAGGTCGATTTCGACCGCTGCATCGCGACCCCGGACATGATGCCGCTCGTCGGCCGTCTCGGTAAGGTGCTGGGCCCGCGCGGCCTGATGCCGAACCCGAAGGTCGGCACGGTGACGCCGGATGTCGCCGAAGCCGTGAAAGCGGCGAAGGGCGGCGCCATCGAGTTCCGCGTCGAAAAGGCCGGTATCGTTCAGGCCGGTATTGGCAAGGCCAGCTTCACGGAAGACCAGCTCGCCGGAAATATCCGTGCGCTGATCGACGCCGTGCAGAAGGCGAAGCCGGCGGGTGCCAAGGGCACGTATATCAAGAAGATCGCGATCAGTTCGACCATGGGCCCCGGCCTGAAGGTTGACACCGCGACCATCGCCGCGGCCTGAGGGCTGTCGGCTTAAGAGTTACCGCTTTGCCTCTTCGGAGGCGAGGCGGCAAGGCGGACGGGAAGCGTGGACACTTCGATCCTTGGATCGGAGTGGCTACGCCATCGTCCGTTTACCTGTCCGAGACTGCGGGTGCCGAGGCGCAAGCCGAGGCTTAATCGCTGAAGAGAGCGGCCGGCAATAGACGGGAGTTTGAACGGTTTCATCGGCCTTCGGGCCAGTGGGATCGGTTGGAACCCGGGACAGGCAAGTGAGCGCTGCTCGTCAGAGCCCGCGAAGCTGGCCTTCGAGGGACGAGACGGCGGCAAATGCCAATGGCGGACGGAGCTCCACAAAGTGCGGAGCGAAGCCGCCCCCAGGCGCACGAGGGTTTCGTGCGCACGGAGAGAGCAAGTGGATAGAGCTGGAAAGTCAGAGCTCTTGACGCACCTCAACGGCGTTTTCGCGAACGCCAATGTGGTCGTCGTCGCCCACTACAGCGGCCTCACCGTGACGGAGATGACTGATCTCCGTGAACGGATGGCCAAGGCTGGCGCCGAGTTCAAGGTTACCAAGAACCGGATCGCAAAGCTCGCTCTGGAAGGCACCAAGGCGAACGCAAAGATCGCTGATCTGTTCGCCGGGCCTACGGCAATCGCTTATTCGCAAGACCCGGTCGCGGCCCCCAAGGTTGCTGCCGAGTTCGCAAAGACCAATCAGAAGCTCGTGCTTCTGGGCGGCGCGATGGGCGAGACGTTCCTCGACGCGAATGCAGTCAAGCAGCTTGCTGAACTGCCGTCGCTCGATGAGCTTCGTGCGAAGCTTCTGGGCATGATCCAGACGCCTGCGACCCGCATTGCGGGTGTGGTGCAGGCGCCTGCTGCCCAGCTGGCGCGCGTGCTGAATGCCTATGCCACCAAGAGCGAAGCAGCCTGAGCCCCGAGCGGGACTGCTGTCGTGATACCCGATACCAACCGAACCTAGAGAGATATGAAAAATGGCTGATCTTGCAAAAATCGTCGAAGACCTTTCGGCCCTGACCGTGCTTGAGGCTGCTGAGCTGTCGAAGCTTCTCGAAGAGAAGTGGGGCGTCTCCGCTGCCGCTCCGGTCGCCGTTGCCGCTGCTGCCGGTGGCGCTGCTGCCCCGGCCGCCGAAGCCCAGACCGAGTTCACGGTCGTTCTCGCCGCCGCCGGCGACAAGAAGATCGAAGTGATCAAGGAAGTCCGCGCGATCACCGGTCTTGGCCTGAAGGAAGCGAAAGACCTCGTCGAAGGCGCTCCGAAGACCGTCAAGGAAGGCGCGTCGAAGGAAGAAGCCGACAAGCTCAAGGCCCAGCTCGAGAAGGCTGGCGCCAAGGTCGAACTCAAGTAATTCGACTTGTTGCATGAGACGGGGCGAAGGTGATCCTTCGCCCCGGCCTCTCCCTGAAAAGGGGAGGCGTGTGAAACGACCGAGCAGACTGACCGGGCAGCTCGGTGTCCAGAAGCAAGTCCCCGGCCGCCGTTCTTATGAGAGCGTTGCGAGGAGCACAGATGACGCAGTCCTTCACTGGTCGCAAGCGGGTTCGCAAATCCTTCGGGCGCATTCCGCAGATCGCGGAAATGCCGAACCTCATCGAAGTTCAGAAATATTCATACGACCAGTTCCTGCAGGTTGAAGAACCGAAAGGCGGCCGCCCCGACCAGGGCCTGCAGTCCGTCTTCAAGTCGGTTTTCCCGATCAGCGACTTTTCCGAAACGGCCACTCTTGAGTTCGTGCGCTACGAATTCGAGCAGCCGAAATACGACGTCGATGAGTGCCAGCAGCGGGGCATGACCTTTGCCGCGCCGCTCAAGGTGACGCTGCGCCTCATCGTGTTCGAGGTGGACGAGGACACGGGCGCCAAGTCGGTCAAGGACATCAAGGAACAGGATGTCTACATGGGCGATATGCCGCTCATGACCGAGAACGGCACCTTCGTCGTCAACGGCACCGAGCGCGTCATCGTTTCCCAGATGCACCGCAGCCCGGGCGTGTTCTTCGACCACGACAAGGGCAAGACCCATTCGTCGGGCAAGCTGCTTTTCGCCGCCCGTGTCATTCCCTATCGCGGTTCGTGGCTCGACTTCGAGTTCGACGCGAAGGACATCGTTTTCGTGCGCATCGATCGCCGCCGCAAGCTGCCGGTGACGACGCTTCTTTATGCGCTCGGCCTCGACTCCGAAGAAATTCTGCACACGTTCTATAACCGCGTCATCTTCTCCAAAGCGAAGGACGGCTGGCGCGTTCCTTTCGACGCGGATCGCTTCCGTGGCGTGAAGCCGGAGCGTGATCTCGTCGACGCGAAGACCGGCAAGGTCGTCGTGGAAGCGGGCAAGAAGATGACGCCGCGTCTCGCGCGCAAGCTCGCCGAAGACGGCCTCAAGGAGCTTCGCGTCCAGGACGAGGATCTTTTTGGCCGCTACCTCGCGGACGAAATCGTCAACATGGAGACGGGTGAAATCTTCGCTGAGGCCGGTGAGGAAATCACGCTGAAGCTCCTCGAGACGCTGGTCGAGGCGGGCTATGACGAGATCGCGACGCTCGACATCGACCATGTCAACACGGGCGCGTTCATCCGCAACACGCTCGCGGTGGACAAGTGCACGAACCGCGACCAGGCGCTGATCGACATCTATCGCGTGATGCGTCCCGGCGAGCCGCCGACGCCGGAAACGGGCGAAGCGCTCTTCCAGAGCCTTTTCTTCGACTCCGAGCGCTATGATCTTTCCGCGGTCGGCCGCGTGAAGATGAACATGCGTCTGAACCTTGACGCGGAAGACACCGTGCGTGTCCTGCGCAAGGACGACATCATCGCCGTCATCAAGACGCTGGTGGATCTGCGCGACGGCAAGGGCGAGATTGACGACATCGACAATCTCGGCAATCGCCGCGTGCGTTCGGTCGGCGAGCTGATGGAGAACCAGTACCGCGTCGGCCTGCTCCGCATGGAGAGGGCGATCAAGGAACGCATGTCCTCCGTCGACATCGACACGGTCATGCCGCACGACCTCATCAATGCGAAGCCCGCGGCCGCTGCCGTGCGCGAGTTCTTCGGCTCGTCGCAGCTTTCGCAGTTCATGGACCAGACCAATCCGCTCTCCGAGATCACGCACAAGCGTCGTCTCTCGGCGCTTGGACCTGGCGGTCTGACGCGTGAGCGCGCCGGCTTCGAAGTGCGCGACGTGCATCCGACGCATTACGGCCGCATCTGCCCGATTGAAACGCCGGAAGGTCCGAACATCGGTCTGATCAACTCGCTCGCGACCTTTGCGCGCGTGAACAAGTACGGCTTCATCGAGAGCCCGTACCGGCGCGTAAAGGGCGGCAAGGTGACCGACGAGGTCGTCTATCTCTCCGCCATGGAAGAAGCGCGCTACCGCGTCGCGCAGGCGAATATCGCCATCGGCAAGAAGGGCGAGATCGAAGGCGAACTCGTCAATTGCCGTATCGACGGCGATTTCGAGATGGTTCCGCCGGAGCAGGTCGATTTCATCGACGTGTCGCCGAAGCAGATCGTCTCCGTGGCCGCGGCGCTCATCCCGTTCCTTGAGAACGACGACGCCAACCGCGCGCTCATGGGTTCGAACATGCAGCGTCAGGCCGTTCCGCTCATTCGTTCCGAGGCGCCGCTCGTCGGCACCGGCATGGAAGAAGTGGTGGCGCATGACTCGGGCGCCGCGATTGCGGCGCGCCGTACGGGCGTGATCGACCAGGTCGATGCGACGCGTATCGTCGTGCGCGCAACGGAAGAGCTCGACGGCGCGAAGTCCGGCGTCGACATCTACAATCTGCGCAAGTTCCAGCGTTCCAACCAGAACACCTGCATCAACCAGCGTCCGCTGGTTCGCGTGGGCGATCAGGTGAAGAAGGGCGATATCATCGCGGACGGTCCCTCGACCGAACTCGGCGATCTCGCGCTCGGCCGCAACGTGCTCGTCGCGTTCATGCCGTGGAACGGCTACAACTTCGAAGACTCGATCCTGATTTCCGAACGTATCGTCAGTGACGACGTGTTCACCTCCATTCACATCGAAGAGTTCGAAGTGATGGCGCGCGACACGAAGCTCGGGCCTGAGGAAATCACGCGCGATATTCCGAACGTCGGCGAAGAGGCTCTGAAGAACCTCGACGAAGCCGGCATCGTCTATATCGGCGCGGAAGTGAATCCGGGCGACATTCTCGTCGGCAAGATCACGCCGAAGGGTGAGAGCCCGATGACGCCGGAAGAAAAGCTTCTGCGCGCCATCTTCGGTGAAAAGGCCTCCGACGTGCGCGACACGTCGCTGCGCCTGCCTCCGGGCGTCGCCGGCACGATCGTCGAGGTGCGCGTGTTCAACCGGCACGGCATCGACAAGGACGAACGCGCGATGGCGATCGAGCGCGAGGAAATCGAGCGCCTCGCGAAGGACCGCGACGACGAACTCGCGATCCTCGAGCGCAACGTCTTCGGTCGCCTTGCCGAGCTTCTGATCGGCAAGCAGGTCGTCTCGGGCCCGAAGGGCGTCGAAGTCGGCTCGAAGATCGGCCAGGCCACGCTCGACGGCCTGACGAAGGGCCAGTGGTGGCAGATTGCCGTCGATGGCGAGAAGGCGATGACTGACGTCGAAGCGCTCAAGAAGCAGTACGACGAAGGCAAGGAGCGCCTTGAGGCACGCTTTGCCGACAAGGTCGACAAGCTGCAGCGTGGCGACGAGCTGCCGCCCGGCGTCATGAAGATGGTCAAGGTGTTCGTCGCGGTGAAGCGCAAGCTGCAGCCGGGCGACAAGATGGCCGGCCGTCATGGCAACAAGGGTGTCATCAGCCGCATCGTGCCGCTCGAAGACATGCCCTATCTCGAAGATGGTCAGCCGGTCGACATCGTGCTGAACCCGCTCGGCGTGCCGAGCCGCATGAACGTCGGTCAGATTCTCGAAACCCATCTTGGCTGGGCTTGCGCAAGCCTCGGCAAGAAGATCTCCGCCGCTCTCGACGTCTATCGTCGTGAAGCGAAGATCAAGGAACTCAAGGATCTGATTAAGACGATCTACGGCAAGGACGAGACGGTCGCCGGACTCGACGACGATCAGCTTGTCGAGATGGCCGGCAATCTGACCGGCGGTGTGCCGATCGCGACGCCCGTCTTCGACGGTGCCCATGAACCGGACATCGTCGAGATGCTGGAACTTGCGGGTGTCCATCGTTCGGGCCAGTCGACGCTGTTCGACGGCCGTACCGGTGAGCAGTTCGATCGCCAGGTCACTGTCGGCTACATCTACATGCTGAAGCTGCACCATCTCGTCGACGACAAGATCCATGCGCGCTCCATCGGGCCGTACTCTCTTGTCACGCAGCAGCCTCTGGGCGGCAAAGCCCAGTTCGGCGGCCAGCGTTTCGGCGAAATGGAAGTGTGGGCGCTCGAGGCTTATGGCGCCGCCTATACGCTCCAGGAAATGCTTACGGTGAAGTCGGACGACGTGGCCGGCCGCACCAAGGTCTACGAGGCGATCGTCCGTGGCGACGACACCTTCGAGGCGGGCATTCCCGAAAGCTTCAACGTGCTCGTGAAGGAAATGCGGTCGCTCGGCCTCAATGTCGAGCTGCTGGTTCCGCAGGCGAGTTAGAGAAAGCGATGCGGCGCGCTCCGAATGCGGAGCGCGCCGTGAGCTTCCGGCCTATTGGTGCGGAAGCGAGAATTAGACATACGGGGCAAACGTATCCGGCCGGCCCCAACGGATGCGTGAAGATGCGAACCCCGTTTTCCTGGAGGCCCTAGGAGACGTGCATGAACCAAGAGGTCATGAACATTTTCAACCCGACCGTGCCTGCGCAGACTTTCGATCAGATCAAGATCTCGATCGCGAGCCCTGAGCGGATCCTGTCGTGGTCCTATGGCGAGATCAAGAAGCCCGAAACGATCAACTACCGCACGTTCAAGCCGGAACGTGACGGTCTCTTCTGTGCTCGTATCTTCGGGCCGATCAAGGATTACGAATGCTTGTGCGGCAAGTACAAGCGCATGAAGTACAAGGGCATCATCTGCGAAAAGTGCGGCGTTGAAGTGACGCTGTCGAAGGTCCGGCGCGAGCGCATGGGCCATATCGAGCTTGCGGCGCCCGTCGCGCATATCTGGTTCCTGAAGTCGCTTCCCTCCCGCATCGGCCTTCTGCTCGACATGACGCTGAAGGATCTCGAGCGCGTTCTCTATTTCGAGAACTACATCGTGCTCGAGCCCGGCCTCACGCCGCTGAAGGAGCGTCAGCTTCTGACGGAAGAGGAATATCTCGACGCGCAGGAGCAGTATGGCGAGGACAGCTTCACGGCCGCCATCGGCGCCGAAGCGATCCGCGAAATCCTGATGGCGCTCGACCTCGAAAAGATCGCCGCCGACCTCCGCGTGGAGATCGCCGAGGCGACGACCGAACTGAAGCCGAAGAAGCTCGCCAAGCGCCTCAAGCTCATCGAGGCGTTCATCGAATCTGGCAACAAGCCCGAATGGATGATCCTGACGGTCGTTCCGGTCATTCCGCCGGAACTGCGTCCGCTCGTTCCGCTCGATGGCGGCCGCTTCGCGACGTCCGATCTCAACGATCTCTATCGCCGCGTCATCAACCGTAACAACCGCCTGAAGCGTCTGATGGAGCTCCGCGCGCCGGACATCATCATCCGCAACGAAAAGCGCATGTTGCAGGAAGCTGTCGACGCTCTGTTCGACAACGGTCGCCGCGGCCGCGTCATCACGGGCGCGAACAAGCGTCCGCTGAAGTCGCTTGCCGACATGCTGAAGGGCAAGCAGGGCCGCTTCCGCCAGAACCTGCTCGGCAAGCGCGTCGACTATTCGGGCCGTTCGGTCATCGTCGTGGGTCCGGAGCTGAAGCTCCACCAGTGCGGCCTGCCGAAGAAGATGGCGCTCGAACTCTTCAAGCCGTTCATCTATTCGCGCCTTGAAGCCAAGGGCCTGTCGGCCACCGTCAAGCAGGCGAAGAAGCTCGTCGAGAAGGAGCGTCCCGAGGTCTGGGATATTCTCGAACAGGTCATTCGTGAGCATCCGGTTATGCTCAACCGCGCGCCGACGCTTCACCGCCTCGGCATTCAGGCCTTCGAACCCACGCTGATCGAAGGCAAGGCGATCCAGCTTCACCCGCTGGTTTGCGCCGCCTTCAACGCCGACTTCGACGGCGACCAGATGGCCGTGCACGTTCCGCTGTCGCTCGAAGCGCAGCTGGAAGCGCGCGTCCTCATGATGTCGACGAACAACATCCTGCATCCGGCCAACGGTTCGCCGATCATCGTGCCGTCGCAGGACATCGTTCTCGGTCTCTACTATGTGACAATCGCCAAGGACAACGAGCCGGGCGCGGGCATGGTCTTCTCCGGTCTGCAGGAAATCGAGCACGCGCTCGCGGCCAAGGCCGTCACCCTGCATTCGAAGGTCAAGGCGCGCTACAAGACGGTCGATGCCGAAGGCAATCCGATCACGCGGATCGTCGATACGACGCCGGGTCGCATGATGGTGGGCGATCTTCTGCCGCGCCATCCGAACGTCTCGTTCGATCTCGTCAACCGTCTCCTGACGAAGCGCGACATCTCGAAGATGATCGACGCGGTCTATCGTCATTGCGGCCAGAAAGAGACGGTCATCTTCTGTGACCAGATCATGGCGCTCGGCTTCCGTCAGGCCTTCCGGGCTGGCATCTCCTTCGGCAAGGATGACATGGTCATCCCCGAGGAGAAGGAGAGGCTCGTCGGCGAGACCCGCGCGCTCGCGACCGAATATGAGCAGCAGTACATCGACGGCCTGATCACTCAGGGCGAGAAGTACAACAAGGTCGTTGACGCCTGGGCCAAGTGCACTGATCGCGTCGCCGATGTGATGATGCAGAAGATCTCGGCGGTTCAGGTCGACCAGGAGACGAAGCGCGAGAAGCCCATCAACAGCATCTACATGATGGCTCACTCGGGTGCTCGTGGTTCGCCCGCCCAGATGAAGCAGCTCGCCGGCATGCGCGGCCTCATGGCCAAGCCGTCGGGCGAAATCATCGAGACGCCGATCATCTCGAACTTCAAGGAAGGCCTCACCGTTCTCGAGTACTTCAACTCGACCCACGGTGCGCGTAAGGGCCTCGCCGATACCGCTCTGAAGACGGCGAACTCGGGTTATCTGACGCGTCGTCTCGTCGACGTCGCGCAGGACTCGATCATCTCCGAGTTCGATTGCGGTTCCGAAGGCGGCATCACGGTTCAGGCTGTGATCGACTCGGGCGAAGTCATCGTCTCGCTCGGCACGCGCGTCCTTGGACGCACGACCGCCGAAGACGTGCTCAACCCGGTGACGGGCGAGATTCTCGTCGCGAAGAACACGCTCATCGAGGAATCCCACGTCGACCAGATCGAAGCGGCGAATGTCCAGTCGATCCGCATCCGCTCTGTGCTGACTTGCGAGTCCGCGACGGGCGTCTGCGGCGCTTGCTACGGCCGCGACCTCGCGCGCGGTACGCCGGTCAATCTCGGCGAAGCTGTCGGCGTCATCGCCGCGCAGTCCATCGGCGAGCCGGGCACGCAGCTCACCATGCGTACCTTCCACATCGGCGGCACGGCGCAGGTGGTCGACTCGTCCTTCGTCGAGTCCAACCACTCGGGTACGGTGCGTATCGTCAACCGCAACGTCGTGAAGGATTCTGAGGGGCAGCTCATCGTCATGGGCCGCAACGTGCAGGTCCAGGTTCTCGACGAGCAGGGACGCGAGCGGGCGAGCCAGAAGCTCACCTATGGTTCGCGCCTCAAGGTGGATGATGGCGACAAGATCGAACGCGGTCAGCGTATCTCCGAGTGGGATCCGTACACCATGCCGATCCTCACCGAAGTCAACGGCCATGTTGAGTTCGAGGATTTGGTCGAAGGCGTGTCGATCCGCGAAGTGGCGGACGAAGCAACCGGCATTTCCAGCCGCGTTGTGGTCGACTGGCGCGCCTCTCCGCGCGGCAGCGAGCTGCGCCCGGCCGTCATCGTCAAGGACAAGAACGGCAAGATCCTGAAGCTCGCCAGCGGCAACGACGCTCGCTACCTGCTTTCAGTCGACGCCATTCTGTCGGTCGAGAACGGTTCGGAAGTCCATGCCGGCGACGTGCTGGCTCGTATTCCCACGGAAGGCGCGAAGACGCGCGACATCACCGGCGGTCTGCCGCGTGTTGCCGAACTCTTCGAAGCGCGCCGTCCGAAGGATCATGCGATCATCGCGGAAGTCACCGGCAAGGTCGAATTCGGCAAGGACTACAAGAACAAGCGCCGCATCATCGTGCATCCGCTCGATGAGAGCCTTGAGCCGATCGAGTATCTAATCCCGAAGGGCAAGCATATCGGCGTGCAGGAAGGCGATATCATCGAGAAGGGTGAATTCCTTCTCGACGGTCACCCCGCGCCGCACGACATTCTTGCGATTTCGGGCGTGGAAATGCTTGCGGCCTATCTCGTCAACGAGATCCAGGACGTCTACCGACTGCAGGGCGTGTCGATCAACGACAAGCACATCGAAGTGATCGTGCGCAACATGCTGCAGAAGGTGGAGATCACGAACTCGGGCGACTCGACCAACCTGCCGGGCGAACAGCTCGACAAGACCGAGTTCGACGAGATCAACGCGAAGCTGGCGGCGCAGGGCAAGGAACTGATGACGGCGAGCCCCGTGCTCCTCGGCATCACCAAGGCCTCGCTGCAGACGCGGTCCTTCATCTCGGCGGCGTCGTTCCAGGAAACGACCCGTGTGCTCACCGAGGCTGCGGTCAACGGCAAGGTCGACCAGCTCATCGGTCTCAAGGAGAACGTCATTGTCGGCCGGCTCATCCCGGCGGGTACGGGCGGCATGCTCCAGCGTCTGCGTGCGGAAGCGCAGAAGCGCGACGAGAAGATCGCGGCGGAGCACGGTGGTACGCAGCTGGCGCAGGCGAGCGAGCCTGTGGTTGTCGATGTCACCACGACGGCAGGCACTCACGCAGGCTAAAGACGCCAGACAGCTATGAAGTTTCAGGCCGCCATGGAAACATGGCGGCCTGTTTCGCTTGGAGGGGGCCATGGAAGGTCTGGGACGGGCTGTACTCGCTGCGGTGCTGGCGCTGCTGTGCGCGGGCGCTGCGCAGGCTGGAGCGATCCCTGAGGCCGCACGGGCGGACCTGAGGCGCGAGTTCATCCTCGCCAATACCGAGTTCACCGTGCTGCATGAGGTCGGTCACGTCGTCTTTCAGGAGTTTGACGTGCCGCTCTTTGGCCGGGAGGAGGAGTCTGCCGATACGCTGGCCACCATGCTGATGATCCTGCGCTATGGCGTCGACACCGACCCAAGGCGGATGGACAGGCTGCTGATGGTCTCGGCCGAATGGTACGACGAATGGCAGGTTCTCGACTCTCGCGATGCCGCACGGACCTATTGGGACGATCACCCGCTGTCCATCCAGCGCTTCTACAATATCAATTGCCTCGTCTTCGGCGCTAACGAGGAGATGCTGGGACTACTGCTCGACAGCCCTTCGGAACTGCTGCCGGTCGAGCGGGGCTGGTTCTGCGATCGCGAGTTCGCCCGCGCAAAGGCGGCCACCTTCTGGCTTTACGAGCACTATCGCCGACGCCCCTCACACCCGGATAAGGGCAGGGGCATCGAATTGCCATTCATTACGGTGAATTATGAGGAGCCCGACTCGGATGAGGCACGGGCAGGCTATGCGCTCCTGAAATCGGATGGCCTAGTCGGCCAGATGGCGGCCCGCCTCAACGCGCTGCTCGCCTGGCCCCAAGCCGGTCAGCATTAACTTCGTCAATTGCGGCGCGAGCACGGAGGCCTATTACAATGAGCGGGTCAGAGGCATCTATATATGTGCCGGCCTGATTGCCCAGTTCGGCCGTATGGCGGATTATCAGATCGATCAAGGCTCGGACAAGCTATGCCGGAATCCCGCCATCAGGCGTCTCATGGGCGAGAGACTGGGCTGTCCGCCCGACAAGGACAAAGCGAAGCGCTGATTCTGGATTCGGATTCGTTCACGCGAATTCGCTTCGTCAAAGCGGGTGATTCCACCCTGAAGTTGGTGCGCAAGGCGCTCGGGGGCGGGAAACTGAGCCGGTTTCCGGGGGCGAAACCGCGACAAACCGCCTGAAAAGGGGAAAAGCCCTGATTTCGTTGCTTTTCTTAAGGAACGGGCTTGACGACCCCCGGGGTCACGGGTAGCTTCCGCCCACTTTCGCCGCAGGTAGTAGGGGCATCCGAGCCGAAACCGGCCGGACCTAGACACTGGGGCCAGTAAACAGACTACGAGGAATGGCGCACGACTCTGGCGCAATGTCAGAGTCCTCTGCATTTGGGCACTAAACCTTCGGGGGTGGTGCCCATGACCGCGCGCAGCCCTTCAAAAAAGGGATGTCGCGAGGTTTTTGTTTTGAACAACTGGATCGAGTAGGCGAGCAGCAATGCCCACGATCAACCAATTGATCCGCAATCCGCGGAAGCCGCTTGTGAAGCGGAACAAGGTGCCGGCCATGGAGGCTTGTCCGCAGAAGCGTGGTGTTTGCACCCGCGTCTACACGACGACGCCGAAGAAGCCGAACTCCGCTCTTCGTAAGGTCGCCCGCGTGCGCCTGACGAACGGCTTCGAAGTTACGAGCTATATCCCGGGTGAAGGTCACAACCTTCAGGAACATTCGGTTGTTCTGATCCGTGGCGGCCGCGTGAAGGATCTTCCCGGCGTTCGCTACCACATCATCCGCGGCGTGCTCGATACGCAGGGCGTGAAGGATCGTCGCCAGCGTCGTTCGAAGTACGGCGCGAAGCGTCCGAAGTAAGGAACTAGAACATGTCGCGTCGCCACCGCGCAGAAAAACGAGAAGTGATCCCGGACGCCAAGTATGGCGACGTGATCCTCGCGAAGTTCATGAACAGCCTGATGTATCACGGCAAGAAGTCTGCCGCCGAAAGCATCATTTACGGCGCGTTCGACCAGATGGAAAAGAAGGCGAAGGTCGATGCTCTTCGCACGTTCCACGAGGCGCTCGAGAACGTCATGCCTGCGATCGAAGTTCGCTCGCGGCGTGTCGGCGGTGCGACCTACCAGGTCCCCGTCGAAGTTCGTCCCGACCGCCGCAAGGCGCTCGCGATCCGCTGGATCATCTCCGCGGCTCGTGCACGCAACGAAACGACCATGATCGGTCGTCTGTCGGGCGAGCTGCTCGACGCTGCCAATAATCGCGGCAACGCGGTCAAGAAGCGTGAAGACACGCATCGTATGGCCGAAGCCAACCGCGCCTTCTCGCACTACCGCTGGTAACCAGTCCTTCTGAGGCCTTTAGTCATGCCCCGTCAGACCAAGCTCGAAGATTATCGCAATATCGGCATCATGGCTCACATTGATGCCGGTAAGACGACGACGACCGAGCGCATCCTTTACTTCACGGGCGTGAGCCACAAGATCGGCGAAGTCCATGACGGCGCTGCCACCATGGACTTCATGGAGCAGGAGCAGGAGCGCGGCATCACGATCACGTCCGCCGCGACGACGTGCTACTGGAAGGGTCACCGCCTCAACATCATCGACACCCCCGGCCACGTGGACTTCACGATCGAAGTCGAGCGTTCGCTGCGTGTGCTCGACGGCGCGGTTTGCGTTCTCGACTCGAGCCAGGGCGTTGAGCCCCAGACCGAGACCGTGTGGCGCCAGGGCGACAAGTACAAAGTTCCGCGTATCGTCTTCGTCAACAAGATGGACAAGATCGGTGCGGATTTCGATCGTTGCGTCACCGACATCGTGCAGCGCCTTGGCGCGCGCCCGGTGCCGCTGCAGCTGCCGATCGGTGCGGAAAGCGACTTCAAGGGCGTCGTCGATCTCGTTGAGATGAACGGCGTGATCTGGTCGGGCGACGACAAAGATCTGAAGATGGAAATCATTGAGATCCCGGCTGATCTCAAGGAAAAGGCCGAGGCCGCTCGCGCTGCGCTCATCGAAGCTGCGGTCGAGCTGGACGACACAGTGATGGAGGCCTATCTCGAGGGCAACGAGCCGGACAATGCGACGCTGAAGCGCCTCATCCGCAAGGCCGTGCAGACGAGCGCCTTCTACCCGGTTCTCTGCGGCACCGCTTTCAAGAACAAGGGCGTGCACACGCTGCTCGACGCCGTCGTCGACTATCTGCCGTCGCCGGTCGACGTGCCCGCCATTAAGGGCATCGACGTCAAGACGGAAGAAGAGACGGTCCGCAGGTCGGCGGATGACGAGCCGCTCGCCTTGCTCGCCTTCAAGATCATGGACGACCCGTTCGTCGGTTCGCTGACCTTCTGCCGCATCTATTCGGGCAAGGTCGAAAGCGGCATGACGCTTCTGAATTCGCCGCGCGACAAGAAAGAACGCGTCGGCCGTATGCTTCTCATGCATGCCAACAACCGCGAAGACATCAAAGAGGCCTATGCCGGCGATATCGTCGCGCTTGCCTCGCTGAAGGACACGCGCACGGGCGACACGCTTTGCGATCCGCTGAATGCGGTCATTCTTGAGCGTATGGAATTCCCGGAGCCGGTCATCGAGATCGCGGTCGAGCCGAAGACGAAGGCCGACCAGGAAAAGATGGGCGTTGCGCTGCACAAGCTCGCTAGCGAAGATCCGTCCTTCCGCGTCTCGACCGATACGGAAAGCGGCCAGACGATCCTGAAGGGCATGGGCGAACTCCATCTCGACATCAAGGTCGACATTCTTCGCCGTACCTACAAGATCGACGTCAATGTCGGCGCTCCGCAGGTTGCCTATCGCGAAGCGATCACCAAGCGCGCCGAAATCGACTATACGCACAAGAAGCAGTCGGGCGGTTCGGGTCAGTTCGCCCGCGTCAAGATCGTGCTCGAGCCGTCGGAGCCGGGTGCAGGCTTCGTGTTCGAGAGCAAGATCGTCGGTGGCTCGGTGCCGAAGGAATACATTCCCGGTGTCCAGAAGGGTATCGAGAGCGTCAAGGACTCCGGTCCGCTGGCCGGCTTCCCGATGATCGACTTCAAGGCGACGCTGATCGATGGCGCCTACCACGATGTCGACTCGAGCGCGCTGGCGTTCGAAATCGCCGCCCGTGCCGCGTTCCGTGAAGGCGCGCAGCAGGCCGGTGTGAAGCTCCTCGAGCCGATCATGAAGGTCGAGGTCGTGACGCCTGAGGAATTCCTCGGCGGCGTCATCGGTGACGTCAACTCGCGTCGTGGCCAGATCCTGGGCACCGATCAGCGCGGTAATGCGCAGATCGTCAACGCGATGGTGCCGCTTGCCAATATGTTCGGGTACGTGAACACGCTGCGCTCGATGAGCCAGGGCCGTGCGAGCTACTCGATGCAGTTCGATCACTACGAGCAGGTTCCGCAGGCGGTGTCCGACGAAGTTCGGGCGAAGCTCGCCTAATCAGTTAATCGAAGTCAGTTCCAGAAGGATTGGAGCGCCGAGATGGCCAAAGAGAAATTTGAGCGCACGAAGCCACACTGCAACATCGGGACGATTGGTCACGTCGATCATGGCAAGACGACCCTGACGGCCGCGATCACG
>Ga0255338_1003899_pt1 | contig 16749 bp, 10 predicted proteins | sample MeOH1_35cm_T4_19_FD_203715 | JGI IMG/M metagenome (GOLD analysis project Ga0255338, IMG submission 203715) | Sandy soil microbial communities from University of British Columbia, Vancouver, Canada - MeOH1_35cm_T4_195 | ecosystem: Engineered > Artificial ecosystem > Sand microcosm > Unclassified ...
CAGCTCAACATGGAGAACCGCGACAAGATGCGCCAACTGTTCCAGCAGGGCGGCTTCGGGCGCCCGGGCCAGGGCGGCGCTCCTGATCCCGCGGCGCGTGAGGCGATGCAGAAGAAGATGGCGGCCATGCAGGCGGAGCAGACCAAGGCGATCGGCGAGGTGCTGGACGCCAAGCAGATGGCGCGCCTGAAGCAGCTCAGCATCCAGCGGGACGGCACTCGCGCGCTCAGTCGCCCCGAGGTGCAGGACCAGCTCAAGCTGAGCCCGGACCAGCGCCAGAAGGTCACCGCCGCCTTCGACGGCGAGCGCCAGGCGATGCAGGCGATGTTCGAAAGCTTCCGCCCGCAGAATGGACAGCAGCCCGAGCCGCCGAGCGAGGAGCAGCGCGCCGAGTTCGGTAAGAAGATGCAGGCCGCCCGTGCCACCGCCGAGGCGAATGCCCTCGCGGTGCTGACGGACGCGCAGAAGAGCCAGTTCAAGGCCCTGCAAGGCGCACCGTTCAAGTTCCCCGAAGGCGGCTTCGGATTTGGCGGACCCGGCGGTCGCGGCCCGGGCGGTGGACGTCCCGGCGGCCAGCGCCAGAACAACCAGTAGCCGGAAGGCCGGTGTAGCAGTTTGGGCGTAGGGGAGCGGGGAGTTGAGATGCTCGCCTTCCCAATCCCGGCGTCCCGATTGTCGAGCTCGGAATGGAAACATTCCGGGCTCGATTGTTTTTCTGGTCGAAATCCCGGTTCCATCTTCACCAGATCTTTACAACCAGCGCGTCACTGCCTGCAGAGAGACGAACTGGCTGGAGAGGGAAACGATGCGATCGCCATCAACATCGGGTAGGTTGTGGGGGGCGGGGTTGGTCCTGGTAAGCGGGTGCGTCTGGGCAGCCCGGATCTGGGACAACAAGCCGCGGCCCGCCGGCCCGGACGTCCGGGGGCTCCAACAGTTGGCGACAAGCCTGGGCCGAAAGGTGGACGAGGCGCCCGAACTGGTCGCGCCCACAGAGGGGAGCCACCCGCACCTGCCGGTAGCGCCTACGGTCAAAGCCGGGCTGCCGGCGGCCGTCCCACACCGGGCGGCGGCGGCGCCCAGCGCGGCGGCGGCGGGTCCGCGGCTCGCTCGCGCTCCCCGCCTCCCGCCGACCACTCCTTCCCAGGCGGTCACTGTTAGCGATGACGCGGTGAAGAATCTCGCGCTGCTGGGAGTGACCTACGCGGGCGGTAAAGATGCCGCGTGGCTCATGGACCTGGGTACCCGGGATCGGGAAATGGCCGCCGTGGGCGAGTCCATCCTCGGGTTCACGGTGAAGGAGATCGAGCCGGACCGGGTGCTGCTCTCTCGTGGAGGGCGAGACTACACCCTCCGTCTTGGGGAGAAGCCGATCCTCGTCGCCTCCGCTTCAGCGGTCTCCGTCGCCAGCACGGCCGGGGATGCCGGCGGCGATGAGTCACCGTTCGGCTTCGGGCCTGGCGGTCCCGGCGGGCGGGGCGGTCCCGGTGGGTTCGGCGGTCCCGGTGGGTTCGGGGGCCCCGGCGGATTCGGGGGGCCCGGCGGATTCGGGGGACCTGGAGGCTTCGGCGGACCCGGCGGCCGGTTCGGCGGAGGCGGCTTCGGGGGCCCCGGCGGCTTCGGGGGCGGCGGCTTCGGTGGAGGCGGCCTTGGCGGCGGCGGAAACAGTGCTCCGGCCTCCTCGAACTCCGGAGGTGGAAGCAACGGCGGCGGAGGCGGGGGCTTCGGCGGCCCGAGCGGTGGAATTTTTGCGAGTCCGGGCGGGTTTGGCGGGTTCGGGGGCGGTGGCTCCGGTGGCACATCCAGCAGCAGTACCAGCAGTTCATCCGGCTCCACGTCCAATCCGCAGACGGCCCGCCGCAGCGGCAGCCGCCTGACCGGCGATGCCGATCCGGTTGAACAGCCCGCGGCGATTGTCAATCCACAAACGCAGCGCCGGACCGGATCTAGCAGCCAGCCCGCGTTCGGGCAGGCGGACGGTACGGTGCGCGGACAGACCGGCGGATCCTCTCGTACCGGCAGCGGAACTTCGGGAAACGGCAATCGTTAAAGGCACAATGGAGAGTCAGGCGTCTTAAGATCCGCTTTATTGAACCGCGCGTTGAGTGCTAACGAAGGCGGAATGCTGGAGTACAGGAGTGATGGAGTATGGGGGTGTGGGAGAGGCGAGCCGCAGGCTCACGGCTTCCCCGGCACATGATTACTCCAGGAGCGTTAGCCATCACTACACGGCTCAATAGGATGTTGAACAGGGGTCTCATCTTTCACTGGAATTCGATAAGAGTGCCGTAAGGGCGCGTTAAGTCCCGCCCACTAGCCTTTCTTGTGTCACTGCTGCCGCGAGGCAACGTTTGTTACCCAGGAAAGGTTGTTCCCTTGCGTATCTCCCCCACGCGTTTGCGGCAATCGAAAGGCTTCACGCTGATCGAATTGCTCGTAGTGATTGCGATCATCGCCATCCTCGCCGCTATTCTATTCCCAGTCTTTGCGCGCGCTCGTGAAGCGGCGCGCAAAGCCGCCTGTCAATCCAACCTCAAGCAGATCGGCCTGGCGGTAAAGATGTACGTCCAGGATTACGACGAGTCGCTGCCGCCATATCGCGGTGGCTCTGGTTATGCGGCTCGCACGTGGGCCTGGGACCCCGCCATGCATGAGACCTACTGGGGCTTCATGTATGAGTCGTACGCCAAAAACCGGGACATCTGGAGTTGCCCCTCCGCAAAGGCCATCCCGGACTACAAGCAGAGCTCTTATGGCGAGCCGTACACCGTCGAGGGCCAATCCGACGCGGCGTTCCAGGACCCCTCCGGCACCGTGTTTTGCCACGACTCCCATGAAACGCGGCTCGACGGCGGCGGCGATCTCTACAGCGACGGCCTGACGCAGGGCCCCGAGTGGCTGCGCGAGGGGTACCGGCACAGCGACACGGGCAACATCCTGTACTATGACGGACACGTAAAGTCGATCTCCAAGAGCGCCCGCTATCCGGCAGCCATGTACACGCTGGCCGCGGATTAATCGCCGCTGGCGAATGACCTGCCGTACGCACGCTGCGGCGGGTCATTCCTACGTCGACATTGGGTGACCCACCCCGGCGCGTTGGACGAACCGCGTCCACCAGCCAGTGCCAGCGAGACGCCCCTGCGCGCCCAGCCCACGCAGCGGCCGCTCCATCCTCCGGTCCGAGTTGGGGACGAGACGCCCTCCATCCGCGACCTCCTTCGAGAGTCCCCGCTCCAGCCGGAAACCATGGGCTTGCCGGCTATGCCCCCGCCGTGATCGTGGCCCGAGGCTCCTTGCTATCGGCGCGCTGGGGTCTCCATTCCGTTTGAATTGACGGCCTGAAAAAAATATCTTCTCCCGAGGAAACCGGGTGACGATCCAAGTCGTCAATGGATGTGACGATCCGAGTCGTCAGCTCTGGAGAACAGCTATGGGTCAACGGGAGAAGATCGGTTCGGCGCAACTGGAGGTGCTGCGGTACGTGCAGGACCATCATCCGGTGACGGTGCGTCAGGTAGCGAGCCACCTGGCGGAAACCCGGGGTCTTACTCGCACCACGGCGCTCAACGTGATGGAGCGCCTCCGGGAGAAGGGTCATCTCCGGAGGGAGGTGGTGGACGGGGTATTTCACTACTTCCCCGTCCAGTCCAAGGTGCAACTGCTGCGGGGCCTGGTGCGGGATTTCGTGGAGCAGGCGCTCCAGGGCTCGCTGGAGCCGTTCGTCGCCTACCTGGCGGAGGAGGCGGACCTGAGTGCCGAGGAGTTGGAGCATCTTCAGCAAAAGATCCGCAATCTCCCCGGCCCCAAAGCGGAGGGCGAGTAATGATTGGTCTAATTACAACTTTTACCACTCTTGCGGCTGAGTGGATGCGGATAATCGGCAAGGCCTCCGCAGAGGGCGCACTCGCTTTGCTGATCGCCTGGCTGCTGTGCGCGCTGCTGCCGGGGGTCACCGGAAACGTTCGCTGCTGGGTGTGGCGATTGGCGTTCTTGAAGCTTGTCGTCGCGCTCCTGCTCTGGCAGCCCATTGAGATCCCGCTGTTCAAGCCGAAACCCGAGCCGGCCGCGGCCGGGACGGCGGGCGCTCAGTTCAGACAGCCGGCGACCCGGGCACTACCGGCGCTTGCATCGCGGGAGCCGTCCCGGCGCTCGACCGCGGTGCCGCTCTCCGCTGGCGGCTCGGGTCTCGGTATCGAAGCACGGCCCGTGCAGTACGGCGGGGCTACCTGGGTGCTCATTGCCTGGATGCTGGGCGTGGGCGTTTCCGGCGCGCTCCTGGCCGTGCAGCGACGAGCCATCGGCCGGTGGCGCCGCCGGTGCACCGCTGGGGACGACCCGCGCCTCGTCGCGCTCTTCGGCGAGATGTGCCGCGAGCTTCACGTCGCGCGACCGCCAGTCATCCTCGTCCACGAGCTCCACGGTCCGCTGCTCCTCGGCGGCCGCACTCCCGCGATCATCTTGCCGTCCGAACTGGTCCGGACGGCGAGCGACGACGAGCTGCGGATGGTGCTTGCTCACGAACTGGCACACGTCAAGCGGCACGACTTCTTCTGGAGCTCCGTGGTCGTGCTGGCGCAGACCCTATTCTTCTTTCATCCGCTGGTCTGGCTGGGCCGCCGCCAGTACCGCCTGGCCCAGGAAATGGCCTGCGATGAACTAACCGTCCGGACCACCGCGGTCTCAACCCGCGAGTACGCCGAGCTGCTATTGAAAGTGGCGACCGGGCATGGCGCGAAGGGTTGGAGCTCCGGCGCTCTGGGAGTGCTGGGCTCCGGAACTGCTCTCGATAGGAGGCTTACCTTGTTGCAACAGCTAGGAACACGCACGAAGAGACAAACCGTTTGGGCTGGCACGGTAGCGGCCCTGATCGCACTGGGAGGGTTGGCGCCGTGGCGCGTGGTGGCGCAGACCACGACGACCTCGCCGGGAAAGGCGACCACGGAGGGCGCACTCCGGCCGGCCATTGCCGCCAAGGGCACGGCGGATGCGGGGACTCCCTGGGAGGAGATGCTCCTCCTCCAGGCGACGCGCTACTTGCGGCTTTCGCCCGCGCAGCTCCAGCAACTGCTACCCGCGGCGCGCACCGCCAGCCGGCAGCTTTCCGACCTGCAGCTCCGCGAAGATAAGGTGCTCGAGAGCCTCCGGCGGATCGCCCTGCGGCAGCGGGACGCGCTGGCCGCAGGGCGCGCGAGCTCCACGCAAGAGCAGGCGGACGCCATCACCATGCGCGAGAACGCCCTACGCGCTCGCGCAGAGAGTGAGCGGGCAATCGTCAACGGTGCGCTGGGTGAACTGGTGAAACTCCTGGCGCCCAAACAGGTGGAGCGAGCGTTCCTCCTGCAGCAGGGGCTGACGCCGGAGGGGGAAGCCCGGGAGCCGGCCCTGCTCGATCCGGCCGCCGGGTTCGTTTCGGGGGCGTTCGGGCCGGGTTCTACGTTCGGGTTCGAAAGCCGGGGTCGCAGCGTGAGCGGCCCGCGGCAGCTGGACATGGCCGGTAATCAGCCCAGTCTGGCGGAGCGGCTGCTGCAGGCGCAGAGCCAACTCTCCATGTTCCAGCGCGACCTCGCCGAGCCGCTGCCCCCTGGCTCGGTCGGCGGGGCGGTGTTCGTCCGCCAGAATGCCGACGGAAAGCCGCCGATGGTGTTCCGCTTCAACACCTCGCCGGACGCGCCAACGCCGCCCCTGCCGCCGGGAGTAACCGGCCCCGAAGTGATGGATGCCGCCGCGTTCCGCCAGCATCTGGCCGAGGAGACCCAGGCGCTTTCCAAGGAGGTCGCCAGCCTCCGGCACCAGTTGTTCAGCCCGGAAGGAACCGTTTCCCCGGACCAGTATCAAGCGCTGCTGCGTCCACTGGCGCGACGGCTATTCCTGAGCCCGCGTTTCCAGCAAGCCGTGGAGAACCGCCTGCACGTGAAGGACTGACCGCACTCCGGAGACCGCACTCCGGAGACCGGAGCCGGAGCCGGGGAGGCACGTGAGACAGCGTTCGGAAGGAACTGTGGAAACGTGAGAATGCGGAAATGGCGGTGGTCAGCGCAAGCGCTGTCATTTCCGCGTTTCCTCCTGATCCGGCGTCTTTACGAGATCTTCACCTCTCGATCAGTCAGATGAACCAGTGCCGGCTCCGGATGCCGGAATGAACCGGACTTCGGGTCCACCGAACGCAAGCCGAATTTGATCAAGTAGGGGGAGGGAACGATGAAAGCAGATCGCTACCAGTGGGTGCAGAGCGCGAGCGCATGCCTGGCCGCCGTGCTGATTGCAGCGAGTCTTTGCGGCGGGTCGCCCGCGCTGAGCCAGTTGCCGGACGCCGATCGGAAGGTCACCGTAAACCTGCGAGACCTTCCGCTCCGCACGGCCATCGACCAGTTGTTCGCCGGCACCGGGCTCCAGTACGCGGTAGATCCGAACGTCCTGAATGTGCCCGTCAACCTCACGCTCCGCGACGTGGGGCGGCAGGCCGCCCTCCGGCTCCTGATCCGCCAGGCGGCTACCGCGCAGCCGGGGCTCACCTTCAGCAAAGACGGAGACATCTTCCAGATCCGGGTCCGGTCGGCGGCACCGGCGCCGGCCCTGGCAGCGGAAGATCTACCGCCGGAGTACACAGACGAGAAGACCGAGTTCATGTGGGAGAAGATCCCGATCCAGTTCAACAACGCCGCGGTCTTCGCGCTTATGTTCGGCGGTCAGATGCTTCCGTCCGAGGCGGACGTCCTGATGGGCGGCCAAAGCGGCCAAAACGGCATGAACGGTCAGAATGGCATGAACGGTCAGAACGGGATGGGCGGCGGATCGGGCGGAGGGTTCGGCAGCGGGAACGGCCTCGGCAACGGACTGGGTAGCGGATCGGGTAGCGGTCTGGGCAGCAACTACAACTCCGGCAGCCGCCGCTTCTAATGGAAAGGGCCGGCATTCTTGCAATCACTTGAATGGCGGCCCTTCACCTTTTCATAACTTCCTGCGTTTAGACTCTACAAGTTCTGAACCGACGATTGCCTCGAAACCCGTATTCTGGGATAGGTCCGGCATCCGGCCGCGGCCGTGGGAAGGATTTCGATGATACTCCGTAGCTCTCGTAACCCACATTTTCGCGCCTGGTGGATGCTGTTACTGATCGTGGCCGCCACCCTCACCCTGGTGGGAGGCGCCCGTTCTGCCGGCAGCCCGGTGTGGGTGAAGCCGGTGCCGAAGCCGGTGCAGCGCGGAGAACTGCTGAACGCGGAACTGATCGAGGCCTCCAGCCTGATCAACGTCACCCAGGCGCGCCTGGCGTACGGCGTGAACGGTGCCGGGCTCACGGCGGCCGTGCTGGATACCGGAGTACGAGCGACCCACCAAGACTTCACCGGCCGGGTGGTAGCCCAGGCGAACTTCACCTCGGACAACGGCAGCAACGCCGGGAACGCCGCGGACGGGGATGGGCACGGCACTAACGTGTCCGGCATTATCGTGGCGAACGGCACTCACACCGGCATGGCGCCCGGCGCCAGCCTGGCGGCGGTCAAGGTGCTGGGCAACGACGGCAGCGGCACGTTCAGCGGGATCTCAAGCGGGCTCGACTGGGTCATCGCCAACCGTACCACGTACAACATCACGGTGGTGAACCTGTCGCTCGGCGACGGCGGCAACTACACCACGATGACCTCGGACGCGTTCCGGGCCAAGCTGCAAACGCTGCGGAGCGCCGGGGTGGCGGTGTGCGCCGCCGCCGGGAACGACTACTTCGGGTGGAACAGCGCGCAGGGGATGGGCTATCCCGCCATCTACCCCGAGACGGTGAGCGTAGGCGCGGTGTACGACGCGAACATCGGGGCGGTGAGCTACGGGGACGGCTCCGCCGCGTTTTCCACCGCGGCCGACCGCATCTGCCCCTTCTCCCAGCGCCTGCATCCGAATGTTTCTTCCGTTAACAGGACGGACATCTTCGCTCCGGGAGCCGCCATCACCTCGGCGGGTATTACCAGCGACACCAGCAGCTCCACGGACCACGGCACCAGCCAGGCGACGCCGATGGTGGCGGGCGTAATCCTGCTGATGCAGGACTACTACCAGCGTGCCACCGGCGCCCTGCCGACCGTGGATCAGTTGGAGAAGTGGCTGCGCGCGGGCGCGGTAACGGTGAACGACGGGGATGATGAGAACGACAACGTCACCAACACGGGGCTGAACTTCCTGCGGGTCGATGCCCTGGCCGCCCTCCAGGCAGCAGAGCAAGAGGTTGGAAACACGTTCAGCATCAGCGGCACCGTGACGCAGAACGGAAACGGTCTCTCCGGAGTGACCGTGAGCACCGGCCTCCGCTCCGCAACGACGCAGAGCGACGGCACTTACAGCATCACCGGCCTCACGGGAGGGGCTTATACCGTCACTCCGGTCAAGACCGGCTTCACGTTCTCGCCCGTCACCCGCACGGTAAGCCTGAATGCCAACGTCTCGGGTGTGAACTTCACCGCAACGCAAACCTCGTTCGGGATCAGCGGCACGGTACGGAACGGCGCCGGGCAGGGCCTGAGTGGGGCGAGTGTGACCTGCGGGGCGGCGGTCGCCACGTCGGACGCCAGCGGCAACTATGCCTTCACGGGCCTAGCCGCGAATACTTACACAGTAGCGGTTAGCCGCGCGGGTTTCGTGTTCAACCCCAACTCCCAAAGCGTCACGGTGGGTCCGGACAAGACGGCGGTCGACTTCCTGGGAGTCCCGGACCAGACCCCTACTTATTCCATCAGCGGTACCGTACAGGTTGCGGGGACGGGGCTTACCGGGGTTACGGTGAGCGCCGGCAATTTCAGCGCCGTGACGACGGCCAACGGGACGTACACCCTTTCCGGGCTTCCCTCCGGGAGTTATTCCGTCAGCGCCAGTCGCAGCGGTTACACCCTTAGCCCGGCGTCGCGCACCGTGGTGGTGAGCGCCAACGTCACCGGGATCGATTTTACGGCGGTGCTGAACACCTTCAGCATCAGCGGCACGGTGCGCCTTAGCGGCTCTGCGCTCCCCGGGATCACCATTACCGCCGGCGTGAAGTCCGCGGTTACGGACAGCGCCGGTCAATACACCATCAGTGGGCTGGCGGCGGGCGCTTATACCGTGGCGCCGCTGGGCTCCAGCTACTCGTTCACCCCCGCCAGCGCATCGGTTACGCTCAGCTCGAACCTCACCGGGGTGGACTTCACCGCTGCCGCGGTAACCTACCGCATCGGCGGCCAGATCACGCAGGGCGGCCTGGGCCTGGCCGGAATCACGCTAAGCGTGGGCGGCACCCCCGTGACCACGGACGCCAGCGGCAATTACTCCGTCACCGGCCTGTCGGCGGGAACCTACACGATCCAGCCGACCTCCGCCGGTTACCAGTACTCGCCTTCCGCTCGCACAGTGACCATTGGCCCGGATCGGACGGACGCCAACTTCACGGCGCAGGCACTACTACAGATCCAGGGGAGCGTGACGGTAGACGGCGCCGGCCTTGCGGGAGTCACGGTTTCCGCCGGTTCTCGCACGGCAACCACGGACAGCTCCGGGGCGTATACCCTCTCCAACGTGCCTTCGGGGAGCTACACGGTGGTCCCCTCGGGAGCCGGTTATACGTTCAATCCCGTCAGCCGGTCCGTAACCCTGAGCAGTTCCAGCGTGTCCGGGATCGACTTCGCGGTGGTCACCAACCCGCACCTCGTGTCCCTCACGCCCAAGGTGGCGCAGGTGACGGGCGGTAAATCCACCTCGATCACCGTGCTCTTCGACCGACCGGTAACGGCAAACACCTACGTTTTCCTCTCCAGCAGCGCCACCCAGGCGAAGGTACCAAAAAAGGTACTGCTGAAGAAGGGACGCAGCAGCGTGAGCTTCTCGCTCACCACCAAAACCGTAAAGGTCGAGATGGCGGTAACCGTCACGGGCAGCGCCAATGGAGTCTCGAAGAGCACCACGGTTACGCTGGCGCCCAAGGTGACCAGTCGACGGTAGGGCAACGTTCCAGAACGGCAATCTCCCGATTCAACGCAGCGGAATCGGCAGATTGCCCGGGCTCCTGGTGCAATCCAGGCAAGGCCTCACGGGGAAGCAGGACTGGTGAACGCGGGAAACCGGGCCCCTAGCCGGCCCGCACCTCCACCTCGGTGGGCAGCAGATGGCTGATCATGTAGTTGCGCAGATCCCGGCTGCGCTCGGTGGGCTGCTGACGCCCTTTGGTATCGATGGCCCGTGCGAGGAGGGAGTAGCGCCCGCCCCGGGCGGGAACGTTCCAGTCGTATTCCCAGAGGCGCCAGGCGTGACGGGTCGGCTTGCCGGTAAGGTGCGCCGCGGACCAGATCCGGCCCCCATCGGTGCTCACTTCCACCCGCTCGACGTCCGCCTCTCCCGTCCAGGCGGCGCCGAAGATGCGGTAGGGCTTTCCGGCCGGCACCACCTCCTGACCCACCGGCCGGGCGATCTGCGCCTTCACGGAGAGCTCCGTAATGGGACGCTGGATCGGCACGCCGTAGGGACGGTCCCAGTAAGTGTAGTCCACCGACTGAAAGAAACCCCGGAACGGCTGGTCCGTAACCACGATCCGCGTGAGCCACTTCACGGACGAGACGCCATACCAGCCGGGAACGACGGCCCGGAGAGGAAAGCCGTGCGACACGGGCAATTCGGCGCCATTCATCCGGTGGGCCAGCAGCACGTCTCGCTGCGCCTTCTCCAGCGGGACGGCCCGCGCGAAATGGATGGGGCCGGCAAGGTCCGCGACTTCTCCCTGGTCCGCTCCTTCGAATACCACGTCCGTGGCACCGGAGCGAAGCCCCGCGCGCTGCAGCAGCGCCTTGAGCGGCACGCCCGTCCATTCCGCGGTCCCGACGGCACCCTGCTCCCACTGGACACCCTTTGTCTTGGGGCTCAGATAGGCGCGGTCGTTTCCGGCGCATTCCAGCAGCACCGGGGCGGTCCGGGTGGCGAGCTTTCGCACCTCGTCATAGGTCAGCTCCAGCGGCTGTTTGACTAGCCCTTCCACTCGGAGCCGCCAGTCGCGCACTTCCAGACGGGGCTGCGAGAAGTGGTTGCGTACGTAGAACTGCTCGTTAGAGACGAGGAAATCGCGCAGGCTAGCGAACGGCATCTCCAGGTTCAGCGGCTCTTGGGAGCGAACGAGGAGCCCGGAGGCGGTGCGCGGGACCTCCGGGGGAGCGGCGGTCTGGAACGCCGCCCAGCCGGAGCGGGCGGCGGTTAGTTGAGCCAGCAGGAACGACGCGCCGTAGATGAGCTCGCGCCGGTTGATCGGTTCATTCATGGATGGGTCACCTCTTAACGCCCATTATAACCTGCCCGGTAAATCGGATTCCCGAATGGGTCGGAGCGTACGGAGAGCGAAGCCGCGCCATCGAACTTTCAGCACCAGGAGTGGGCGGGGCGGTCTGGGCGTGCAGGCGGCACCACCTCGATCTGCCCACCCATCATTCCCACCGTAACCGCTAGTCCAGGAGTTCCCGCACCTTCTGCGCGAGGATCCAAGGGCTGAACGGCTTCTGGATGAAGGCTGCCTCGGCGGTGCTCATGCCGTGGCGGATGACGGCATCATCCGTATACCCGGACATGAACAGCACGCGCAGATCCGGATAGTCCTGACGCAGGAACTCCGCGACTTCCGGCCCGCTGCGTTCCGGCATCACCACATCGGTCAACAGCAGATCGATCGTATCCGGGTGCTGCTCTCGGAGACGGTCCAGTTCCTCGACGGTGGCGGCCTCCAGCACGCGATAGCCGCAGCCTTCCAGCACCGTGCGGACGAGCGTGCGCACCATTGCCTCATCTTCCACCAGCAGAATAGTCTCCGCACCCCGCGCCGGCGCCGCTGCGACTGGCGTCACCGCCTCCAGCCCCTCGTCTCCAGCCGCTTTCGGCAGGTAGATCCGGAAGTCGCTTCCCACGTCCGGCGTGCTCACCACTTCCACATGACCGCCGCTTTGGGTGACGATGCCGTAGACCGTGGCCAGGCCGAGCCCAGTGCCTTCTCCCAGGTTCTTGGTGGTGAAGAACGGCTCGAAGATCCGCGCCTGGACCTCCGGAGACATGCCGCATCCGGTGTCGCTGACCTCGAGCAGAACGTAGGGGCCTGGCGGCTGGTGGGCGTGGGGGCGTACGGACGCAGCATCCAGGTAGACATTCCGCGTGGAGAGCGTGAGCCGCCCGCCACGAGGCATGGCGTCCCGAGCGTTGACTGCCAGGTTGAGGATCACCTGCTCGATCTGTCCGGGGTCGGCACTGATTCGATCCAGCTCGGCGGCCAAGCGAGTAGCGAGCATGATGTCTTCGCCGATGAGGCGAGATAGCATCGTGTGCATCTCCGAGACGACCCGGTTCAGATCCAGGGTTTCCGGACGGAGCAGTTGCTTACGAGAAAACGCCAGAAGCTGCCGGGTTAGCGTGGCGGCTCGATCACCGGCCTTCTGGATCTCCTGCAGTGGCTCACGGAGTGGGCTGCACGGCTCCAGGCCGATGAGACTCAGTTCGCTATAGCCGTTGATTACGGCGAGCATGTTGTTGAAGTCGTGCGCCACACCACCCGCCAGTCGCCCCACGGCCTCCATCTTCTGAGCCTGGCGGAGCTGTTCTTCCAGACTTGCGCGCTCCGTGACGTCCAATGAGCAGCCGACGAACCCCAGCAGTTGTTCGCCTTCCCAGACCGGCGCCACGCGGATCACCAGCTGTGTGACCAGGCCATTCGCCCGCAGCACCCGCTGGTTGACCTCGAAGCCGCGCCGCTCCCGGATAGCGGCACTCCATTCCGCCATAATAGGCACCCGGTCCTCTGAATGGAGGACCTCGGTCCAGCCCGTGCCGAGCTCTTGCCCGGCTGGAAGCCCGAGTTGCTGGAGCATCGCCGGATTGGAATAGACGCATCCCCCTTGGGTGTCGGCGAGAAATATCCCGAGCGGGGACGCCTCGCAAATCGCCCGGAACCGGGCCTCGCTCGCCCGGAGGGCAGCTTCCGCAGTCCGACGCTCGGAGGTATCGCGGGCCACTCCCTGGAGCGCTACGATCCGGCCCTCCTGCGTGATCGCGGCGCTGCTGATCTCCACGGGTACGCGCCGGCCGTCACGAGCCACAAGCTCCAGTTCGCAAGTAGTGCGCTTGACGTTCCCGTCCTCGATTCGGTCCCGGGCCCGCTGACGCAGCAAGTCCCAGTATTCCGGCGCCACCAGGTCCAGCAGCGTCAACTGCAGCAACTCTGCCTGTGTGTAACCGGTGACCGCCTCTCCCGCCCGGTTAATGGAAAGGAAGCGCCCGCTCAGATCGTGGCTGTAAATCAGGTCGGTCGCATTATCGATCAGCGTACGGTATCGCTCTTCGCTTTCCCGGAGCGCCGCCTCGGCGAGCTTCCGTTCCGTTACGTCCATGCTCATGCCGGTAATCCGCTGCGGCTGTCCGTCGGCATCCAGGCTGCAGATGCCCACGTTGTAATGCCACCGCACCTGCCCGTCCGGCCGGACAATCCGGTAATCCGTGGTAAATCGCCCGCCCGCCTGCAACGCGCTGAAATGGCGCTCGACCAGCTCCAGGTCGTCCGGATGGAGGCGCTCCAACCAGTCGGCATAGGTCGCCTTTGGGCTGGGCTCCAAGCCGAGAAGCCGGTAGTAGGAGTCGGACCAGATCGCGTGGTCCGCCTGCAAGTCCCACTCCCAAACGCCGATACCGCCGGCGCTATGCGCCAATTCCAGCCACTCCCGGCCGCGCCGCAGCGCCGCTTCGGCCTCCTTCCGTTTCGAAACATCCCGGACGATGGCCTGGAAACGCCCGTCCGGCAGGATGCGGGAGCTAATCTCAGTGGGCACGCGCCGGCCATCTTTGCGCAGCAACAGTCGCTCACTGCGGACACGCTGGTGATCTCGGAGCGCGTCCATGCGCAGCGGGTGTGCTTCCAGATCCTCCGGCGCGATCACGTCGGCTACCGACAACGCGAGCAATTCGTCCTCGGAGTAGCCGAGCAGTTCACACGCCTGGGGATTAACAGTGATCCAGCGCCACGCCGCATCGGCAATCAGGATGGCGTCGGACGCCTCCTCCAACAAGAAGCGATAATTGCGCTCGTTCTCGTGCGGCGTACGCTCGTTACACTCGTCCCCGGAGGCATCGCGGATCCCGCAGCAGACCAGGAGTTCCGACCCCGAGTTCAGCCTACCGAGGCCCAGTTCAACCGGAAACTCCGTACCATCCGCCCGAAGGCCGAACAGTGCGCAAGTCATGCGTAACGGTGGCCCGGCGGGAGGATGCCGGTGTTCCCGCAGGAACGCGGCATGAGCGACGCGGCTGCGCGGTGCAATGAGGAGCTGCGCCGGTTGACCGGAAAGCTGGCCTGGCGGGTAACCAAAACGCGCTTCCGCTTGCGCGCTTGCCAACCGGATGCTCCCCTGCGCGTCCACGATGAGGTGGGCATCCGGTAGTGCGTCCAGCAGCACCTGGAACGTGCTCAGGTCCAACAACGTCTCCCACTCCTTCGCCGGGTGCGGAGATCGACCAGTCCACCGCCCCGCTTGATTGTCGGTCGCGCGGGCTCCCTAACAGTTTCCGGGAAGGGGTCGACTGGGGGTCAGCGATGGCACGGCAATGCCGGCTGCTGCTGCGTGAGGCAGTGGAGCGTTCCCAGGCCCCACACCAGATCGACGGCGTGGATTCCCACCACTTCCCGGCCGGGGAACAGCTCGGCGAGGGTGTTGAGCGCGTGGCGATCATGGGGATCGTTGAAGGTGGGCACCAGCACCACGCCGTTGGCCACGTAGAAGTTGGCGTAGCTGGCAGGGAGGCGCTCCCCTTCCATCATCACCGGCCGGGGAAAGGGCAGCGTCACCACGCGAAGGCCGCCGGGAAACGTCTCGGCCGCGAGCTCCAGGCGGCGGCGGTTGTCTTCCATGCGGGCGTGGTTCGGGTCTGCCGAGTCCGGTTCATACGCCAGGACGACCGTGTGTGGATCGACAAAGCGGGCAATATCGTCGATGTGGCCGTGGGTGTCATCACCGACCGCCCCCTCGCCGAGCCAGAGAGTGCGCGTGATGCCGAGGTACTCCCCAAACGCCAACTCGTAATCGGCGCGGCCCATCCCGGGATTGCGGACCTGCTGGTCCGAGAGCAGCCACTCTTCCGTAACGAGCATCGTCCCGGCGCCGTCCGTCTCGATGCCCCCGCCTTCCAGCACCAGTGGGCCTTGCCCGTCCGGTCGCTGCGCTTCTACCAGCGGCAGGCCGGTCAACGCCCCTACCCCAGGCGCGACCTGAGCATCGGCGGCGAAGTTGTCATACTTCGCCCAGGCGTTGAATCGCCAGCGCACCCACTCGAAGCCGTGCGGACCGTAGACGCCGGTGGGGCCGGAGTCGCGGAGCCACACGCGGTCGGTGGGGACGACGTGGAGGTGGCAGCGGCTCAGGTCCACATGGTGTGCCCGGAGTGCCGCCAGCGACTCCTCGCGCACCGCGTCATCATGGCACAGAATGTGCACCGGCTCGTGGCGATGGAGCGCGCGAACGATCTCCGCGTAGACCCAGGGAATGGGCGCGAACTTGCCGGGCCAGTCCGGCTCGTGGTGCGGCCAGCCGATCCACGTGGCGGCGTGCGGCTCCCACTCCGCGGGCCAACGACGCGAGGGCGGCCGGCTCATCCCAGGTACCGTTTCAGGATGGGGCCGTACGCCTCGATGCGCCGGTCGCGCAGGAAAGGCCAGTTGCGGCGGGTGTACTCGATCTGCGACGGCACGCACTCCGCGATCAGGATCGCGGAGTCCGTGCCGGCTTCCGCCAGGACGCGGCCGAACGGGTCGCAGATAAATGAGTGGCCAAAGAACTCGATGCCGTCCGTGCCCGGCTCCGGCTCGTGCCCCACCCGGTTGGCGGCGGCCACGTAGACGCCGTTCGCGATGGCGTGGCTGCGCTGGATGGTGCGCCACGCCTCCGCCTGGGAGGCGCCCCACTCGTCCTTCTCGGCGGGATGCCAGCCGATCGCCGTGGGGTAGAAGAGCACCTGCGCGCCCATCAGCGCCGTGATGCGGGCCGCTTCCGGATACCACTGGTCCCAGCAGATCAGCACGCCGATCCGTCCGAAGCGCGTGTCGAAGGTGCGGAAGCCGGTGGCCAGATCCGGGCTGGCGCCGTGCTGGTAGATCTCACCCGGGGTGAAGTAGTACTTCTCGTGGTAGAGGGGGTCGTCCGGGATGTGCATCTTGCGATAGACGCCGAGCAACGCGCCGTCGGCGTCCACTACCGCCGCCGAGTTGTGGTACAGCCCCGGCGCCCGCTTCTCGAACAGCGGGACGATGATCACCACCCCCAGCTCGCCCGCGAGCCGCTGCATCCGGTTGACCGTGGGACCTGGGATCGGCTCCGCCAGATCGAACCGCTCCGCATCCGTGACCTTACAGAAGTAGGGGCTGTCGAACAGCTCCTGGAGGCACACCACCTGCGCGCCGCGAGACACTGCCTCGCGGACCGCTTCCTCGTGGCCGGCAACCGTGGCCTCTTTGTCCTGGCCGACTGCACGCTGGATCAGACCGATCTTGAATGGAGAATTGGGTATCACAACTACGCTGTCCGGACCCATTGCGAGGGCATGTGCCAGTCGCGATGGTCCCACGTTGATTCGGGCACGCGCTCACACTGCGTAGCGCACGTCCCGTCCCTTTTTATCCGGCGACGCGGGTCGGAAGGTAGCGCGCGGAGCATGAGGGAGGGTGTTGGGTGTTCAGGTGTTGCCCGACCCGAAGGATCTTACTCCTACTCTTAATCCTAC
>Ga0255338_1003900_pt1 | contig 16746 bp, 11 predicted proteins | sample MeOH1_35cm_T4_19_FD_203715 | JGI IMG/M metagenome (GOLD analysis project Ga0255338, IMG submission 203715) | Sandy soil microbial communities from University of British Columbia, Vancouver, Canada - MeOH1_35cm_T4_195 | ecosystem: Engineered > Artificial ecosystem > Sand microcosm > Unclassified ...
GTGCCGCGCTGCCGCGGCAATCGCGCGATCGAGCCATGCAAAGTCGAACTTGCCCTCTTCCGGCTCCATCCTGCTCCACGAGAATTCGCCGATCCGCAGGGTGTTGAATCCGGCGCTGCGCATCATCGCGAGGTCGGTTGCCCAGCGCTCTTCGGGCCATTGCTCGGGATACCAGGACGTCCCGACCGCGAGGGGCGGGCGATCCGCGAAGTGTGTGGCGCGTGCCGGATGATCTGTCGTGGCGGGCCGTGACGGACCGGACGTCACGGGCGATCGTGCCTGCGCGCTGAGTGCCGTGATGATCAGCGCGATCGCCAGGCCGGCGCGACTGATCATGTCAGGTCACTCCCGGCTCTCACGACTCGAATCCGATGCGCAGGACATAGGGCATGCCCGCGCTCGCGGTGGCCGGAAGTGACGCCTCGAGGCCCTTGTCGGTCTGGCGCCACGTCACGGGGCCGCTCCCCAGCAGTGTGATCCGGGCGATCTTGTGATCGAGATAGGGCGTTCCTGCGTAGAGCGTTCTGATCCGCACCACGCCGTCGGCCGGGCGCTCCATCGCAATTGCGTAGAGCATGGCACCCTTGGTGGTGAAACGGATATCGTCCGACTTCCACCCCCGATTGGCTGCCTCGGTCTTTTCGCCGGCAACGATCGCCGTCGGCCCTTCGCCGAAATATTTCCACGGTCGCGTGCCGTAGATCGCCTCGCCATTGACCTTCATCCACGCGCCGATTCCGCGCAGCACGGCCTGCGCGCCGTCAGGGATGGTACCGTCCGGGCCGGGGCCGACGTTCAGCATCAGGTTGCCGTTTTTCGACACGATATCGACCAGGTCCTGCACCAGCGATTTCGGGGTCTTGTAGTCGTCGTCCTGGATATAGCCCCAGCTCTTGGTCGAGACCGACGTGTCGGTCTGCCATGGCTCGAGCCGCAACTCGTCGAGCTTGCCGCGCTCGACGTCGAACAGGGCGGTACCGGGAGCGAATTGCGCCCCCTTGTAGGCGATCGACGGGCTGTACCCCTTCTTGCGCGCGGCATTGTAATAATAGGCCGCCATGCGCTGGAGATAGGGTTCGAATGCCGGTGCGCTGGTCCACCAGTCGAGATAGAGAATTTCGGGATTATACTTGTCGATGATCTCGGTCGTGCGGGCGAGCCAATCGTCGAGGAACTGCTTGCTGGGCGGATTCCAGTTCTCGAGATGCGCGCCGTTCGGCATGCCCGTTCCCGGGTCACCCGGCAGACGCATCGGGGCGGCCGGACCGTAGAGGCCGGCATAGCGCGGGTTGCTGACGTCGCTGTCATAGCCGCGTCCGACGCCGTACCACCACCAATGCTCGGCTCGATGCGAAGACAGGCCGAAATGCATCCCCTTGGCACGGGATGCCTTCATCAGCGCCGCTGCAGTATCCTGCTTCGGGCCCATCTTCACTTCGTTCCAGTCGGTCATGTCGCTGTCGTACATCGCGAAGCCGTCGCAATGTTCGGCCACGGGCATCACGTATCGGGCACCGGCATCCTGAAACAAGGCGATCCACTGCGCGGCGTCGAACTTTTCGGCGGTGAATTTCGGGATGAAGTCCTTGTAGCCGAAGGTGGACTGCGGCCCGAACACATTGCGGTGATAGGTATAGGCGACGTTGCCCGGCTCATACATGTTCCGCGAATACCATTCCGTCAGAAAACCCGGGACGGCATAGGGACCCCAGTGCAGGAAGATTCCGAACTTGGCGTCGCGAAACCATTCGGGCACTCGGATCGCCTTGAGCGATTCCCAATCGGGGCGGAATGGCCCGTCGGCGATGCCGCGATCGACCTTTTGTAACTGGCGTCCGACAGGGCCCGCCTTGAAATCCATCGGATAGAGCGTGTCGGTGGCCGGTGCGGCAATTGCCGGCGTTCCGCCGATCGCCGCCGCGCAGAGCAACAGGTTCTTCAGTGCTCGATTCATCATTTTGCTCCATCCGCAAGGCGCTGCAGCACGGCCACGCCCTCGGGCGCCAAATCTACTGCCTGGGTCGTGCCGCCATTCAGGATGTCGGTCATCGCCTGGGGCAGCGGCACATGCCGCGGCGCGCGCGCGTGGTTGATCAGGATGACGATCCGGCGCCCCTGGCCCTCGCGCGTCATCAGTTCGACATCGGCCGGCGTAGCGAAATCGCGTTCCACCCGGGAGTCTGCCAGCGCGCGCTCGATCAGTCCGCGGGTCACGTCTTGATCGAACAAGGCACCGTAATAGCTGATGCGCCCCCTGCCGACGCCGCGCGTGACGGCTGCCGGATGGCCATCCAGCCAGCCATTCGCCTTGCCGTAGCGCAACAGAACCGTGGCGTCCGGCGCTTCGGGCGATAGGTCTTCGGCCCAGATACTGGCAGTGCTGCCGTCGACCGCAACGGGTTCGTCGAGCGCGTAGAATTGTTCCACCTGCGCGCCGAGCAAGGGCGCCAGCGGCCCAGGCTGACGCTTGGTGTCGAGCCGGTTGAATTCGTCCTTCAGGCCAGAGCGCGGGCCGAGGATCAAATGGCCGCCTTTGCGCACATACTCGGCCAGGTGCCGGGCCAGCGCTTCCGGAATGATGTTGAGGCTGGGTGCCACGACCAGCTTGTAGCGATCGAGCGGGGCGGCGGCGGACACCACATCCACCGCACCGAGCGCATCCTTCAATGGGCGATAATAATCGAGCAGCGTGCCGAGCTGGTCGTAGTCGCGGGTCAACGGCTGAAAATCGATCGCCCAGCGACTGTCATAGTCCTGCAGGATCGCGACCTCGGCATCGGGCGAGGTTCCGGCGAGGGCGGGGGAGGCCTTCGCGAAGTCGCGACCGATCTCGCCTGCCTCGGCATAGATTGGCAGCGGCTTGCCGTCCGGTCCGATCAGCGAGCCATGCATCGTCTCCTGACCGTTCAGCGCGTTGCGCCACTGCCAGAACAACACCGCATCGGCACCGTGTCCCACGGTTTGCCACGCCAGCGCGCGCGTTTCGCCGGGATAGAGCATGTTGCTGACCGGCGCCCAATTCACGAAGCCGGGTTGTGTCTCCATAACCCAGAAATTCTGGCGCTTCCACCCACGCACGAGATCGTTGACCGCGCCGTTGCGATACGCATCGAGATGGCCGGTGCCGACATAATCATCCCATGACGCGACATCGAGGCCGCGGTTTATCGCATAGCGATCGAACCGATTGGCCCAGCCAAGCCCGCCGAGATTGGTGGTGATGAAGGCGCGCGCCGGTAGCTTCGCCCGCAGAACATCGGCCTGGTTGCTCTGGAACGCCACCCATTGGTCGGTGATGAAGCGCTTGAGATCGAGCATCCAGCCGGGATTTCCCGAACCGGCATTGAACGGCACCTGGTCCCATGCGGTATAGGTTTGGGACCAATAGGCCGTCGTCCACAGTTCGTTGAGCCGATCGAGCGTGCCGTATTTCGCCTTCAGCCAAGCGTGCCAGGCAGCGCGGGCGGCGGGATCATAGCTTTCGTCGGTATGCTCGTTGCCGATCTGCCAGCCGATCACATTCGGCTCATTGCCTACGGCATCGGCCATCCGCGCAACGATATCGCGCGCCATCGCGCGGTAGCGCGGCGAGGAAATCGAGAATTGCCGCCGGCCGCCATGGCCTGCGGGCACGCCATTGGTGTCGACGCGTAACGTGTCCGGATATTTCTCCGTCAACCACGCGGGTGGTGTGTCGGTCGGTGTACCGATCACGACCTTGATGTCGTATCTGGCGGCCAGCCGGACCGCGCGCTGGAACCAGGCGAGGTCATAGGCGCCTTCCTCGGGCTCCAGCCGGCTCCAGGCATATTCCCCGATGCGCACTACGTTTGCGCCATGCGCGCGCATCAGGCGCAAATCCTCCGCCCAACGCTCCTCCGGCCATTGCTCGGGATACCAGGCCGAGCCGAGCCACAGGCGCTCGGATGCTGCCTTTGGCGCTGGCGCCTGGGCGAGCGAAGGCGTGGCGGCGCAGGCCAGAAGCAGCGCGAGGATATGCTTCATATCGTCCAGCCGCCATCGATGATCTGGACCTGGCCGGTCGTATAGGTCGCGCCAGCGAGATAAACGACGAGGTCGGCGATTTCTGCGGGCGCGCCGATCCGCCCGATCGGCTGCCGTGCGATGAAGGCGGCGCGCGTCGCATCGTAATCGCCCGTCGCGCCTAAGCGGGCCTGCAGGGAGGGCGTCTCGACAGTTCCCGGGCAGATGGCCGTCACGCGGATGTTCTGGCCGACGAAATCGGCGGCGATCGACTTGGTCAACCCGATCACCGCCGCCTTGGTCACGGTATAGGCGAAACGGTCCGGAACGCCCTTCACGCTCGATGCGACCGATGCCATGTTGATGATCGCGCCGCCGCCGCGCGCGATCATGCCGGGAAGGACAGCGCGACACGTCCTCGCCATCGCCTTCACGTTCAGCGCCCAGGCGAAGTCCATCTCATCCTCGCTTGTCGTCAGCACGGTCCCGCCATGCACCACGCCGGCGCAGTTGAAGAGAATATCGATCGGCTGGTCAGCGAGGGCGGCCACCGCCTGGGCATCGAGCACGTCGAGCACCCGGGTCTCGATCCCGGCCTCGGCTAGGCCGGCCAGGGCCGCATCATTGATGTCGGTCGCGATCACGCGTGCGCCAGCGGCGGCGAGCGCGAGCGCGGATGCGCGGCCGATCCCTTGGGCGGCGGCGGTTATGAGGGCGGTCTTTCCAGCGAGATCGGTCAATTGTCGGTCCTCTTGGACGGCAGCGGTGTGCCGGGTTGATCGTTCGATTGGTAACAAGCCTCGACCAACGCCATCGTCTGCCACGCGTCATCGACAGCGGTGAGCAGGGTCGGGTCCTCGCCGGCCGCAAAGCGCTGGAGATTCGCCATCGGGCCGACAAAGGCGTCCGGGAACCATGCGCCGGCGAGCGGAACAGGCATCCATTCCCCGCTGCGCGGCGCAAGCCACAGTTCGTCCGGCTCGCCGGTGGGGTAATCGAGCAGGACGCCGAGCTTGGCGATCGCGGCACCTGCGACGCCTTCCACGCGAAACTGCGCATCCTGGAAGCGGTGTCCGAAATCATGGTGGTGATTGATCGACAGCAGGACGCGCAGCGTGTCGCCATAATCGAGGATCATCGAGGTGCGCGTGTCGGCCAGATTGCTGGTAGGATGGCCGAAACTGCGGGCGAACACGCTCCGGGGATTGCCCGCGAGCGCACGGATGGCGTCGAGATAGTGGATCGAATGGCTGACGATCTCGACCCGCGGATTGGGCTTGAGATGCGGGAACAAGTCCCACGGGGTGACGAGGTTGATGCGCACCTCGATCTCGGTCAGTGTCCCCAGACGACCCTGGCGTACCGCGTCTGCGATCGCGAGCATCATCGCCGAATAGCGTAGCTGGAAGTTGACCGACGCAGTCAGCCCGCGCGCTTGGCAGATGTCGCGGATTTCAGTGGCGGCGGCGAGGTCAAGGCCCATCGGCTTCTGGAGCAGCACCGTCGCTCCTCCGGGCAATGCGGCGAGGATATCGCGATGCGCCATCGGCGGCGCAGCGATGTCGAACACCGCGCCCGCGTCAGCCGCCTCGGCCAGGGACGCAAAGACGCGCGGGATCGCCCATTCCTGCGCCAGTGCCTCAGCGCGTGCACGATCCCGATCATACAGCCCTGCGACGAGGAACCCCGCCTTGCGATAGGCGGGCAGGTGCGCGTCCTTCACGATCCCGCCGGCGCCGATAATCACGATCGGGCGTGGTGTGGACGGCATCGGCCAGGCCTGTTGCAACGCAATCATCGTGTGATCCTGGCCTGGGCTTGCGCCAGCAGGTCGGCGGTGCTGCGGTCCGTCGCGACGGCGGCGGTCACCATGTCATCGACGATGTGGCTGATCCGGGCCAGGTCAGGGGTCACCGGCATCGCACGCGCATGGTCATGCAGCCAGTCAAGCCGGTGATAATAGGGAATGGTCGCATTGATCTCGGGATCGCTCCAGGTCGATCGGCGTACCCCGATCGCCCCCTCGGCCGTGGTCAACCGGTCCATCGGGGCAGTCGCGCAATGGCGCAGGAAATCCCATGCCAGCGGCTTGTGTCGCGATCCTGCGCCGATCGCGAGCACCCAGAACACGTTGAGCGATACGCTCTGTCCGCCCGGCCCGGCGGGGAGCGGCGCGACATCGACCAGTCCCTTCACCTTGCTGTCGGGAGCCGTGTCGCAATAGGCGGCAAAGCCGAACCAGTTCGCCATCAGCGCAACCTTGCCCTGGGCGAACAGCATCCCCGAAGCAACGCTGTCCAGCGTCTCGCAGCCTGGTGCTATCGCTCCCCGGTCCCGCGCGAGACCGCGCAGGAAGTCTAGTGCCGCATGCGCTTCGGACGAGGTGAAATCAGCCCGGCCGTCGCCGTCGAACGCCTCGCCGCCGCGGGACCAGATCTGGATACAGAAATCGTACAGGCCATTGTGCCCGTCGGGAAACAGCGCAAGCACGGTGCCATAGCGCTCCTGTGCCGGATCGTGCTGGGCGCGGGCACAGGCGTGGAACGCATCCCATGTCGTCGGCGGCGCGGCGATCAGGTCTTTGCGATAGACGAGGCATTCTGGCCCGTCATGATAGGGCATCCCCCAGAAGCCCCCGCCGAAGCGCTGCAGGCCGGTAAGCGATGGGCTCCAGGCGGCGGGGAAATCAGCGATCGGTGCGCGTGCGAGGTGCGGAGTCAGGTCTTCGAGCAGATCCGCCTGCACTGCCTCGGCGAGCCAGTCGGTATTGAGGAACGCAATGTCCCAATCGCCAGCGGCCAGGCCGCGCTCCTCGATCAGCGTCCGATGCAGCGGGTTGAGATCCATTTCGACCGCGTCAAGCATCGCCGCGGTGCCGGTCGATTGCACGAAATCCGCAAACTGCGCGGCGATCGCGCGCGCGAACGGATTGAAGCGCCGGACGGCCACGCGGAGCGTCCTCATGCTCCGGCTCCCATGCCTGCCTCGGCAATCGGCGGGGCGTCCGGCGCGGTGTCGACGATCGGGCGTCGTGCCCGCCGCCGCTCGCCGCCCACGGTATAGATCGCTGCTGCCGCGATCACCACGACTCCCTCGATCAGCCCTTGATAGCTGGCCCCGAGATTCAGCACGTTGAAACCATTGGTCAGGGTGAACAGCAACAATGCGCCGGCGACCGTCTTCACCACGTTGCCCGCGCCGCCGAAGAGGGACGTACCACCCAGGATCGCCGCAGCGATCACTGTCAGTTCGCTGCCTTGCAGCGCCGTCGGGTTGATCGCGCCAAGTCTGCAACCGAACAGGATACCCGCGAATCCCGCTGCGACGCTCGACAGGACGAATGCGCCCAGCTTGTAGGCATGCACATTGATCCCGGAAAGGCGTGCCGCTTCGGCATTGCCGCCGACGGCATAGATGCGGCGGCCGACCACTGTGAAGCGGAGCACGGCCCAGACGATCGCGGTGAAGATCGCGAGATAAACGACCGGGGCAGCGACGGCGAAGCCTGGCCCGGCCAGCAGCCCGAGCGCGAAGAGCGTACATGCACTCAGGAGTTGGAGTGCCGACCTTCGAAGCACGCCCAGCGCGAAGAGGGCAACGGTGATCGCTACAACCGGCCAGAACAGCGGCACGCGCACGCTTTCGAACGCCAGCATCTGTGCAAGCGTGTCGGCGCGTTCGACCATCAGCGAACGGCCGTCGGTCAGCACCAGCACCAGCCCGCGCACTGCGGTCAGCGTCCCAAGCGTGACGATGAAGGCGTTGATGCCGATGAACTGCACGATCGCTCCATTGAGCAGTCCGATCGCCGCGGCCGTGATGAGTGCGGCAAAGGCGGCGAGCGGGAATCCGATCTGGGGTGCGAGGCCGACCAACACCGCAGCCGCCAGCGCTGCGACGGACGCGACTGAGAGATCGAACGCGCCGGTGATCAACATCACCGTCATCGCGACGCCCATGATTCCGACCAACGAGGACTGGTAGGCGATGTTGCCCAAATTCTGGGCGGTCAGGTAGTTGGGCAAGCCGCGGGCGTGGGCGATCGCGGCGAGGACGCCGAGCAGGATCAGCAAGGCATAATAGACACCGGCTTCGCGCAGGCCGAAATGCTGCCGCCAGTCAATCTTCATGTTCACGCCGCGACTCCCGTTCGGGCGGATGCACCGCTCGCCAGCTGGATCAATGCTGCCTCATCAAGATCGGCGGGATCGGCGATCTCGGCGATCACGGCCCCGTCGCGCAGGACGAGGATGCGATCTGCAATGGCGAGCAACTCCTCGAATTCGGAACTGACCAGCAGTACCGCCAGACCTTCATCGGCAAGGCAGCGTACGGTGCGCAATATGTCGATCCGCGCACCGATATCGATTCCGGCGGTCGGCTCGTCGAGCAGCAGCACGCGCGTGGTGGGCGTCAGCCATTTTGCGAGAACGACTTTTTGCGCATTACCACCGGAAAGCTCGCTGACCATCGCGTCGGGTCCATCGGCTCTGATCGCGAGGCGCGCGATCGCCGCGCGAGCAGCCTCGGCCTCGCACGTGCGATCGAGCAGGAATCGACGCTGGGACAACGCGATGTTTTCGGCGATCGTCATCGTCGGGACGAACCCTTGGGCGACCCGATCTTCGGGCACGAGCGCGATCCCGGCGGCAACTGCTTCGTCGGTGAATAGCGCGACGCGGCGGCCCGCGAGTCTGACGTCGCCGCTGGCCGCCGGGTCCGCACCGAAAATAGCGTGCAGCAATTCGCTGCGGCCCGATCCGAGCGTTCCCGCCACGCCGACGATCTCGCCCGCGCCGATGCTGAGGCTGGTCGTCGCCAGTCGCCCGGGCGAACAAAGATCGCGTACCTCAAGCAGCGGCGGGCTGGGCGTGCGAGCCGCAGACGACCGGGTGAGCGCGGTCACCGAACGACCCGCGATGGCCGCAGCAATCGCGGCTTCGTCGAGGGTCGCGGTCTCGGCGTGCAACAAAGCGCGCCCGTCGCGCAATATGGTCACCTCGTCCGTCAGGGCGAGGATCTCGTCGAGGAAGTGGGACACGAACAGCACGGCGCGGCCCGCGGCGGCGAGTTGCCTGATGGTCTGATAGACCGTCTCGCGCTCATGGCCTGCGAGCGCGGCGGTCGGTTCGTCCATGATGACCAGCGCCGGATCGCCGATTAGCGCCTGCGCGATCGCCACCATCTGGCGCGTGCCGATCGGCAACTCGCCCACGATTTCGTCGAGCCCGAAGGGGTCCCCGAGCAACGCCACGACTGCCGCGGCACGACGGCGTGCAGCCGCGTCACGACGGAGGCCGCCGCGCTGCTCGAGCAGGATATTGTCGGCCGCGTTCAAGGTCGGCACGAGCGGGATGTGCTGATATAGGGTAGCGATGCCAGCGGCACGGGCGGCGCGGGGCGTTGTCCAAAGTGCTGCCTGACCGCACCAGTTGATGGTTCCGCCGCTCGCCGGCAAGGCGCCGGCCAGGATCTTGATCAGCGTCGATTTGCCGGCACCGTTCGCACCGAGCAGGCCGTGGACCCGCCCGGGCCGCACGACCATGTCGACTCCACGGAGCGCGACAGTGCCGTTCGGCCAGGTCTTCTCGACCCCGGCCAGCGTGAGGAGCGGCGCTTCTACCATTGCCCGACGCACGCGTTTACGGTCGCTCGCGTGACTGCCGGAATCGGATAGGTCCGAAAGCGCGGACCCCGCGCGCCGCTGAGCGCCTGGAAGACCAGCGCGCCAAGCGCTTCCGGCTTAAAGCATACCGTTCCGTCGACCGCGCCCGCCTTGATCGAGGCGATTGCCAGTTTTGATCCGCCGACTCCGATGAGGCGCGCATGCGAACCGGCGGCGCGGACGGCACGGGCGCAGCCGATCACCATGTCGTCGGCTTCGTTATAGAAGAGATCGACCCTCGGTTGCGCCGTCAGGATGTTCTGGCATGCGGCTTCGCCGCCCTCGCTCGTCCAATTGCCCGGTTGCGCGGCGACGATCGTATAGCGGGCGCCGGCGTCGTCGAGCGCTTCGCGAAAGCCTCGCGCGCGCTGCTCCACCTCCGGAAATCCCGCGGCCCCTTCGATCACCGCAACCCGCGCCTGGCGCCCGGCGGGCAGGAGTTGCGCCGCAAGGCCCCCGGCGGCGCGCCCAGCGGCCACCTCGTCCTGCGATGCGAGTGCGACGAGGCCGGGAAACACGTCCTCCACGCGCCGTGTGGCGGGGTCGCCGACCAGAGCGGCCACGGCCGCGATCGGGATTCCCCCTTTTTGCGCGCGCTTCACCCATGCTTGCGCGACGATGGAATCCAGCGGCATCACCGCAATTCCGGCCACCCGCTGTGCTATCAGGTCGTCGATGTCGTTGGCCTGCTTCTGCACATCGCCCTTGGCGTCGAGCACGATGGCTGTCGCCCCCGCGCGCGCCGCTGCGGTGGTGAAGCCCTTCGCGATGGCGGCGGCGAACGGGAAACTGAGGCCGACGGTCGAAAGCCCATAGCGCGGCCCCCCGCTCTTGCCCGCCGCCGCCACCCCATTCGTGGCGCGCGCCGCGTTGCGTACGCCGGCCAGGGAGGCGACTGCCACGAGCGCGATCAGTGCCGTCAGCAGGGCAGGGACGGGGCGCCAGCGCATCGAATCAGGCAGCCGGACGTCGATCGACGAGATAGAGGTGCTCGCACGCCAGGACAGTCTCGCCGCGCTGGTTGCGTATATCGACCACCTCGGTCACGACGCCCTGCGCTGCGCGCTTGGGGTGGTCGCGCTTGTCGGCGATCCGTGTGATCGTGGTGATCGTATCGCCGATATGCACAGGCCTGACGAAGCGTAGCCGATCATAGCCATAGGACATCGCATGCGGGTTGATCGTCGTCGCCGTCAGCCCGATGCCGATGGCGAACACCATCGTGCCGTGTGCGATGCGCTGTCCGATCTCCTGCGTCTTGCACCATTCCGCGTCCATGTGATGCGGAAAGAAATCGCTGGTATGGCCTGCATGGACGACGAAATCGGTCTCTGTGATCGTCCGGCCGAAACTCGTCCGTTCCGCTCCGATCGCGTAATCCTCGAAATATTGTGGAACGATCATGAGGCCATTTCCTGGTCGATGGTGGGGCCGTCCGCGCCGAGCCTGGGGGCAGCGAGGGGCGACCGGAGGATCTCGCCGTCGATCCGGATCGGGCAGCGCGTGGTCATCATCGTCGCACCGTCTGGCGCGGTGATCGCCTGGGTCGCGGCCAGCGCGGCGAAAGCCGGTTCCGCCACCAGCGCCGGCCAGTCAAGCACCGGGGCACACCAGATGCCGGCTCCTTCGAGGATCGCCAGCCAGTGCTGGGCGTCACGCGCCAGCAGATGGTTGCGGAGTAGCGCCTTGATCGTATCGCGCTCGGCAAACCAGGTGTCCGGTGTAAAATCGGCGAGCGCTGGCAGGTCCAGCAGCGCCCCAAGCCGGTCGACCGGCGCCATTGCAAGCGCGATGTATCCGCTGGCCGTCTCGTACAAGCCGTAGGGGGCGCCGAGATAGATGTTGGCGTTGGCGACCCCGCTGCGCCCGGGCATTGGTCCGCTGCGATTGAGATATGCCGACAGATGCTCGAATTGCAGGTCGATCGCAGCTTCCATCAGGCTGACATCAACCCGCCCGCCGCGCCCGGTTATGCCGCGCCGTACCAGCAGTGCCAGGATTCCCTGGCATAGCTGAGCGCCGGCCATCATGTCGGTGATCGATAGCCCCGCAGGTACCGGCGCATCGTCCGCATTTCCGGACAGCCAGGCCATTCCGGACAAGGACTGTACGAGCAAGTCCTGCCCCGGTCGGTCCCGCCAGGGGCCATCGGGGCCATATCCACTGACTCCGGCATAGATCAGGCGAGGGTTGAGCGCTTGCACCGCCTCCCATCCCAGGCCGAGCCGGTCCATAATTCCGGGCCGGAAATTATGAATCAGTACATCGGCGCGCGCGATGAGGCGTCGTACCGCTGCGAGGTCGTCGTCATCTTTGAGATCCGCGGCATAGCTTTGCTTGCCGCGGTTGATCGTGTGGAAGAGCGCGCTGGTGCCGTCAAAAACCATGTCAGCCAGGAAGAGCGTCCGGCTGGCGTCGCCGCCATCGCGCCGCTCGATCTTGATCACGCGGCTACCGAGGTCGGCGAGCCGCAAAGCGCAGGAGGGGCCGGCAAGGAACTGGCTGAAATCCAGTATTGTCAGGCCCGCCAGCGGCAGCCCGTCAAAGCCTGCTCCCCCGGCCCGTTGCTCCGTCTCCAAGCGGCTACCCTTATCTTGCAATGTTTTATGATGGATATTCCCACACGCTATTGTTGGCGCTATGGCGTGTCAATCGGATTTTATATATGAACCGAACGTTTGCAGAGGAATAACATGTTGCGCGGCATGACTTGGGATCACCCACGAGGCTTTGATCCGCTGAGCGCCGCGTCGACACTCTGGGAACAGCAAACGGGGCAGGCAATCTCCTGGGACCGGCGATCGCTCCAGGATTTCGAAACCTATCCGGTCGAGGATCTGGCTCGCCGCTACGATCTGATCGTGATCGACCATCCACATGTCGGGCAAGTCGCGGAAACGGGGTGTTTGCTAGCCCTTGATGAGCGCATCGACGCTGCCGCGCTCGCGGAGATTGCTGCCGGGTCCGTAGGCGGATCCTTCGAAAGCTATCGCTGGGCGGGCCACCAATGGGCGCTGCCCATCGACGCAGCGGCGCAGGTTCAGGCATGGGTGCCAGACCGGATTGCTGCACCTGTTGCCCGATGGGACGATTTGGCCCTCCTCGCCGCGTCCGGACGGGCGGCGCTGCCCTTGCGACCGCCGCACAGCCTGATGAGCCTGTTTACCCTGTGCGGCCTGCTCGGCGTCGAACTCGATGGCACTGGGAATACACTGTTCCCTTCCGGTGCTGTGCGCGCCTTTGCGCTGCTCGACGGGCTCGCCGCTGGTCTCGACCCTGCCGTCTATGAAATGGACCCGATCGCGATGCTGGAGGAGATGGCACGGCCCGGCGCCACGCTCGCCGTGGTTCCGCTGGTCTACGGCTATGTCAGTTACGCCGTCGCGGGGTTCCGGGCGCACGCGATCCACTTTGCCGATGTGCCGACGATGGCGTTTGGTCCTCGCGGCTCCGCGCTGGGCGGCACGGGCATTGCTGTGTCCGCCTTCGGCGCCGATCCGGCCGCTGCGTCCCGTTTTGCCGCATGGATTTCCAGCGGGGCGGCGCAGCGAAACCTCGTCGCGGGGCGAGGCGGGCAGCCGGCGCATGCCGCGGCGTGGGAGTCGGATAGCGCCAATGCCATGAGTCACAATTTCTATCGTGCCACTCGCGCTACGCTCGACGGTGCATGGATGCGGCCTCGGCACCGCGGCTATATGGCATTTCAGGACGCAGCATCCGAGCGCCTCAATGCGGCGCTCCGGCGTCGCGAAAGCGCCGATGATGCGATCGCAGCCCTCAACCAATTGTACGGCGTGAGCCGGTGATCATTTTCGCAGGATGGGGAAGGCTCGTCATGAACCGTCGTCTCGTCAGCCTTTCGGCGGGAGTCGCGCTTGTCGCTCTCGGCGCCTCCGCCGCTGTTGCCGACGAGGCAGCGCCCGCGCTTCCCAATCCAGCCGATTTCCGCACCCCGCCGGCGGAGGCGCGACCGAAGGCTCTGTACTTCTGGATGAACGGCAACGTCACGCGCGAGGGGCTCGATGCCGATCTTGCCGCGATGCACGAGGCGGGGCTCGGCGGTCTGCTCGCGTTCGACGGCAGCAGCGACATCCCCAAGGGACCAGTCGACTATTTGAGCCCGCAATGGCTCGATTTGATGACACATATGATGAAGCGCGGTGGTGAGCTCGGGCTGACGGTCGCGATGCAGAACGCTCCAGGCTGGTCGTCGAGCGGTGGACCGTGGATCAGCCCGGCCCAGGCGATGCAGCAGATCGTCTGGACGGAGACCACGCTTGACGGCGGGCGACGGATTTCGGTGCGGTTGCCGCAACCCTATACCAAGCTCGGCTACTATCGCGATGCGGTGGTTGTCGCCTTTCCGGCATCGGAGGGTGATGAGAGTGTATGGCGTGATGCGGTTGCGGGAATGACGATCGGCACCCGGGCTGTGACGGCAGCCCGGCTGATCGATCGCGACTTGCAGTCGACCGTCGAGATCACTCCCGAGGCGCCGCTCGTGATCGAGACCAAGGCGCCTTTCACCGCACAGGCTGCTACGCTTTACGCGGACAAGGAACAGCCGCAATTCACCGCTTTGGTCGAGGCATCGGACGATGCCCGTACGTGGCGTATGGTGACACGCGTCATGATCGGTGCTGAACGCGGCATCGAGGCGCCAGGGTCGGCCAACTTCCCCGCCGTCGTCGCGCGCTATTTCCGCGTGACACCTTCGGCCAAGGCCAGGTTGGCCGAGGCGCTGTTCTATGCAACGCCGCGCATCGTCGATTGGGATGTGAAAGCGGAACATAATTTTCGTGCGGTGCCGGCTGGTGCCCGGGGTGGGCAGCCACTCGCGGAATCCGCCATTGATCCGGCCAGTATCATTGATCTCACCGGCAGGGTCGCTGCGGACGGCACGCTCGATTGGCGCGCACCGAAAGGCCGCTGGACGATCCTGCGGCTGGGGCACACGCCGACCGGCAAGATCAACGTTGCAGCATCGGATTCCGGTCGCGGCCTGGAGGTCGACAAGTTCGACATGGGCGCCGTCGATCATCAGTTCGACAGCAGCCTGGGGCGCGTGATCGCCGCTACAGATCCACAGGCGCGCAAGGCGTTCCGGCGGGTGGAGATCGACAGCTACGAAGCTGGCCTGCAGAATTGGAGCGATGGCGTGCCGGCAGCTTTCGCCAGGCGCAACGGCTATGAGTTGACTGCCTATGCGCCGGCGCTCGCGGGGCGCGTCGTGGGCAGCCGCGATATTTCGGATCGATTTCTTTTCGACTTCCGCCGCACGCTGGCCGACCTGATGGCCGATAATTATTATGGCCGGATGGAACAGAAGGTCCGCGCCGCGGGCCTCGAATTCGCGGTGGAGGGATATGGACCCGGGCCCTTCGACGAATTGCAGGTTTCGGGCCGCGTACAATTCCCGATGACTGAATTCTGGACGCGCACACCTTGGACCGACAACCGCTCCGTCAAGATGGTCAGCTCCGCCGCGCATGTCTACGGCAAGGATATCGTCGCCGCGGAAGCATTTACCGGGGAGGCGCAGACCAGCCGCTGGTCCGACTACCCCTATTCGATGAAGGCGCTCGGCGATCTGATGTTCGCGCAGGGCGTCAACCGAATCTATTTCCACCGCTACGCGATGCAGCCCAACCCGAAGGCGGCGCCCGGCATGACGATGGGCCCGTGGGGCATCAACCTCGAGGCTAGCAATACCTGGTTCAAATCCGCGCGGCCCTGGCTGGATACCTTGTCGCGCAGCCAATATCTGCTCGGTCTCGGGCATCACGCTGCCGATGTGCTCTACTTCGTTGGCGAGGATAGTCCGAACCAGGCCGAGTATATTCGGCCCGACATATCGCCCGACAGCAACCCGCGGATCGGCACGCATTTCTCGCCGGCCATGCCCGCCGGCTACCAATATGATCTCGTCAATGCCGAGGTTTTGTTGAAATCGGTCGAGATCAGGGATGGCAGGATCGTCCTGCCCAACGGTGCCAGCTATCGCTTGCTGGTGCTCCCGGACGGCCTTTCAGGCATGACCCGTGAACTCGCCGACCGGCTGCATGATCTCGTGTCGCGTGGTATGGTGATGTTGGGCGAGCGCCCGCACCGGTCCCTGTCACTTGCCGGCGGCGCGCAGGGTGAAGTCGCGTTCCGAGCCGATATCGCCGCGCTGTGGAGTGATGGTACCGCCCCCCGGACCGTCGGCAAGGGCAGGGTGTATCCGACCGGCACGATTGCCGACGTGCTCGGTGATCTCGGAGTGGGGGCCGATGCCCTCTGCCGCACAGGCGCGCCCGATGGGCAACTCGTCTGGCAGCATCGTTCGCTCGCCGATGGTGACATGTATTTCGTCGCAAACCGGCAGCGGCGTATCGAGACCGTTACATGCAGTTTTCGTGTCGCGGGCAAGGCGCCAGAATTATGGAATCCGGAGGATGGATCGGTCGTCGCCCCTGCGCTCTATGACGCGCGCGACGGACGGATCAGCGTGTCCTTCACATTGGATCCGGTCGGATCGACCTTCGTGATGTTGCGCAAGCCCGGGGGATCGCGCGCCGGCGCGACCTGGGCGGCGCGGGACGGGATACGTTTCGTCGACCTCGCCAATCCGGCATCGCCGGCTGCAACTGCGCCGGCAGACAGCTTCACGCTTTCGGTCTGGGCGAAGCCGGATATCGATCTGCGGCTGATGCCTTTCGAAAAGACCGACGGCAGGGTGAACGAAACCGGTAAATTCTATGTCATACCGGCACGCTCGGGCGTGGATCTGCACGGCGCGGACACTGCCGTTGCGGGGCTCGCGGTGGGGCGGAATGGCGCCTATGTGATCGAGCGCGTTTCGCCCGATGTCGCGCCTGCGGTGCTGGTCTCGCACCAGCCGATTGCCGGGTGGACGCATTTCGCGCTGGTCTACGATCGTGGTCGGCCGAGTCTCTATATCGACGGGAAGCTCGCGCGTACCGGGCTCAAGAGCGGGCGCACGGTGTTCGCCGGCGGAAGCGATGCGCCGTCGCCAAGCGGCGTCACCTACTTCTTCGAGGGCGACAACACCCCGGTCGTAACGACTGCGCATGCGCTGTCTGCCGCCGAAATTG
>Ga0255338_1003902_pt1 | contig 16735 bp, 14 predicted proteins | sample MeOH1_35cm_T4_19_FD_203715 | JGI IMG/M metagenome (GOLD analysis project Ga0255338, IMG submission 203715) | Sandy soil microbial communities from University of British Columbia, Vancouver, Canada - MeOH1_35cm_T4_195 | ecosystem: Engineered > Artificial ecosystem > Sand microcosm > Unclassified ...
GACCCCCCAGGACATGTAGGTCGCGGCATCGTAGGTGGACGAGTAGCCGATGGTATCGGCCACCAGGTTGTATTGGATGACGCTGCCGCTCCGGAAGGTACGGTCCTGTTGGGTGACCTCGATCCCGCCCGAATCCGAGGTGTCCAGGTTGGTGTTCTGGATGCGGTTGAACTCGACGATGTTGTTCCGGCCAGGGTTCTTCAGGGAGATGCCGTAACGGGACGAATCATGGATGGCGTTGTGGGAAAGGGTGTTATCAGAGGTTCCCGCGCCACCGAGAACGATGCCCCCCACGTGCTGATAGGCCTCGCCGAGGTGATGGAGGTGGTTGTCGGTGACTACGTTCCCGCTGCTCTCCAGGATCAGGACTCCCCCGCCGCCTGCGTGGGCCACATCGCATCCCCGGATGGTGTTGCCGCGTCCCTGGACCAGGCAGACGGCGTAGGTGCCGAGGTTGACGAAGTGGCAGTCCTCCACCATGCAGGCCTCGGCATCCCGGAAGTAGACCGCACCATCGTCCCCCACCCCATAGCCCGCGCTCGCCCCGCCCCGGGTCCAGTCCGTGTCCCGGAAAGTCAATCCTGCAAACCGCAGGTGTCGGGCCGGTGTCCGTGTCGAGCGGCGCCCTTCCACCTGGAGAAGGCGGGTCGTCCGTGGGGCGATCACCTCGCTCCTGCGGGAGAAGCCGGCCCTGGGCAGGTAGGCGAGGGTTCCAGCCCGGGAATCCAGATACCATTCGCCCGGAGCATCCAATTCCTCTCTGACGTTCTCGACGAAGTACCGGTCTCCTGGGTTCAGGGAGGAGCGAGCCTCCGGACCCCCAAGCCGGAGTCGCCGTTCCTCCAAGTCATAGCCCTGGATGGAAAGAATCTCCGAGTAGGCCCGACTATCCCCTGACTGGAAGATGTGCACCTCTGCCTCGGGGGCCGAGAGCCAAGCCTTCCGGACGTCGCCAACGCCGCACCAGATGGCATTCTTGGGTCCCTCACCCGCCCCGCTCACGGTGATCTGCCGGCCATGGGAACGGACAAAGCTCTTCGCCGGCACACTCACCAGGTGGCCGCGCCGGGGCGGCAGGAGATCAGTGCCAGAAGGAGACCAGGACGGGTCATCGCAGAGGGCCAGGACGTCAAGGACGAGACCACCCCCCTTCTGGTTCTGCCAGCGCAGCAGATGCTCTCCGGCGGCGAGGCGGAGGGTGGCCGTCCTGGCCCAACGGGTGGGGCTCCACGCCCCGGTGTCCGGCAATTGGGTGAGCGGGACCAGCCCGTGGCCATCCACCAGAACCGCGGACCGGCCATCCATGGAACTCAGGCCGTAGGGGGCGTTCAGGGCCCCGTAGTGCAGCCAGAGGGCATACTCGCCCGGCTCGGGAATGCTCAGACGATACTCCAGCCAATCCCCCGCGTTGTGGATGCCCCCCACCGTGAGACCGAATCCGTGCCACCCGGGGCCGGCTGCGGCGTAGAGGAATCCCTTCCGATGGGGATCGGCGGGATCGAGGTTGGGGTAGCGGGCCCGGACTTCCTTCTGTCCATCGACAAAGAGCGATCGGAACTTCCAGGGACCGGTCCCCGCATTGGGCAGGTTGAAGACGACCGGCCCACCGGCCGCGGGAGTCGTGTACCCCGTCAGTCGGCGCCCCCCGATGAGTTCAGGAGTCTCGCCCGGATAGGCCGTATACGAGATCGGTCCCTGCTCGGATCCGGAGTCCTCGGGACCGAAGGTGATCGGCCGCTCCAGGAAGTACTGCCCCCCCCGGATCTGCACGGAAATGGGTCCCAGGACCGGGTTGCCCACCTTGAGTTTCCGGATGGCATCGCGCGCCCGGGTGATGGAGGCAAAGGGCCCATCGGTCCGGTCCGTGTTCGGTGCAGGCAGGCGGCCGGACCAGGAATCCCGTCCAGCGGGGGACACGTAGATGGGATGGACTGGGGCATCCGCCGCGCCCAGGCAGCCGGCAAGCACTCCCAGGATGAGGACGGCGCGAACCCACTCCCTCATGGTCCGAGGATCCTCATCGCGAGGCAGCTCCGCATGGTCCCGGGCCCATTCGAACACCCCTGAACATTCCGCCTTCATGTCGATCATATTGGCGTATTTTTCATAATTGTGACGCTGAAAATATTGACGCGACAGGCGATCTCCAGGACTCTCTGGAAAGGTGTTCCCCCAGCTGCTGGCCCCAGTCTCCTCAAGCGACCTCCGGGCTTTCTCTCAAACGCCGGGTCTTCTCCCCCCGGCCGCCGGCATCTGGAATCGCATTTTACTTCCGGCAGGGCGTACGAAATCATCTCCGGACACCTCCATCCAAAGCACTCATGATCTGGAGGCCCCTTGGCCAGCCATCTTGATCTGAAGAACGCCACGCTCCTGATCACGGGCGGAACGGGGTCGTTCGGGAATGTCGTGCTTCAGAAGTATCTCCAGACCGATATCGGGGAGATCCGGATCTTCAGTCGCGATGAGAAGAAGCAGGACGACATGCGCCACTTCTACAAGGACGAGCGGATCAAGTACTACATCGGGGACATCCGCGATCCGGGTAGCGTGACTTCTGCCCTGCGTGGAGTCGATTATGTTTTCCATGCCGCGGCCCTCAAGCAGGTGCCTTCCTGTGAGTTCTATCCGATGGAGGCCGTGCGGACCAACGTCCTCGGCACCTCCAACCTGCTCCAGGCGGCGATCCAGCTCAAGGTGAAGCGCGTCGTGTGCCTGAGCACGGACAAGGCGGTCTACCCCATCAATGCCATGGGGATCTCCAAGGCGATGATGGAGAAGGTGGCCCTCGCCGATTCCCGCAATCTGGGACCTGACGGACCGGTGGTATGCGTGACCCGCTACGGGAACGTGATGGCTTCGCGCGGTTCGGTCATTCCCCTGTTCCTCGACCAGATCCGGGCTGGGAAGCCGCTGACAGTGACCGACCCGGAGATGACGCGCTTCCTCATGCATCTGGACACCGCCGTCGAACTGGTCGAGTTCGCGTTCTCCCATGGCCACAACGGCGACACCTTCGTGAGGAAGGCCCCCGCCTCGACCATCCAGGATCTGGCCCAGGCCATCAAGGACCTGCTCCAGGCGGATAACGAGATCCAGATCATCGGCACCCGGCATGGCGAGAAACGGTACGAAAGCCTTCTGTCACGAGAGGAGCGCGTGCGTGCGGAGGACCTGGGAGACTACTTCCGCGTTCCCGCCGACTCGCGCGACCTCAACTACTCCAAGTACTTCTCCGTGGGGAACCTCGAGGTTTCTCAGAGCGAGGAATACCACTCCCACAATGCCCATCGCCTCTCCCTCGACGAGATCAAGGAGCTGCTCCTCACCCTGGACTGCGTCAAGGATCTCCTCGCCGAGCGGGGCCTCAAGCCGGAACTCACCCGATGAAGAAGCTGCGCGTCATGACGGTGCTCGGTACCCGGCCGGAGATCATCCGGCTCTCGCGGGTCATCGCACGGCTGGAGGAAGTGGCCGACCATATCCTCGTCCACACGGGCCAGAACTACGACTTCGAACTCAACCAGGTGTTCTTCGAGAATCTGGGCATCCGCAAGCCCGACCACTTCCTCGACGCCGCGGGAGGGACCCTCGCCGAGACCATCGGGAACATCATCGCCCGGGTCGACAAGGTCCTTGAGGAGCAGTGCCCGGACGCCCTGCTCGTGCTGGGCGACACCAACAGCTGCCTATCGGTCATCCCGGCCAAACGGCGCAAGATCCCGATCTTCCACATGGAGGCGGGCAACCGCTGCTTCGACCAGCGTGTTCCCGAGGAATCCAACCGCAAGGTGGTGGACCACCTGGCGGACATCAACCTGCCCTACAGCGGGCACGCCCGGGAGAACCTCCTGCGCGAGGGGATCCCGACCGACCGGATCATCAAAACCGGTAGCCCCATGTACGAGGTGCTCCAGGACTACCGCGAGGGCATTGTGGGTTCAGGCATCCACGCGCAGCTGGGCCTGGCTCCCCAGGATTACTTCCTCGTAAGCTGCCATCGGGAGGAGAACGTCGATTCCGACGTCAACCTGCCCAAGTTCGTCGCCCTCTTGAACCATCTCGCCATGGTCCACGAGAAGCGGGTGATCGTCTCCACCCATCCGAGAACACGGAAACGGCTTGAGGCCGGCGGATTCACCACCGATTCCCGGGTGGAGCTGATCAAACCGTTCGGCTACTTCGACTACGTGAGGCTCCAGCAGCAGGCTCTCGTCGTCCTCTCCGACAGCGGAACCATCACGGAGGAATCCTCCATCCTGGACTTCCCTGCCCTGAATATCCGGGAAGCCCATGAGCGCCCCGAGGGCATGGAGGAGGGCGCCGTGATCCTCACCGGCATGGAGATCGACCGGGTCGAGCAGGCCCTCCAGATCCTGCGCTCCACGCGGATCCGATCGGGCCGTCGGACGCGGATCGTGAAGGATTACGAGGCCCCCCAGGTATCCGAAATCGTCGTCAGGGCCATCTTCAGCTATGTGGACTACGTCAACCGCTTCGTCTGGCGGAAAGGCTGACCTCAGCCCTGCCCGCCGGGAATCCGCGCCGGGGGAAAGAGGCCGAGGGTGGCGAGAATGACCAGGAAATCGGACCAGAGTCCCGCCTGGGAGGCGTAGGCCAGGTTGATGCGGATCTTGTCCGGCAGCAGGATGCGAATGTAGGTTTCGTCAGGATCCTCCGCCTGGGCGAGCAGGTCGCTTTCGTTTCGGTACTTGATGGAGGCCAGGTCCGTGACGCCAGGTCGCAGCGCGAGGATGGCACGCTGATCCTCCGAGTAGAACGCCACGAACCGGGGCACTTCGGGGCGCGGGCCGACCAGGCTCATCTCGCCGGCCGCGACATTCAGGAGCTGGGGAAGCTCGTCAAGCTTGGTGCTCCGCAGGTACTGGCCAGCTCTCGTGATCCTGGGATCCCGACCCACGGTGATGGCCCGGCCCTGGGGCTCGGCCTCCACGACCATGGTCCGGAACTTCCAGATGCGAAACGGCCGCCCCCCCCGCCCGACGCGGATCTGCCTGAAGAAGACCGGGCCCCCATCCTGGAGCTTCACGACCAGGGCGACCAGGACCAGCAGCGGAAAGAGGACCGCCAGCCCCAGGACCGACCAGAACAGATCGAAAGCCCGCTTCGCCATCGTCACGCCAGGTTGGAAAGGATGAGGTCGCGCACGGCCTGGATGACGTCGTCCACATCCTCATCCGTCATCCCCGGATGCACCGGAAGGCTGAGCATCCTCTCATAGGCATCCGCGGCAATGGGGTTGTCCTCGGGGCGGTACCCGTACTTGTCCCGGTAGAACGGATGCATGTGGACGGGGAGATAGTGGACGGAGGTGCCGATGTTCCGGGACTTCATGTCGTCGATGAAGGTGTTGCGGTCGATCCGCAGCGCCTCTGTCCTCAGCCGGATCACATAGAGGTGCCAGCTCGATTCAGCCCAGGGGAGCTCCACCGGAAGTTCAAGGGCCCCCAGATCCTTGAAGCCGGCTGCGTAGCGGGCGACCACCTCCCGTCGCCGCGCCTGGAAGGCCTCGAGCCGCTTCAGCTGCACGAGGCCGATGGCGGCCTGCACGTCCGTCATGTTGTATTTGAAGCCCGGGAGGACCACCTCGTAGTACCAGGAACCGGAGCGGTCGAAGCGTTTCCAGGCATCCCGGTTCATGCCGTGGTGCCCGATGATGCGGGCCTTCTCAACCAGGGCCGGATCGCCAGTGAGGCACCCCCCCTCGACCGTTGTGAGGTTCTTCGTGGCATAGAAGCTGAAGGCCGCGAGGTTGGGTCTCGATCCGACGATCCGGCCCTTGTAGCGGGTCGAGATCGCGTGGGCCGCGTCCTCCAGGATGGCCAGGCCGTGCCGCTCTGCCAAGGCGTCCAGCTCATCCATCTGGGCCGGGTGGCCCGCGTAATGGACGGGCAGGAGAACCTTGGTACGTGGGGTGATCGCTGCGCGCACCGCCTCGGGCGAGAGTGTGAGGGTATCCGGGCTCACGTCCACCAGGACAGGCCTGGCGCCCACGTGTTCCACGACGTTGGCGGTGGCGCAGAAGGTCATGGCGGGGACGATGACCTCGTCCCCGGGGCCGACGCCGAGGGTCACGAGCGCCACGTGGAGCCCGGCAGTACAGGAGTTCAGGGCGACCACGGCCGGGGCCTCGAGGTAGGACTTCAGCGCGGCCTCGAAGGCCACCGTCTTCGGCCCGGTGGTCACCCACGGGGACTGGAGCGTGTCCAGCACCTCCGACCGCTCGTCATCGCCGATGCTCGGAGGGTTGTAGGAGAGAAATGCCTTCCTCATATCGATTTCTCCATCATCAGTTGGTCGAACATTCGCAGGTAGTGCTGGATGGCGACTCGGCGAGACAGATGGGTCTCCACATAGGCCCGGCCCTGACGCCCCTCCACCCGGACCCGATCCGGCGCATTCCGGTAGTCCAGGATGATCTGGGCCAGCCGCGCCGGATCACTGGGGGGAACGACAGAACCGGACTGGCTGTCGCGGATCACCCCGGCCAGGGGGCTGTCCTCCTCCACGCAACCGACCACAGGGCGGCCTGCGGCCAGGTAGTTCCAGGTCTTGCTGGGGACGGCGATCCAGGCCGCCCCGGGTTTCAGGGGGATCACCCCCAGATCGCAGGCGTTGTAGACCGATGGCACCCGGTCGAGGGGCTGGATAGGCAGAAAGGCACAGTTGGCCAACTCCCGCTGGTGGGCCAGCTCCTCCAGGGATCGCTTCGCGTTCCCGTCTCCGATGAAGACGAACCGGATGTCAGGGATTCCCTTGAGGCATTCGGCGGCAAGAACCACCGTTTCGAGGTTCTGCATGAACCCGATGTTCCCGGCGTACTGGACGACAAAGCCCCCCCCCTGCCGGAATTCCGCGATGGCCGGATCTTCGGAGCCCTCCCGGGGGCGGATGTGGTCCGTGTCCACCCAGTTCGGGATCGTCTCCACCGGCGTGCCGGGCACAAGGCGCTGGACGTATTCGGAGAAGGAGGGACTGATGGAGGCCACCAGGTCGGAGACCCGGTAGGTGTTCTCCTCAGCCTTCCGGAGCCAACGGTAGACTCGCCCTCCGGCCGGCAGGATGCCTGCCACCACCGCCGAGTCCGGGAAGATGTCCTGGAGGTTGTAGACCAGCTTGGCACCCTTCAGGCGCGCCAGCAGGGCGGCGGGGAGGCCCGCGAGGGGCGGCGTGGACGCCACAAAGATGACATCGACCCTCCGGATGGTCAGGCCCCGGAGGAGGAAGAAAATCATGAACCAGAGATACTCACAAAACTTGGAGAACACCCCCAGGCGACGCAGGAAGGGGTTCCAGGCCCGATGGATATGCCCCTTCAGGAGTGGCCCGTCCAGTATCGCTCCGGGCGACGAATCGGGGCCATTGGTCAGGACCGTCACGACAAGCCCTTCGTCGGCCAATCCTTCTGCCAGATCCTTCATAAGAGGTGTTGCGGCGCTGAGGATCGGCCAGAAATACGGGGTGACGATCACGATGTGGCGGGTTCCTGTCCTGGTTCCGGTTCCCTCGCGAGTGGATTCTGGAGTCATGCTCGCCTCATCGACGGCGGCGTTCCGGAAGCTGGATCAAGGCCCCCAGTTGCTCCTGCGCCTCGTCGGTATAGCCGGTGTCGATGCACCCCGCCGGGGTAAAGGTCATCTCCCCCAACATGATCCTGTCGTTGGGGCAGTAGAAATCCAACCGGACATAGGGAAAGGGTTTCGACAGCGCTTCAGCTGCTTCGAGCAGCTCCGGGTAGGCGGCGGGACAAGGGCGCCATCGCTCCGGATGGACGCCGGATTTGGAAATCGCCATCTGCCGCTGCCAGTCCCGGTCGTAATGATCGTAGGCAGCGCCCTGGCCATCCGGACCGCGGCCCGAGCAGACCGTGGTGAAATGGAGCTTCCCATGGAAACAATGCAGTTTGTAGTCGGTGAGAGCGCCGCCTGAGCCATCGTCCAGGAACCGTTCGCACAGGATGCGGGGCTGGATTTCCGCGTATTGGATCTCCCCGTGGACCTTAGAAAAATCCTGTTTCATCCAGACGTCCAGCTGACGGCGGGTTTTTTCGATATCCAGGGTCGTCTTGTCCCGGCAGAGGAGGTTGAAGCCGCATCCGTGCGTGCACTTCAGCACGAACCGGTCGGGCAGAGCCGCGAAATCGATGTCCGAACTCTTCTCATAGACACCGAGCAGGTCCACCGCCAAGTCGCCGTAGCCCATAGCCTCGAGGTACACCCTCATCCCGTACTTGTCAGCGCATTGAGTCTTCAGGGGGTGGCGCCAGTACAGCATGAGCCAGAGCAGCTTTTCATCGAAGGTTTTCGGATCATGGAGCGGGAGTCGCCTTCCCACATGGATCCGATAGCGGTGCCTGGCCATCAGGACCGGGAAGAAGTAGAAGAGGAGCCTCGGGTACATTTTGTACAGGGATATATAGAGGCTTTGAAGGCTGGGGCTGTTCCAGATCCTGCCCCCGACCTGGGATTCCGGACGCCCATCAGAGGTCACCAGGCCACCTCCTTCATCTGGCCGAGATTGATGGCGATCTCCTCTGCCAGGCGGTCCCCCGAGAAGTCGAACCGTCGCAACTCGAGGTTCGCGGGATAGACCGCCAGGGATTCGATGCAGTTCGATCCGCGGAGCACACCATGGAACATCTGGAGAAAGACGCCGTGGGACACGACAAGGATCTTCCTGCCTTCGAACCTCCGGAAGAGCAGGTGGCGGAATTTCCGGGCCCGTTCCCAGACGAGCTCGAACGGCTCTCCATTCTGAGGGTTCACGGTATGGAAATCGTTCCCGACGGAGACCATGAGAACCGGCGGATCGAGCGTCTGGACGTCGTCCCAGGTGAGCCCCTCCATGATGCCGAAATTCCGCTCGTTGCAGAGCCGGGTCCGGACGATGGGGGCCCCGCCCGAGGCGATGATCCGGGCGGTCTCATGAGCCCGGCGCAGCTTCGACGTGACGATGGTGTCGTAGTGAAGGCTCTTCATTTTCACGGCGGCCTCTGCGGCCTCCCGCCTTCCCTGGTCGGACAGGGAAATGTCGATGGAACCAGCGTAGCGCTTCTCATCGTTGTACGCCGTCCTTGCATGGCGCAAGGTGCTGATGGAGGTCTTCACCGGACCGGCCCTGCCGCTTCCGTCGTCAACCGGATGATCTCGTTCAGCCGGACCACAGACGAGTAGTCCGTCTCCAGGGGACCGATCTTGATATAGGGCACGGATTCCATGCAGGTCAGGAGGGACAGGAAGGTCTCCTCGGTGCTGATGGAGCGGTGCGAGGAGATGATGATCTGCCCGTGGCGCCGGGCCACGTCGATGGCCTTGCGCACCGCGCTCACCGACCCTGCCTGGTTCGGCTTGACGATGACACCGTGCGTAAATCCCGCCCCGGCGCCGTGGGCGATCCGCTCCGCATTCGAGGAGTAGAAATTGTCGCCGATGATCCGACAGGTCGTCTGCGCCGCCGTGAGCGCACGCCAGGCCTCTTCGTCGTTTTCGTGGAACGGATCCTCGAGGTAGACCAGGCCGAATTCGCGGATGAGGCCCTGCCAATATTCCCTGAATTCATCGCTCGTATGCACCGACTTGTCGGTGAGTGACAGCCGGTACCGGTCGTCTTTCCAGAGATCGGAGGCCGAAGCGTCAATCATCAGATCAAACTGGCGGGACAGCCCCAAGGCCTCACGGATCGAGAGGAGGAACTCGATGACGGCCCGGTTGTCCGCCACGGCGAACCGATGGACGCGGTTGCCCGAGATCACAGTCGTGTCCAGGGTCCGGAGTCTGTCCTTGACTGCCTTCTGGATCTCCGCGTGGCTGGCAATGACGGTCGCGGGATCGGACTCGGTGGCGACGAGCATGAACTCGCTGAAATCGCTGAGCACCGGGTTGGTGTAGGCGTGCCAGCCACCGTTCAGGATGTTCAGGCAGAGCTTGGGGGCCTGAAGCGGGCCCGTTCGGCGGCTGAACAGTTCGAAGGGGGAGCGGGAAGCCTCGGTCGCCTGGTAGAAAGCCAGGGAGAGGCTGTAGGCATTGTTTCTCCCGAACTGATCGATGCGCGTGGCCAGGTAGGCGTCGAAGGTCTCCTGATCGAAAGGCCTGCGGAGGCAGCCGTCCTGGTCCATCCGGCTGATGATGGAATCAGGATTGACGGGAATGTTCTGATCCTCGTAGATGCTGATGGTCTCTCCCTTGGGAGATGCCCCCCGCCCCACGGAGCCGTCCTCGAATTCGACCAGGAACTCCGAGGTGAAGTCGACGTGGGAGTTCAGGATCCTTCGATGGGTGATGGATTTGATGACGGCAATCGTCACGATCCCTCCGGAATACTTGTCGTGGTGGGCATCTTTATGAGTGGAGCAAATCGGGATGATCATGCTGCATTGAAAGAACCATGACAAGGTCTTTGATTATATTTTTTTTCCAATTGTAATTCAACAAACAAGCTGAAATTACAGAATATTGGATACCACTATGTCGGGCGCCTGGAGTACCTTTTCGAATGCGTCGGGTGCATGGCCATGCCGAGCGCATGATGTCCATGGGGCCCCGCCCGGGGGGCACGGCTGCCACCCTGGGCACCCGGCAGGTTGTTTCCAGCGCTACTCCTGCGGAGTATCGATCACATATTCACAAAGCCATCGCCCTTCTTGAGTCTGGAATTCGCCGGATTTGCTGAATCCGAGGCCTTCATAGAAACCGATGGTCGCAGCATTGTTTTCCAGGTCTGTCGTCAGGCAGATTTTCTGAACCCCGCGGTGCGCCATGTCTTGCAGGAATCGTGCAATCAATTTTTTGCCGACACCCATGCCCTTGGCTTCTGGAGCCACGGCGATGGACATCAAGGCTGCAGGACATGAGGCCTGACGAGCCTGTTCCGGGGCTCTCAACGCCCGCCCCAATCTTGGAATGATCGATGGACGAAGGAGGGCGGCCCGAACCGAGGCAGACCCGAACGTGAGCCATTTTTCCTTGATGAGCCGCCGGTAGAAATTCGGAAGGTGAGGAACGCCGGCGGCAAAACCGATGACGGCCTGCTCGGGGGAGGTCGCGATCAGGAACACCCCACCGGGTTCTTCGGCGATCTCATGGTAGAGATGCTCCAGAAAAGAGCGCCCCAGGAACGTGAGGAAGAAATTCTGGAAGCTTGCCAGATGCACGCCGACGACCTGCGGCACATCGCTCAGTTGGGCTTCACGAACGTCGCAAACCTCGTCAGGAGTTTTCGTCAAGTTCATAGCTCCACCATCATCGGGCTGCCCTAAGCTTTCTGCATCACACTCAGGATAGGCAATAATCGTCCTGATAGAAATGAGATATCTGTTATCACTCTTTCAGTTTCCAGAGCCGGCACACAGCCCCACGAGGCACCTTGATCCAAAAAACCGCCCTCCTCCTTGCCCGGCAATCGTGGGTCCGGAAATTCATCATGAGTACCCCGATTCTCCGGGATCTCGCGGGCAGGTTCGTCGGCGGTGACGACCTCCCGGCTGGCCTGGCCGCGGTGCGCGGACTGAACGATCGAGGCATCAAGGGCTCTCTGAACTTCCACGGCATGCACGTCCAGAACCCCGGAGAGGCAGTAGCCGCGGCGGACCAGGCCATCGATGCGCTCCGGCGCATCCGCGAGGAGGGGATCGATTCGCACGTCTCGGTGAAGCTCACGAAAATCGGCCTCGACATCAATGCGACCCTCTGTCGCTCGCAACTCAGGCGCGTCCTGGACTGCGCCGCAGAGACCGGAGGATTCGTCCGGATCGATATGGAAGAGTCGGTCTACGTCCAGGAGACCCTCCGGACCTTCGAGGAGATGCAGGATCTCTACGGCGGCGGAACCGTTGGCCTCGTCATCCAGTCCTACCTCCGCCACCGATCCTCGGATCTCGACCACCTGATGGACCGAGGAGCTCGAATCCGGCTCGTGAAGGGGGGCTATCGGGAGTCGGGAGAGGTCGTGTTCAAGAGCAAGGCGGAGGTCGATGCCGCTTTCAAACGCGACATCGAGCGGCTCCTGAACCGGGGGACCACACCGGCGATTGCCACGCATGATGCTGACGCGATCGCCTGGACCAGGACCCTGCAGGACCGGTTGGGGCTGGGAAAGGGCGCCTTCGAGTTCCAGATGCTCTATGGCGTGAAACCGGACCTGCAGGAGCGTCTCGTGGCCGACGGGTACACCCTCCGCTGCTACGTCCCCTACGGTGGAGACTGGGCAACCCACCTCATCGGGTGCCTCCGCCGCCTGCCCGTTGATGCCCTGGCGCGCTTCAGGCGCGCCCCCACTGATCGCTGATCCCGGGATGGCCCAGATCATCCTCCTGCCTCCAGGTCATTTGGCCCGGGGGCCCCAGCAGGCTGGCCAGACGGGAGGAGGACTTCCTGCCTTCGGGCCGATAGGCACTCCGGCCAAGTCTGATCGCTGATGGGGTGGCCACCTTCCAGATGGAAGCGCAGGATCCCCTCCGCCTTGGCGAGCGCTGGATTCGATGGATTGCGCCGGTAGAGCCTTCGGATCAGGGAGTGCACCAGGCGGGTTGTAAATGGTCTGAGGAACGGCGAGAAGTCCACGTGCTGACAGACCGGTATCGCTTGAAAGCCCATGCGGAATTTGAACTCATCGACATGGGCCGGGGCATCCAGGGACTGGACAGTAAAGAAGATACCCGCTGTCCCTTCTCTCTCAAGAAGTTCGGAACTCACCGAATAAAATAAAGCGTTATTAGGGTGATGACTCAAGAATGAAGTGTGGCTCAAGGCATATGGAATATAGAAATAATCATCAATGCGACAGGCGATGACAGCGGCCGCAAGCTCCCCATTCAACGTGGCGGACCAGGCTTCAAAACCCGGCAGGCCATCCGCCGATCGGCACAAACGCTCCCACCCGTCTTGCTGCATGCTCCGCAGGCGGTCCTGGCGTTTCAGGGTGTCACGCTGCAGGGCCCACCCCTCAGTCGCCAGGCGCTCGAATGATATCTGCTCGATCTTGAAATGTTTCATGCCGCATTTCACGCCATTGCGTGCCTGGGATTTGAGCATTGCAAGATCGTAGGGCTTCTTCAATACGATGTGATAGCTCACTTTTCCCCCCGGATAATCGAGGGGAGTCGAATACCTAAGGGCTATCATTCCGCGCCCAAGCATTAAATTTCTTATCTCGGCCTGGGTCGGAGCGATCAGCCAGTGATACGGAAATGCCTGGAAGACACCCGGCCCGGCATTGAACCAGTAGCTGCTTTTTGTGCGATAAACTTTATGCCCTTGGCGGCGAAGCCACTCAGCAAAAATTTCAGCATTCATGCTGCCTCTGTTCTCTGGAATGACCCCGATGGCTGGTGAATGTTTTGGGTCACCACAATCCGTGAGAGTTTAAAGCGATGCCGTGGACAATGGGCATTTGAAGCGTTTACAGGGTCCGCGCCCGGTTCCACTCATTGAATGGGGGGATTCGAGCGACGCAACCAGATTTCCCTCCAATAGTGATAAACATCCCGGGAACAGCCACCCAGGATGGTGTGTCCGTCGCAAGTCACATTCTCCAGCAGCACCGTATTCTTGAATTTCCTCATCTTTCCCGTCGTCTCCAGGATGGCGCAGTCCACCCGGCCCCGAACCCGGAAGGTCCTTCCGCAGAACGGGAGCATCTGAGGCGTGAACTCCAAACCGCGATTGAATCCGGCGGTATCGAGCGTGGCCCCGATTTCGGCCACCGTCTTCACCTCGACCCATTCACCTGGCTGGAGGTTCAGTGTTTCGGTCGGGGTCTGCTTGAAGGGACCCACGGGTTGCACAGCGGCACGGCCGAGCAACCTGCTCTTCACTCCGACCAGCAAAGGTATCCAAAGAAATCGGGCCGATCTCTGCAGGCCTATGTTCTTCGCAAAATACTCTGCAGTGCATCGCTTGAAACTGAGAGGAAACAGATAGCGGGTCGCTTCATGAAGCGCTGTTGATTGACAGAAATAGAGGCCCTCGTCGGTCATCGTCATCAACTTGCACCCTGGTCCAGGACCGTTGGGGGGCGGTTGTATCGGAGGACGATTGATCCCGGAACCCACCGGCTCGAGCCAGGCTTCTTTCCAGAGCAGGGAACAGGACCTCTGGCAGTCACCATGGGCGGTCCCCTCACACCGCAGGCCCTCGAGCAGCACCGTATCCGGAAGCAACCGTACCCCAGCGCCCTCAACGCATGTCTTTTCTAATCGACATGACACCGTGAATTCCCGACCACAAAACTGCTTCATCTCTGGCATGAACGGCAGGGAGCCCAGGGTCCCTTTCTCATCCAGCGTGGCGATAATCTCCTCCAGGGGGCGGACCCGGACTGGATCGCCCTTGTAGAAAAGGCGGCCAGTGGCCCTGTGGTTGGTCTCAGACATCCGGACCCTCTTCGCTGCCATCCCGGGAAGGCGTTGATCGTGGCGTTCATTATTCAGGCCCATACGTCATACGCGCAAGAACATATTGGATTTTTCAGGCATGAAATTGAAGAGTATCGAATTTGGAATATCCAGGGCAAGGAAGTGGGCCTCCCCAGCGACATCCTTGCTGCATCTTCCCCAGGCCGGGTGGAAGATATCATCCAGGCTGACCGGCTTGATCGTCGGGCCGGTTCCCGCAAAGGAGTTCGATCTGCCAGTGGCGTCACGCGACATGACAATCGAATCGGCCCGTCCATGGCCGGAGATGGCCTGTCAGGGCCAACCTGGAATCACCGGGAAAGGCCGCCGCGGGTGGCCGGAATGGCTCCTGATCCCACCGGGTTCCAGACTCTGAGGCGGCAACCATGACGGAACTCGCTGGATCCTTGGCCATCCGTGGAGAAACGCGGGGAAGGGCCCTCTGCATCGACCGCCTGGGCCGTCTCTACATCGCTCGGAAGTACAAGATCTTCCGCTCGGACGACGGAGGAACCTCCTGGGTTCTGGACTGCCGTGTGCCCACTTCCGGCTGGAAACCACTGGCCTCGGAGTTCGCATTGGCCGCGCGGCTGCTTCGATTCAACATCCAGGCCTTCCAGGTGCTCGACGACGGGACCCGCGTGGCCGTGGCCTGGGAGGGGATCTATCGTGCCGGGCCCGGAGAATCCCGCATGGTGCAGACCTGGCCTGTCACCCGGGGATCCCGCCCCATCTCCCTTTCAGCCCATGGATCACGCGTCCTGTTCGGAGAGTACGGCCGAATCGGAATGGAGCGTTTGGCGTTGCGGGTGTACTACTCTGAAGACAGCGGGCGCCACTTCGAGCCACTCTTCGAATTTCCCAAAGGGGACATCCATCACGTTCACAACGTGGTGGTGGATCCCTTTTCAGATCACTACTGGGTCCTGACGGGCGATTATGGCAAAACCCCTGGTATTGCAGCCCTTTCCAGGGATGGCCGCCACCTGGACTGGGTGGACCGGGGCCACCAGATGGTTCGCGCCGTGAGCGCCCTACCCCGGCCTGATTGCCTGATCTACGGCTCCGATACCGACCTGGAGCCCAATCACATCATCAGGCTGGATAAGAAAACAGGCCGCTGGGAGCGCCTGCAGCCGGTCGAAGGGAGTTCCCTCTACGCTGCAGATGTGGCCGGCATGGCGGTCATCTCCACGAGCTCTGAGACCAGCACCACTGGTGCGGTCCCCCCCTGCAGCCTCTATGGCAGTCGTGATGATGTGAATTGGACCCGGATCATTTCGTTCAAGAAGGATATCTGGTCTCCCATGCTCCATTTCGGCGTGGTCGTGCTTCCGGTCGTCCAGGCCTCGGAGACTCCCCACTGGATGTTCAGCGGGCAGGCCCTGGCGGGTCACCATGACCGGGTCAGCCTCTGCGGATCGCTCCCGCCCGAGAGCGATCCCGAAAGGCGGTTGTCCTAGAGCAGCTAGCGCTGGATACCGATCTGCGTGACATCAATGCCCGGGAAGCCCGGGATGCTGAACATGGGGCTTGCGGGCTGGAGCCGGAAGTCGAGGTTTGCCGGGTCGGTGAAGAGCGGGTCCACTTGGCTGAGGTTCGAGCCGACCTTGTTGAACCAGGAGATGGGCGCCGCGAGGGAGGTCGCCGAATTGTGCTGACGGTAGATGTCCGCGGTACTTCCGTAATGGAGGTTTCCGTAGCAGGCGGATCCTTCGGGCTCCAACCAGTGGGTGCCCTGGATGGCCGACCAGGTATTGGGGATCTGCGCCACATTTGGATAGGCCGTGGACCATGGTGCGGACTGGTAATTGACGGCGATGAGCTTGCCCAGGAGGTCCCAGCTCGACCCGGCCGTGTTGTTCACGACTTCGAACGCCACATTGCTGATGTCCAGGCCGTACCAATGCCCGTAGAGGACGTTGTACTGGGTCACGACATCCCGGCCCCCGTTGTGCTGAATGGCGAATTGCGGAGCGGCGTGGTACAGGATGTTCCCTTCGATCTTGACGCCACTCCCGACCCCATCGATGTAGATACCCGATTGGAAAGTACCCAGGGGGCTGCCGCAGTTGCGGATCAGGTTGAACTGGATCAGGTTCCCCTGCATGCCCCAGTCGCGCCCCGTGGTGTAGATGACACCCGAGTCGTTCGCCCACTGCATGACATCGTGGATGTGGTTGTACCGGATGATGTTCGCATTGCCCCCGAACAGGATGGAAGCATGGGGCGAGTGGTGGAGCTCATTGTGCTGGACCGTGATACCCATACTATTCGGGCTGATATCGATACCTGGCTGGTAGGTCCAGAAGAGGCGCCCGAAGT
>Ga0255338_1003903_pt1 | contig 16731 bp, 12 predicted proteins | sample MeOH1_35cm_T4_19_FD_203715 | JGI IMG/M metagenome (GOLD analysis project Ga0255338, IMG submission 203715) | Sandy soil microbial communities from University of British Columbia, Vancouver, Canada - MeOH1_35cm_T4_195 | ecosystem: Engineered > Artificial ecosystem > Sand microcosm > Unclassified ...
CGCACGACCACACTACCTGGGCGGTGATCGCCGGGGTGCGCGGCGTTGAGCGCAATGTCATCTTCCACCGCAGCCAGGGCAGCAAGCCCGGCCAGGACACGCTGGAGCCGCTGCGCCAGCTCGATGTGGGGGCGGGCAATGCCATCACGTTGTCGCCAGCCGATGTGCATACCATCGAGCTGACCGGCGACACGCCCGGGCTGCACCTGCACTTCTACGGCCTCACGCTGACCCGCCTCGCCGGCCGCGTGAAGTTTGATCCGGTACCCGAGGACGGCACGCAATACACCTACCGCACCTTTGCCGCGCCGGCACTGATCAGCCATCCGCTGGTGAGCCCGGCCGCGCTCAAGCGCGCCATTGCCGAGGGCGAGGAACTGGCCGTGCTGGACGCGCGCGAGGAGGGTGCCTTCTCGCGCGAGCACTTGCTGTTCGCGGTGCCCGCGCCGCTGGGCCGGCTCGAGACCGCCATCGACCGCCTGGTACCGCGCCGGACCACGCGCATCGTGGTGACGGACCTGGCGGAAGACATCGCCCACGCGGCCGCGGCCAAGCTGCTGCGTTTCGGCTACACGAACGTCTCCGTGCTGGAAGGCGGCACGCGCGCCTGGCAGGCGGCGGGCTATGAGGTATTCAGTGGCACCAACGTGCCAAGCAAGGCCTTCGGCGAGGTGATCGAGCATGAGCTGCGCACGCCGTGGATCACAGCCGAGACGCTCAGGCTCTACCAGGAGCGCGGCGACAACGTGGTGGTGGTGGACAGCCGCCCCTTCACGGAATTCCAGAACATGAGCATTCCCGGCGCGGTCGACTGCCCCGGCGCGGAACTGGTCTACCGCATCGGTGAGATCGCGCCCGATCCCGACACGCTGGTGGTGGTCAATTGCGCCGGCCGCACGCGCAGCATCGTGGGCGCGCAGACGCTGATCAACGCGGGCATTCCCAATCGCGTGGTGTCGCTCAAGGACGGCACCATGGCCTGGCTGCTGGCGGGCTACAAGCTGGACCACGGCCAGACCCGCTTCGCGCCCCAGCCGGGCGATGCGGCCCAGGCGGCCGCGCGCGAGCGTGCGGCGCGGGTGGCCGAACGCGCCGGCGTGCGGCATATCGATGCGGCGCAGCTGGCCACCTTCGAGCAGCAAGCCGGCGCACGCACGCTGTACCGCTTCGACGTCCGCTCGCCCGAGGAATACGCGGCAGGGCACCTGCCCGGCTGGCGCAGCGCGCCCGGCGGGCAACTGGTGCAGGCCACCGATGCCTACGCCGGCACCCGCCGCGCCCGCATCGTGCTGGCCGACTGGGACGGCGTGCGCGCGCAGATCACGGCCGCGTGGCTGGCGCAGTTCAGCGGGCATGAGGTCTACCTGTTCCGTCCCGCGCCGCTTGCGCCGCGCGAGTCCGGGCCGGAGCCCGTGCGCGTGCTGCGTGCCTCCGAGGTGGAGGCGCCCTGGATCGAGGCGGCATCGCTCGCCGGGTTGCAAGCGCGGGGCGGGGTAAGCGTGGCCGACGTGGACAGCAGTCTTGCATTCCGCCGCGGCCATGTGCCTGGCGCCTGGTTTGCCACACCGGAGAAGGTGGCGCTGGTGCTGGAGCATGTGGGGGTCGAAGACATCATAGTCGTAACGTCATCGGACGGCGTGCTGGCGCAGGCGGTTGCGGCAGAGTTGCGCCGCACCAGCGGGCGCGACGTGCGGGCACTGCTCGGCGGCAATGCGCGCTGGCAGGCGCTGGGCCTGCCTGTTGAACCGGCGGGGGCGGGTACCGCTGCCGCGGCGCGTGTGCTGACCGGTGACGATGACGCGTGGTACAGCGCTTACGCCTACGAGGACGAGAACCGCCGCAAGGCAGAGATGCATGCCTACCTGAACTGGGAGATCGGCCTGGTCGATCAGCTGGAACGCGATGGCGATCTGCCGGTGCGGCTGGTGGACTATCGGCAGGGCTGAGCGCGGGGAGAGGGCGGGGAGAGGGCGGGCGCCCGCCATGCCGATAGCGCTCACATCGCGTGAGCGCTATCCCTCGCGCCTCAACGCAACGAAATCCCCGAAGCCGCGATCACGGAAGCGTACTTCGGCAAATCGCGCGACAGCGTAGCGTCCAGCTCCTGCGCCGATGAACCCACCACCACATATCCCGCATCCTCCAACTGCCCACGGGTGGCCGGTACATTGAGCACCGCCGCCACATCGCGGCTGATGCGCTCCACTACCTGCGTAGGCGTGGCCGAGGGCGCGATCAGCCCCTGCCAGCTCTCCACCGCAAAGCCGGCGGCCCCGGCTTCCGCCATGGTCGGCACTTGCGGCAGCGCCTTCGAACGATAAGGCGTGGTGACCGCCAGTGCCGTCAGGCGCCCTGAGCGCACGTAGTCCGTGACCGCCGCCAGCGTGATCAGCGTGGCATCGATATGCCCGCCCAGCAGGTCCACCGTGGCGGGCGCGCCCCCGGCATAAGGAATGTAGTTGACCTTGATGCCGACCTGCCGCGACAGCATTTCATGCGCGACGTGGGCGATGCCGCCATTGCCCGGCAGGCCCAGCGCCAGTTCGCCGGGTTTCTTGCGCGCGAGCGCGATGTAATCCTGGAGATTGCGCACGCCCAGTTCCGGCCGCGCCACCAGGATCTGTGGATTGACCACCGCCTTGCTCACGCCGCGAAACGCATGGCCGGTGTCATAGGGCAGCGTCTTGAACAGCGAGGCATTCAGCGTCACGCCTTCCCCGCCGAGTAGCAGCGTATGGCCGTCAGGCCTGGCCCGCGCCACCTGTGCCGCGCCCAGGGTGCCGCTGGCGCCAACCACGTTTTCCACCAGCACCGGCTGGCCCCATTTCTCGCTGAGCTTGAGGGCCAGCGTGCGCGCGAGCTTGTCGGCGCTGCCGCCGGGGGCTACCGGCACCACGATGCGTACGGGGCGCGCGGGAAAGGTTTCTGCCGCTTCCGTGGCATGGCTGTGGAACGGAATGCCTGCGATGGCTGTCACGCCGGCGGCGGCAGGAAGGCAGAAGAGGGTGCGGAGCAGGGTGCGGCGTTGCATGGGATCTGGCTGGAGGCGAATCGAGCGCAAAGCTTAGAAAGCGCGGCAGGCACGGCAAACGAATCTTTCCGCGCATGGATATGCGGTGCCGCACGCCCCGGCGGCGCTGCGGCTTGCAACGCGCAGCGCATAACGATTGGCTCATTTATTCGTTCCGTGTTCATCGGCGCATGCGTACAGTTTGCTGACCGCATGGTGCCCCGGCCGCCCCGGCCAGCCCCTCCGGCGGCATGCCATCAGCGCAAGACACGACTTCGCCTGCAAGAACCCGAAATACTCGAACACACCATGACCCGCATTGTTTCCCCGCGTCCCCTCGTCCTCGCCGCTGCCGTGCTGGCAGGTACCTTCCTCGCCGGCGCCGCCCACGCCGACGCCACGCTCGACAAGATCCGCCAGCGCGGCAGGATCGTGGTCGGCGTCATGCTGTCGGGCAGCGCCTTCGGCTCGATCGATCCCGCCACGCAGAAACCCGTGGGCTTTAACGCGGAGCTTGCGCAGGATCTCGCCAGGCAACTCAACGTGGAGCTGGAAACGGTGCAGGTGCAGCCCTCCAACCGCGTGCAGTTCCTGCAGCAAGGCAAGGTCGATGTGCTGATCGCATCGATGGAATACAACGCCGATCGCGGCGAGCAACTCGGCCACGTGCCCACGCCTTACTACCGCGTGGGCGGCGCCGTGATCGTGCCCAGGCAGAGCGATATCCGCCGCTGGGAAGACCTCAAGGGCAAGACGGTCTGCATCTCGCAAGGCAGCAGCTATACGCGGCCGGTACAGGTGGAATACGGCGCCATCCCGAAGGGCTTCAAGGGCTCGGCGGAATCGCTGCTGGCCCTGCGCGGCGACAACTGCGCCGGCGCCGTGCACGACAACACGCTGCTGCAACCGCTGGTACGCGGCAATCCCGAGTGGCAGAACTACCGCATCGTGCTGCCGGAACTGAACCCCGCGCCCACCGTGATCTGGACCCGCAAGGGCGAGCAGGACACCATCCAGGCCGTCGACCGCATCGTGCAGAACTGGCATCGCAGCGGCTGGCTGGTGGCTACCGAGAAGAAGGCCGGCATCCAGCCGCCTTCGCCTGCGCTGACCGAACTGCACGACAAGTTCAAGGGCGGCCGTTCCTGATGGATGCAGCGATTGCCTGGGGGATCGAGGCGGCGCGCCGCCTCGGCCTGAACTATGCATTTCTTGCCGATGCCTATGACCGCGCTTCCTTCGTGCATGGCGCATGGGTCACCGTGCAACTGGTGGTCTGCACGCTGGCCGGCAGCCTGGCGGCGGGGGTGGCCATGGCGGCGTTGCTGACTTCGCGCCGGCCATTGCTGGCCGGTGCCACGCGCGCCTTTGTGGAAGTCACGCGCAATACGCCCACGCTGGTGCAGCTCTATTGCGCCTTCCTCGTGCTCAATATGCTGATCACCCATGCCTTGCAGGATGCGCAGCGGAGCAATCCGCTCACGCCGTTCCTGTGGGTGGTGGTGGTGCTGTCGCTGCACAAGGGTGTGTTCCATGCCGAAGCCTTGCGCGCGGGCATCGAAGCGGTGCCCAGGGTCACGCTGGAGGCGGCGGCCTCGCTCGGCTTCGACCGCCGCACCTTGCTGTGGCGCGTGCAGCTGCCGCTGGCGGTGCGTTTCGCGCTGCCAGCCCTGGTCAACAATTCCGTGGATCTGGTCAAGGCCACGGCGGTGGCGTCGGCCATTGCCGTGGGCGATATCACCTATGCCTCCATCATGATCTGGACCCAGCGAGACAACGTGCTGGAACTGATGGTGCTGTTGCTGCTGTTCTTCGGCCTGTTGACCTGGGTGGTCAGCCAGGCCGGCAACTGGCTGGAACTTCGACTGAGGATGCCCGGCTATGGCGACCGCTGATTCCACTGTCCGCGGCGTGCCGGCATGGCCCCGCGCGGGCCGTTTCGCCGGACTGCTGTGGCTCCTGCCGCTCGTGGCGGTGGCGCTGGCCGCCACCCGCCATCCGGACCTGGCGCGGGCGCTGGGCAGCGCGTGGCAATGGTCGCCGGCGCTGCTGCGCGGCTTCCTGGTCAATGTCGGCGTGAGCCTGCTGGCGATCGCGCTGGGCACCGCTGGCGGGCTGCTGGTCGGCGCGCTGCGGCTGTCGCCGCTGGCGCTGCTGTGGCGCCCGGCGCAGCTTTATGTGCAGGTGTTCCGCAACGCGCCGTGGCTGGTGCTGATCTACTTCTCCACCTACGTCTTTCCGTTCGAGGTGAACATCGGCAGCCATATCGTGCCGTTCCCGGACTGGCTCAAGGTGGTGTTGGGACTGGCGCTGCCGGCCAGCGCCAATGTGGCCGAGGTGCTGCGCGGCTCGGTGCAGTCGATCCCGCTCACGCAGTGGGAGGCGGCCAGCTCGATGGCGTTCTCGCGCTGGCAGATCCTGCGACTGATCGTCGGGCCGCAGTGCGTGCGGCGCATGCTGCCGCCATGGATGAACCTGTACGCCACACTCACCATGAGCACCGCGCTGGCTTCGCTGGTGGGCGTGCACGATTTGCTCGATACCGCGCAGATCGCCAGCAATACCGTCAACCAGACTGCTTTTACCGTGCTGATCTACTTCATCGTGCTGGCGATGTTCTTTGCCTGGTGCTACCCGATCTCACGCTTCACCCGTTTCCTGGAACAAAAACATGCTGTTGCCTGAACATAGCGGCGGACCCGTGTTGTCCGCGGTCCCCACGCCAGCGCCGCTGGTTGCGCTACGCGACGTGCACCTCGCGTTCGGCGGCAACGCGGTGCTCAAGGGCATCGACCTGGAAGTGCGGCGCGGGCAGGCGGTGTCCATCATCGGCCCGTCGGGCTCGGGCAAGTCCACCATCCTGCGTTGCATTACAGGCCTGCTGGCCCCGCAGCAGGGCACGGTGACGGTGGGCGGCGTGGCGGTGCGCGAACTGCGCAGCGAAGCCGAGCGCATCGCGCTGCGCAAGCGGGTGGGCTTTGTCTTCCAGCAGTACAACCTGTTTCCGCACCTGACCGTGTTGCAGAATCTCGCCATCGCGCCAGTGCGCGTGCTGGGGCGCGGCCGGGCCGAGGCCGAGGCTACCGCCATCGAGCTGCTGCGCAAGGTGCGCCTGGCCGACAAGGCGAGCGCCTATCCGGGCGAGCTTTCCGGCGGCCAGCAGCAGCGCGTGGCGATTGCCCGCGCGCTGGCGATGGAGCCCGAACTGATCCTGTTCGATGAGGTGACTTCGGCACTGGACCCGGAAACGGTGGGCGAGGTGCTGACCGTGATCGGCGACCTGGTGGCGGAGGGCCTGACCTGCCTGCTGGTCACGCATGAAATGCGCTTTGCCGAGGAGATCAGCGACGAAGTGTATTTCACCGAGAGCGGGCGGATCGTCGAGCATGGCCCGGCGCGCCGCATCTTCAGCGAACCGCGCAGCGAGCGCACGCGCGCCTTTCTCAACCGCGCGCTGGGCGCCGCGCCGCGCGTGGCGGCCGATCCCTTCGTCTTCTCTTTCGACAAGCTGCGCTTTGCCGTTTGAGCGCCGCCCGGTCCAATCCCTATCGAAGAACCATGAGCCATCATCGCGATACCCAACTGATCCACGCCGGCACGCCGCCCTTCAGCCAGGGCCACGGCCCGGTCAATGTGCCGGTGGTGCGGACCAGCACCGTGCGCTTCGAAAATACCGACGCCTACGACGATATCCGTGCCCGCCATGCGCGCGGCGAGCGCGTCAGTTCCTACGGCCGGCAGGGCATGGACACGCATCGCGCGCTGGAAGACGCGATTGCCGCGCTGGAAGGCGGCAACCGTACCTTCCTTGCGCCTTCCGGGCTGGCGGCGATCTCGCTGACGTTCCTGGCGCTGCTCTCGCCCGGCGATCATGCGCTGGTGGCGGACAGCGTCTACGCGCCGGTGCGCCGTCTGGAGCAGACGTTGCTGCGCCGCCTGGGCATCGAGGTCAGCTATTTCTCGCCCAGCCAGCACGATGTGGACGCGCTGATCCGTCCGAATACGCGCCTGCTTTACCTGGAGTCGCCCAGCTCGCTGTTGTACGAGGTGCTGGACCTGCCGCGCCTGTCGCAGATCGCGCACCGGCATGGGGTGGTGGTTGCCGCAGACAATACCTGGGCATCCGGTCACGTGCTGCAGCCGCTGGCGCTGGGAGTGGATGTATCGATCCTGGCCTCGACCAAATACATCAGCGGCCATTCCGACCTGATGCAGGGCGCGGTGGTGGTCAGGGATGAAGCGCTGGCGCACCGGATTGCCGATACCCACGATAGCTTCGGACTGGCCATCGGCGCGGACGATGCCTACCTGGCGCTGCGCGGCATCCGCACGCTGGCGGTACGGCTGGCGCAGCATCATCGCAACGCGCTGGCGGTGGCGCGGTTCCTGGAAGCGCATGAGGCGGTGGGGCGGGTCTTCTACCCGGCCTTGCCGTCAGACCCCGGTCATGCGCTCTGGCGGCGGGATTTCTCGGGCGCCAACGGGCTGGTGTCGTTCGCGTTGCCCGGCGCCGATGCGGCGGCGGCGCGCAAGCTGGTGGATTCGCTGCGCTTGTTCGGGCTGGGGGCTTCCTGGGGCGGGTATGAAAGCCTGGTGCAGGTGGCCGCGCCGGGACGGCTGGCGACGCATTCGTACTGGCGAGGCACCGAGCCGGTGATCCGCCTGCATATCGGCCTGGAAGCGTCCGAGGATTTGATCGCCGACCTGGAGCAGGGGCTGGAATTGGCGTTGCGGGCAGCATTGCCGCAACGGCGCGCGGCGGCATGAGCCTGGCGGCCAGCACCTTGCGTGCTGTCACGCGCTCACGCGCTCACGCGGTCATTCGGTCATTCGGTCATTCGGGGCGAGGCTGCGCAAAAAAAGAAGCGGGACGGGAATTTGCCCGCTTCGCAAAAAAAGCCAGTGTCATCGTTGCGCTGGCTTTCAGTACCCACTGGCGTGGCGGCACGGCGCGGCCCATCAGCCCGCGCGGCGCCGTCTGCATCATCGGCCGCGGCGCGCGCCGCGGCCGTCAAGCCTCAGATGGCCCATCCGCCGCCGTAGAACACGGCCAGTGCCAGCGCGATGCTGACGGTGCCCACATTCAGCTTGCGGAACTCGCCGGCCACGACGCGGCCGATCACCAGGGTGCAGAAGCCCAGCATGATGCCGGTGACGATATTGCAGGTCAGCACGATAAAGACCGCGCATACCAGCCCGGCCATGGCGTCGACCATGTCGTCCATATGCAGCTTGCTGACGCTGCTGAGCATCAGCAGTCCCACGTACATCAACGCGGGAGCGGTGGCGTACGAAGGCACCAGCCCGGCCAGCGGCGAGAAGAAGATCACCGCCAGGAAGAGCAGGCCCACCACCACCGCGGCCAGGCCGGTCTTGGCGCCGGCGGCTACGCCCACGCTCGATTCGATGTAGGCCGCGGCGGGCGCGCCACCGAAAAAGGCCGAGAAGATCGAGCTCAGCGAATCCGTGGTCAGGGCACGGCCGCCGTTGGGGATCTGGCCTTTCGCATCGAGCTGGCCGGCCTGGCCGGCAACCGCGCGGATCGTGCCGGTGGCATCGAACACGGCGGTCATCACCAGCGCCAGCACGCTGGGCAGCACCGCCAGCGACAGCGCGCCCTTGATGTCCATGGAGCCGATCAGCGAGGCATGGCCCGGCGCGCTCAGCGCGGGCAGGGCGAACACGCCGGAGAACTTGACGGCAGGGTCGAAGGCCAGGCCCAGCGCGGAGATCGCGACGATCACCAGCAGGATGCCGCCGGGCACCTTGCGGCGTTCGAGCCCGAAGATCGCGGCCAGGCCAAGGATCGACATCACCACCGGGAACGCCGTGATCTTGCCCAGCGCAACGGGCAGGCCGGCGCCCGGATTCTTGATCACGAGCCCCACGTCGTTGGATGCGATCAGCAGCAAGAACAGACCGATGCCGATCCCCGTGCCGTGCGCCACGCCGGACGGCAGGTTGCGCAGGATCCAGGAGCGCACCCCGGTCACGGAAATGGCGGTGAACACCACGCCCATCAGGAAGATCGCACCCAGCGCGACGGCCGGGGAGAGACCCTGCCCGAGCACCAGCCCGAAGGCGGTGAACGCCGTCAGCGAGATGGCGCAGCCGATGGCGATCGGCAGCTTGGCCCACACACCCATCAGCAACGACCCGAAGGCCGCGGTCAGGCAGGTGGCGACGAATACGGCACTGGAGTCAAAGCCCGCCTTGCCGAGCATGCCTGGCACCACGAACACGGAATACACCATGGCCATGAACGTGGTGACGCCGGCAAGCGCCTCGCGCCGGCCAGTGCTGCCGCGCGCACTGATCTGGAAGTAGCGGTCAAGGAAGCCATTGACTTCGATGGCCTCGATGGTGTCGATGGCCTTGGCCTCGATCGCTTCGGTGCCGGGGGCGGCGGCACGGCCGGGGAACGGCTGCTCAAGCATGGCGGAGTGTCTCCTTTGTGGTGCGCTGGGGCGGCGGCTACGCCGCTCGTATTCCAGGCTGTCTCGCTTTTTCGTTGTCGTTACCGGGGCAGGTCTGCGGGCCGCCGCGCACTGGGTTGTGTCGCGTCCGGCACTGCATTTGCCGCGGTACGTCGCTGTCGGCCGGATCTTCGCCACTCCGTGCTGGTGGTGCCGGTCCGACATGGCGCAAGACTAAGGGAGGCGCAGGATTCGTTCATAACGGCGCAGACATGCCTGTTATTGGGATTTGGATATATGTGAGGTGTCCCGCGGATCCCCGGTGTTGGGGGCGCAAGTCCGTGAATTGTGGCTGCTGGCGGGCGGGCGGGCGACGATGAATACGGTGGGGGTGGGGATGTTGCTCGGTTAGTCTGGAGTGCACTTACGTGCGGTATCGGATCTGCTGGCTTTTGCTTGAGGGGGGCGATTCTACCAGTGGATACCGAGGTGGGCGTTGGGGTGGAGTTGGCTTTTGTGCGCAAAAGCCATACGGTACTCCGCTGCGTGGGATATCGATCACTTTTCTTATTGGCGCGCCGGCAAAGGAATAGCGAAAGGCAAGACGACCCTACCGGGGCACGGGCGCTACAGTTCGGCTTTCTCTGCATTGGCGTCGGAAGTCGGCACCAGACCGGCATCCTGTCGCCGGTGCGCGTCGTCATCTAAGGCCCTCCGCCGCAACACGCTCGGCGAGTGCAGCCCATCGTTTCGGGCTGTCTCGCACAACATGGGCATAGTAGAAGTGCCCCTCGCACTTGCCGGCGAGCATCTGCCTCTCTAGCATCGGCACCGATTCAACCAGCTCGCGCCAAGGCATTCCGGCGTAGATCGGGTCTCCGAACGGCTTCAGATCGATAACAATGGTCTTGCGGATGTTCTCGTGGTTGCGCAGGTGTGAAAGGAATCCCGCCTCAATCGGTGAGCCCACCAGGACCAAATGGTCGATCACGTGGCCGGCACGGGCATATGACCATGCGGTTTGCGCGGCCAGGAGAGAGCCGTAGCTATAGCCGATCAGGTTGAACTGCGGAGCCTCCATCGCCATACCGCCCGCAATCGTCCACTCGCTGTCGTCGCGCGAACGGACCAGCATTCCCGAATGGATAGCGTCAAGCAATGTGCCAGCGAACTCGTCTCCATTTGGCATGGCTGCGCTAGCGGTATGGGTCAGCCCAGCGAAGCAGTGCGCAATCCCCGCCTTCCGGAACGCATCGAGCAGCGGTTGAACATATCCGCCGTCCAGCCCGGCACCGCCCCAATACAGCGTGCCGCGGGGCCGTAGCAGATAGACCTTGACCGGCGCCCGGTCCTCGATAGGCGTATGTTGTACCTTAGCCGTCTTGATCGGCCGCATCAGGCGCCCGGCGCCCAGGATTTCGATCTTCATGGTCGATGCGGTGTCGCTGGCGACGCGCTCACTCATCCCCTGTTCGTCAGTGCGGCCGTCAAACGTACCCCGCTCACCAATGAGGCGATACCTCACGCGCGCCAACGGCTGCCCTGTCTGCTCGTTGATGAGCTGGATCTGTTGGTCGTACTGCGGGTTGGATGCCGCAAATATGCTCTGTGCGGGGGAGATGGCCGCGGGCGCGCCATTGCGTGCGCCCATATCGTCGAACCACTTTTCGCCGGCAAGCAGAGCAACAATGCGCGGCGGCATCGGGCACCGGCACAGGACAATATCGCCGTCCAGGGCAATCTCGCCCATGAACTGCATCCGGCGTGGCCCGCCGGCCTTGGCAATCGTGCCAGTGCTCTTGCAGGCTTCGCAGTAAGCCTGGCCTCCGATCATCGCTGTCTGGCGAGCGGGATCACCAAAAGTGCAACCTCGGCCTGGAGAGGGCAGGATTCTGCCACCATCCTCCAGTTCGTCGTTAACGCAGGCAATTCTTCGCTTCATGGCCGGGCTTCCCAAATGCCGAGGGGCCGCTTTCTCTTCTGCATACGCTCTCTCTCCGGATGGGCTATGTGCGCAAATGTATCCCCGATTTGAGCGTAATGCGTCATTGGAATCAATGGGACAAGTACTAATTTTCGTTGAACGTATTCTAAATAATGACGCCCGTAGAAAACATCGTTATGAAAGATATGATTTATCCGATTCCTTTAATCATTTACTTGTCTTATCTGTGTCGCAGGTTTGCTACATCCTGGGAAAACACGATTGATTGAATAGGTTGTGCGCACCTTACAATGCCTGAAACACTGAATTCGAGTAAAGTATGGGCGTCTCGGTCAGATTGAGATTTTTCATCTTGACGAGCTTGCTCTTGAAGTGAACTCATCCATATCGGATGAGCTTTCCCGGGCAAATGCCATATGAACTGGACCGGCGCGAGATCGACCACCACGAGTCACAGGCCGTCAATGCTTTTCGTCAATCGATTTTGTCAGATCAAGGGGTGCAAGTATGGCTCTGGAAGGTTTCAAGCGAATTCAAGACTTGAGGGAAGAGGAAGCTGAACTGGGTGATAAGCTCATTGCCCTCCGGATCAACGACAGGCAGCGGATTCTCGATGAGCTAAAAAAGGAGTTTCACGTCTTCCTCAGCGGGGAGGGTTTTTCCGTGTCGACACACGGGAAACAGATTCGCGCAAGTTACGGTGACGTCGTATTGACACTGGATGTCCCATCCGCGTCGGCTGCCTTCCTCGGGGCTATTTCCGTACTGAAGTTGGCGGACTCACGGCAGCCGCGTCAGAAGTGGGTTCTGTCGGTCGACCCGGGCAATGTGCGGGCACCGCGCCCCACCGTGGCGGTCCAGATGCTAAGCGGCGACGAAGTCGAACGCCTGCAGAACAGGGTCGATGAACTGAAGCAAGGGCTATCGAATTTCCAGCCATGGGAATATTCCATCCGGTACTTCCGTGAAAACAATAGCGCTGGCAACGCTGCAGCGGGCAAAGGCGCGCAGGTCGTGACCACTCTGACGGAGGCGCTGACAGGTATTTTGGAGGGTAAGGCCTAACGGAAGCGCAATCTTCCAATTGGTGGCCCTGGTCAGCATTGGTTGCTGCCAGGGCTACTAATTGGTACGGCTCCGAGTTCACCTTCATACGGGCACAGCGCGCATACCAAGTGCTGCAAGTCGGATTTCACCCGATGTGGGGCACTCAGCGTGACGTACACGGGTTGATGTCGATGCCGGTGAGCGGAACAAGCCGTCATTGGCTCATCTATCGGTACGGTCGGCACAGACTTGCCGAAATAGTCGAGTGCCGGCGCGATCGTAACCGGCGGCAACCAGTCCGCACAGATCGCGGCGACCGGCCGGGGGGGGGGGCGGTGTGCAGTTTCGGGTGCCAGCCCAGTGCATACGCCGCTCCCAGCAGCGCATGCCAGCGCGCATGGTGCCATGACGGGTTCCGGCGCGCGCCTCGCAAGCCAAATCGGTGTAACCGCACCATTTCGTCTTCAGACGTGTATCTGGCTCTTGCACGCCACACTCCCCGCGGTGAGGGAGTAGACCGAACGCTCCTATAAGCGCACCGTTGCCGATGCCAAAAAGCCAGGCTGGACTACAACACCCGCACGAGCCGTGCTTATGCCGGCAGCCGTCCTCCGTTCGGCTAGGCCAGTCCCGTAGTCTGGGCGATACGGGGCCCCGACTGCAGCCGCAGCGCTCGAAGAAAAGTATATGAAATTGATTGTCAATCGTTAGGATCTAAAACAGAATTAAAAAAATATAAATATGATTATTCCTGTTTTGTTAGGATAAGTGCGATTTTATTCAAATCGACTTGACTTATTGTTTGACGTGAGAATAGTATTATTTAAAATTTTAGTGATTTTTATTTAATGAAACCTGTTGCTTCCTCCAGAATCCCTGTTGAATTTGATGATGCTTTGCTCGTCGGCGCCTCACCGCTCTGGTCGAGAATCGCCGGTTCGCTGAAGGCGCGTATCCTGGCTGGTGAGTGGGCGCCAGGTGCAGCGATTGCCACAGAGAGCGCATTGGCGCAGCACTATCGCGTCGCGGTCGGAACTGTGCGCGCGGCGATTCACGCGTTGGTGGACCAAGGCATGCTCGAGCGGGTGCAGGGCCGCGGTACCTATGTGAGAGGTGCCCTGTACGGGGCCTTCATGACGCGATTTCTTCGCTGTGCTGATGACAGCGCAGAGCTTCCGGAGTCTCGCATCATTTCTCGGCAGGTCTTGCCCGCACCAGCCGACGTGGCCGCGAAGCTAGGGTTGGAAGAGGGCGCGCAGGTAGTGCATTTGTCACGGCAGCGCAGCTGGAAAGGAATGGTCCGATTGCTCGAGACTATTTGGCTGCCGGAGGTGAGATTTCGTGGGTTGTCCGTACTTGAACCCCATGAATTCCCCGCTCTGTTGTATCCGTTTTACGCGGTACGTTGCGGGGTGACGGTCTGTCGAGCCGTCGATGATCTGAGCTTTACCAGGCTAGGTGGGCGCGAAGCGGAACTGCTTCGCGTGGCTGAGCACCACCCGGCATTGTCGGTAGCTCGTGTTGCGTTCGATCTGGCGGATAAGCCTGTGGAATATCGCCTGGCCTTGGGCAACGGCGACGAGTTTCAGTACCGCACGGAAACCCGTTGAAGGCCTGACAACCCCGGTGGTGTAAAGCGGCGGATCCTTCGCGTTATAGCGGCTCGCTCAGGAAGTAGCCGCAAATTGATTGGAGACCTATGCGATTCTCAGTCTGTGCATCTATAGCCGTGCTTTGCTGTGGCCTGATCGGTAGCCACGCGCAAGCGACGGCATGGCCGACGGAAAAACCTATCCGGTTAGTCGTGGGCTATCCGCCGGGCGGAGGTGCTGATGCAATGGCACGCCTGCTGTCGCCTCTTCTCAGCCAGGAACTGGGGCAAAGGGTCGTGGTCGACAATCGCTCTGGCGCAGGGGGGAGGATTGCCGCGGATCTGGTCGCAAAAACGGATCCGGATGGCTATACGCTGCTGCTGGATGCATCCTCGTTTGCGATCAACCCGGCCCTCTACAAACGACTGCCTTATGACCCCATCGGATCGTTCGTGCCGGTATCGTTGATTGCCTTGTTCCCGAACGTCCTGGTCGCGAATCCTGGTTTTCCTGCATCATCGGTGCGTGACGTGGTGTCATTGGCTCGCAAGGAGCCAGGTCGAATTGCCTATGCGTCAGGTGGAAATGGGACCGCACAGCACTTGGCTGGTGCGATGTTTGCGCAGTCCGCGGGAATCGAGTTGCTACATGTTCCCTACAAGGGCGGTGGCCCAGCCTTGGCTGACGTTATCGCTGGTCAAGTCCCGGTTTTCTTCGCCAACACGGCCTCCGCCTTGCCCCATATCCGCGCCGGAAAGCTCCGAGCGCTTGCCGTGACCGGCGACAAACGTGTCGCGGCCCTGCCGGGCACGCCGACCATGACAGAAGAGAGGGTGATGCGCTATGAGGTGTACGAGTGGAACAGCGTGTTTGCTCCTGCCGGCACACCACCCCACATCGTACAGCGTCTTTCGGAAGCGATTCGCAAGGCAATGAGCGAGTCCGAGAGCCGGGAACGTGTGAGTAACCTCGGTGGTGCGGTCGTGGCAGGAACGCCATCGGAAGCATCTCGATTTATCAAGGTGCAGATGACCGAGTGGGAGCAGGTCATCAGCCGCGATCGAATTCAAGCCGATTGAATTGTGTTGCAGTCGCGAGGTGGCGCCGTGAGGAGAATCAGGAAACTGGCCGCAGGGATTGCTTTGGTGCTCTTGGGAGCATGCTCTCAGGGCCCGGGTGATGGGTATGTTGGGAAATGGCAGAGAAATCTGGCCGAGGTGCGGCCACTATGGCGATTGCGAGACACGGCAATGTCTTCATCATCAAACGACCGAGCTTCAACGCGACGTCGCTCGGTCGCAATGAGCTGGAAGCGATCCCGGCGATGCCGAAGGACGACTCGTTGGAGACTCAGGATGAACTGAGACTAGTCAGCCTTGTGGTCGCCCCGAACACCGGTCATCTGTTGCACGCCGGTGCGGAGTACAGACTCCCGGCGACTCGCGCTGCGCAAAGGCGTTCGAGGGCGCGCCCTTCGGCCGGATCAGCTTCTCGCGGGCCAGTCAGTGCCGCACGAGCCGGTTGACATGTGCGCGGCTGAAGCCACTGAAGTGACGCAGATGGTGCATCATCTTGAGCGAGCGCCCGCCCTCTCCCCCGGTTGCTCTCCCATTTCATGGGAGAGGGGAGCAAACCAGCGTTTTGCTTCCCGCCACTTGCCCCCGCGCGGAGTACCCACACGAAAGCCCGAAGCAACTCTCGTTTCAGCCTGCCTCGGCGTGCAGGCCAAATTCCTCCAGCAGCTGTGCGCGATGCTCATCCAGCCTGGGCGAGCGCCGGAAGCCGCACGCGCCAGCCTGGCCACCGATCTTGACCGGATTGCCGGCCAGAGTGATCGGGTGGCCCTCGCCAATGCTGGCTTGCAGCAGCATGCCGCGCGCTTGCACGTGCGGGTCTCGCACGATGTCGGCCACGCTTTGCAGTGGGCCGTGCGGCACGCCGGCGCCTTCCAGCGTGGCCGACCAGGTGGCGCTGTCCGCATCGGCCAGGCGCGCTTCCATGCAAGTCTTGAGTTCGGCGTGGTGCTGGTTGCGCGCCACCACGGTGGCAAAGCGCGGGTCGGCAGCCAGTTCCGGCAGGCCGAGCGCGGCGCAGAGTTTCTGGAACAAGATGTCGTTACCCGCCGCAATGACGATGAAGCCGTCGGCGGTCTTGAACATGTCGAACGGCGTGATGGAGGGATGGCGCGTGCCCAGCGGCGCGGGCACGGCGCCGGTGGCGGAGTGGCGCACGATGGCGTTTTCCAGCAGCGCGACCTGGCAGTCGAGCATGCCGATATCGACGCGTTCGCCAAGCCCGGTGCGGTTGCGCTTGAGCAGCGCGGACTGTATGCCAATGGCGGCATACAGTCCGGCGCCGAGGTCGCCGATGGATACGCCGACCCGCACCGGGTCGCCGCCGGTCTGGCCGGTCACGCTCATCAGGCCGCCCATCGCCTGCACCACCATGTCGTAGGCGGGCCGGTCGCGGTAGGGGCCGGTCTGGCCGAAGCCGGAGATCGAGGCATAGACCAGGCGCGGGTTAGCCGCATGCAGGGCCTCCCAGGTAAAGCCGAGTTTTTCCATCACGCCGGCGCGAAAGTTCTCCACCAGCACATCGGCGCCGGCGATCATGGCTGCCAGCACTTCACGGTCGCGGGGGGATTTCAGGTCGAGCGCGATGGATTCCTTGTTGCGGTTGACCGAGGCGAAGTACGCCGACTCGCCATCCACGAACGTGCCT
>Ga0255338_1003904_pt1 | contig 16725 bp, 16 predicted proteins | sample MeOH1_35cm_T4_19_FD_203715 | JGI IMG/M metagenome (GOLD analysis project Ga0255338, IMG submission 203715) | Sandy soil microbial communities from University of British Columbia, Vancouver, Canada - MeOH1_35cm_T4_195 | ecosystem: Engineered > Artificial ecosystem > Sand microcosm > Unclassified ...
GCCTGTCGGCCGATCGCCGGGAATCGACGGCCGAGCCGGGACGCCGCGGATGGGCGGATCCGGCCGTTCGCGGGCCAGCCGGACGCAAGAGCCGGCCGCCGAACCGCCGCCCGCCCCCGCGCGCGTCTCCTGACGCCGCGCCGGCCGCGTGGTCTTCTGCCTTCTCCCCTCGGCGCAAGGTCCGGGCTCGCCGCCGGATGAGCTAGTGCGCCTGGTCCCAGTTCGGACCGGTGCCGATCTCGATGCCGAGCGGCACCTCGAGCCTGACCGAAGGCAGGGCGGCTTCGGCCATCACCCGCTCGATCACCGGCGAGGCGGCGGCGACGTCGCCTTCGGGCAGCTCGAACACCAGCTCGTCGTGCACCTGCAGCAGCATCCTGACGTGGCCGAGCCCGGCGTCGGCCAGCGCCGCGGGCATCCGCGCCATCGCCCGCTTGATGATGTCGGCGCTGGTGCCCTGGATCGGCGCGTTGATCGCCGCCCGTTCGCTGCCCTGGCGTTCGGGCGGGTTCTTCGAGTTGATCCGCGGGAACCACGTCTTGCGGCCGAACAGCGTCTCCGAATAGCCGCACTCGCGCACCTGCTCGAGCGTGTGGACGATGTAGCGCTGGATGCCGGGAAAGCGCTCGAAGTAGCGGTCGATGATCGCCTGCGCCTCGTCGGCCTCGATCCCGAGGCGGCTGCCGAGCCCCCAGCGGCTGATGCCGTAGAGGATCGCGAAGTTGACCGTCTTGGCGCGCGCGCGGGTGTCGCGGTCGACCGTGCCGAACATCTCCCGCGCGGTGCGCGCGTGGATGTCCTCGCCGGCGGCGAAGGCTTCCTTGAGCGGCGGCACGTCGGCCATGTGCGCGGCGAGCCTGAGCTCGATCTGCGAATAGTCGGCGGCGAGCAGGACATGGCCGTCCTCGGCCACGAACGCCTCGCGGATGCGCCTTCCTATGGCGGTCCTGATCGGGATGTTCTGCAGGTTGGGGTCGGTTGAGGACAGGCGCCCGGTCTGCGCGCCGACCAGCGAGTAGCTGGTGTGCACCCGCCCGGTGGCGGGATTGATCGCCGCCTGCAGCGCGTCGGTATAGGTGCTCTTGAGCTTCGAGTGCTGGCGCCAGTCGAGCACCATCCGCGCCACCGGTGCGCCCTGCGCCGCGAGGCTCTCCAGGATCGCCTGGTCGGTCGAGTATTGCCCGCTCTTGCCCTTGCGCCCGCCCTTGTAGCCCATCCTGTCGAACAGGATGTCGCCCAGCTGCTTGGGGCTGCCGATGGTGAACTGCTGCCCGCAGCACGCGTAGATCTCGTTCTCGATGCGGGCGATTTCCTTCGAGAATTCCTCCGACAGCCCGGCGAGCGCGCCGCGGTCGACCTTGATCCCGTGGCGCTCCATCTGCGCGACCACCGGAATCAGCGGCCGGTCGACCCGTTCGTAGACCCGCGTGCCGTGCTCTTCGGCGAGGCGGGGCTTGAGTATCCGGTACAGCCGCCAGGTCACGTCGGCGTCTTCCGCGGCGTACTGCGTCGCCTTGTCGACCGGCACCTCGCCGAACGGGATCTGCTTCTGGCCGCTGCCGCAGATGTCCTTGAAGGTCAGCGTCTTGTGGCCGAGGTGACGCTCGCTGAGCTCGTCCATTCCGTGCCCGCCGCCGATCCCGTCCTCGGAGCGGCCGGCGTCGAGCGCGAAGCTGATGATCATCGTGTCGTCGACCGGCGCGACGTGGATGCCCCCCACCTCGGCGGCGCGAGCGAGGATGTTGAGGTCGTACTTGATGTTCTGCCCGACCTTGAGCACCGCGTCGCTCTCGAGCAGCGGCTTGAGCGCCGACAGCGCGGCGGCCCGCTCGACCTGCACCGGCCGCTCGGCGAACATGTCGGTGCCGCCGTGGCCGAGCGGGACGTAGCAGGCATCGTTGGGGCCCAGCGCGAGGCTGATCCCGGCAAGGTCGGCGCGCATCGCGTCGAGGCTGCTGGTCTCGGTGTCGATCGCCACCAGCCGCGCGGCGAAGGCGCGCTCGATCCAGTGGGTCAGCCGCTCCATCGACTGCACGCATTCGTAGGCCGTGCGGTCGACCGCCGGCCATTCGGGCAGCGGCTGGCGATTGCCTTCGGGCGACGCCGCGGCGCCGGCCCGCTCGGGCCTGGCGGGATTGAGCTGGGTCGGCCGGTCGGGGCTGCCCCGGCCGTCGCCGAGCCGCTTCAGCAGGCTGGTGAAGCCGTGCGCCGAGAGGAACTCCGCCAGCGGCTCCTCGGGGATCGGGCCGAGCTTGAAGTCCTCGAGCGGGATCGGCAGCGCACAGTCTTCCTTGAGCTGCACCAGCACGCGGCTGAGCTCGGCCATCGCGCGCCCCTCGATCAGCCGTTCGCGCAGCTTGCCCGGCTTCATCTCCGGCGCCGCGTCGAGCGCGCCCTGCAGCGAGCCGTGGTCCTGGATCAGCTTGCTCGCGGTCTTGGGGCCGATGCCGTAGATGCCGGGGATGTTGTCGACGCTGTCGCCCATCAGCGCCAGCACGTCGCCGACCAGCTCGGGCGGGACGCCGAACTTCTCGACCACCTCGGGGATGTCGATGCGCTGGTTCTTCATCGTGTCGAGCATGTCAATGCAGCCGCCGTCGTGCCCGTCGTGCGGTTCGCCGCACTTGCCGACCAGCTGCATCAGGTCCTTGTCCGAGCTGACGATGGTCACGTCCCAGCCGCGCCGCACCGCTTCGCGGGCGTAAGACGCGATCAGGTCGTCGGCCTCGAGGTCGTCCTCCTCGATGCACGGCAGGCTGAAGGCGCGGGTGGCGTCGCGGATCAGCGGGAACTGCGGGACCAGGTCCTCGGGCGGCGGCGGCCGGTTGGCCTTGTACTGGTCGTAGAGCGCGTTCCTGAAGCTGGTCGAGCCCTTGTCGAGGATCACCGCGAGGTGCGTCGGCCCGTCGGCCTTGTCGAGGTCGTCGGCCAGCTTCCACAGCATCGTCGTGTAGCCGTACACCGCGCCGACCGGCACGCCGTGCGGGTCGGTCAGCGGCGGCAGGCGGTGATAGGCGCGGAAGATGTAGGCCGATCCGTCGACCAGATAGAGGTGCTGCTTGTCGGCCATGCGCGGGTGTTAGGACGTGCGGCGGGCTGCGGCAACGGTGCGTCGGGCGAGGCGCGCAGGGTTGCGCTGCCACAAAGTTGCCACTATTCAAGCCGCTGGAATTCGCCTTAAGCGAGTTTCAGCCCGTTCCTTGGGGTACGGGCATTCTCGTCTCGCTGTTTAAGGATAGACAGACATGCGCAAGATCGTTCTCGCCGCCGCCATTGCCGGCGCTGCCCTGTCGCTCGCGGCCTGCTCGGAAAAGACCGAAGACGCCGCCAGCGAAACCGCCGACAACGCGATGGCCGACACCCAGGCGAATGCCGAAGCGGCCGGCGACGCCGTGTCCGACGCCGCCACCGAAGCCACCGATGCGGCGACCGATGCCGCCGCGGCCGTCGAAGCCGACGTGCAGGACGAGTCGACCGCCGAAGCCAAGGCCGACTAAGACCGTCAGGTCAGTTGATACAGGAAAGGGCGTGGCCGCGAGGCCGCGCCCTTTTCGTTTTGCCGCCGGCAGCGATCAGTTGGCTGCGACTGCGGTGGTCGATCCACCGGCCGGATAGCGCGCCGTCGCCCACTGCCGCGCCGATTCGCCGTAACCGTCGTAAAGCGCACGCGCGATCAGCGCGATGCGGTCCTCGCGGCTGGTGCGGGTGCCCTGGCCGGTGACGTAGATCGCCACGGCGATCGCGTGGCCGTCGGGGCCGGTGATGATGCCGACATCGCTCGAGGTGTTGTTGAGCGAGCCGGTCTTGTGCGCCACGGTGACGCCGCCCGGCAGCTGCGCCCGGATCCGGCGCACGCCCGTGCGGCAATTCTCCATCGTCGCAATCAGCAGGTTGCGGCTCGCCGGGGTCAGCCACTGGCCCTGGTAAAGGCCCTGGAGCAGGCGTGCCATGTCGCGCGGCGTGGCGCTGTCGCGGATATCGATGTGATTGGCCGGGTTGAACTCGCCGTCGTCGCGCACCAGCGTGGCGATGTCGCGGGTCAGGTTGAAGTTGGCGATGCCCGCGCGGCGCGCCCAGTCGTTGACCACGGCCGGGCCGCCAACTGCCTTGAGCAGCGCGTCGGTGGCGGTGTTCGAGCTGCGCGTCAGCATCAGGTCGAGCAGCGTGCGGGCGCTGTGGTATTCGCCCGCGCGCACCGGCGCCACCGCGCTCGAGAACGGTCGCGAGGCGACCGGCATCATCAGCGGATATTCGCTGCTCAGCGAAAAGCGACCCTGGTCGACGCCTTCGAGGAAAGTCGCGGCGATGGCGATCTTGCTGGTGCTGGCCATCGGAAAGCGCTGGTCGCTCAGGATGCCGACTTCCTCGCCGGTGACGAGATCGATCGCGGCGACCCCGATTCGCCCGCGTGCGGCATCGGCCAGCAGGGCGATCTGCTGCGCCAGCGGCGTGTTGTAGCGGGCCGAGAAATCCTGCGGCGCACGCACGCCGGTGCCCAAGGCACTGTCGAACGACGCTTCGAGATTCTCGCCGCGCGCCACTGCCGGCGTGGTGAGCGACAGCGCCAGCGCGAGGCCGGCGGCGATTCGTGAAAGTGCCCTGAACTTCATAGGCCGAAGCGTATCCCCGCGAAGATTGTCAAATTCTTAACCACGCGGCCTCTTTCGGCAATCTCTTTCGCGACGAACCGAGTCCATCGGGCGTTCAACCGTTTCCCAAATGGGAACAATTCTTACTGCGGGCGGCGCAGACGAAGGACGAACTGGTCGGTCTTGCCCCTGATCGACGGGTCGAACACGTTGGCCGTGCGCGGGTCGTCGGGCCGCGCATAGAGGTCGCTTTCCGCCTCGAGGACGAATCCGGCGGCGGTCAGTGCGGCGAGCGCCGCCTGCTTGTCGATTCGGTGCAGCGTGTTGGCGGCCGAGGTGCCGGAGCCGGCGGCGGCGCTGTGGTCGACCACCACCAGGGTCCCGCCCGGCTTGAGCGCGGCATGCAGCGCGGCGAGGGCCTTCGGCGCGGTGCCCGCGGGCATCGCGCCGATGTAGAGGTCGTGCAGGTTCTGCACGGTGATGATCGTGTCGAGCGGTTCGGGGAACGGCGGCGCGGCGATCGGGCCCCTGAGCGGCACCACGTTGGCGCGCCCGGCAGCGGCGGCGGCCTGCTCCTCGCCATAGGCGGGGCGGAAGCCGATGAACTCGTCCGGCTGGAAGGCATAGACCTTGCCCTGCGGCCCGACCGCGTTCGACAGGATGCGCGTCCAGTAGCCGCCGCCCATGATGTAGTCGCCGACCTTCTCGCCCGAATCGATCTGCGCGAAGGCCAGCACCTCGCCCGGCAGGCGCGCGGCGTCGCGGCTGCTGTCGGCGGTGGGGCGTCGCGGATCCGCCAGCGCGGCGGCGTAGTCGCCCGCCGAATGGTCGGCCGAAGCGACTTTGCCTGCGGGTGCGCATGCAGCCAGCGACAGGGCCACGGCGAGGCAGAACGGCAGGCGCATGGCGGCATCCTCCAGGTGTTGTGCGCCCGTTTTATCAGGCCACAGCGTTCAGGCAATCAGCACGGCACATGCTGCGACGGTCAGCCCGGCGGCGAGCCAGCGGCTGACGTGCCACGCAGGGGGGGCCAGTTTTTCCGCGAACACGATCGCCGCCAGAAATGCGACCCACGCCAGGTTCATCACCCCGCCCACGAACAGCAGGAGCATCAGGCTCCAGCAGCAGCCGAGGCAGAACAGGCCATGCGTGACTCCCAGCCGCACGGCGCCGGCTGCCCCCGGCTGCCAGAAGCGCATGACGAACTGCAGCGGCGACTGGCACTGCTCGAGGCAGGCGGCCTTGGCCGCCGTAAGCTGCCAGACCGCGGCGGCGAGCAGCACAATCGCCGTCAGCGAGCGGCTCCCCAGCGCGAGGCTCGCCGATGACAGCAGTCCGGCCCAGATCAGCGCCGCCTGGGCGAGCGCGGCGAGCGCCGAGAAGGCGGTCCAGACCGCGAGATAGCAGAGCACGAACAGCGCGCCGTTGCGGGTTCGCTGGGCGGCCGTTCCGCGGTCGATCCGGGCATGGAGCAGGATCATCGGCGCCGCCGACGGCAGCATCATTGCCACCATCATCAGCGCCCACATCGCGAAGGCCGGTAGCAGGTAGCCGGTCGAAAACGGCTCGGGCCCGGCCATCCCCGGCATGTCCGCCATGCCGGCCATCGCCGCCGCGTCGCCGCCCGCCATGCCCCGCGCGGCCAGCCAGGCCCAGGCCAACGCGCTCGCCAGCGCGATAGCTGCGGCCGCGATCAGTACCGGGCGCGACAGGATGCGCGCCAGCGGGAGATTATCAGTGGACGACACCGCTTTCGGTCATGTGCAGCTTCGCGAACTGGGCGTGCGAATCGCTCAGCTGTACGTCGAGCGGTCCCTGCGTCGTCGCCCAGCCTCGGCCGACTTCGCAGGTGTCGTACTCGAATCCGTGCGGCAGGTTGATCCGCGCCCGATGCTCCTCGCCGGTCACCGGATTGGCGATCGGCTCGCCGCGCGCGTCGATCCAGCCGGGGATTTGCAGCCGGGCGCGCCGCTTGTCGATGTCCATGGTGAACGCGATCGGCGCGAAGACCGGGTCGTGAACCTTTTCGAAGGTCGTCGAGAAGACCTGGAAGAACGTGCCGCCGGGAACCGTGTCGAGCCCGCTCATGATGCGCAGCAGGGCGTCGCGCTGCTCTTCGTCGGCGCTCTCGTCGACGATCGGAACCACCTGCCCGCGACCCTCGTGGATCGGGCCCGGCCAGAGGACGATCATGGCGATGCGGGTGCCCGAAAGGTCGGTCTCCCCGTGGCGCCCTTCGTCGATCTCAACTGCTGCGACGGCCTGGCAGTGACCGTAAGTCGGCAGCGAGTTGAACTGGCACGGGCAGCCCCACGCGCAGTTGCAGTGCACGAACTCGCGTGCCTTGATGAACCAGCGGGTTTCGACGTCGGTTTCGGCCATGAGGGCGACTCCCAAGTGACGGGGGCGAGGTTAAGCCGAATCCGGCGGAGTGGCTAGAGGCCGAACGGATAGGTGTCCGGCAAGCCGCGGTCGGGCTCGGGCGGCCCCAGCGGCTCGAGCGCGCGGGTCTCGTCGAACCAGACGAAAGCGTCGAACTGTTCGGGCAGCACGGCCGTGCTGTAGTGGCTCCAGCGCTCGGTCTCGGGACGGTAGATCACGCCGATGAAGCGTTCGAGCCGGGGCTCCAGCAGGCGCTGCCGGAGCACATCGTGGCGCCCCGCGGCGAGATCGAGCAGGAAGCGGGGCACGCCGCTGTCGTGGCACTGGCGCTCGTAGCTGTCGCTGCGCGACGGCACCACGCGCTTGACCTTGCGCGGCGAATCCCAGTCGTCGGCGGCGGTCACCGTGCCGGTGTGGGTGCCGAAGCCGATCAGCGCGGCTTGGCTGCCCCAGCGCTCGCGCACCAGCTGGCCGATGTTGTGCTCGCCGCGCACCTGGCCCATCTCGGTCGCGCGGGCGTCGCCGATGTGGCTGTTGTGCGCCCATACCAGCGCCCTGGCCTGCGGCCCCCCCTGCGCGAGCAGGTGCTCGAGCGTCTCGGCCATGTGGCTGTCGCGCAGGTTCCAGCTCTCGGCGCCGCCATAGTACATGACGCGGTAATACCGCTCGGCCGAGGCGACCAGCCGCGCGTTCATCGCCGCGCCGAACATCCCGCCGTCCTCGTGCAGCGCGCGCGCGAGCAAGTCGCGGCATTCGGCGATCACCTGCTGCTCGCATTCGGCATAACCCCGGCTGAGCGCCGCGCGGCCGTAGGTCGCCGGTTCGGCCTGCCACGGGGTCAGGCAGCCGTAGCGCTCGCGCGCGACCGCCGCCGCTTCGGGATCGTGCTCGTCGAGGTAGGCCAGCACCGCCTCGATCGAGCCCGACATGTTGTAGATGTCGAGCCCGTAGAACCCGGCCATGGCTTCCGGCGCACGGCCCTGGTTGAGCGCGCGCAAGTCGTGCGAGAGGCTGGCGATCTCGGTGTTGCGCCACATCCAGGTCGGGAAGCGCTCGAATGCCGGCCGGGCCGTCTGGCGATGCTCGCGATGGCGGACATAGCGGTCGATCGCCGCCGCGTCGGGCCAGTCGGCCTCGACGGCGACGATCGTGAAGCCGTGCTGCTCGACGAACCGCCGGGTGATCGCGGCACGCGCGGCATAGAACTCGTGCGTCCCGTGGCTCGCCTCGCCGAGCAGGACCACGCGGCGGTCGGCGAAGCGGTCGAACAGCGCCGCAAACGCCGGATCGTCGATATCGGGCAGCGGCTCGGCGGCCGCCGCGATGCACTCGGGCAGGCTGAGTTCGCGCGCCGGCCGGTGGTTGCTGGCCGCGTTGCTGCCGTCTTCCCAGCGCCCGTGCCTGCCGATCAGCGGCACGAAGCGTACCCCGCCGAGGTTGTCCTCGCTCCAGCTGTCTTCCCCGGTACGGGTGACGCACAGCAGCGACTGCAGCGTCTCCCCGCCGACCGGCACTACCAGCCGCCCGCCGATCGCCAGCTGCTGCTTGAGCGGCTCGGGCACCTTGTCGCCCCCCGCCGCGACGAGGATGGCGTCGAACGGCGCCTTGTCGGGCAGGCCGAGGCTGCCGTCGCCGGCGATCACCGTGACGTTGTCGTAGCCGATCTCGAGCAGTCGCCGCTGCGCCGCTTGGGCGAGCGTCGCGTGCCGCTCGATCGCGAAGACCTGCCTGGCGATGCGCGACATCACCGCCGCCGCGTAACCCGAGCCGGCGCCGACCTCGAGCACCCGGTCGCCCGGCGAGACTTCGGCCGCCTCGATCATCAGCGCCACGATGTAGGGCTGGCTGATCGTCTGCTCCTCGCCGATCGGCAGCGGGCCGTCCTCGTAGGCGAACTCGCGCATCGGCTCGGGCACGAAGCGCTCGCGCGGGACCTCGCCCATCGCCGCCAGCACGTGCGCGCTGCCGATGCCGCGCGCCTTCAGCTGGCGCTCGACCATCCAGCGACGAAGCTCGGCGGGATCGCTCATCGCGGCCCTCCTCCCTGAAAGACGGCGCAACCAGTTGCCTAGCACGCGCGTCACGCGGCGGCGAGCGCTCGCTCGATCTCCGGCACGGGCGAGTTGATCAGGTCCTTGGCCACCTCGCCGACGATGCGGGTCTCGAGCTCCTTGTGGCTGTGCCTGCGGATCTGCCCCAGCGTCTTCGGATCGGCCGCGACGACGAGTTGTCCCAGTTGTCCGTTGAGCGCCTTGTCGTTGAGCCATTCGGCCACCGCCGCGCCATGCGCCAGCTCGGCGATGTCGGTGCTGCCGTTGCGCTGCCCGGCCGGGTCCTGATGGCGCGTCCCGGCGCTGAAGTTGGTCAGCTCGAGATCGAGCTCGCCGATCTTCTGCAGCTTGGGCTCGAACGCCTGGCCGACGTTGCGCATCAGCACGAAGCGCTCGCCGTTGGCCAGCGCGATCAGCGCCCGGGGTGGAATCTTCATCGCCACTCTCCTTGGCCGTCCAGCGGACCAACGGACCAACGGCGCCAAGGGGTCCAAGCAAGAGGGCCGGGGGATCGCTCCCCCGGCCCTCCTTGTCGCATTTGCCGAACGGCGGAGCTTAGAAGCCCATGCCGCCCATGTCGGGCATGCCGCCGCCGCCCATGGCCGGCTTGTCTTCCGGAATCTCGCTGATCGCCGCTTCGGTGGTGATCAGCAGGCCGGCGACCGAGGCCGCGTCCTGCAGCGCGGTGCGTACGACCTTGGTCGGGTCGATCACGCCGGCGGTGACGAGGTTCTCGTAGGTGTCGGTCTGGGCGTTGAAGCCCTGCGTCTGGTCGGCTTCGCGCAACAGGTTGCCGGCAACCACCGCCCCGTCGTGCCCCGCGTTCTCGGCGATCTGGCGGATCGGCGACTGGATCGCCTTGCGCACGATGTCGATGCCGCGGGTCTGGTCGTCGTTCGCGCCCTTGAGCCCGTCGAGCGCCTTGGTGGCATAGAGCAGCGCGGTGCCGCCGCCCGGAACGATGCCTTCCTCGACCGCGGCGCGGGTCGCGTGGAGCGCGTCGTCGACGCGATCCTTGCGCTCCTTGACCTCGACCTCGGACGCGCCGCCGACCTTGATCACGGCAACGCCGCCGGCGAGCTTGGCCAGCCGCTCCTGCAGCTTCTCCTTGTCGTAGTCGCTGGTGGTGGTTTCGATCTGGGCGCGGATCTGCTCGACCCGGGCCTTGATGTCGCCCGCATCGCCGGCGCCGTCGACGATCGTGGTGTTGTCCTTGTCGATCGTGACGCGCTTGGCTTCGCCGAGCATGCCGACGGTGACGTTCTCGAGCTTGATGCCGAGGTCTTCCGAGATCATCTCGCCCTTGGTCAGGATCGCGATGTCCTGCAGCATCGCCTTGCGGCGATCGCCGAAGCCGGGAGCCTTGACCGCCGCGACCTTGAGGCCGCCGCGCAGCTTGTTGACCACCAGCGTGGCCAGCGCCTCGCCTTCGATATCCTCGGCGATGATCAGCAGCGGACGCCCGGTCTGCACCACGGCTTCGAGCACCGGCAGCATCGACTGCAGGTTCGAGAGCTTCTTCTCGTGGATCAGGATGTACGGGCTATCCAGCTCGACGACCATCTTCTCGGCGTTGGTGACGAAGTACGGCGAGAGGTAGCCGCGGTCGAACTGCATGCCCTCGACCACGTCGAGCTCGAACTCGAGGCCCTTGGCTTCCTCGACGGTGATCACGCCTTCCTTGCCGACCTTCTCCATCGCCTCGGCGATCTTCTCGCCGACTTCGCGGTCGCCGTTGGCCGAGATGATGCCGACCTGGGCGATCTCGGTGGTGCCCGAGACGGGCTTCGAGCGCGCGGCGAGATCCTCGACGACCTTGCTCACGGCGATGTCGATGCCGCGCTTCAGGTCCATCGGGTTGATCCCAGCGGCGACCGAAGTCATGCCCTCGCGCACGATCGCCTGGGCGAGCACGGTCGCGGTGGTGGTGCCGTCGCCGGCCTGGTCGTTGGTCTTCGAGGCCACTTCGCGCAGCATCTGCGCGCCCATGTTCTCGAACTTGTCCTTGAGCTCGATCTCCTTGGCGACGGTGACGCCGTCCTTGGTGATGCGCGGCGCGCCGAAGCTCTTGTCGATCACCACGTTGCGGCCCTTGGGGCCGAGCGTGACCTTGACGGCGTTGGCGAGCGTGTCGACGCCCCTGAGGATGCGTTCGCGCGCGTCGCGCGAGAATTTCACGTCCTTGGCAGCCATGTTCGTTTCTCCTGGAAATGCGTTGTGAGGGGAAAGCGCTGGGGTCCGGCGATCAGCCGATCACGCCCATGATGTCGCTTTCCTTCATGATCAGCAGGTCTTCGCCATCGAGCTTGACCTCGGTGCCCGACCACTTGCCGAACAGAATGCGGTCGCCGATCTTGACGTCGAGCGGGGTAACCTTGCCGTCTTCGGCGCGGGTGCCGGTGCCGACGGAGACGATCTCGCCTTCGCTCGGCTTCTCCTTGGCGCTGTCGGGGATGATGATGCCTCCGGCCGTCTTTTCCTCGGCCTCGATGCGGCGGACCAGAACGCGGTCGTGCAGCGGACGGAATGCCATGTCTATGACCTCTTCCAATTGTTGGCGATACGATTGGCACTCTCAACCCGAGAGTGCCAGCGGCGCGCATATGGTTGGGCCGGCCTTGGCCGTCAACTCCTGTTCAGCAAGAAAAATGGGCTAGGCCGGTAGGAGGCCGAGACGGGCGCGGCGGGCCCAGCGCTGCAGCATCAGCAAGGCGACGACGATCAGCCCGACCGCCAGGCCGATCCAGATGCCGAACCCGCCGAGCGGAGTCATGAAGCCGAGGAACAGGGCGACGCCGAGGCCCGGCACCCAATAGCCGAACAGCGCGAACAGCATCGGCACGCGGGTGTCCTGCAATCCCCGCAGCGAGCCCATCGCCACCGCCTGCATGCCGTCGGCCAGCTGGAACGCGGCGGCGATGACCATATAGCCGCTGGCGAGGCGGACGAGCGCGGCGTTCTCGGGCGCGGCGGGATCGATGTAGATGCGCAGCAGCAGCAGCGGCGCGAACAGCATGGCCGAGGCGGTCAGCATCATGCAGCCGACCCCTGTCGCGATGGCCGCCTGGCCGGCGCGGCCGATCGCCGCCCGGTCGCCGGCGCCGAAATGATAGCCGACCCGGATCGTCGCCGCCTGACCGATGCCGAACGGCAGCTGGAAGGCGAGCGCGGCGATCTGCAGCGCCAGCGTGTGCGCGGCGAGAGGGAGCGGCCCCAGCGCGCCCATCATGAACGCGGCGGCGGAGAAGATCCCGGCCTCGGCCAGGATCGTCACCAGAATCGGCAGGCCGATCTTGAGCAGCGCGCGCAGCATCGACCACTCCGGGCGCCAGAAATTGCCCCACACGTGGTAGCGCCGCAACCGGCGGTCGCGCGCGATGGCGATCACGTAGCAGGCGGCAAAGCCACACCCGGTGATCACCGTCGAAATGGCCGAACCGCGCAGGCCGAGCGCCGGAAAGCCCCAGTTGCCGTACACCAGCAGCCAGTTGCCCAGGGCGTTGAGCGCGATCATCAGCGCCGTGATCAGGGTCGCGAACAGCGGCCGGCCGAGCGCCGAGACGAAATTGCGCAGCACGTTGGCGATCAGCATCGGGACCATCGCGAAGACCAGCACCACGACGAACTGCGCCGCCAGCCGGGCCACCTCGGGATCCTGACCCGTGAGCCGCGTCGCCGGAATCGCCAGCAGCGTGGCGCCCATGCCGAGCGTGCCGCAACCGACCGCGAGCCACAGGCCCATGCGCGTCGACCGGCGCACCTGCCGCACCGCGTGCCGCTTGCGGCCGACCTCCTCGGCGATCAGCGCCGCGACGGCGCCGGTCAGGCCGGACAGGCACCATAGCACGAGGCCGTAGACGGCAATGCCGAGGCTCGAGGCGGCCAGTTCCTTCTCGCCGAGCCGGGCGACGAACACCACATCGGTCGCCGAGATCAGCATCTGCAGCAGGTTGGCGCCCGCCAGCGGACCGGCGAGGCGCAGGGTCGCGGCCATTTCGCCGCGCCAGGTGGAAGGAGGCCGCTCGAACATAAAGCCGGCCCGGATAGGCGCGCCTGGTTGCATGTGAAAGCAGTCGCTCGCGCAGCGCCCGAATTTCCGCGCGAGTGCGGCGCGATGGCCACAAGGCCTTTTCGCGCGTTCAATCCGGCGATAGGAGGCGCCCGACTTGTTGGCTGCCGTCTTGGGAAGAGAATCATGAATTTCGCTGCGAAGTCCGCCCCCGCGCTTGCCCTGCTGCTGGCCCTCGCCGCGTGCGGCGGCGGCACCGACGATGCCGCGACGCCCGCCGCCACCGATGCCGCGGCCGTGCCGGCCGACACCGCGAGCCCGACGGACGGCGCGACCTCGACTCCCACGGCGACCCCGAGCGAGACCGCCAGCGCCACGCCGTCGCCCACGCCGAGCGCCTCGGCCAGCGCGACCACCGCCGCGGTGACCGAGCCCGCCGCGTTCGCGCAGTGCAAGGCCTGCCACTCGGTCGAGCCGGGCAAGAACGGCATCGGCCCGTCGCTCGCCGGCATCTGGGGCGAGAAGGCCGGCGCCGTGCCCGGCTTCGAGTTCAGCGACGCGATGAAGAACTCGGGGATCACCTGGAACCAGGCGACGCTCGACCGCTACCTGACCGACCCGAAGGCGGTCGTGCCCGGCAACAAGATGGCCTTCGGCGGGCTCAAGGATGCCGCCAAGCGCCAGGACGTGATCACCTACATCAAGTCGCTTTGAGCCTTCAGCGGCGCGAAAGCATTGGCCGGGCAGGGCGTCCGGCCATGAAACACCTTGCTCTCGCCGCCGCCCTGGCGGCCTCCTCGTTCGCCGCGCCGGCCGCGGCGCAGGAAGTCTTCGCCGGGGTCTACGTCCACGAAGTCGATACGCCGCTGACGCTGAGCACCGAAGAGAGCGGGGCCGACATCGCCGCCGGGTACCGCTTCGCGCCGATCGAAGCCCTCGGCTTCTTCGGCAAGCCGGCGCCATACGTGATTGGCTCGTTCAATACCGCCGGCGACACCTCGTTCGCCGGCGCCGGCGTCAGCTGGACGATCGGCAAGGGGCCGGTCTACCTGCGCCCGGCGGTCGCGGTGGTGGTCCACGACGGCCCGGACCACCGCGTCAGCCCGGTGACCGGGCGCCGGACCGACCTCGGCAGCCGGGTGCTGTTCGAGCCCGAGCTCGGCCTCGGGTACCGCGTGACCGACCGGCTCGCGGTCGAGGCCAGCTGGATGCACATCAGCCAGGGGCGGCTGTTCAACTGGCAGCAGAACCCGGGCATCGACATGATCGGCGCCCGCCTCGCCTACCGGCTCTGAGCGCGGTCAGGCGAACGGGCGCCAGGCGGCGGCGAAGATTTCGGCCGCATCGTCGTCCTCGACGATCCGCCCATGGCACATCACGATCCGCCGCGGCCGCCAGTCGCGGACCTGCGCGACGAGTTCGTGCACCGCGGCTTTGTCGCGGATCGCGAAGCGATGATAGAACACGACTTTCGGGGCGCCGTAGCAGCCCATCAGCCGGAAGAACGCCTTTTCGCCGGGGCCGTGCTCGGCCTGGTAGTTGTAGAGCAGGTCCGAGGTGACGAGGGTTCGGCTCGGCCGGTGGAACAGCACCGTCTCGCGGATCGCGTGGCGCTCGAGGATAAAATGGTCGATGCCGCCCGGCAGCGCGGGCGGATGGTCGCGGGACATGGTCTCGGCGCGCGGAACCGGGCCGATCTTGGCTTCGAGCCCTTCGGGCACGAACACGCGCGCGCCGGGGAAGGCTTCCGCCGCGGCGCGGAGGAACCGGTGATGGAACAGGTTGGGCGCCAGGATCGCCGCGACCGGCCCGAGCGCCTCGAGCGCGTGCCTGTCCTCCACCTCCAGCGTCACGGGCGAATAGAGCACCAGGCCTGAGTCGCCGCGAACGACGGTCATCCGGGTGCTGCCGCGGAAGACCGGCGAGTGGAAGTGCGCGTTCACGGACCACAGGCCTTCGGCGATCGGCTGGAGCGACATGGGGGCCGATTACCCGGCCGGCCCGAGAAAGGACAGCCTCGAGCCGCGCGGCGGGCTCCTCAGGCCGATGAGCCGAGGAGTTGCCCGACCGGTTCGGCGCGGCGAGTATTGAAGCCGTTGCCCCGGTTCCGGTGCGAAGATGGCGGCCTGACAGGTTCTATCCGGTAAGGCCCGCGGCGATACCGGACGTACTGGCGGCGGCCCGACAAGGCTTCGAACAGCCGCCGGGCCGCCACCGCCAGGCGCACGATGCGCCGCAGCGACACGCACATCGCAGCGACGGCCGCGATCGCCGGCGCGAGAGGGAAGATCGCCAGCCTGCGGCGCAGCATTGCCGAAGCGGGATTGCGCGGCGCGTAGCGCACGATCGCGGCCGACCCCAGGAATGCCGCCACGAGATAGAGCATCGCGGCGCCCAGCCAGTAAACCATATGCCCCCCAACGGCCTTGCTGCTTTTCCGGAAGGCGCCGCGTCGTCGCGCAAGGACCAGCCTGCGACCTGCGCAGACCCGCCCGCAACCGACCGCCTCGAGCGGCCCGTCGCCTCCGAATCCCCGTGCGACCCCTGGTCAGTTTTGCCCGGGGCCGGGTCAGCCGGCAATGCGGGTTTGCGCCTAGGTACGCGGTTGTTTGAATCGACCGACTGGCGACCCGGCCCTCGGCCGAGGGATGCAGCGCAACGCCGCAGTGGGCTCCCGCCTGCGCGGGGAAGCGAAGCTGTCCAGGGACAATGGCGAGAAGCAGAAGTGGTGGGTCCGCACTCGACCCGTTGCGGACATTCATCGCAGGCTTCTTGTCGGCGCCAGTCTGCCTCCGTAGGATGCGAATGGGTCGCACCAGAGGAGCGTCCCCAATGGCCAGCAAATCACTGCGTGATCGTGCACGGTTCTTCATTCTTCTGGGAATCGCGACGATAGGATCTGGCACCGCGGTGCTGGCTCAGATCAATGTGCAGGTCCCCGCCACTCCCGGCCTGACGCAAGAGAACATCGTGCGGGCGCAGATGGTGGAGTTTCCCGGCAGCGATGTCATTGCATTCAACGGCCGTTTCGCACCTGCCGCAACACCTGGACGACACCGCCACCCTGGCACTGAAATCCTCCACGTCATTGAAGGACGCGGGGTGTTGCTACAAGACGGGCGCAATCCCATCGAGCTTCGGTCTGGAATGACTGTAATTTCAGAGCCAGACGTCAAAGGTGGCAGCTTCGTCCATGAAGTGCGTAACCTCAGCGCAACGGAACCGTTACGGACCTATATCGTGCTCATGGTCGACAAAGGGGAGCCCCCCGCGCTTCCAGCCGACTGAGCACAAGAATGTCCGCTTTCCACCCGTTCCAGACATTTAGCGCGGCGACCCGAGACCGGACGCGCCGGCCAAACGAAAAGGGCGGCACCCTGCGGCACCGCCCCTCGCGTTGGATCCGAACGGATCGAGCCGGTCCCGGATCAGGTCCGGGATGACGCCGGGAGCTTGCGCTCCCCGGGCGTTACTTGACCTCGACGGTGCCGCCGGCGGCTTCGATCTTGTTCTTGATCTCTTCGGCCTCGGCCTTGTTGACGCCTTCCTTGACCGCCTTCGGGGCGCTCTCGACGAGGGTCTTGGCTTCGGTCAGGCCCAGGCCGGTGATGGCGCGGACTTCCTTGATCACCTGGATCTTCTTGCCGCCGTCACCGGTCAGGATGACGTCGAACTCGGTCTTTTCCTCGACGGC
>Ga0255338_1003905_pt1 | contig 16717 bp, 12 predicted proteins | sample MeOH1_35cm_T4_19_FD_203715 | JGI IMG/M metagenome (GOLD analysis project Ga0255338, IMG submission 203715) | Sandy soil microbial communities from University of British Columbia, Vancouver, Canada - MeOH1_35cm_T4_195 | ecosystem: Engineered > Artificial ecosystem > Sand microcosm > Unclassified ...
CATTCACATAATTAATTCGCGGTACGATTTGCAGCACCGGCAACAAGAAAAGAAAAAACCACAACCAGCAAAAGCGGGTGAAAAAACTTTTGCGCCAGAAGTAGACTAACAATCCTAAACACAAAATGCCGCAGATGGCGGCTGAAGTGAGCGTAAAGCTATCCACGACGAAATCAGAATAGATCGCCGAGCTCTTTGCGGGCCAAAAGAAAAATCCAAGGTAGATGCCGAGGGCATTGAAAGCGCGCACGGGCACCGTCAACAAATAGACGGAGCTCCACGTTGCTTGAGAGTCTGCACCGACACTTGAATTGTAGGCTTGAACTCTGAGGATCATTAACAACGCTGCAAGAAAGCCCAGTGGTAAAAAGCGCTTTATAAGCCTTGCAAAATCTTTTCCAAATCTCTGCCAATCTAGCACGGCAAAAAGCAACGGCAGCAAAAGTGCCGTCGCTTTTGTGAGCCCCGCACACAGATAAAAAATCACAGCGAGCACGTACCACCAAATACGTTTCTCTTCATCTTGCGAGTGTAAATAGAAATGCAAAGACAAAAACGAAAACACCGCAGACAGCAAACTCTTACGTTCTGAAATCCACATCACGGTTTCTGTTTGTAACGGATGAATCGCAAAAACCAGGGCGATCAAAAAAGACAGGTTATCATTTTTCGTCACTTTTCTGAAGCAGTCTAGCAGCAGTAAAACCGCAACGATGTGTAGAAGCAAATTCTCAACATGCTGCAAGGTCGAATTCATCCCAGCAAGCTGCACATCAAACCAATAGCTCATCAGCGTGAGAGGAAAATAATCGCCATGGTAATATGTGGTGAATGAAGTCTTGAGCGCGTCCCAGAACGGCAGCTTAAGAATGGGATTCTCTAAGACGAGAGCATTGTCATCCCAGAGTACATACTGAGCTATAAACGCCTTCTGAAAGACCAAGAGGATTAAAAAAACTAAAAGCAGACCAAACCAGCGGCTTTTATTCATATATTGATTGAAACACTAGGCGGCTTTTTCGGCAACCGGAGAAGAAAGATACTGATGGATCGCGCGGCAGATCAGCTCCGGTCGTGATTTAATCGCCAGGTGACCTGCGCCATTGAGTTCGACCAATTTTTCGGCGCGCAACTCTTCGGCGAACTTTAAGTAGACATCCTTTGAAAACAACAAATCTTCGCGGTCATAAATGAACAGGCATGGAAATTCGGTCTTTTCGATTTTCTGTTTCCACCAATGCCAATCCTCGCGGCGAAGCATCCACGAGAAATTAAAAATCAAATGCGAAACAAACAATAGCCTTCGCCCCTTGAGCGTATCCAGACGGCCGACGCCGCCACTGCGCTCGTCACGGAAAATCATCGCAGCCCGTTTTAGGAACGCCTTACCGATTGGAGTCGAAAGCAAAACATAAATCGCACGCGAGTTCATCGGCATCACAAAGAAGTAGCGTAGTTCTGGCAACGAAAACTTTGGCACCGGATCCGTCACCATGGAATTAATCAGAATCAGACGATCGATCAAATCGGGCCGCTGACGAGACAATGCCCACGCGAGCGCTCCGCCGAAACTCAAGCCCGCAACGTGGACTTTTTCACCAGGGAAATTTGTTTTAATAAACTGAGCAATGCTTTCCACCTGAACGGTGAAAAAGATTCGGTCCGTACTCATGAATAAATGCGAGAGATTTGGCACCACCACACGGTAGTTTTTCGACAGCTCCTCAACACAGGCTTCCCAATGGTGCACACTTCCGCCAAAACCATGCAGAAGAATAAGCACCGGACCATGACCTCTTTCACGAAATGTGATTTTGTGAGCCATAGTCTCTTTTCGGTCATGATTTCCAGCTTGTTAACTAGACCTACGTCAGATCCTATCTACCAGATCGAATTTAGAAGCTCCCGCCGCCGGCAAGAACAATAAAATATTGAGTTTCATTCTTAGGAAGCGGAACTTGGTTCTCGTCCTCGCGATTTTTGAAGTAAGAGAGGTACTTCGCCCCACCGCCGATTTGGATTCCCCCGAGAGTGAAAATAACACCGGCCTCGGCCGTCGCCGCATTATTATCCGCGGAGGCAATTCGCACACCCGGGCCCGCGAAAGCTTGGAATCCCAAAGTACGGCTTTCATTTTTCACATCGTAAGCGGCCAGAAGACTTGAATCTAAACCACTCACCGATTGAATATTATTTCCAAAGCGTGTGAACACACCATTTCGCCAATTCAGCCAATCCGTCAGATACCAATTCAAATTCAGTTTCAATTCCGAATAGGTGTCGCTGTTTTGTGTGCCCGAAGAAGCACTCACATCATAAGTGAATGTCGGATGCGAATCCGGAATAGAGCGCATGGCCGGCATCGAGCGCGCCATCGCGAAAGAACTCATTAATACAATACCTGCTGCTAAAAGAATCCTTCTCATAGCGAACCTCACTAAGGTTTTTGTTGGGGTTTCTGGTTTTGATTCTGGTTCTGATTTTGGTTTCGCTCTTGATTTTGCGACGGCTTCCCTTGTTGAGACTTTCCCTGCTGCGGCTTTCCGTGCTGCTTCTGGTGCTGCTGCTTATTTTGATTCTGATTTTTATGTTGGTTCTTATTTTGCTGCTTGTTCTGATTCTGCTGTCTGTGCTGTTGCTGCTTCTCAGATCTTGCTTGTTGCTGTTGTTGCGGATGTTCCGGTTTGTCTTCCGGCTTTTCCGTCAGCAATATCGTGTCCTGAACTGCATGAGACTCCATATGCTTCTGCGTACGGAAGCCACGCACTTTTTTATTTTGGCTTTCTTGGCGCTCGACTTGCTCAGTGAGATCGACGGTGACGTCACCGAAACAACGGACTTGGCACGACAAACGACGGCTGTCGATCCGCCAGTTAGTACCAATCAGATTTAACTCGGCTTTATTAGGTGGCAGCACATTGTTTTCGCCCTCGATGATCCGCACCCGGCATTCCGCACAACTGGGAACGCCCTTACAGATGGACTTGATCTCGATGTGATTGTCGGTCGCAATCTGCAACAGACTCTTTTCGGGAGTCACTTCCACTTCAATATTTTGCGGGACAAATTTCACTTTCATGGTACACAACCTACTTAACTACAAATTTAATGAACTTCTTTTTCCCGGCTTTGAGCACGAAACTTTCGCCCGTTTTCAAATCCCAGCGCGCCTTCGGATCGGCGAGCTTAACGCCGTCTCTTTGTACGCCACCGCCGGAAATAAGTCTTCCAGCTTCACCATTACTGGTCGCCATCCCCGCCTTCACCATAAGGGCACAAACGCCCAATTGGTTTTCAGCAAAGACTTCAAACACCGGCACTTCATCCGGCAAACCTTTATCAACGAAAATACGATTGAATTCTTCTTCCGCTTGTTCCGCAGCTGCTTCCGAGTGGAAACGCTTGATTAGGAACTTCGCTAACGCCACTTTCACATCACGTGGATGCTTGCGCTTTTCCGCTACATCCGCACGAAGTTGTGACAGGGCCGGAGCCGTAATATCCGTCAGCAACTGGTACCAGCGATACATCAGGTCGTCGGAAATTCTCATTGTCTTTCCGAACATGTCCTTCGGTGTATCGATCACGGAAATATAATTATCCAAGCTCTTCGACATCTTGTTCACGCCATCGATCCCTTCCAGGATCGGCATGGTGAGAACACACTGAGGTTCTTGGCCGTAAGCACTCTGCAAATCGCGGCCGACGAGCAAGTTAAATTTCTGATCGGTTCCGCCCAATTCGACATCGGATTTCAAAGCCACAGAGTCATAACCCTGAGTCAGTGGATACAAGAACTCGTGCAAAGCAATCGGACTGCCAGATTTATAACGATTGGTGAAATCATCTCGCTCCAGCATACGAGCGACTGTATATTTTGATGCCAACCGAATCACATCGGCAAAATTCAATTTACTGCACCAATGGGAGTTAAAAACAATTTCCGTTTTCTCAGGATCGAGAATTTTGAAAATTTGCTTCTGATACGTCACTGCATTGATTGCGACCTCTTCTGGAGTTAACATTGGACGAGTCGTGTTTTTGCCCGACGGATCCCCGATCAGCGCTGTGAAATCACCAATCAAGAATTGAATGTGATGGCCCAAATCCTGAAAGGTTTTGAGCTTATTAATCACCACTGTGTGACCGATATGAATATCCGGACGCGTAGGATCCGCCCCGAATTTTATTCTCAGAGGCTGGTTCTTTTCTTTGCTGCGTTTTAATTTCTTCAACATGTCTTCATCATTGATGAATTCAGCCACGCCGAATTTGATTCTCTCAAGCTGTTCGCGAGGATCCATGAATGACATTCAAACTACCTCGCGTGCTCAACAGTGCGACTCTCACGAACCACAGTCACTTTCACTTGGCCGGCTTGTGGCATTTCACGCTCGATCTTACGAGCGATATCACGCGCCAGCATTGTTGATTGATCATCGGTGACTTTACCGCTTTCGACCATCACGCGCACTTCACGGCCGGCTTGCAAGGCGAAGGTTTTCAACACGCCATCGAAGCTGTTGCCGATGCTCTCAAGATCTTCCAAGCGATGGATGTAAGCATCCATGTGCGGACGACGCGCGCCCGGACGGGAGGCTGACAAAATATTGGCTGCATGGATAATCCACGCCAAAGCCGTTGTCGGTTTTTCATCTTCTTGGTGCGCGCGAATGGCGTGGCAGATCTCTTCGGATTCGCCGTACTTTTTCGCCCACTCAGCACCGACGAGGGCATAACTGCCTTCCGCCGTGTGCTCGATCGCGCGGCCGATTTCATGCAAGATCCCGGCACGACGCGCTTGTTTCACATTCATGCCCATCTCACCTGCCAAGAGGCCGGCAATGTAAGCCACCTCCAAAGAGTGATTCAAAACATTTTGCGCATGCGTAGAGCGGTACTTGAGGCTGCCGATCAATTTCACAAGCTCTGGGTGAATGTTCGGAATCCCGAGCTCCACAACCACGCGCTCACCTTCTTCTTTGATCGACTTGGTAATTTCATTCTTTTGTTTTTCAACGACTTCTTCGATACGCGCCGGATGGACGCGGCCGTCTTCCATCAATTTTTCAATGGTACGTTTTGCGAGCTCACGACGAACTGGATCGAAGCCGGAAATAACCACGGCCTCTGGCGTATCATCGACGATCAAATCCACACCGCACATCGCTTCGAGCGTACGGATGTTACGGCCTTCACGGCCGATGATTTTACCCTTCATCTCATCACTAGGCAGCGCCAATACACTGACAGTTCTTTCAGAGGTGTACTCCGAAGCAAAACGCGACAGTGCCGTGCTGATAATACGGCGGGCTTTTCTGTCGGCTTCTTTTTGCGCTTCTTCTTCGATCGCTGTGATTTTCTTAGAGGCCTCGACTTTCGCTTCGTCCTCTAATGCTGAAATCAACTGACGGCGAGCTTCTTCCGCCGTCATGGCTGCAACAGATTCGAGTTTTTGTTTGAGCTCACCAACATGAGTCTCAGATTTCTTTTCGAGATCTTTGACACGGTTTTCGGAGATCGCGACTTTTTCTTCGCGGTCTTTGAGTTGCGCCACGAAACGATCGTTCTCTTCCAACTTCACTTTGAACTGATCGTCGACTTCTTTCAAACGGCGCTCGAGCTGAGATTCTTTGTTCTTCATCTGCGCTTTTTGTTTGTGAATGTCGGTTTCGACATTCTTACGTGCGCGAGCTTCGAAATCTTTCGCTTTCGTCTCTGAATCTTTCTTCACTTTCGCAGCTTCAGATTTCGCTTTATTGATAATACGATCTGCCTCGACGCGAGCAGATTTCTTTTGGGACTCGTCCTGAATTCTTTTGATAACGAAGACGAGAACGCCTCCAATAACCAATCCAAGAATCGATGCGATAACAACTTCCATAATCGGACTCCTACTTACACTGAATAATTTCGTTTTCGGTGATCAGAAAATCGACACTGATGTCGTGCTCCTCCACCGGAAAGTCCTCATGAAGGACTTGGCAGTCAAAGCAGACGCCCACCTTCGGACCTTTGTAATCAGCCAGGGCTTTGTCATAAAACCCACGGCCTTTTCCTAAACGATTGCCTTTTTTATTAAAACCTAAACCCGGAACTAAAACTCCGGTGAGCTCCTCGAGATCCAGCTTGCGCGAATCTTCGGTGGGCTCCATCACCCCAAACGGACCCTTGATGAAATTTTGCGAGATGTAAAACACCAAGTGATCGGCTTCCATACGCGGGAAGGCCCATTCGATTTGATGGGCGTGACCGAACACCGGGCTCAGATCGGGTTCCTGAGGAAGGGCATGATATCCTGCCCAAATGCCATGTTTCTTGTGAATAAACTCATTGAGATTTTCGCAGAGCTGCTGCTGGATTTGCACAGAGGAGTGCGGGGACTCTTTTTGCAAAAGATCCTTGAGGTGGTCACGCCATTGGCGCTTCCCCCACGATTGCATTTTACTAAGACGCAAACTCATTCCAGCCTCAAAAAACGAAAACAGAATTAAACTGTTCTGTTGAGCTTGGAATTTTCTAGATCGATAGAGAGTTTAAGTGCTTTTTCTTCTATTTTTTCAAGCTCACGATGAGCTTTTCTTTTGAGAAGAATAAGTTCCTCCGCAACGTTAAGTGCGGTCAGAACTGCGGCGTTTTGAAAAGACCCATACTTTGTCACAGACAAAGCCTGATCCATTTTATTGTTCACAAATTCGACGAGTTCCTGAACAGTCGCATCATCATGGGAAGTTTTTAACTTATAGGGGACTCCCGCAATGAGGAAGTCGTAGGTTTTTTTCTCAGATGCCACTCGGACCTCGTGGGCCATTCTTAGCCCTCACAAATCTTCAAACTCGTTTCAAAATAACTCTTAAAACCGTCTGTCTTTAATACTCAAAGAATCTAGAAAATTCTTTTCAACAGTACCTAAAAATTATAACTGAGTTCACAGACTTAGCAACTTTTGTTTGTCAGTTAGCTGCGTTATTTTTGAAAACAGGCGCAAACCACGCCCAAGCTGATCTTGTCTTCGCATAAAAGCCGCTGATGAGTCTTTTCGTCGCTCAATTCCAGCTCAAAAATTTTCTGAAAACCGCGTTTATAACTCAATGTGAACCCATTAAACTTGGTGTCAAAGTAAGAGCGCTCGTCTTCCAGCACCTCTTGATTCAAAAAATAGGGATCGAGATCCTTCTGCGTTGGATTGGCGCGCTGTGCAGCCGGAACATCCATGGGAGTGCCCACTCCTTTGGCATCCAATTTTTCAAGGCTCAATAAATAATTAAACTTTCCTTGTTTGCCCGGTTTAGCAGAAAGCTTCAGGCGTTTTCGCTGTCCTGCTGAATCTTTAAGCAAAATCTGGCGATAGCGCAGCAAGGACTGCGATGTGACATAGTTCTTATCAATATCGTCCTTGAGCTGATCCAAATCGACTTTCAAGGATTGAGATTCATTTTTTAAATTGGGAAAACATTTGAGGATGTGGGTGTACGACAGAGACACGGGCTTTTCCTTCGTCTCAGCCTTGCCTTGAAATACTCCCAGCATCACTCCCAAAAACAAAAAAAGCCTTTTCAATGAGCCCCCAAAATAAGAGGCCCCGAAGAACCTCTATAGGATGCTATTGATTTTTAGTAAGAAAGGCAATGATGTCCATGTCCTGCCCGCTGGAGACTCCTGCACCACCAGGCATGGGCCCGGTGATTTGGTCGACGGTGTAACCCGTGAAGGCCTCGGTGTTGCGATCATGCTGGTAACGCAACCACTGTTCGCGCTCATACCACAGGCGTTTATTACTATCATCGCGACAGCTGTTGAGCTCACTGCCTTGAGCTCCCCAACGAAGTTCAGGGCAATGATACGGATCGAAACTGAGTCCATAAATACGCACGCGGGCTTGTTCTAAATTCATGGAAACATTTTGGCCGTTGCTGTTTTTGTAAGTGATCTTACAAGCACTGGAGCCTTGCTGATAAGCGCTCAGCATATCACGCGCTAAATTATTTCCGCCGTAGCCAATTTTACCGTCGTGTGCTTTGTAATGGCGAAGAGCCTCTTGCACGTAAGTGCGGAGTTCTTTGAAAGCCACTTTTAAACGCGCATCACGTGCGGGAGTCGCGTAAGTTTCCCAGTCACCGGAAGCGCCGTAAATATTATCCGGCAGCTTGTAGGGATGCTGTTGGTTGTGAACGCCCGCATCGACGGCAACTTGCACGGCCACCGCACGCTCTTTCAAGCCATTGCAAAGTTCATCAGCCATGATCTTCACATCGTCGATGGGATTTTCCACGAGGGGTCCATCGGCCAAGCGATTACGAACCCAATCGTAGTAGTCCATTTGCTGGCCTTGAAAAACGAATCCCGCTTGGCGCCAGTCACGCGTTGCCGTCGTACCGAAATATTGTTCGGTGCTATACAGAGGCAATTCACGATCTTTCGCACCGAGAATTTTTCCACCGACGTAGCCATAGTTCGCATTCCAAACCGCGCCGGTAAGTCTTAATGGCCGCCAATTTTTAAAGCCCGCACCTTGCCCTGGGTAAGCACGCATGAAGCGTGAGTTGTATAGTCCCGAGGTCAAACTATTATCGGGATGAGCATCGATGTAATAAACGCGGCCGTCTTTGGTGACCTTATAAACAGTCACGACGTGGCCATTCGGATCATAGATGATCGTTCCAGGTCGCACGGCTTCGCGGGTGATCTGCACAGGATAGAAATCCGAAAACAATCTGTCGGCGTCCATTCCAGAGTAACTCACCCGAAAATTCGCCGACGAAACTCTATCTGGTAAAACACGATTGAAAATCTCCAAGGCGTTAGGGCGTTTCGGACTGCCTGAACGAGATTTTTCGATGATTACCGAGAAACGCGAGCTCACCGTGTTGCCATAAGGAGAATAGCGAATGTCCTTTACGACTTCGCCCTCACCTTGAATGGGGCTCACGCTGGAAACGAAGCCGAAAGGCAATTGATTTTTCCACGCATAATAGGCCCGCAAGAAATAAGGAAAATCCGCACAATCCGAGAACAGCCTCAACCCACCCATATCGTTGTTGGCATATGGATTCACATTCGGGTTGCGGAAACAGTCTGAAACTGTGGCACAAAGCCCTCTGGAGACGCCCTCACCCACCATAGCAATATAGCGAATGTAATTTTCTTCCTCAGCGATTCCCCAATCTGTTTTGCCGATGGTCCATGGGGAAGGGGCTGCCAAATCGGTGGCATCAAAAGGGATCACTCGATTTCGTGGTGAGCCCTCTTGAGCATAACCCTCCACCGCTATAAGCAGGGTTAAAACCAAGAATATAAAGAGGAAACTAATATCGCGGTCCTTCGCGCGCTTTACCAACGTGCCTCGATTTGTCACTGAGCCCTCCAGAGCTATCAATATTTTTGACAGGTCTGAATGGATTACAGGAGCGTCATTACCGGGATTCAATATAGTTGAGAAGAAACTGTCACACTTATTGCTTTTAGGGACGGTAGTTGAGTTTTCAAAGTGATCTTAGCTTTATGGATTCCTACCCCCCTTGGACCCATAGAGCACAAAACGGAGCGCAAAACGCTCCGTTTTCTTTTTGTCCTAAACGCGAATTTTCCGAACGACTTTTCAGCCAGACTGGACGCGCCTTTTACTTAAATAAAACTTCACCGTCTTCGCAGTAATAAGGAAGGCCTTCTTTTAAGGCCTCAAGACCTGCGCGAACTCGCACGGAAAGATGACTATCAAATTTCTCTAGAGCTTCTTCTGGATTAAGCCAAAGAAACTGTTTAATTTCTTTCTCATCCGTCTTAATAACTGCGCTGCCAGAAAGCTCCCCGAGAAACAGAAAGTGAACGGCATCGCCGATTTCGGGATTACCGCGTTTATAATCTGCACATAGAAATTTCGTGATCGTTACCTTTTGCCCAATTTCTTCTTCACATTCGCGGATAGCTGCTTCGAAGGGAGACTCGGATCGCTCAACGACTCCGCCAGGAACCACCCAATTTGTTTTATAAGCAGGTTCAAGAGTGAGTATTTTTCCTTCTCTAAAAATGAGGACGCCAACAGCGCTCCGTTTTCTCGGAAGAGAATTATAATATTCTACCTTAGATTCTTGAACCATAGTTATAGCCTAATTCGCAAAGATGCTTTCCACAAACTCGTGCGGGCTAAAGTGGCGGAGATCTTGGATGCGTTCGCCAACGCCAATGAATTTAATTGGAATTTGCAACTCATTTGCGAGGCCCACAGCCACGCCGCCTTTTGCGGTGCCATCCATTTTAGTCAGGATTGCGCCCGTCAATGTGAGGGCCTTATGGTATTCCTTCGCCTGGATCAAAGCGTTTTGGCCCGAGTTCGCATCAAGCACGATGATCACTTCATGAGGCGCATCTGGAATTACTTTCGTCATAACACGCTTCATTTTTTTTAGTTCTTCCATCAGATTTTCTTGCGTGTGCAAGCGGCCCGCGGTGTCGATAATGACAATGTCGTAGTTTTGACCTTTGGCTTTTGAAACGGCATCGAATGCAACGGCGCTTGGATCTTTCACACCATCTGGGGAGAAGATTTCAACTTGTGCGCGCTCCGTCCATACTTTGAGCTGTCCTCCAGCTGCTGCACGGAAAGTGTCGCCGGCTGCGACTAGCACACGTTTGCCTTGGCTTGCGAATTGTGCGGAAAGCTTTCCGATGCTCGTTGTTTTACCCGCGCCGTTCACGCCGACGATCATCAACACCGTCGGACCTTCTTTAGAGAACTGCAAATCATTGCTCGGAAGGTTTGAGAACACACCTTCCATTTCGGTTTTGAGAGTGTCGCGGACTCTATCGAGATCCGCTTTTTCTTTGCGGTTCATGTCTTCGAGGGCGCCCATCAATTTTTGAACTGTTTCTGGACCGAGATCGCTCGTGTAAAGAACTTCTTCGATGTCTTCGAGGTGCGAGGAGGCTTCGTTGGCTTTAAAGAGGCTTCTGATTCGGCCGAAGATATTTTCTTCCGTCGCACGTAGAGCTTTTTTTAGATCGACTTCTTTTTCTTCAACAACAGGCACTGCTACTGGCTGCGCCGTTTCAGCTTTAACCGAAACAGGTTCTGGTTTCGCGGCTTCCTTGAGTTGTTCTGAGAGAGGTTTTTCCTGAGTTTGCGCGATTTGCTCCGCGGCTTTTCTTGCCGCCGTGTCTCTTGGGTTTTCACCTTTGTTTCTGAGGAGGAAGTACCACAGCCCGATGAAGATCAGCGTGAAAACCACACCAACAGCGCCGAACACCAAAATCATATTGTCTTCATTCACACCTTGAAACATGACTACGTCTCTTTCTAATTGTCCTTTTGCTTATTAAATCCATAAGGACAATGTCTACATCCGGACTTGCAGCAATGACCGCGCCTTTTATGACAGAGCTCAGTCATCACCTGGTACCCGGTCTCGGGATCTGTATAAAAATCCCGGCCCTCTTCACAGGCTTTCTTGTGCAGCTCTTCTATCTTACTTTTGCCGGTTTTTGCATCATTCATTTCATAAAAAAAGGGGCCTTTTAAGCCCCTTTTCCATAGTTTTTCCACTTAAGTCCAACTCCGGCCTTCCAGGCCTCCGCCGACTAGCGAATATCTTGCAAAGACACAGACACCATCGTCGAAACCCCGCGCTCTTGCATGGTCACGCCGTACAACTTGCCCGCCACTTCCATGGTGTGCTTGTTATGCGTAACAACGATGATTTGTGAACGCTTCGCCATTTCGCGGACCAAGTCGTTGAAACGGAAAACGTTGGCATCATCCAATGGAGCATCAACCTCATCCAACAAGCAATAAGGGCTTGGCTTCACGAGGAAGATTGAGAATACGAGCGCGACCGCCGTCAACGCCTTCTCGCCACCCGACATCAAAGACACGTTCTGCATCTTCTTGCCTGGAGGTTTTGCGATGATCTCGATACCCATTTCGCCTTTTTCAACATCTTCGTGCAATTCCAACTTCGCTTCACCACCGCCGAACAAGACAGGGAAGACGCGAGTGAAACGGTCGTTCACCAAATCAAACGTCTCTTTGAAACGCTTCGAGCAAATTCTATTAATACGATCAATCACTTTGCGGAGTTGTTCTTTTGCTTCCGTCAAATCTGCGTGTTGTTTCGTGAGGAACTCGTATCGTTGAGCCGTTTCTTCGTACTCTTCGATCGCTGACAAGTTCACTTCGCCGATTTTTGAAATCTTCTCGCGAAGATCTTTCAACTGAGCTTCCGCTTCTGCAGGATCGCCCTCGCGGCCTTGATACTTATCGGCCACGTCAGAAAGGATCAGCATGTAACGCTCGCGCATTTGATCGACGAGGTACTGCTCTTTCATACGAGCTTGTTCCAACTTCAATTGAGCCTCATTCATACGAGACTGACGTTCGTTGCGAGCTCTTTGGGACTCTGACAACTGATCGGCCATCTCTTGAATTTGCGCCGCCATTTGCTCGTATGTGTCTTTTTCAATTGAAAGGTTTGCTTTCAACTCTTCGACCATACGGATGTTGCGTTCAAATTCAATTTTCTTTTCTTCGAGGTTCATCTGGCTATCAGTCATTTGCGTCGAGTACATTTGCGACTCTTCACTCATGCGAGAAAGCTGCAAATCAAGTTCGCTCAAAGACTTGTTCACCATTTCCAACTGACGAAGAACGCCGTTGTACTCTTGAGTTCTCGACACAGACTTCACTTGAAGATCACGAACTTCAGCTTGCAAACCATCAAAGCCTAAACGCGTGCTTGTCAGCTCTTCGTTCAGTTTTTGAGTTTGCTCTTCCAAAGTCGCTTTCTTGATACGCGCCTCTTCGAGGTTTGTTATCAAGTCTTGCAAACGAGCTTCTTGCTGCTCGACCTGCTCAGTGATTTTACGAAGTTCGCGCTCTTGGCGTTCCACTGCGTATTGAGTATTTTGCAATTCATTTTCAGAGCGTTCCAAGTCCTTACGAAGCTCAGTCACTTTGATTTCTTGTTCAATTTTACGTTTTTGTGCGCCTTCGAAGTCGTTCACAACATTTGCAAGTTGTTCTTCGACTTTTTTCAACGCTTGCTGAGCCAACGCAAGCTTACCAGCCCATTCGTTTTTCTTGTCAGTGAGCTCTTTGATCTCGCGACGGCGCTTCAAAACGCCTGAGTCTGCAGATTCAACAGAACCGCCTGTGAGCATGCCGTCCGCAGACAACGTGTCACCGTCAGCAGTGACGAATGTCCAGCCTTCGTATTTTGCACGAAGATTCAATGCTGTACGGATCGAATCAACGATCGCAACACCATCCAACAAATAGCTCACTGTATTTTTATACTTATCATTGGCGCGAACCACATCTTTAAGGATGGCTTGAACGCCAGACTCAGATGCCGGAGCTGCAGCAAAAGATTTATGACCTGTTTCACTTGCTGACATGAAGCTAGAACGGCCTGATTTGTCCTCTTTCAAGTGCTCAACAGCCTCAACTGCTTTCGCGTTGTCCGCTGAAAGAAGCATTTGCAAACGAGAACCCAAGGCCGCTTCCATCGCCACTTCGTACTCGCTTGGAACTTCGACAACTTCAGAAACCGGCTGGAACACCACTGAACCGTCGGCTGTGATTTCCTGGTACTTCGTTTTCTGCCAGAGCATGACGTTCTTCACGCCTTCTTGGAAACCTTCGAAGTTGGAGTGGAGATTTTCCAAACCATAAAGTCTCGAAGTGACTTCGTTCAATTGATCCTTGAACTCTTCGACTTCGGCTTTTTTCACCGCCGCTTGCTCAGTGAGGATCTTTTTATTGGCTTCAAAAGATTCGAAGTCATTTGCCAGATCCAATTGCATTTGGCGTTCTTTTTCCAATTCATTGAAAACTTTGCGGCGGCGGCCTTCGAACTCAACGTGCTTTTCACGTAGCTCGTTCACCACCAACTGTTCGTTGGTTTCACGGTCTTTAATATCCGTGATTTGTGCCTGCAAAGAGTTGACGCGAGCATCGAGTGAAGACTCCGTTTGGCCGATAGCGAAGAGCTCGCGGCGTTTATCAGTCAACTCGTCATCGACAACGGTGATGCGGGACTGAGAGTTTTCAAAGATCTCGTTTTTCTCAGTATATTGAGCCGTCAAAGTCTCGGACTCTTCTTTCAAAGCTTCCGTTTGCGAGCTTAACTGAGCTTGATCGCGCTGAAGCAATTCACGGCGAGCTTGCTGTTCTTGCAAAATCGTGCCGGTCATTTGCTCATTACGACGAGCTTGTTCGATTTCGAAACGAAGCTCCTGAATTTCCATTTCTTTTTTCTGAGTCGTTTGTTGCTTGTCGTAGTACTGAGTTTGAATCACTTCGACAGCTTTTTCTTTTTCAAGAATTTGCAACTTCAGAGTTTCAAACTGAGCCTGGAGAGAAGACACATTTGTTTCGCCTTCAACTTCCATGCTTTGCGCTTCATCGAAAATGCGCTGAGCTTCGTCAGCGACTTTGCGAAGATCCGCGTACTGAATAGAGCTCAGCCAGAGATCCAAATCTTCGATTTGGTTTTTCAAATTACGATAGCGTTCTGCACGCTGTGCTTGACGCTGCAAAGAATCGATTTGGCGTTTCAACTCGCCGATAATGTCTTGCAAACGCACCAAGTTTTGGTCCGTAGCTTGCAATTTTCTTTGCGATTCACGTTTACGAACTTTGAACTTTGTGATCCCCGCAGCTTCTTCAATCAAAGTGCGGCGTTCTTCCGGTTTTGCAGTGATGATCTTACCGATCATCCCCTGAGCAATGATCGAGAAACCTTTGGAACCGGCACCGGTGTCCATGAAGATCTCTTGCACGTCTTTCAAACGAGAGGGTTCTTTATTAACGAAGTATTCCCCCTCACCATTGCGATGCAAACGGCGAGTCACCATCACTTCAGAATGTTTAATATATTTCGCTGGGAAAGGACCCCCGTCGTTCTCGAGAGTCAAAGACACTTCACACATACCGAGAGGCGCATAACCATCCGCACCGGCAAAGATAACATCCGTCATTGTGGAGCCGCGAAGATCCTTCGCCGACATCTCCCCCATCACCCACATCAACGCATCTACGATGTTGGATTTTCCGCAACCATTTGGTCCGACGATGCCTGTAATACCAGCATCAAAATGGATAACTGTACGGTCTTTGAACGACTTAAAACCTACGAGTTCAATCTTCTTGATTCTCAATTTACTGTCCCCTCAATAAATAGCCGGTCCTTGGTCTGGAAATGCCAAAGACCAAATTACTGTCGCTAGGGATTGAGACCGTGTCAATCAAAGCCTACTAAACAGAGCCTCGAAGATGAAAACTTGCGCGGGCAAAGGAGATGAAATTACGCGTCGCGTTTCGCCAAGGAAGCTTTCATGCTTATAAATGTGGCGATTTCTCTGGCGGGGCCTCTAGCTTTATCGGCGGTTTGTCTTCGCCAAGAATTTTCAACGCCTCATGCAGGTCTTCTTCATGCTTCGTCCCTTCCAAGCGATGGCTCAAACTATAAGCGCAAGGCACCACTAACAAAGTCAGGAATGTCGACACCGCGACACCGCCAATCACGGCAATCCCCATCGGACGAATCACTTCCGATCCGGAGCCAACCGCAAAAGCTTCCGGAATAGCTCCCGCGATCGTTGCAATGGACGTCATCAAAATCGGGCGCAGGCGCAACGGACAAGCTTCGATCAAGGCCTCGGTGACTTCGAGTCCTTCCTTGCGTTTGCGATTCGTAAAATCGACGAGCAAAATGGAATTCTTTTTCACGATCCCCATCAGCAATAACATCCCGATCAAGCTATAGATATTGACGGACGTGTCCGTCATCCACATCCCTAACAGAGCTCCGGTAATCGAAAACGGGAGTGCGAGTAAGATAATCACTGGATGTAAAAAGCTGTTGAATTGTGAAGCCAAAACCATGTACGCCACGAAAATTCCCAGCAGCAAGGCCACCATCAAACTGCGGAAAGATTCGGCGAAGGCCTGCGAACTTCCTGACAGCAACAGATGATAGCCCGGTGGCAAAATTTCTTTACCAAGCTTCTGCACATACTCCATGACTTCGGACTGAGATTTCCCCGCAGCAAAGTTTCCAAAAACGCCGATGGCGCGCTCGCGGTTGTAGCGCGTGATCGTCAACAAGGTGCTGCTGGGTTTGACACTGACGACCGAGGCCAGCGGTACGATTTCATTCTGAGCATTGCGCACCCAGATTTTTTTTATATCCTCTTCCGATAAATTTTCCTTCGGATCCAGTTTTATTTGAATATCATCGCGATGTCCGGAGGCATCCGTGTATTTATTTGGCAAAAGCTTTAGCCCACCGACCATCGCGGCAACCGCGTTCGAAATATTTGTGATGCTCACTCCGCGAGTGGCGGCCGCATCTCGATTCGGAATGATTTCCGACTGAGGCATATTGGGATTGTAGTCACTGTCGACGTCGGCCATTAAACCTGAAGCGGTCAAGCGCTTGCGCATTTCCAGCGACAGCTCTGCAAGCTTCTCCCAATCGGGGCCCTGCAACTCGAATTCCACCGGATACCCGCGCTGCGCACTGAAGCCTGTCAATGACAGGTCAAGAATCGCCACCCGTTGCACGCCCTTGATTTTACCGAGAGCCTCGCGCATGTAACCCATGAACTCCTGTTGCGTGGGTCGCTTTTTAAACGGCGCCGTTACCGGGCGGTCACCGATACCTTTCATTGTGACAAATGAAATTCCTTGATTGACGAGCCCACCACCGAAACCGCCGAC
>Ga0255338_1003906_pt1 | contig 16711 bp, 14 predicted proteins | sample MeOH1_35cm_T4_19_FD_203715 | JGI IMG/M metagenome (GOLD analysis project Ga0255338, IMG submission 203715) | Sandy soil microbial communities from University of British Columbia, Vancouver, Canada - MeOH1_35cm_T4_195 | ecosystem: Engineered > Artificial ecosystem > Sand microcosm > Unclassified ...
GCGGTCATGCAAGGTCCCCTGATACAATGAAGAAAATCCGCGTGCGCGAAAAACGTCTCCATGTTAAGGCATGACCGCGGGCGCCGTCATCTCGAGAGCGGCTCCGCGCGCCATGTTGCGTTCGGTTCGTTACCGGCGGCGCACTGCGCGGCGTGTAAGGGTGTCACGACATGGACGATCAACTTTCCAACCTGCGCATAGAACGCACCGGTATCCCCGCGCGCAGGCCGGGGCGGCGCTGGCGGCGTTACGCCATGTGGGCCGGCGCGGTGGTGCTTGCTGTCGCGGCGTATTTCGCGATTCAGCAGCGGGCTGCGGTCAGCGTCGAAGCCGTGGCGGTGAGCCGCATCTATCCATCGCAAGCCCATACGCTGCTCAACGCCACCGGGTATGTGGTCGCGCAGCGCAAGGCCGCGGTCGCGTCGAAAGCCACCGGCCGTCTCGAATGGCTCGGCGTGCGGGAGGGCAGCGAGGTGAAGCAGGGCCAGGTCCTCGCGCGCATCGAAAATCGCGACGTCACGGCGCAAAGACAGCAGGCGGCTGCGAACGTCGAAGTCGCGCAGGCGAATCTCGCGCAGGGCGAGGCGGAGCTGAAAGACGCCCAGCGCGCGCTGCGGCGCTCGGAGGACCTGCTAAAGCAGCGGTTCGTCTCGCCTGCCGCGCATGACCAGACCGTCGCGCGTTACGAGAAGGCCGTCGCCGCGATCGCGAGCCTGCGCGCAGGCGTCGCGGCCGCGCAGGCGAACCGGCGCGTGAGCGAAGTGGCGGTGGAGCAGACGCTGGTGCGCGCGCCCTTTGACGGCGTCGTCCTCACCAAGAACGCGAACGTCGGCGACAACATCACGCCGTTTTCGGCGGCGGCCGACACCAAAGGCGCGGTGCTGACCATGGCCGACATGTCCACGCTCGAAGTGGAGGCAGACGTCTCCGAATCGAATCTCGGTAAGGTGAAGCTCGCTCAGCCTGCGGAGATCCAGCTCGATGCGTTGCCGGGCGTGCGCCTGCGCGGCGTGGTCGGCAGCATGGTGCCGACGGTGGATCGCGCGAAGGCGACCGTGACGGTCAAGATTCGCTTCGTCGATCGCGATCCGCGCGTGCTGCCGGAAATGAGCGCCAAGGTGGCGTTCCTCGAGCGCGAGATGAGCGCGGCGGAGCGCGAGCCGCGCACGGCGATACCGCTCACCGCGCTCGCCACGGGCGACCGGAGCGCAGCCGTCTATCGCATTGCCGACGATCATGCGCGACTCACGCCGGTGCAGACCGGGGAGGCGCTGGGCGATTGGGTGGAGATCCGGGCGGGCATCGAGCCGGGCGACAAGGTCGTGCTGCGCCCGCCCGCCAACCTGCGCGACGGCGCCCGCGTCGAGCTCGCGCGCAAATAGGCAGCCGCTATGGCCGACACCCACCCGGCGGTCGAGATCCGCAACCTCGTGAAGTCGTACGTGCGCGGCGGCGAGGTCGTGCCGGTGCTGGTGGACATCACGCTCGACATCGCCGCCGGCGAGTTCGTGGCGCTGATGGGCCCCTCGGGCTCGGGCAAGTCGACGCTGCTCAACCTGATCGCCGGCATCGACAAGCCGGACGCTGGCAGCTTGCACGTCGACGGCGTCGATATCACGACGCTCGGTGAGGCGGAGCTCGCTGCGTGGCGTGCGCGGCACGTCGGCTTCATCTTCCAGTTCTACAATCTCATCCCGGTGCTCGACGCCTTCGAGAACGTCGAGCTGCCGCTGCTGCTGACCCACTTGCGCGGCGCCGAGCGGCGCGAGCACGTGGCGAGCGCGCTGGCGATGGTGGGTCTCTCGGACCGCGCCGAGCACTATCCGTCCGAGCTCTCGGGCGGACAGCAGCAGCGTGTCGCCATCGCGCGCGCCATCATCACCGATCCCTCCATACTCGTCGCGGACGAGCCGACGGGCGATCTCGACCGCAAGTCCGCGGCGGACGTGCTGAAGCTCATGGGGCGGCTCAACCGCGAGCTCGGCAAGACCATAGTGATGGTGACGCACGATCCGCATGCAGCCGAAGCGGCAGGACGCGTGGTGCAGCTCGAGAAGGGCGTGCTCCTGTCCGCTGCGCCGGCCGGCTGAGGCCGCGCATGTACTGGCTCAAGCTCGCGCTGCGCAACGCGCTCCGGCACCGGCTGCGCACGGCGCTCACCGTGCTCGGCCTGGTCGTCGCCATACTCTCGTTCGGGCTGCTGCAGACCATCGTCGATGCGTGGTACGCCGGCGCGAACAATGCCTCGCCCAACCGGCTCGTCACGCGCAACGCGGTGTCGCTCACGTTTCCCATGCCGCTTAGCTATCGCGACAAGATCCGCGCCGTCCCGGGCGTGCATGCCGTCGCGACGGCGAACTGGTTCGGCGGCATCTACATCGACAAGAAGAATTTCTTTCCGCAATTCGCCGTGGACCCGGCGGCGTATTTCGGCATGTACCGCGAGTACGTCGTCGCCGACGATGAGTGGCGCGCTTTTCTGCGCGACCGCAAGGGGGTGATCGTCGGCCGCAAGCTTGCGCAGACGTACGGCTTCAAGATCGGCGACACGGTACCGCTGCAGGGGACGATCTTCCCCGGCGTCTGGCAGTTCAACGTCCGCGCGATCTACGAAGGCGCGCAGCCGGGCACCGACACCTCGCAGTTCTTCTTCCACTGGGATTACCTCAACGAGACGGTGAGGGCGCGCTACCCGGGCCGCGCCAACCAGGTCGGGGTCTTCGTCGTGGAGATCGACAATCCCGACCAGGCGGCCGAGGTGAGCGGCGCCATCGATGCCACGTTCAGGAATTCCATCGCCGAGACGCTCACGGAGACGGAGCGCTCGTTCCAGATCGGCTTCGTGAAGCAGACGGAAGCGATCGTGATCGCCATCCGCATCGTGTCGTTCGTGGTGATCTTCATCATTCTCGCCGTGATGGCGAACACCATGGCCATGACGGCGCGCGAGCGCAGCGCGGAGTATGCGACGCTGAAGGCGCTCGGCTTCGGCCCGGGCGTGGTGGTCCTGTTGATCTTCGGCGAATCGCTCGCGATCGCCGGCGTCGGCTGCCTGCTGGGCGTCGGACTCACGTTTCCGGTCGGCGACTGGTTCGCGGCGCGCATGGGCACGCTGTTTCCCGTGTTCGAGGTGAGCGGCGGGACGGTCGCGCTGCAGTTCGCCTGCGCCTTCGCCGTCGGGGCGATCGCGGCGATCTTCCCGAGCCGCCGGGCGGCGACGGTCCGCATCGTCGACGGTCTGCGGGCGATAGGCTGATGGCGATTCTCTTGCACTACGGCGTGCGCAATCTGCGCACGCGCAAGCTCACGACGGTGCTGACCGCAGGCGGCATGGCGCTCGTCGTGTTCGTGTTCGCGGCGGTGCTCATGCTCGACGCCGGTCTGCGGGCAGCGCTCGTGGCCACCGGTCAGTACGACAACATCGTGGTGACGCGCCGCGCGGCGGGCACCGAGATCCAGAGCATCGTGGATCGCGAGCAGGCGGCGATCGCCACGAGCCAGCCGGAGATCGCGATCGGCGCGAGCGCAGGACGCCTCGCATCGCGCGAAGTCGTCGTGCTGATCGCATTGCGGCAACGGAACACCGGCGTGCCCACGAACGTCGGCATCCGTGGACTCGAGCCGTCCGGGCTCGCGCTGCGCCCCCAGGTTCGCGTCACGGCGGGGCGCATGTTCAGCCCGGGAGCCGCCGAAGTCGTCGTGGGCAAGAGCATCGCGGAGCGCTTCGACGATGCGCGCATGGGCGGGATGCTGCGCTTCGGCGGACGGACGTGGGCCGTGGTCGGCGTGTTCGACGGCGGCGGATCGGCGTTCGACTCGGAGATCTGGGCGGATTCCGATCAGCTCATGCAGTCGTTCCGCCGCATGGCCTATTCCTCGGTGGTGGCGCGGCTCGCCGATCCGCAGGCTTACGAAGCGCTCAAGACGAGGCTGGAGGGAGATCCGCGTCTCACGCTCGAGGTGAAGCGCGAGCGGGTCTTCTACGAAGAGCAGTCGCAGACGCTGTCGAACTTCATCCGCTACCTGGGCATCACGCTGTCGGTGATCTTCTCCATCGGCGCCATGGTGGGCGCGATGATCACCATGTACACCTCGGTCGCGAACCGCACCGCGGAAATCGGCACCTTGCGCGCGCTCGGATTCCGGCGCACGAGCATCCTCGCCGCCTTCCTGTTCGAGGCGGTGCTGATCGCGCTCGTCGGCTGCGTGGCGGGCCTGCTGCTCGCGAGCGTGATGCAGCTCGTGCATGTCTCGACGCTCAACTGGGATTCGTTCTCCGAGATCTCGTTCCGATTCACGCTGACGCCGGGCATCGTGTTGCAGGCATTCATCTTCGCGATCGCGATGGGCGTCATCGGGGGCCTGCTGCCGGCGTTGCGCGCAGCGCGGCTCAAGATCGTGGACGCGCTGCGGTCCGGGTGATTACAACCGGTGAACCGTGAACTGTGAACCGTGAACGGCGGGGACCGTAGGCCGTCTCCTCACGTCTGCGCGGGGTTGTGCCTCCGGTCGGCAAGAGGCTCTATGGTGCCGGTGTGCGTGCCGTAGCGGCCGGTGCGGCGGTCGCTGTAGTAATGGCGCAGCGTGTTGCGGACCGTCGCGAACGCAAGCTCGTCCCAGGGGATTTCGGCTTCGGTGACGAGCTTCACCTCCAGACTTTCCGTGCCCGGCTTGAAATCGAGGTCGAGCATGCGCGCGCGGAAGAGGATGTAGACCTGGTTGATGTGGGGAATGTTGTAGAGCGCATACAACGGTCCCACCTCGACTCTCGCGTGCGCCTCTTCCAGCGTTTCGCGCGCCGCGCCCTGCTGCGTCGTCTCGCCGTTCTCCATGAAGCCCGCAGGCACCGTCCAGTATCCGTAGCGCGGCTCGATCGCGCGGCGGCACAGCAGGATCCGGTCTTCCCATTCGGCGATGCAGCCGACCACCATGCGCGGGTTGAGATAGTGGATGGTGTTGCACGCCTCGCACACGTGCCGCGGCAGCGTATCGCCGGGCGGCACCTTCAGCGTCACCGGATGCCCGCAGTTGCTGCAATATTTCATGCGTATTCCCTTCCAGCTCTCAACTATACGTGAACGGCGCGTGCCAGGGACGAGCGAGCGTCATGTGCGGTCGCCGCGCCTGAACGGCGTGCGCTCGTTGAGCTCGGAGAGGTAATGCGTCATGCCGCGGCCTTCGCGCGCGAGAAAGCTCTCCACGGCTTCTGCGAACTGCGGATGCGCGAGCCAGTGCGCCGATGCGGTGTCCACCGGGAGCAGGCCGCGCGCCATCTTGTGCTCGCCCTGCGCGCCGCCCTCGAACACCGGTATGCCGCGCGCGATGCAATACTCGATCGCCTGGTAATAACACGTCTCGAAATGCAGTCCGGGCTCGTACTCCGTGCTGCCCCAGTAGCGGCCGCACAGGCGCCCGGCTCCGCGGATATTGAGAGACGCGGCGACAGGCTTGCCCTCACGCTTCGCGAGTATCAGCAGCACGTGCGGCGCGAGCGTCGCTCCGATCTCCTCGAAGAACTTCAAGTTGAGATAAGGCCTGGCGCCGTGAGCGCGATACGTGTTGCGGTAACACTGCGTGAAGTATGCCCAGTGCGAAGACGTGATCGCTGCGCCTTCCAGCCACTCGAGGGTCACGCCGGCGTCCCGCACCTTGCGCCGTTCCTGACGGATGTTCTTGCGCTTGGCATGATTCATCGCCGCCAGGAAATCGTCGAAGCTCGCGTAATCGGCATTGCGCCAATGGAATTGCACACCGCGCCGCTGCATGAGCCCCGCGGCTGCGAGCGCCTGTGCATCGGCCGGCGTGGGAAACAGGACGTGCAGCGACGAGACTTCGAGCTCGCGCGCGAGCCGCAAGGCGCCCCGGATGAGCGTCTCGCGGTGTGCGTCCGTGCGCGCGAGCAGCCGGCGGCCGGTGACCGGCGTGAACGGAACCGCTGCGACGAGCTTCGGATAGTAGGGGAGTCCATGGCGGTCGTACGCGTCCGCCCACGCCCAGTCGAATACGTACTCGCCGTAGGAGTGACTCTTCAGGTACAACGGCATGGCGCCGACGAGCTTGCCATGCTCCTCGAGCAGCACATGACGGGGTGACCATCCCGTATGGCCGCCGACGCAGCCACTATGCTCGAGCGCGGAAAGAAAAGCGTGGCTCACCAGCGGATCGTCGCCGGCGAGGCGGTTCCAGTCTGCCGCCGCGACTGCGGAGAGCGATTCGACGATATTCAGTTCCACGATGCTGCCGCGGCATGGTGACTGCGAAGAGAATGCCGGACGTCGCGTCTCATGTCGGAGGGAACCAGCAGTAACCGGGCCGGGCCATCATTGCCATGTGCCGCGGGCGGCGACTTGCGCGGGCAAGGCCGCGGCGCGATCGAGTATTTTCGCGAGCCCGATGTGCCCCATGTAGTTGCCGTGCAGGAAAAGATTCCGGCCGCCGCGCTCGAGCGCAGGCAGCGCCAGCTCGAGATCGACCGTGTAATGCGGTATGGCTTCGGGCCAGCGCGTGATCCGATAGCCGACGGGCCGTTCCTGCTTGCCGAAAGCCGAGGCGCGCTCTTCCACGATCAGATCGACCAGCGCTTCGTCCGTCATGCGCACGAGCTGCGCGGCATTCGACGCCGAAGCGCCGGGAGCGCCGCCCAGTATCCACGTTTCCTCGGCGTAATCGCGCGAGCGGTTGGGAAAAATGTCGGTGTTGATCAGCACGCCGAGGACGCGGCGCTGTTCCACCGGCGGGAAGAGGCAGCCGAAACCGCTCAGGCATTTCTCCGTGAAGAAGAGCGTTGCCGTCAGCATGGTGGACACGTCGAACGAGCGCAGCGTGCGAGCGAGCTGCGGATCGGCCTGTGCGAGCAACTCGCGTGCGGCTGCCGCGCCGGTCGTCACGATATGCGGATGCGTCGGCGCGCTTTCCAAAACGTAAGCATGCTCCATGTTGAACGCCACGCCGCGTGCGACGAGTGCGCTGTGCAGCGCCGTGATGAGCTCGCCCATGCCGCCTGCGGGCGCGACGATGCCCCGCCGACGCGGACGCGGCTCGCGTGGCGTCTCGGCGAACAATCGTCCGAGGATGAGGCTCGCGCTCAGGCGTTCGGGATTGCCGGAATAGATGCCTTGCAGCGCGCCTTCCACGAGGTAGTGGGCGACGCCGGGACCGGCTGCGCGCGTGGCCCAGGCACGCAGGCTTTCCTGCGGCCGGGGTGCGACTGCAGAGCGGCGCAGGACATATCGCGCGAGCAGGCCGGCGAAGGCGAGCAGCTCGCGGCCGCGCAGGGGAAACCGGCTCGGCCCCCCGCGATAGATATAGCGCTTGCGCGCTTCGCGTGCCGGGCAGAGTAATTGCACTCCGAGATCGTGCGCGAAGGCCTCGAAGCGCGCCGTGTTCAGGGCGCCGGTGGCCGCGGTCTCGACGAGGCCCCACTCGGTGCTTTGCGTCGAGATGAGGCCGCCGGGCCGCGCTTCGCGCTCATGGACCTCGACCGCGTAACCCGCCTGGTTGAGGTAGTAGGCGGCGGTCAACCCCGAGAAGCCCGCTCCGATTACGGTGACATGACGAGGGGCGGTCATGAGGGGCACGGTGACATGACGCGGGGCGGTCATGAGCGAAAGGCGTGTGTAGGTGTCATGGGCAGGGTGCCGGCGCGGACCCGCGGCGAGCGGATGATATATTAGCGTTATGCGAATAGCGATTGCACAACTCAATGCGACCGTCGGCGACATCGCCGGCAACGTGGACAGGATAGCGCGCTTTGCGCAGGAAGCGCGCGCCGCGGGCGCGGACGTGATGGTGACGCCCGAGCTGGCGCTATGCGGCTATCCGCCCGAGGACCTGCTGCTGCGCGAAGATTTTCTGCAGGCCTGCGAGCACGCGCTTCAGGACCTCGCATCGCGCGTTCCCGAGATCACGCTCGTGGTCGGCCATCCGCGCGGCGCCGATTGCCGGCGCTATAACTCGGCGTCGGTCTTGCGCGGCGGAAAAATTCTCGCCACGTACGACAAGCACAACCTGCCGAATTACACGGTGTTCGACGAGAAGCGGTATTTCGAGCCCGCGACCCAGCCGTGCGTGTTCACCGTGGGCGGCGTGCGCTTCGGCATCAACATCTGCGAGGACACCTGGGGCGCGCTGGGTCCGGCCGCCGCCATGCCCGTGGAGCTCCACGATCGCGTCGGCATCAACATCTGCGCCGATACGTGGGATGCGGAAGCGCCGCAGGCCGCGCGGCACGCGGGCGCGAGCGTGCTGCTCGTGCTCAATGCATCGCCGTACCATATGCAGAAGCAGGGCACGCGTTACAGCGTCATGCGCGAGCGGGTGAAAGAGACCGGCATGCCGCTCGTGTACGTGAATCTCGTGGGCGGGCAGGACGAGCTCGTGTTCGACGGTTCGTCGTTCGCGCTCGCCGGCGACGGCACGATCACTCATCAGCTCTCTTCGTTCAAGGAGCAGCTCGGGTTCGTCGATCTCGTCGACGGGCGCCCGCAGCCCGGTGAAGTGACGCCGCCGCTCGCGGTCGAAGCCGAGGTGTACGAAGCACTCAAGCTCGGTGTGCACGACTACGTGACGAAGAACGGCTTCCCCGGCGTGCTGCTCGGCTTGTCGGGCGGGATCGATTCGGCGCTGACGCTCGCCGTGGCAGCCGACGCGCTCGGCGCCGACCGCGTGCGGGCCGTGATGATGCCTTCGCAATACACGGCCTCGATGAGCCGGGAAGACGCGATGGCGCAGGCCGGCGCGATGGGCGTGCGTTACACGGAAATCGCGATCAAGCCGATATTCGATGCGTTCCGCGAGGCGCTTGCCGGCGAGTTCCGCGGACTGCCCGAAGACACGACGGAAGAGAATCTGCAGTCCCGCATACGCGGCACGCTGCTGATGGCGATGTCCAACAAGAGCGGCTCGATCGTCCTCACGACGGGCAACAAAAGCGAGATGGGCACCGGCTACGCCACGCTGTACGGCGACATGGCCGGCGGCTTCGGCGTGCTGAAGGACATCAACAAGATGCTCGTCTACCGGCTGGCGCGTTATCGCAACGGCATCTCGCCGGTGATCCCTCAGCGCGTCATCGACCGCGCGCCTTCCGCCGAGCTGCGCCCCGGCCAGACCGACCAGGACAGCCTGCCGCCGTATCCGGTGCTCGATGCCATCCTCGAAGCCTACGTGGAGCAGGACGCGAGCCCGCGCGATATCGTCGCGGCGGGATATCCGCGCGCGGACGTCGAGCGCGTGGTGAAGCTCGTGCGCGGGAGCGAGTACAAGCGCCGCCAGGCCCCCATCGGCATCAGGATCACGCACCGCGGCTTCGGCAAGGATTGGCGCTATCCCATCACGAATCGCTACCGCCCCAGGTTCGAGTAGCGCGGGAGTCGTGTTATCCTTAGCGCCGTCTCGCACCAGGCGGATCCGGAGAGTACAGATGAAAAAAATCGAAGCGATATTCAAGCCGTTCAAGCTCGACGAAGTGCGAGAGGCGCTGTCGGAAATCGGCGTGAGCGGGCTGACCGTGACCGAGGTGAAAGGCTTCGGTCGCCAGAAAGGGCATACCGAGCTCTACCGCGGCGCGGAATACGTCGTGGACTTCCTGCCGAAGGTGAAAGTCGAAGTCGTCGTGCCCGAGAAGCTCCTCGAGAGCGCGATCGACGCGATCATCAAGGCTGCGCGCACGGGCAAGATCGGCGACGGCAAGATTTTCGTCACCGAGGTGGAGCAGGCGATCCGCATACGCACGGGCGAAACCGACGAGGCCGCGATCTAGCGGATCGCGGAGACGCCGGGAAACGAACAGAGGGGAACCGGATGGTTCCCCTCCGTAGCCTCCCTTCCTTTCGCGAAGCGACGCGGCACTCCGCGTTCGAGGCGCAGCAACGATCGATTACGGTTTCAGCAATACCACTACCGCACCACCCCCGCCTTCAGTGCGGCGCGCCTGGCAGAAGGCGACGATCTCGTCGCGCTGCATGAGCCAGCCTGCGAGCTTGCGCTTCAACACCGGCTCCCGATTGGGGGAGCGCAAACCTTTGCCATGGATGATGCGCACGCAGCGCAGCTGCGTGCGTTTGCAGTGCGCGAGGAACTCGACGACCAGAGCCCGCGCTTCTGCGGCCGTGCAGCCGTGGAGATCGAGCACTTGCTGCACGGCCCAGTGACCGCGGCGCAGCCGACGCAGCGTTTGCGCGGGCACGCCCGGTCGCGCATAGACGAGCTCTTCGCCGGTCTCGAACCCTGCGTCCCAGGGCGTCCAGTCGCTTAAGGATTCCTGCAGCGCTTCGCGCTCGTCGCGCAGGCGCTGCTCGGGTATCGGACGGGGCCGCGGCCGCTCGAGCTGCGCGCGGTTGGGCGCGCGCAGAGGAGTGACGTCGGACACCAGCGCCTGGAACCCGACGTCATCGCTCGCATCCGGTTTGGAGCGCGGCTTGGACATGGCTCATGCGGGCCGGGTGCGCCTTACGACGCCAGGCTTTCGAGATAACGCTGCGCGTCGAGGGCCGCCATGCAGCCGCTTGCCGCGCTCGTCACGGCCTGCCGGTAGACGTGGTCCTGCACGTCGCCCGCTGCAAAGACCCCGGGCACGCTGGTCGCGGTCGCGTTGCCTTCGTTGCCGCTCTTCGTGATGATGTAGCCGTTGCGCATCTCCACCTGACCGGCGAAGATCTCCGTGTTGGGGCGGTGGCCGATGGCGACGAACACACCTTGCAGCTTCTGCTCGGCAGTCGTGCCGGTCTTCACGTGCTTCACGCGCATGCCGGTCACGCCGCTGTTGTCGCCGAGCACTTCATCGAGCACGTGATTCCACAGGATGCGCGCCTTGCCGGCCTCGACCTTCTCCTGCAGCTTGTCGATGAGTATCGGTTCCGCGCGAAACTTGTCGCGACGGTGCACCACCGTCACCAGGCTTGCGATGTTGGTGAGGTACAGCGCTTCTTCCACCGCCGTATTGCCGCCGCCGATCACGGCCACTTCCTGTCCCTTGTAGAAGAACCCGTCGCATGTCGCGCAACCGGAGACGCCGCGGCCCATGAACGCTTCCTCCGACGGCAGTCCGAGATACATCGCCGATGCGCCCGTCGCGATGATGAGCGCATCGCAGGTGTACGTGCCCTGGTCGCCGACGAGCGCGATGGGCTTCTCGGCGAGGCGCGCGGTGTGGATGTGATCGAAGATGATCTCGGTATTGAAGCGCTGCGCATGCTTCAGAAAGCGCTCCATCAATTCGGGGCCCTGTACGCCGGCGGCATCCGCGGGCCAGTTGTCCACGTCGGTCGTCGTCATTAGCTGACCGCCTTGGGCGAGCCCGGTCACGAGCACGGGCTGCAGGTTGGCGCGGGCGGCATAAACGGCGGCGGTGTAGCCGGCCGGGCCGGAACCGAGAATCAGAAGGCGGCAATGCTTGGAAGTCATGATGAAAGGCGGGGCCTGTCAGAATTGAGAAAGAAGGAATCTATCAGGTGATGGCAGTCCATGTCGAGCCGCAGGGCATGTGTCGAGAGCGCTTAAGTGGCTGACCGTAATGAAAATATCGGCGCGCAGCAAAGCTGCTGCCGAGCACGCTCGATCCACGAATTCTTACATGCAGTGTCTGCGCGCAGGTGCAAACGAGCGCGTTTGCAAGATGGGCAAACACGATTTGCGCGCGAGCTTCTCGCGCAACGTGCACGCGCCACGCATGCCAACTATGTCACACCCGCCTGCGCGGGGCTGATGAATGCGTGCTCGCAGTCGAGATAGCGACCGATGAGCTTCGTCGCGATCGGCGCGCAGGCTCGTGCGCCGATCGCACGCGGAAAGTCAGTCTTAATGCGTGACGACATACAAGCGATCTGGCAGTATAGCGGCGGACGTGATTGTTTGAGGGCTTACACCTTCAGCAGAATAAATAGAGGGAGTCGATCACGATGGCCGCACAGTTTGCATTGAATCCCAACATCCTGAAAAGCGTTCCGCTTTTTTCGTCGTTCTCGGATGTGCAGTTGAGCTCTCTGCTTCCCGCAGTACAGCACCGCAGCTATCCGCGCAATGCCTTCATCCTGCGCGCAGGCGAGGAGACGGACGCGCTGTACATCGTTCTTTCCGGGAGGGTGAAAGTGCTCATACCCGATGCCGAGGGGCACGAGGTCATACTGTCGGTGATGGGGCCGCATGACTTCTTCGGCGAGATGGGCCTCCTCGACGAGCAGCCGCGCTCCGCGAGCGTGGAAACGCTCGAGCCGTGCGAGATGCTGCGCATATCGAAGTCGGGCTTCATGAGCTGCGTGCGCGAGAACCGCGACCTCGCGATGCTCATCATACGGAACCTCGTCAAGCGCCTGCGCGAAGCCGACCGCAAGATCGAGAGCCTCGCGCTGATCGACGTCTACGGGCGCGTGGCGCGGCTGCTCATCGACATGGCGCAGCAGGTGGACGGCAAGTGGATCATTCCCCACGCGCCGCCCAAGCAGGAGATCGCGCGCATGATAGGCGCCTCGCGCGAGATGGTGAGCCGCGTGGTGAAGGACCTGCAGCACAAGGGGCTCATCGCGGCGGAGAAACGCAGAATCGTCGTCCTCGACCGCCAATCGATGGCGCGGCGCGCCGCGTCCCGCTAGCCGCTTCGAGCGCTCCTCCGGACGGCGCGCTGGACCGGCGCCCGTCCGCATCGCCTCCATCCGCCCCGCACGTCGCCGCTCCGCAGCCGCTTTTCCCCCTCGCCGCACCGTCGTAATATCGCGCAGAAACCGACATATCGGGACGCTGCGTCTCCCGGTATAATCAAGACGTTAAAGACGACACTTCACACGTGCTCCTCAGTCAGAAAAACGGCGCGAAACGCGCGGACAATCCGCTGCCGCCCCATCTTGCCTCGCTCCTGCGGGAGTCGTGGTGGCTGGCGCTCATCGCCGTGGCGCTCTATCTGCTGCTCGTGCTGTTCACGTACGACAAGGCGGACCCGGGCTGGTCGCACAGCGTCAGGGCGTCGAGCATCCACAACGCCGGCGGCGTGATAGGCGCTTACGTCGCCGATCTTCTGCTCTACGTGTTCGGCGTGTCCGCTTACTGGTGGGTCGTGCTGTGCGCCATGCTGGTGCGCTGGGGATTCCGCCGCATCGAGCAGGCGCCGGAAGAAGACCGGCGCTCGCATGCCGTCGCGCTGGCCGGTTTCATCGCGCTGCTCATGTCCAGCGCCGGGATCGAAGCGATACGCCTGTACAGTCTCAAAGCCGCATTGCCGCTCGCGCCCGGCGGCATGATCGGCGCGCTCGTGGGCGAGGGGCTCGCGAACGCGCTCGGATTCACCGGCGGCACGCTCATCCTGCTCACGCTGTTCGCGGGAGGTTTGAGTCTTTTCACGGGGCTTTCGTGGCTTGCCGCGATCGAGCGGGTCGGCGACGGCGCGGAGCGCAGCGTCGTCTGGGCCATAGGCAAATGGCACGAGTGGCAGGACCGCCGCGCCGGCGAGCAGGCGGTGATCGAGCGCAAGGAAGTGGTGGAGGTGAGCAAGAAGAAGCTCGAGATCCACCAGCCGGTGCGCATCGAGCCGCCCAGGGTCGAGATACCGAAGTCCACACGCACGGATCGCGAGAAGCAGGTTCCGCTGTTCGAGAATCTGCCCGACACACTACTGCCGCCGCTGCACCTGCTCGACGATCCGGACAAGAACATCGAGACGATGTCGGCGGAATCGCTCGAGTTCACATCGCGTCTCATCGAGAAAAAGCTGCTCGATTTCGGCGTCGAGGTGCGCGTCGTCGCTGCGTATCCGGGGCCGGTTATCACGCGCTACGAGATCGAGCCCGCCGTCGGCGTGAAGGGCAGCCAGATCATCAACCTCGTGCGCGACCTCGCCCGCGCGCTGTCGGTCGTCAGCATCCGCGTCGTCGAGACGATACCCGGCAAGAGCTGCATGGGGCTCGAGATCCCGAACCCGAAGCGGCAGATGGTGCGCCTGTCGGAGATACTGAGCTCTCAGGTCTACGCCGACATGGCCTCTCCGCTCACGCTCGCGCTGGGCAAGGACATCGCGGGCCATCCCATCGTCGCCGATCTCGCGCGCATGCCGCACCTGCTCGTCGCCGGCACGACCGGCTCGGGCAAGTCGGTCGCCATCAATGCGATGATCCTGTCGCTCGTGTACAAGGCGCCGCCGTCGCAGGTGCGCCTGATCCTGGTCGATCCGAAGATGCTCGAGCTGTCGGTGTACGACGGGATACCGCATCTGCTCGCGCCGGTCGTGACCGACATGCGCCACGCCGCGAACGCGCTCAACTGGTGCGTGGCGGAGATGGAGCGCCGCTACAAGATCATGTCGGCGCTGGGCGTGCGCAACCTGGCGGGCTTCAACCAGAAGGTGCGCGACGCGGAGAAAGCGAAGAACCCGATACCGAATCCGCTTACGTCCACGCCGGAGAATCCCGACCCGCTGCACGAGATGTCGCTCATCGTCGTCGTCATCGACGAGCTTGCCGATCTGATGATGGTGGTCGGCAAGAAAGTGGAAGAGCTGATCGCGCGCATCGCGCAGAAGGCGCGGGCCGCGGGCATCCATCTCATCCTCGCCACGCAACGGCCGTCGGTCGACGTCATCACCGGCCTCATCAAAGCGAACATTCCGTCGCGCATTGCCTTCCAGGTCGCGGCCAAGGTCGATTCGCGGACCATACTGGACCAGATGGGCGCCGAAGCGCTGCTGGGCCAGGGCGACATGCTGTTCCTGCCACCGGGCACCGGCTACACGCAGCGCGTGCACGGCGCGTTCGTCGCCGATCACGAAGTGCACAAGGTGGTCGATTATCTGAAGACGCTCGCGCAACCGCAGTACATCGACGGTGTGCTCGAAGGCCCGGAAGCGGAGGTCGAAGGCGAGCTGACGCTCGACGGCGCCGATCCGGAGTCCGATCCGTTGTACGACCAGGCGGTCGCGATCGTGCTGAAGACGCGCCGCGCCTCGATCTCCCTCGTGCAGCGCCATTTGCGCATAGGCTATAACCGCGCTGCCCGCCTCATCGAGCAGATGGAGCGTGCCGGGATGGTCTCGCCCATGCAGTCGAACGGCAACCGGGAAATCCTGGTGCCGGTTGCCGCGGGCGAAGAGCGCTAAACCTCTGCTCCAACGGGCTGTCCTAAGCAGACAGCAAGGTATTCCATGATCCGCGTATTCTCGTTTCGTCGTGGTGATCGCGAGTACGGGGCGGCCGACATCGAACGTAACCGGAAGACTTATTGATGCGTCATCTGCTATTGCTGTTGCTGTGGTTGCCCGGCCTCTCGCTGGGCGCCACCACCGAATCCCTGAAAGCCTTTCTCAACCAGACGAGCGCCGCCAAGGCGCGATTCGCCCAGATGGTGCTGGACAAGAACATGAAGGTCCTGCAGCAGGCGACCGGCACCATGGCGTTCTCGCGGCCGGGCAAGTTCCGCTGGGAATACCAGAAGCCGTACGAGCAGCTGATCGTCGGCGACGGCGAGCGCCTCTGGATCTACGACAAGGACTTGAAGCAGGTCACCGTGCGCAAGCTCGACAGGGCCCTCGGCGCGAGCCCTGCCGCGCTGCTCGCCGGGAGCAACGAGATCGAGAAGACCTATGTCGTGACGAACGCCGGCAGCCGCGACGGACTGGACTGGCTGGAAGCGGTGCCGCGCACGCAGGACACCGCGTTCGAGCGTATCCGGCTGGGATTCGGCAGGACCGGGCTCGAGGCGATGGAGCTGCGCGATCAATTCGGACAGATGACCGTCATCAAGTTCGCGGACCTCGAGCGCAATCCCATGCTTGCACCGGATCTCTTCAAGTTCACGCCGCCGCAGGGCGCCGACATCATCAGTGAGTGACCTGTTCTCCAAGCGTGAGCCCGCTGCGCCGCTCGCCGAGCAGCTGCGACCGCGCACGCTGGACGAGGTCGTAGGCCAGGCACATCTGCTCGGCCCCGGCAAGCCGCTGCGTCTCGCGTTCGAGGCGCGCAAGCCGCATTCGATGATCCTGTGGGGCCCGCCGGGCGTGGGCAAGACCACGCTCGCGCGACTGATGGCCCAGGCATTCGATGCGGAATTCACGGCGCTGTCGGCGGTGTTCTCCGGCGTGAAAGACATCCGCGAGGCGGTGAATCGCGCCGAGATCGATCTGCAGCAGAGCGGCCGCCACACCATACTCTTCGTCGACGAGGTACACCGCTTCAACAAGGCGCAGCAGGACGCGTTCCTGCCGTACGTCGAGCGCGGGCTCATCACTTTCATCGGCGCAACGACCGAAAATCCTTCGTTCGAGGTCAACAGCGCATTGTTGTCGCGTGCCGCCGTGTACGTGCTGCAGCCGCTGTCGGACGCCGAGCTCGGGCAATTGCTCGACCGCGCCGTGGAGCGCGGACTGCGCGGACGCTCCTTCACGGACGAGGCGCGGCAGCTCGTCGTCGCGTATGCGGACGGCGATGCGCGCCGGCTGCTCAACATGCTGGAGCAGCTCGATACCGCGGCGGGCGAGTCGCGCACGGAGGCGATCGACGCGGACTTCGTCAAGACGACGCTCACGCAAAGCGTGCGCCGCTTCGACAAGGGAGGCGACGCGTTCTACGACCAGATCTCGGCCCTGCACAAGGCCGTGCGCGGCTCCTCGCCCGATGCGGCGTTGTACTGGTTGACGCGCATGCTCGACGGCGGCGCCGATCCGCTGTACCTCGGCCGCCGCATCGTGCGCATGGCATCCGAGGACATCGGGCTCGCGGACCCGCGCGCGCTGCGC
>Ga0255338_1003908_pt1 | contig 16694 bp, 18 predicted proteins | sample MeOH1_35cm_T4_19_FD_203715 | JGI IMG/M metagenome (GOLD analysis project Ga0255338, IMG submission 203715) | Sandy soil microbial communities from University of British Columbia, Vancouver, Canada - MeOH1_35cm_T4_195 | ecosystem: Engineered > Artificial ecosystem > Sand microcosm > Unclassified ...
CACCGACTGGACCATCGGCCACGTCCACTCCGGCGCCCTCGGCTGGGTCGGCTACGTCTCGTTCGGGGCGCTCTACTGCCTCGTGCCGTGGCTGTGGAACAAGCGGGAACTGTATTCGCTCAAGCTGGTCAACTGGCACTTCTGGATCTCGACGATCGGCATCGTCCTCTACATCTCGGCGATGTGGGTGTCGGGCATCCTGCAGGGGCTGATGTGGCGCGCCTACGACAGCCTCGGCTTCCTCGAATACTCGTTCATCGAGACGGTCGAGGCGATGCACCCGTTCTACGTCATCCGGGCGCTCGGCGGCGTGCTCTTCCTGATCGGCGCGCTGATCATGGCCTTCAACCTGTGGATGACGGTCAGGTCCGGCGAGCCGGCCGGCGAGGCCGTCGCGGCGCGGCCGCGCCTCGTTCCCGCCGAGTGAGGATCGAACATGGCAACGCAACAGAAGACGATCTGGGACAAGCACCAGGTCTTTGAGAAGAATACCTTCATCCTCTTCGTCGGCATCCTCATCGCCGTCGCCATCGGCGGCATCGTCGAGATCGCACCGCTGTTCTACCTGAAGAGCACGATCGAGACTGTGGAGGGGATGCGGCCTTACACGCCGCTGGAGCTCGCGGGACGCAACATCTACATCCGCGAGGGCTGCTATCTCTGCCACAGCCAGATGATCCGGCCGATGCGCGACGAGATCGAGCGCTACGGCCACTTCTCGCTCGCCGCCGAGAGCCAGTACGACCATCCCTTCCAGTGGGGCTCGAAGCGGACGGGGCCGGACCTCGCCCGCGTCGGCGGCAAGTACTCCGACGACTGGCACAAGGAGCACCTGACCGACCCGCGCGCCGTGGTGCCGGCCTCGGTGATGCCGGGTTATCCGTTCCTGTCGCAGCGGCGGCTCGACGGCGCCACCATCGGCGAGGACCTCGTCGTCAACCGCACGCTCGGGGTGCCCTACTCGGACGCGCAGCTCGAGAACGCCCGGGCCGACTTCCTCGTCCAGGCAAACCCGGACGCCGACGGCGTGTCGGCCTTCCAGGAGCGCTACCCGAAGGCCGTGGTGCGCGACTTCGACGGCGATCCGACGCGCGTCACCGAGATGGACGCCCTCATCGCCTACCTGCAGATGCTCGGCACGCTGGTCGACTTCGGCGGCTACGACAACAAGGCGGATCTCAGATGAGCTACGAGAGCTTCGCCGGCTTCGCGCAGACCTGGGGGCTCGTGCTGTTCGTGGCGGCGTTCGCGGCGGTCGTCGCCTACGCGGCGTGGCCGAAGAACAAGCAGCGCTTCGACGAGGCGGCGCGCATTCCCCTGAACGACGAGGACCAGAAGGGTCAAGACCATGGCTGACCACGCCAGAGAGCTCGATACCGTGTCCGGCGTGGAGACCACGGGGCACGAGTGGGACGGGCTGAAGGAGCTCAACAACCCGCTGCCGCGCTGGTGGCTGTGGGTGTTCTACGCCTGCATCGCCTGGTCGGTGGTCTATTGGGTGCTGATGCCCGCGTGGCCGCTGATCAACGGCTACACGCCGGGGCTGCTCGGCGCCTCGCAGCGCGAGCAGGGGATCGCCGCCTTCGACGCGGCGATGGCCGCCCGGACCAAGGAGGGTGCGACGCTCGCCACCGCCTCGCTCGAGGAGATCGAGAAGACGCCGCCGCTCCTCGCCTTCGCCGAGGCCCAGGGCAAGGCCGCCTTCGGCGACAACTGCGCGCCGTGCCACGGCTCGGGGGCGACCGGCAGCCCCGGCTATCCGAACCTGCAGGACGACGACTGGCTGTGGGGCGGCAGCCTCGAGGCGATCGACCACACCATCACCGTCGGCATCCGCTCGACGAGCGACGACACCCGCGTCGGCGACATGCTGGCCTTCGGCCGCGACGGCATGCTCGACAAGACGCAGATCGCCAACGTCGTCGGCTACGTCCGCACCCTCTCGGGCCAGGCGCCGGAGGCCGGTGCCGACGTCGCCGCCGGCGCCCAGGTGTTCGCCGAGAACTGCGCCTCCTGCCACGGCGCCGACGGCAAGGGCAACCAGGAGCTCGGCGCGCCGAACCTCACCGACGGTATCTGGCTCTACGGCGGCTCGACGGCCGCCATCACCCAGACCGTGACCGACGGCCGGCGCGGCGTCATGCCGACCTGGGGCGGCCGCCTCGACCCGACGACGATCAAGTCGCTCGCCGTCTACGTCCACTCGCTCGGCGGCGGCACCTGATCGAGAGGCCCGGGGGACGGCTTTCACCCCCGGGCCTCGTCCTGCCGGCCGGGGGCCGGGACGGCGCTCTGGCTGGGACGAACCGCCGGCACTGCGATGGAGGAGTGGCAGAAGCCGCCTGGAGAACGCCTCTCTCGCCAAGACGAGGAAACCAATCCCGCTCGACCGCCGTTCTATTCCGCAAGGAATGATGGCGAAGGAGCGAAAAGATGAGTGCCGATCACAATCTGATGCGCCGGCCGCTGGCAGCCGGAACCGCGGTTGTTCTGGGCCTGGCGGCAGCGATGACTGTCGCGCCGATGCAGCCCGCGGCGGCGGACGGGAACGACCGGGGCGCCGCGGCGGCGGCCGGCTTCGCCGCCGGCGCGGTGGTGGGGGCGACGGTGGCGCAGCCGCGGGTCTACGTCGCGCCGCGCCCGGGCTACGTGCGCTCCGGCTACGGCCGCGACTGCCGGACGAAGGTGGTGAAGCAGGTCAACCCCGCCACCGGCCGCTCGGTCACCAAGAAGACCACCGTCTGCAACTGACGCGGGCGGGCCTGCGGCGGCGCGTCGCCCCCGGGCGGGGTGGCGCGCCGCGCTTGATTCCGATCAACGACCGCGGCGACGCACGCTCCTAGAGGACTCCATGGCCGGCAGACTCGGCCGAGGAGCGAGGAGCGATGCGCGTCGTGGATCATGGGGCCGGCTCGGGCGGCGGGCCGGCTTATGTCGCCGCCGAGAAGATCTACCCGCAGGCGACCCATGGCCGCTTCCGGCGGATCAAGTGGGCGGTGCTGCTCGTCACTCTCGGCATCTACTACGTGCTGCCGTTCCTGCGCTGGGACCGCGGGCCGAACGCTCCCGACCAGGCGGTGATGATCGACCTCGCCGGCCGGCGTGCGTACTTCTTCTTCATCGAGATATGGCCGCAGGAGGTCTACTACCTGACCGGCCTGCTCATCATCGCGGCGATGGCGCTGTTCCTGATGAACGCCATCGCCGGGCGGGTGTGGTGCGGCTATCTGTGCCCGCAGACGGTGTGGACCGACCTCTTCCTGTGGGTCGAGCGCCTGGCCGAGGGCGACCGCCGCGAGCGGATGAAGCTCGACAAGGCGCCGTGGAGCGTCGAGAAGGTCGCCAAGCGGACCTTGAAGCACTCGCTGTGGCTCGTCATCGCCTGGTGGACCGGCGGCGCCTGGGTGCTCTATTTCGGCGACGCGCCGACGATGGTCGGCGAGCTGATGACCGGCACGGCGTCGATGATGGCCTACGCCTCGATCGCCGTGCTGACCTTCACGACCTACACGCTCGCCGGCCACATGCGCGAGCAGGTCTGCACCTACATGTGCCCTTGGCCGCGCATCCAGGCGGCGCTGACCGACGAGTGGGCGCTCAACGTCACCTACCGGGTCGACCGCGGCGAGCCGCGCGGCTCGCTGAAGGACAACGCCCGCCGCGCCGCCCTCGGCGAGCCGGCCGGCGACTGCATCGACTGCCAGCAGTGCGTCGTGGTGTGCCCGACCGGCGTCGACATCCGCGACGGCGCGCAGCTCGGCTGCATCCAGTGCGGCCTGTGCATCGACGCCTGCGACGCGGTGATGACGCGCGTCGCCAAGCCGACCGGGCTGATCGGCTACGACACCGACGTCAACATCGCTCGGCACCGCGAAGGCAAGCCGCCGATCTTCCGCTTCGTCCGCGCTCGCACGCTGATCTATGTCGGCATCATCGCCATCGCCGGCGGGCTGATGATCTACACCCTCGCCACGCGGGCGAGCCTCGGCGTCAACGTGCTGCACGACCGCAACCCGATCGCGGTCAAGCTCAGCGACGGCGGCGCCCGCAACGGCTACACCATCCGTCTGCTCAACAAGCGGCCGATCGACCGCGACTTCGCCATCACCGTCGACGGCCTGCCGGCCGGGGCGCGGATCGAGGCCGTCGGCGTCGAGCCCGCCGCCGACGGGCGGGTCGTCGCCGAGATCGGGCCGGACCGGACCCGCGAGCTGCGCGTCCTCGTCTTCGTGCCCGCCGGCGCCGTGCCGGCCGGCCAGGAGCCGGTGACGTTCGAGGTCCGCGACGTGGCGAGCGGCGAGACCGCCTCAGCAGGAGATTTCTTCCATGCTCCGTGATCCCGTCCGCGCCGTCGCGGTGCCGCGGCCGCTGACCGGCCGCACCGTCCTCTTCGCCGCCGTCGCCTTCTTCGGGGTGGTCGCGGCGATGAACGCGGTGATGATCTTCCTCGCCGTCAAGAGCTTCCCGGGCCTCGAGGTCGACAGCTCCTACCGCGCCGGGCTGCACTATCCGGAGGAGCTCGTCGCGGCGCGCACCCAGGCGGGGCTCGGCTGGCACGTCGCGGCGCGCGCCGTCCGCCATCCCGACGGCGGCGTCGACGTCGCCGTGACCGTCGCCGACCGCAACGGCGCGCCGATCGCCGGCCTTGCCGCCCAGGCGCTGCTGAAGCGGCCGGCGGACGCCGCGATGGACCGTCCGGTCGCCCTCGCCGAGGCCGAATCGGGCCGCTATTCCGGCGCGGTCGCCGGCGCCGCGCCGGGCCTCTACGATCTCGTTGTCACCCTCGACGGCGGCGACGGGCGGGCGTTCCGCTCGGTGAACCGGCTGGTGCTGGCGGGAGAGGGCGCATGACGGCGGCGATCGACGCCGGCGCGGCGGGTGGGGGCCGACCGGCGGCGAGCCGCGACTGGTCGAGCTTCGCCCGGCGCGGCCCCGACGGGCTCCTCGGCATCGACCTCGCCGTCGAGGGCATCCACTGCGCCGCCTGCATGGGCACGATCGAGCGCGGCCTCGCCGGCCTTCCCGACATTGCCGGCGTCCGGGTCAACCTGACGCAGCGGCGGGTTCGTGTCGCCTGGCGCGGCGGCGATGCCGCTGCGGCCGCCTGCGACGGCGACGCGGTCGTCGACGCGCTGGCGCGGCTCGGCTACCGGGCGCATCCCTTCGATCCCGGCCGCGCCGACATCGCCGACGGCGCCGAGATGCGGATGCTGATGAAGTGCCTCGCCGTCGCCGGCTTCGCGGCGATGAACGTCATGCTGCTGTCGGTCTCGGTGTGGTCGGGCAACGTCACCGACATCACGCCGGAGACCCGCGACCTGTTCCACTGGGTGTCGGCGGCGATCGCGCTGCCGGCCGCCGCCTATGCCGGCCGGCCGTTCTTCCTCAGCGCCTTCCGGGCGCTGAAGGCGCGCCGCCTCAACATGGACGTGCCGATCTCGCTCGGCGTGACGCTCGCCCTCGTCCTGTCGCTCGTCCAGACCCAGCGCTCGGCCGAGCACGCCTATTTCGATTCGGCCGTCATGCTGCTGTTCTTCCTGCTCCTCGGCCGGGTGCTCGAGGCGGCGATGCGGCGGCGGACGCGGGCGACGGCGGAGAATCTCGCGGCGCTGCGCTCGGCCAGCGCCACCCGCATCGACGCCGACGGCCGCGTCCGCGAGGTGCCGCTGTCGGCGGTGGCGATCGGCGACCGCATCCTCGTCGGGCCGGGCGAGCGGGTGCCGCTCGACGGCATCGTCGCCGCCGGCCGCTCGGCGGTCGACCAGAGCCTCGTCACCGGCGAGACGGCGCCGGCGCCCGTCGGCCCGGGGACCGCGGTCCACGCCGGCACGCTGAACGGCGAGGGCGCGCTCACCGTCGAGGTCCGTGCTGCCGCCGGCGAGACGCTGCTCGACCGCGTCAACGCCCTCCTCGACGGGGCGATGGCGGCGCGCTCGCGCTCCGTCGTCATCGCCGACCGGGTCGGCCGCGCCTATGCGCCGGTGGTGCACCTCGCGGCGCTCTCCACCTTCCTCGGCTGGATGGCGTTCGGCGCCTCCTGGGAGACGGCGCTCGTCGTCGCCATCACCGTGCTGATCATCACCTGCCCGTGCGCGCTGGCGCTCGCCGTGCCGGCGGTGCAGGTGGTGGCGAGCGGCGCGCTGTTCCGTGCCGGCGTGCTCCTCAACGCCGGCGACGCCCTGGAGCGGATCGCCACCGTCGACACCGTCGTCTTCGACAAGACCGGCACGCTGACCCTGCCGGAGCCGCGCATCGCCAACCGCGACGCCGTGCCGGTGGAGCTCGTCGCCGCCGCGGCGGGGCTCGCTGCCGCCTCGCGCCATCCGCTCGCCGCGGCGATCGCCGCGGCCGTGCCGGAGGCGGCGCTGCCGACAGACCTCGTCGAGACGCGCGGCAAGGGCGTCGCGGCGACCATCGGCGGCGTGCCGGCGCTGCTCGGCAGCCCCGCCTTCGTCGGCGCGACCGGCGAGGCCGCCGCGGTCGCCGCCGCGCACCCGCTCGCCTCCCTCGTCGCCGTGCGGCTCGGCGACCGGCCGCCCGCCGTCATCGCCATCGACCAGGCGCTCCGCCCCGACGCGTTCGCCGTCGTCGCCGAGCTCAAGGCGCGCGGGCTTGCCGTGGCGATCCTGTCGGGCGACCGGCCGGCGCCGGTCGCCGCCGCCGCGGCGGCGCTCGGCATCGCCGACTTCGCCGCCGGGGTCGACCCGGCCGAGAAGATCGCCCGCATCGAGGCATTGAAGGCGGCCGGCCACAGGGTGCTGATGGTCGGCGACGGCCTCAACGACGCGCCGGCGCTCGCCGCCGCGAACGCCTCGCTGTCGCCGGCGAGCGCCGTGACGCTCGCCCAGTCGGCGGCCGACGCCGTCTTCCTCGGCGAGCGGCTGGCGCCGGTGGTCGCCGCCCTCGACATCGGCCGGCGGGCGCGGCGGATCATGATCGAGAACCTCGGCTTCGCGCTCGCCTACAACCTCCTCGCCGTGCCGCTCGCCATCGCCGGCCTCGCCACGCCGCTCGTCGCGGCGCTCGCCATGTCGTCGTCGTCGCTCGTCGTCACGGTGAACGCGCTGCGCGCCCGTTCGACTTGGTCGGCCGCCGGCGCGGCCGGCCCCAACCGGGCCGCGACGCGGGGTGCCGGCGACGGGCCTCGGCCGCTCGATGCCGTCGCGCGTCTGTCGGAGGTGCGGTCGTGACCGTTCTCCTGGTGCTGATCCCGGTGGCGCTCGGCCTCGGCGGGCTCGGGCTGATCGCCTTCCTATGGTCGCTGCGCACGAAGCAGTACGACGACCTCGAGGGGGCGGCGTGGCGGGTGCTGTCGGACGACGACCTGCCGGGCACACCGCCCGAACCGGCCGAGGCCGAGCGGCAACGGCCGGGCTGAGCGCATCGGCGGCGATCGAGCTCGCCACTGGATCGACCGGATCCCGCCGCCGGCCAGGGGACGCGGACCGCTCCCCGTGCGCGCGTCTCGCTCCATCGTCATCGCCGGCATGGTGCCGGCCATCCACGCCGCGAGCGCGACGGATGGGCTAAGGCGTGGATGGGCCGGGACAAGCCCCGACGATCCGCCTCAAGCCGGAGCTCGGGCGGGAGGGCAAGGGGAGAGGAGAGCGGAGAGGCGCCGGAAGCGCCTCCGCCGGCGTCAGCCGCCGGCGGCCGGGTAGATGGCGTAGGCCGGCGCAGTGGAGGGGGCGTCGGCGGCCTGCGGCCCCTCGAGCGGCAGGGCGAGGTGCTGCCACACCTCGAGGAGCGCGTCGCGCAGCGTCTCGATCAGCGCGTCGTCGTGGAACGGCGTCGGGGTGATCCGGAGCCGCTCGGTGCCGCGCGGCACGGTCGGGTAGTTGATCGGCTGGATGTAGATGCCGTGGCGGTCGAGCAGGCGGTCGCTCGCCGCCTTGCAGAGTTCGGCATCGCCGACCAGCACCGGCACGATGTGCGTCTCCGAGGCCATCACCGGCAGGCCGGCGGCGGCGAGCACGCCCTTCGTCCGCCGCGCCTGGGCCTGATGGCGGGCGCGCTCGCTCTCGGACGCCTTCAGGTGGCGGATCGAGGCGGTGGCGGCGGCGGCGAGCGACGGCGGCAGGGCGGTGGTGAAGATGAAGCCCGGGGCATAGGAGCGCACCGCGTCGACGAGCGCCGAGCGGCCGGTGATGTAGCCGCCGAGCACGCCGAAAGCCTTGGCGAGGGTGCCCTCGATGACGTCGATGCGGTCCATGACGCCGTCGCGCTCGCAGATGCCGGCGCCGCGCGGCCCGTACATGCCGACCGCGTGGACCTCGTCGATGTAGGTCATCGCGCCGTACTTCTCGGCGAGATCGGCGATGGCCGCGATCGGGGCGATGTCGCCGTCCATCGAGTAGACGGATTCGAAGACGATCAGCTTGGCGCGGTCGGGATCGGCGGCCCTGAGGAGCTCCTCGAGGTGCTCGACGTCGTTGTGACGGAACACCTGCTTGTGCACGCCGGAGCTGCGCACGCCGGCGATCATCGAGGCGTGGTTGAGCTGGTCGGAGAGGATCAGGCAGTCGGGCAGCAGGCGGGCGATGGTCGAGATCGCCGCCTCGTTGGAGACGTAGCCCGAGGTAAAGGTGAGCGCCGCCTCCTTGCCGTGCAGGTCGGCGAGCTCGGCCTCGAGCTCGACCAGCGGACGGTTGGTGCCGGAGATGTTGCGGGTGCCGCCGGCGCCGGCGCCCATGCGGTCGGCGGCGTCCTTCATCGCCCCGACGACGGCCGGGTGCTGGCCCATGCCGAGATAGTCGTTGGAGCACCAGACGACGATCTCGCGCGTCTCGCCGGCCCGCCGCATCAGCGCGTGCGGGAAGCGCCCGGCGATGCGTTCGATGTCGGCGAAGACGCGGTAGCGCCGCTCGTCCTTGAGGGCGGCGACGGCTTCCTCGAAGATCGCGTCGTAGTTCATCATCCGCTTCCTTCCTGCGGTGGTCCGCCGATCGGCGCCGGGCCGCGGGTGGTCTCTCGGCCACTCGTTAGAATTAGTTTAGCGTCCGGATCCGGGCTTGTCGAAAGCACGCTTTGCCGCGCCTTCGAGGGCCGGGCCCTTCGAGATCGCACGCTGATCGACGCGGCGGCCGGTGGCCATGACCGCGATCAAGCGGCGGGCGCGACCGTGCCGGGATGCTCCGCGAGGTCAGAACGCTTTGAAGGTGATGATGGTGCGGGTGTCGGCGATGCCGTCGAAGCAGTGCAGCCGCTCGTTGACGAAATGGCCGATGTCGGTGTCGTCGTCGACGTAGAACTTGATGAGCAGGTCGTAGTCGCCGGCGGTCGAGTAGATCTCCGAGGCGATCTCGGCCTCGGCGACGGCGGCGGCGACCTTGTAGGCTTGGCCGAGGTGGCATTTCACCATGACGAAGAACGGCTTCATCGGCATCTCCTGAGGCTTGCACGGGCATCGCGGGGCGGAAGGTCGTTGCCGGATCCGGCAGCGTCGAGGCCGCGCCGGCCGCGGCGGACTCAATCGGATCGCCCCTCCGAGGGCAAGGTGGCGGCATCCGGATTCGGCCGACCTTGCACCGCCACGAGATCGGCGCTTTATGAGGCAAAGTGGCGCAACCGGCGGCAATCGTGAGCGGATTGCGTCCCGGCCGGACCACCGACGAGGATGAGGAGACGCCATGGCAGGCGCGCGCGATACCGATGTCATCGGCCACATGGTGGCCGCCGTCGAGGCGGCCGAGGCGAGCGACTACCCCTTCTCGCACTTCTACGCCCGCAACCTGTTCCCGGCCGACTTCTACGCCGAGATCCTCGCCAACCTGCCGGACCCGAAGGTCTACGACCCGCTGAACCTGAAGGCGTGGAGCCGGCCCAACGGCGAGAGCACCCGCGACCGCTTCTTCCTGTCGAAGGAGAGCCTCGAGAAGCTCGACGGCGAGAGGAAGGCGTTCTGGCGCTCGATGACGGCGATCCTCACCGCGCCGGAGCTGAAATCGGCGGTGTTCCGCAAGCTGAAGAAGGACATCGCGCTCCGCTTCGAGACGAGCGAATCGGCGGTCGAGGGGCTTGCCGCCTATCCGCGCTGCACGTTGATGCGCGACACCGAGGGCTACCGCATCAAGCCGCACACCGACGGGATCGAGAAGATCGTCACGATGCAGATGTACCTGCCGCCGGACGACAGCCAGCGCCACATCGGCACGGTGCTCTACGAGGAGGACGCCTCCTTCGTCGCCAAGTTGATGAAGAAGTCTTTCAAGAAATTCAAGCAGTTCGACTTCCTGCCGAACACCGGCTACGCCTTCGCCGTCAACAACCGGCGCGACAAGAAGAGCTGGCACGGCGTCGAGACGATCGGCGACGTCGGCACCCGCAACACCATCATGAACCTCTACCGTGTCAACGCGGACGAGGACTATTACTGAGGCGGGGCGGGCAGGGCGGGGTGGGCCCTCCGCTGGCTTGACCGGCGGGCGAGGGAAGGCGACACCGGCGCCCGGCCAACCGCCCCGGGGAGCCCCGCCTTGATCCGCCACGTCGTCCTGTTCTCCGCCCGCGATCGCGTCGACGTGGCGAAGGTCCACGAGGGGCTGAGGCTCCTCACGGGGATCCCCCACGCCCGCGTCATCGAGATTGCCCTCAACGCCAAGACCGACGCGCTGTCGAAGGAGATCGACGTCGTCGTCTACGCCGAGTTCGAGGACGAGGCCGCACTCGCCGCCTTCAAGGCCGATCCCCTCTACCAGCGCTCGATCGACGCGGTGCGGCCGCTCAGGGACACGCGCGTCGCGGTGGACTTTCTGGCGGGGTGAGCGGTCAAATCGCGTCGGGCGCGTCGGACCTCGGCGAGCGCGGACGGCACGGGTGAACCACGGTGCATGAACGCTTGCTCGACATCGACGGCGGGCTGCTGCTTGCCCTCGACGCGCTCCTGAAGGAGCGCAACGTCACCCATGCGGCGGCGCGACTCGGGATCACCCAGCCGGCGCTCTCGGCCCGGCTGACGCGGCTGCGCCAGCTGTTCGGCGATCCGCTGCTCCTACCGGCCGCTTCCGGGCGCGGCATGGTGCCGACGCCGCACGCTTGCGCCATCCAACCGGAGCTCGTCCGCCTGATCGACCGGCTGCGCGAGTTCGCCACCGTCGCCCAGGTGTTCGATCCGGCGACCAGCGAGCGGGTGTTCCGCATCGCCGCCACCGACAACCCGGCGGCGATCCTGGCGCCGGAGTTGATCCCCGCGATCCGGGCGATCGCGCCGCGGGTCCGCCTCGCCTTCGTCCTGCCGGACAAGGCGCGGATCGCCACGCATCTCGAGCAGGGCGAAGCCGACCTCTTCGTCGGCATCGCGGAGGACGTCGCCGGCGGGCTCGTCGGCCGGACGCTGTTCGACGAGGAGTTCGCCACCGCTCAGCGGATTGGGCACCCCCGCGGCACCGGGCCGCTGACGCTCGACGAATTCTGCGGGCTGGAGCATCTGCTGATCTCGACCAGCGGCGGCCGCTTCTCCGGGATGGTCGACGAGGCGCTCGCCGCGATCGGTCGGGAGCGCCGCGTCACCGTGTCCATCCAGAGCTACGCGCTGGCGCCGCTGGTGCTGACCGGCGGCGACTGCGTCTGCACGCTGCCACGCCGCTTCCTCGAGCGGTTCACCGCCTCGCTCGACCTGTTCGCGCCGCCGCTGGCGCTGGCGAAATTCCAGATGAGCGTCTTCTGGCACCCGCGCATGGCGGCGGACCCGGCCCACACCTGGCTCCGGGAGCAGGTGTTGGCAGTGGCGCGCGCTCAACGGCGCTCGGTGTGAGGCGAGGGCAGCCGGCCGGGGCCGGCCGTCGCGGGTGAGGGAAGGGCGATCAGAGCCCGTCGCGGTTGCGGTACTCGACCGGATGCCAGCTGAACGCCCCGTCGCCCTCGCTGCGGACGTGCCCGACGCCCGGAAACGGCAGGTGCGGCGCGGCGATCAGTCGGCGCTCGTCGGCGAACGCCGAAAAGGCCGTCTCGCGGACCGCCGCCGCCTGCTGCGGATCGAGGTCGTAGACGATGGTGATTTCGGGCTTCGGGAACTGCACCGGGGCGACGTGGATGATGTCGCCGATGAAGACGATCGACCGCCCCTCGCTCGACACCGTGAAGAAGGCGCTGCCCGGCGTGTGGCCGGGATGCAGCGTCGCGACGACGCCGGGCAGGATGGTCTCGCCGTCGCCGAAGGTCTTCACCTTGCCGGCCTTGGCGGAGACGCCGATCGTCTTGGCCGCCTCATCGAAGTAGCGTGGCGCATAGCTGGTCTTGGCGGCGTTCGCCGGATCGAGGAAGAACTCGAGGTCGGGCGCGCCGACGTGGACGACGGCGTTCGGGAAGACCTCGCGGCCGTCGGCGACGAGGCCGCCGGAGTGGTCGGTGTGGACGTGGGTGACGAGGATGTCGGTGACGTCCGCCGGCTTGACGCCGACTGTGGCGAGGCTGTCGACGAGCCTGCCGCCATAGCCGGGGCCGAACAGCTGGCCGGCGCCGGTGTCGACGAGCATGCGGCGCTCACCGTCCTCGATCAGGAAGGCGTTGATCGACACCTCGACGGGGCTGGCGACGAAGGCGCGGTCGAGCAGCGCGTCGACCTCCGCGGGCGTCGTGCCGGTGAGGAGGGCGTGCAGGTCCTGCGGCACGGTGCCGTCGGACAGGGCGGTGATCTGCAATTTGCCGAGCGGGAAGCGGTAGGCGTCCGGCACCTGCCGGTGGACGGCGGCGTCGCCGGAGACGGGCGGATCGCCGGCGAAGGCGGAGGGGGCGAGCCCGAGCGCAAGGCCGAGGGCGGCGCCAAGGAGGAGAGGACGAAGGGGCATGATTTCCGGCTCCCGAGGAGGTTGGCTCATCGCCGTCCTCACCTAGAGAGCGGGTCCCCGTCGTTGAAATCGAACCGCTCGATCGGACCCATCTCCGCGGCTTATGGCTTCGCCAGGGCCGGCCTCGCAGGGCCGTGGCACGACGTGCGGACTTGCGGCGGCGACGTCGTCGTCACGCCGTCAGCACGTCACGAGATCGGTGTGGCCGAAGCCCTTGGAGTAGTCGAGCACCGAGATGACGGTGGGGGTGACGCGGAAGATCCGGACGTCGTCGCGCTTCGGCATCGCGAACGGCAGGGACGCCTGCTGCGGATACTTCAGCGGCAGCAGGCGCAGCACCTTGTCCGCCTCGTCCGGGTCGTCGACGCGGTGGGCGTGCGCCGCCATGGAAAGGCCGGCGATCGCCATCAGGTCCGAGGTGTCGTGATCGATCGTCAGCGACAGCCGGTCGTCGCGGGCGAGGTTCGCCGCCTTCTGGCTGTCGAGCCCGCAGAGGAAATAGAGCGTCAGGCCCTCGTTGACGTATCCGACCGTCGTCGCCTGCGGCCACCCGTCCGGCCGCAGCGTGGCGACCGTCATGATCCGGTGCTGATCGAGCAGCGCCAGGATCTTCCTCCCGATCTCCTCGTCCATCGATCGTCTCCGTGCCCGAGGGCGCGACAGGGGAGCGGCAACCATAGGCCGCCCCGACGGCGCGGCGTTGACGCGGATCAACGATGATGCCCTGGAACGGCACGCGGCGCCCTTTGACACCCGGCGCACGCCGCCGCTAGTGTCGCCGCCGCCATGGGGGTGCCTTCGGGCTGAGAGGCGTCGCGCCAACCCCTCGAACCTGAACCGGGTCATGCCGGCGGAGGGAATGGGAATGAACGACGGCAGCAGCAGCGAGCCACGGCCGGCGGCCGGCGGAGCGGGCGGCGTCCGGGCCGCGGCGGCGCCGCGCTGGCCGGCGGATGCCCGCGGACAGGCGGATGCCGGCGGGCCGGAGAGCGCCGGCGGGACGGCGGGGACGCCGCGCGTCGGCCGCGGGCGGCCCGTCGACCTGCGCCTCTACTGCCTCGTCGATCCGGCCGCGTCGGCCGGCCGGCCCCTCGTCGACGTCGCCCTGGCCGCGGTCGCCGGCGGGGCGACGATCGTCCAGTACCGCGACAAGCTCTCCGCCACGGGCGCGATGGTCGAGACGGCCCGCGCGCTCGTCGCGGCGCTCGCCGGCTCGGGCGTGCCGCTCCTCGTCAACGACCGCGTCGACGTGGCGCTCGCCGCCGGGGCCGCCGGGGTCCACGTCGGCCAGGACGACATGGCGGTCGCCGACGCGCGACGGCTGCTCGGCCCCGACGCCCTCCTCGGCCTCAGCCTGAATTCCGTCGCCGAGGCCGAGGCCGCCGAGCTCGGCCTTCTCGACTATGTCTGCGGCCAGTGCGTGTTCGCCACCGCCAGCAAGGCCGACGCGCCGCCACCGATCGGGCTTTCCGGCATCGCCGCGATCGCCGACGCCGTGCGTCGGCGCGCGCCGGGACTGCCGGTCGGCGCCATCTCCGGCATCACCGCCGGCAATGCCGGGTCGGTGATCGCCGCCGGCATCGACGGCGTCGCCGTCATCTCCGCCATCGGCGCCGCCGCGGACCCGGAGCGCGCCGCCCGGGCGCTCCGGGCGGCCGTCGATGCGGCGCTCGCCGGTCGGGCGCCGAGCGCCGCCGCCCCTCAACGCCTCGAGGACCTCGACCGATGACGCCGATCGCGCTCACCATCGCCGGCACCGACCCGACCGGGGGCGCCGGCATCCAGGCCGACACCAAGACCTTCGCCGCGCTCGGCGTCTATGGCGCGAGCGTCGTCACGGCCCTCGTCGCCCAGAACACCACGGGCGTGCAGGCGATCCACGACGTGCCGGCGGTGTTCGTCCGCGCCGAGCTCGACTCGGTGTTCTCCGACCTCGTCGTCGCGGCGGTGAAGATCGGCATGCTGTCGCAGCCGGCGGTCATCGAGACGGTCGCGGCCGCGCTCGACGCCCATGCGGCGCGCACCGTCGTGCTCGATCCCGTCATGGTGGCCGCCTCCGGCGATCCGCTGATCGCCGACGCCGCCGTCGCGGTGCTGCGGGCGGCGCTGTTCCCGCGGGCGACGCTGATCACGCCGAACCTGATGGAGGCGGCGCGCCTGCTCGACCGGCCGCTAGCGGCGAGCGAGGCGGAGATGGTGGCGCAGGGCGAGGCGCTGCTCGCCTTCGGCCCGGCCGCCGTGCTCGTCAAGGGCGGCCACGCCGAGGGGGCCGAGAGCGCCGACGTGCTCGTCGCGCGCGATGCGCCGCCACGCTGGTTCCGCGCGCCGCGTCGAGCGACGAAGAATACCCACGGCACCGGCTGCACGCTGTCGGCGGCGATCGCCGCCGGCCTCGCCCGCGGCCGCGCCCTGCCCGAGGCGGTGGCCGCGGCCAAGGACTACCTGACGGCGGCGCTGGCGGCGGCCGACGACCTCACCATCGGCCGTGGCCGCGGCCCCGTGCACCACTTCCACGCCTGGTGGAACGGAGCCGACGGCACGCCCTTGCGCTGACAGCCGCCGCCGCCCGCCGGCGCGCGTCACATGGCTGCAACCTGAATCGTGTCTTACCTCGCCGAGGTCCGCCGCGGATGGTCGACGATCATCCTCCGCCGTCGTCTCTGCGACGCCGCGGCAAGCGCGAGGTCAGGTCATGTCGGAAGAGGTCAACGCACGGCAGCTTCGAGCGATCTTCCTTTCGGACGTCCATCTCGGGACGCGCGGCTGCCAGGCTCATCTGCTGCTCGATTTCCTGCGCTACCACGATGCCGAGGTGATCTACCTCGTCGGCGACATCGTCGACGGCTGGCGGATGCGGCGTTCCTGGTACTGGCCGCAGGAACACAACGACGTGGTGCAGAAGCTGCTGCGCAAGGCGCGAAAGGGCACCCGCGTCGTCTACGTGCCCGGCAATCACGACGAGTTCCTGCGCGACTATCTCGGCACGCACTTCGGCGGCGTCGAGGTGACGGACTCGACCGTCCACCAGACCGCCGACGGACGCAGCTTCCTCGTCATCCACGGCGACCAGTTCGACATCGTCGTTCGGCACGCCAAGTGGCTGGCGTTCTTCGGGGACTGGGCCTACTCTGTCGCGCTGGGAATCAGCACGTGGATCAATGTCGGGCGCCGGCGTCTGGGCCTGACCTACTGGTCCTTGTCGGCGTGGGCCAAGCTGAAGGTCAAGAACGCGGTGAACTTCATCGGCAGTTTCGAAGAGGCCCTCGCCGGCGAGGCGCGGCGTCGAGGCGCCGACGGCGTCATCTGCGGCCACATCCACCACGCGACGATGCACGACCGCTACGGCATCCGCTACGTCAACACCGGTGACTGGGTGGAGAGCTGCACCGCCGTCGTCGAGACGCATGAGGGTGAGCTCGAGATCGTCCGCTGGACGACGTCGGCGGCGCGTTCGGTGCCGGTCGTGACGTCGGGGGCGCGCGCCGCCGCATGACGCGCCTGCTCCTCGTCTCCGACGCCTGGCATCCGCAGATCAACGGCGTCGTTCGGACGCTGGAGCGCATCCTGGAAGAGCTCGCCACCCTCGGCATCGAGACGGGGACGCTGACGCCGGCCGAGTACCGCACGATCCCGTGCCCGACCTATCCGGAGATCCGGCTGGCGCTGACGAGCTTCCGCGCCGTGCGCCGCAAGATCGACCACCTCGCCCCGGACTACGTGCATATCGCCACCGAGGGGCCTCTCGGCCTGATGGTGCGCAACTGGTGCATGCATCGCGGCAAGCGCTTCACCACGAGCTACCACACCCGCTTTCCCGAATATCTCGCCGCCCGGCTGCCGGTGCCGCTGTCGCTGAGCTACGCCTGGATGCGCTGGTTCCACAACGGTGCCAACGGCATCATGGTGGCG
>Ga0255338_1003909_pt1 | contig 16689 bp, 12 predicted proteins | sample MeOH1_35cm_T4_19_FD_203715 | JGI IMG/M metagenome (GOLD analysis project Ga0255338, IMG submission 203715) | Sandy soil microbial communities from University of British Columbia, Vancouver, Canada - MeOH1_35cm_T4_195 | ecosystem: Engineered > Artificial ecosystem > Sand microcosm > Unclassified ...
TCCAACAACGGCATAGCGCCGAAAGCAAGGGACACATCGCTGAATTTGAGCAGGGTCATGAGCTTCTCCAAAAACCGGGCGCGCATTCTACCTGACTTGAGGCTTCAGAAGGCCGGCAATTTCACCTTCGTGGCACTCTGCATGACAAATGTTGCGAACTGATGCTGACAGCCCCGCAAAGCTTTCACCCGCTGCTGGCAAAAGGCTAAGCTACAATTAATTCTGTGTTGGCATCGTCAACGCTTGTCATGATTTCTCTGTTCGGACGTCTCATGCGCAGTCGCCTTTTTGGTCTTTTATCCTGTTTTCTTCTTACTGCCACAGCCATCCAAACAGCACAGGCGGTAGACCTGTCTACCCAGCGTCAATACTACGATGAAGCCAAGCGTGCCTTGGCCAAGGGTGATACGGGCCCTTACTTCCGTTACAGCCAGGCCCTTAGTGACTACCCGTTGGAGCCTTATCTTGCGTATGACGAACTGACCGCACGTCTTAAAACCGCGAGCAATGCCGAAATCGAGAAATTCCTCGCCGAACACGGTGACCTGCCGCAAGCCAACTGGATGAAGCTTCGCTGGTTGCGCTGGCTGGCCGATCGCGGCGACTGGGCGACCTTCGTCAAGTACTACGACCCCAAGCTCAATTTCACCGAACTGGACTGCCTGAACGCGCAGAATCAGATCGCGCGCAACCAGAAGACCGAAGGTTATGCCAACGCCGAAAAACTCTGGCTAACGGGTAAATCGCTGCCAGGGGCGTGTGATGGGTTGTTCGGGATCTGGGCCGCCGAAGGTCAACTGACCGAACAGAAACGCTGGGAGCGCGCGAAACTTGCCGCCCAGTCGCGCAACTATCCGTTGGCCAACAGCCTGGTCAACGGCCTCACCACCCTCGCCCCGCGCGGTCGCTTGTTGGTGGATGTGGCGCAGAAGCCAGAACTGCTCAATCAGCCATCGCGCTTCACCCCGGCCGATGAGCCGATGTCCGACATCGTCAGCCTCGGTTTGCGCCGCCTGGCCAAGCAAGACCCGGACAAGGCGATGGAATTGCTCGACGGTTATGCCAGCAGCATGCATTTCTCCCGAGATGAAAAAGTCGCGATCGCCCGGGAAATCGGCCTGACCCTCGCTCGCCGCTTTGATAGCCGGGCGCTGGACGTGATGACCAAGTACGACCCGGAATTGCGCGACAACACCGTGTCCGAATGGCGCTTGCGCCTGCTGTTGCGCCTGGCCCGCTGGGACGATGCCTATCAGTTGACCCGCCGCCTGCCGCAGGACCTGGCGACCACCAACCGCTGGCGCTACTGGCAGGCCCGTAGCCTGGAACTGGCGCAGCCACAGAACCCCGAGGCGCAGACGCTTTACAAAGGCCTCGCCCGTGAGCGTGATTTCTACGGTTTCCTCGCCGCCGACCGTTCGCAGCTGCCCTACTCGCTGAACAATAAACCGCTGGTGCTCAGCCAGGCGCTGATCAACAAGGTTCGCAACACACCAGGCGTGCGTCGCGCCCTGGAATTCCACGCACGCGGGCAGATCGTTGATGGTCGTCGCGAGTGGTATCACGTCAGCCGCCATTTCAACCGTGACGAAATGGTCGCCCAGGCAAAACTGGCTTATGACCTGAAATGGTATTTCCCGGCGATCCGCACCATCAGCCAGGCTCAGTACTGGGACGACCTCGACATCCGCTTCCCGATGGCTCACCGCGAAACCCTCGTGCGTGAAGCCAAGACCCGTGGCTTGCATTCGAGCTGGGTGTTTGCCATCACCCGCCAGGAAAGCGCGTTCATGGCCGACGCCCGCTCCGGAGTGGGCGCCAGCGGCCTGATGCAACTGATGCCGGGCACCGCCAAGGAAACCGCACGCAAGTTCAGCATTCCATTGGCCTCGCCACAGCAAGTGTTCGATCCGGACAAGAATATCCAGCTCGGCGCCGCGTACCTCAGCCAGGTACACAGCCAGTTCAACGGCAACCGCGTTCTCGCCTCCGCCGCCTACAACGCCGGCCCGGGACGCGTGCGTCAGTGGCTGCGCGGCGCAGATCACCTGAGCTTCGACGTCTGGGTGGAAAGCATCCCGTTCGACGAAACCCGCCAGTATGTGCAGAACGTATTGTCGTACTCGGTGATCTACGGCCAGAAACTCAACTCACCACAGCCGTTGGTGGATTGGCATGAGCGGTATTTTGATGATCAATAAGCCTGTCTGAGGCGAAAACGAAAATGCCCGCATTGAGAAATGCGGGCATTTTTTTTGGGGGCCACTTCATTTTCAGCGTCGACACGACCCACTGTAGGAGCCGGCTTGCTGGCGATCGCGGTGCATCAGTCGACCCAATGCCAACTGACAATCCGCGATCGCCAGCAAGCCGGCTCCTACAGGTTCGGTGCGATCTCACCGACTGGGGCATCGTGCCCATCATTGAACTGCAACGCCGCCAGCCGCGCGTACAGCGCATTGCTCGCAATCAACTCCTGATGCGTGCCCACCGCCACCAGTTTTCCCTGATCCATCACCGCAATCCGGTCGGCGTTTTTCACCGTGGCCAGCCGGTGCGCGATGACCAGGGTGGTGCGGTTTTTCATCAGGCTGGGCAGGGCTTGCTGGATCAGGTGTTCGCTTTGGGCATCGAGGGCGCTGGTGGCTTCGTCGAGCAGCAGGATGGGTGCGTCCACCAGCAGCGCACGGGCGATGGCCAGGCGTTGGCGCTGGCCACCGGACAAACCGAGGCCTGCGTCCCCCAGATGAGTCTGATAACCGTGGGGCATCGCCTCGATAAAGTCGTGGGCGTAGGCGATTTTCGCCGCTTCCTGAACCTGTTCCAGCGTCGCCGTCGGGTTGCCGTAGCGGATGTTCTCTTCGATGCTGCCGAAGAACAGCGCCGGGGTTTGGGAGACCAGGGCGAAACAGCGGCGCAAGTCCAATGGATCGAGCTGAGTCAGCGGCACACCGTCGAGCAGAATGCGGCCTTCGGCCGGGTCGTAAAAACGCAGCAACAAGTCATATACCGTCGACTTGCCCGCACCGGAAGGCCCGACCAGCGCCAGGGTTTCGCCGGCCTTGATGGTCAGATTCAAGCCATCGATGGCATAGCTTTCAGGACGCGACGGGTAGGAAAAACGCACGTCTTGCAGCACCAGGTTCCCCGCCACCCGCTCCGGCAATGTCACCAGCCCCGTCGTCGGTGACTGGATGATGTTTTCCGAGCGCAGTAACTCGGCAATCCGCTCGGCGGCCCCCGCAGCACGTTGCAACTCGCCGATCACTTCGCTCAACGTGCCGAACGCGCTGCCGACGATCAGGCTGTAGAACACAAACGCGGCCAGTTCCCCTGCGGAAATCCGTCCGGCCATCACATCCATGCCGCCGACCCACAGCATCACGCCGACCGCGCCCAGCACCAGCACGATCACCAGGGTAATCAGCCAGGCACGCTGGAAAATCCGTTTACGGGCGGTGTTGAACGCCTGCTCCACGGTCACGGCAAATCGCTGTTCGTCCTGGACCTGATGGTTATAGGCCTGCACGGTTTTGATCTGGCCGAGGGTTTCCGACACGTAGCTGCCGATATCGGCAATCCGGTCCTGGCTCAGGCGCGACAGGCTGCGCACCCGCCGGCCGAAAATCAGGATCGGTGCAATCACCAGCGGCAATGCCACAACGACGATGCTGGTGAGTTTGGGATTGGTGATAAACAGCAACACAATCCCGCCGATCACCATCAGCAGATTGCGCAGAAACAGCGACAGCGACGAGCCGATCACCGATTGCAGCAAGGTGGTGTCGGCGGTCAGGCGCGACTGGATTTCGGAGCTGCGGTTGTCTTCGTAAAACCCCGGATGCAGGTAAACCAGATGGTTGAACACCTGACGGCGGATGTCGGCCACCACCCGCTCGCCGATCCACGACACCAGGTAAAAACGTGCAAACGTGCCAAGCGCCAGGCCCAGCACCAACAGCATGAACAGACCGATAGTCTGGTTGAGCAAGTGCGGTGACTGGGTCATGAACCCTTGATCCACCAACAGCCGAATTCCCTGCCCCATGGATAAGGTAATGCCCGCTGTGACAATCAGTGCGAGCAACGCACCCAAGGCCTGCCAGCGATAGGGCACGAGAAAACGACTGGCCAGGCGAATCGCACGACGGTGACGGGCAGATAGCATCGGGGGTTTCCAATTCACGTTAAGGGATCGGCTATACCGCTCAATGGGGGGGAACTCTGTAAATCACAATGAGTCAGGTTAATTATGTCCGCAACGTCCAGCCCCTAGACGCTATTGGTCTAAAGTCCGGGTGGCAACGTTACGGTATTTCTGGTGGACTGGTATTGCCGCTCCGAGAAGACCGCAGGGAGTTGTCACAGCCCGGTCACCTGGCGGTTCTACAGTAAGCACACAACCTGATGAGGAGACAGGCCATGTCCTTGCAACACAGCAGCGATGACAAGATTCAAGTGATCCGTACACAGCCAGATCAGTCTCTGGGTTGCTCGATCATTGACAAAGATGGCCGCGAAGTACCGATCACTGAAGACATGATCCAGGACGCCTGCCGCGAACTGGAGAAGCGATTGGTCAAGCCTGCCAAACAAGATTGATATAGCCACCGTCTTCTTGACCCGGCCCTGATGGCCGGGTTTTTTGTGGGTGCTGATCCAGAATTGTGGTGCGGCCATTCGCGGGCAAGCCCGCTCCCACATTGGATCTCCGGTGAATACAGTTGCTGTTTCCAACGGAGATCTAACGTGGGAGCGGGCTTGCTCGCGATTGGGCCAACCGGTTTTTCAGACAGCCGAAGCGCCCAACGCCGCCACGATCTTCAGCAACTCAGGCGAATCCCCCTCGACCCGCACCTGCAGCCCATCAATCTCCCGCCGCGATGGATAGTGCTTACGCAGCGCATCAAACGCCGCACGCTGTTCACTCACACTGCCTACAAGACTGCGACGGAAATCCGCGTCGTCTCGGCGCGGGTCGTACACGCCCCGGCACAGCATCGCCAACGCCCAGGCCGGATCGCTGTCAGCGTGCAAGGTCACTTGCGACAACCAGGGCGCCGGCAGCAAGTCACTCAGACTGATCTGCGCCGGTTGCCCGAGAAAATCGCAATACGCCTGATAGATCTGCGCCGTTCCACGCTGTTTGCCGTCGAGGCTGTAACCGGCAATATGCGGTGTCGCCAGCACGCAGAGTTCGGCCAGTGCCACGTCGACTTCGGGCTCGCCTTCCCAGACATCCAGCACCGCTTGCAGGTCTTCGCGTTGCAGCAGCACTTCGCACAGGGCGGCGTTATCCACAACAGGGCCACGGCTGGCATTGATCAGCCAGGTGCCGGGCTTGAGCTGGTTCAAACGGTTTTTGTCGAACAGATGCCAGGTCGTTCCGGCGCCGTGTTTCTTCAGCGGTGTGTGCAGGCTGATGACATCACACTGCTCGATGATCTGCTCGAGGCTGACGAAATCCCCGCCTTCGGCGGCTTGCCGTGGCGGATCGCAGACCAGCACGTTCCAGCCCAGCCCTTGCAGGACCTTGACCAGTCGACCGCCCACTTCCCCTGCCCCCACCACGCCGAAAGTGCGCCGGGTGAGGTCGGCGCCTTCAATTTCGGCGAGGGTCAGCAAACTGCCCAGCACATAATCGACCACGCCACGGGCATTGCAGCCGGGGGCGCTGGACCAGGTGATACCGGCCTGCTGGAAGTAATCGAGGTCCAGGTGATCCGTGCCGATGGTGCAGGTGCCGACGAACCGCACCTTGCTGCCTTCGAGCAGCGAGCGATTGACGTTGGTCACCGAACGCACCAGCAGCACATCGGCCTGTTCGACGGTGGCGCGGTCGATGGAACGTCCCGGTACCCGGCGGATTTCGCCGAAACCTTCGAAGAAGGCATCGAGCAGCGGAATATTTTCGTCGGCAACAATCAGCATGGGCAGGCTCCTTTGGCGGATCGGCAGTGTAGGCGGAGATGACGTCCAGCGCCTAGCATCTATCCCGCGTAGAAGCTGCCGAAGGCTGCGATCCTTTGACTTTGTTTTAAAGGATCGCAGCCTTCGGCAGCTCCTGCACGGTAACTGTGGATTTGAGCTTACAAAACGCTAACACAGGACTTTTCCTGACCACTGCGTCAAGGCGTAGAATGCGCCGCCTCGCGCCTCAAAATCTCTGGACGTTTCGCCCTTGAATTCCGTAACTGACCGCCCCGCCGCCATTTCCCTCAACCGCCCGGCCCGGGTTCGCCTGGAGCTGAAAAACCTGCTCGGTCTGGCGCTGCCGATCATGATCGCGCAGCTTGCCACCACCGCAATGGGCTTCGTCGATGCGGTGATGGCCGGCCGCGTCGGGCCACGGGATCTGGCGGCGGTGGCATTGGGCAACTCGATCTGGGTCCCGGTGTTCCTGCTGATGACCGGCACCCTGCTGGCCACCACGCCAAAAGTCGCCCAGCGCTTTGGTGCCGGCACGCACAGCGAGATCGGCCCGATTGTCCGTCAGGCGCTGTGGCTGGCGTTGGTGGTGGGTTTGATGGCGACGGGCATGCTGTTCAGCGCCGAGCCGATCTTGCACATCATGAAGGTCGACCCCGAACTGATCGGCCCGTGCATGCAGTACCTGCACGGGATCGCCAGCGGCTTGCCCGCCGTCGCGCTCTACCATGTGCTGCGCTGTTTCAGTGATGGACTGGGGCGCACGCGCCCGGCCATGGTGCTGGGGCTGTGCGGTCTGGCGCTGAACATTCCACTCAACTACGTCTTCATTTATGGCCACTTCGGTGTGCCGGCCATGGGCGGTGTCGGTTGCGGTTGGGCCACGGCGATTGTGATGTGGGTGATGGCGCTGGGCATGGCCGGCTGGGAACGCTGGGCGCCGGCGTATCAGTCGAGCCAGTTGTTCAGCCGTTTCGACTGGCCGCAATGGTCGGTGATCAAACGCCTGCTGGGCATTGGCCTGCCGATCGGCATCGCAGTGTTCGCCGAGTCGAGCATCTTTGCTGTGATCGCTTTGCTGATCGGGAGCCTCGGCGCCACGGTGGTGGCCGGGCATCAGATCGCACTGAATTTCAGCTCGCTGGTGTTCATGATCCCCTACTCCCTGGGCATGGCCGTGACGGTGCGCGTCGGTCAGGCGCTCGGTCGTCAGGAACCCCGTGAAGCACGCTTCGCCGCCGGTGTCGGCATGGGCACGGCGCTGGCTTATGCGTGTATTTCGGCGAGCATGATGTTGTTGCTGCGCGAGCCCATCGCAACGATCTACACCGCTGATCCGACGGTCATTCGCGTAGCCGCGATGCTGATCGTGTATTCGGCGCTGTTCCAGTTTTCCGACGCGATCCAGGTCACCGCGGCCGGCGCGTTGCGTGGCTATCAGGACACGCGGGTGACGATGATCCTGACGCTCTTCGCGTACTGGGGCATTGGTTTGCCGGTGGGTTACGCGCTGGGCCTGACCGACTGGTTCGGCGCACCGAGCGGCCCGAGCGGGTTGTGGCAGGGTTTGATCGTGGGCTTGAGTTGTGCCGCGCTGATGCTGTCGATCCGCCTGACGCGCAGTGCACGCAAGCGGATCCGCAACGGGCTGAGTTAACCCTGTGGGAGCCAGCCTGCTGGCGATTGCGGTGATTCAGTCAACAATGATGTTGAGTTTGAATCAGCCATCGCCAGCAGGAAGGCTCCCACAGTGGTTTTTTGGGTCAATCGGACTTCTTGCGGATCCAGTAGAGGTAGGTGCCTGCCTCTTCGTGCTGCGCGACCAGTTCGTGGTCAAGGAACACACAGAACTTGGGAATGTCACGACGGGTCGACGGATCGGTGGCAATCACCTTGAGCAGGCCGCCGGGCGTCAGGTCACGGATGTGCTGGTGCAACATCATCACTGGTTCCGGGCAGTTGAGGCCGGTGGCGTCGAGGGTGCCGTCTACCGGCGTATCAAGCATTTCACTCATGATTCACTCCTGAAACTGGCCGGCATTGTCGCGCATTGCCGGGTGAACAGTCATCTGTGGCATCACGCCATCCCTGTAGGAGCCGGCTTGCTGGCGATCCCAGACGTCGCGGTGATTCAGATACACCGCGTAACGCGCTATCGCCAGCAAGCCGGCTCCTACAAAATTGCGGGGCGTCAGCGGGATTTCGGTTTCTTCACATCGAGACGGCGCAGGTGGCACGTCACTTCTTCCCGGTCGTGATACAGCTGCTTGCAGCCAATCTCGACCCGGATCCCGCGCTCCTTGAAACCCTCGGCAATGCGCTCCAGCAAGCGCTTCACTTCAGCGTAACGCTGTTTCATCGGCAGTTTGAGGTTGACCACCGCTTCGCGGCAATGGCCCTCGCCGATCCACTCTTCGAGCATCGCGGCGTTGCGCGCCGGCTTCTCGACGATGTCGCAGACCATCCAGTCCACCGGCTGGCGGGGCTTGTAGGTGAAACCGTCGGCCATCAAATGCTGCACCAGGCCAGTGTCCATCAGGCTTTCCGCCATCGGGCCGTTGTCGATGGCGGTCACCAGCATGCCGCGATTGACCAGTTGCCAGGTCCAGCCGCCAGGTGCCGCGCCGAGGTCGACGCCAGTCATGTCGCTGTGCAGGCGCTCGTCCCACTGGTCGCGCGGGATGAAGTGGTGCCACGCCTCTTCCAGTTTCAGGGTCGAACGGCTCGGTGCCTCGCGGGGAAACTTCAGGCGCGGAATACCCATCGGCCACATGGCCGAGTTGTTCGACTCGGCCAGGCCCATGAACACTTCGCGACCGCTTTTGAACGTCAGCAACAGGCGCGGCTTGTTCGCGTCTTCCACCAGTTTGCCGGCCGCCATCAGTGCCTTGCGCAGGTGCACTTCGAACTTCTTGCAGAAGTTCGACAGTTCCTTGCCATCATTGGTATCGACCATTTCCAGCCACAGGCTGCCGCACAGCGGGAAGTCCACCATGTGCGCGAGGATCACGCTGATACGGTCGGTTTCCGGCAGGTCGATGAAAATTCCTCGCGCCCACTGACGCGGAAAGATCAGATCGGCAAAACGCTGACCGCGCATCAGGCGCTCGGCACCGTCTTCTTCGGTGCAGATGAATTCGGCGCAGGCGCTGGCGGTTTTGGCCTTGGCATAACCGGCAACGTTCAGCCGCGCAGCGTGTTCGGAAATCTCGGAACAAACTTCGCCTTCGAAGCCCGGCCGGCAATGCATAAAGAGGGTGTTCATTCTTACTCCTGGGCAGTTGGCGAAGAATTCAGCCACTGCGCGATGCCCAGGCTTGCGATGAAGCAAAGCCTGTCACGAAAACCGGCGCATGATAGCCGAGTTCGGAACCCTGGACCTTGCCATAGAGTCCAGTTATTAGCTTTAACGTTCAAACGGGGCTAGGTTGAAAGCTCTGTCCGTCCCCTCAGTCCGTAGCCGTGCGGACTCAAAGGAGTGATCGCAATGCCGTCCCTCGATAGCCTGAAAACCCTTAAAACCCTGCAAGTCGACGACAAGACCTACCATTATTTCAGTCTGCCCGACGCCGCCCAAAGCCTCGGTGATCTCGACAAACTGCCTATGTCATTGAAAGTGCTGCTGGAAAACCTGCTGCGCTGGGAAGACGAAAAAACCGTCACCGGCGCCGACCTCAGGGCGATTGCCGCCTGGCTCAAGGAGCGCCGCTCCGATCGCGAAATCCAGTACCGCCCTGCCCGGGTATTGATGCAAGACTTTACCGGCGTGCCCGCCGTGGTCGACCTGGCCGCCATGCGCGCCGCCATGGCCAAGGCTGGCGGCGACCCGCAGCGGATCAATCCGCTGTCGCCGGTGGATCTGGTGATCGATCACTCGGTGATGGTCGACAAGTTCGGCAGCGCAAGCGCCTTCGGACAAAACGTCGACATCGAAATGCAGCGCAACGGCGAACGTTATGCCTTTCTGCGCTGGGGCCAGAGTGCCTTCGACAACTTCAGTGTCGTGCCACCGGGCACCGGGATTTGCCACCAGGTCAACCTCGAATACCTCGGCCGCACCGTCTGGACCAAAGATGAAGACGGCCGCACATACGCCTTCCCCGACACGCTGGTCGGCACCGACTCCCACACCACCATGATCAACGGCCTCGGCGTGCTCGGCTGGGGCGTCGGCGGGATCGAAGCGGAAGCGGCGATGCTCGGCCAACCGGTGTCGATGCTGATTCCGGAGGTGATCGGCTTCAAACTCACCGGCAAGTTGAAAGAAGGCATCACTGCCACCGACCTGGTGCTGACCGTCACACAGATGCTGCGCAAGAAAGGCGTGGTCGGCAAATTCGTCGAGTTCTATGGCGACGGTCTTGCCGACCTGCCGCTGGCTGACCGCGCGACCATCGCCAACATGGCCCCGGAATATGGCGCCACCTGCGGCTTCTTCCCTGTGGATGACGTGACGCTGGAATACCTGCGCCTGTCCGGCCGGCCGCTGGAAACCGTGAAACTGGTCGAGGCCTACAGCAAGGCGCAAGGTCTGTGGCGCCTGCCGGGCAAGGAGCCGGTGTTCACCGACAGCCTGGCGTTGGACATGGGCAGCGTCGAAGCCAGCCTCGCCGGACCGAAGCGCCCACAGGACCGGGTGTCGCTCCCCAATGTCGCGCAAGCGTTCAGTGATTTCCTCGGACTGCAGTTCAAGCCCACCAGCAAGGAAGAAGGTCGCCTGGAAAGTGAGGGCGGTGGCGGCGTCGCGGTGGGTAACGCGGATTTGGTCGGTGAAACGGACTACGAGTACGACGGCCAGACCTATCGCTTGAAAAATGGCGCGGTGGTGATCGCCGCTATCACCTCGTGCACCAACACCTCCAACCCGAGCGTGATGATGGCCGCAGGGCTGGTGGCGAAGAAAGCCGTGGAGAAAGGCCTCACGCGCAAACCATGGGTCAAGAGTTCGCTGGCCCCAGGCTCGAAAGTGGTCACCGACTACTACAAGGCCGCCGGTCTGACTCAGTATCTGGATCAACTCGGTTTCGACCTTGTCGGTTATGGCTGCACCACCTGCATCGGCAACTCAGGGCCATTGCCGGAGCCGATCGAAAAAGCCATCCAGAAAGCCGACCTGACGGTGGCCTCGGTACTGTCGGGCAATCGCAACTTCGAAGGGCGTGTACATCCGCTGGTGAAAACCAACTGGCTGGCATCCCCACCGCTGGTGGTCGCTTATGCATTGGCCGGGACTGTGCGCATTGATATCAGCAGCGAACCGCTGGGTAACGACAAGGACGGCAATCCGGTTTATCTCCGGGACATCTGGCCAAGCACCCAAGAAATCGCCGATGCGGTGAATCAGGTCAACACTGCGATGTTCCACAAGGAATACGCCGAAGTGTTTGCCGGCGACGAGCAATGGCAGGCAATTGAAGTGCCGCAAGCGGCGACGTATGTCTGGCAAGACGATTCGACTTACATCCAGCATCCGCCGTTTTTCGACGACATCGGCGGCCCGCCGCCCGAAGTCAAGGATGTCGCGAGTGCCCGGGTCCTCGCGCTGCTCGGCGACTCGGTGACCACTGACCATATCTCCCCGGCCGGCAACATCAAGTCCGACAGCCCGGCGGGCAATTACCTGCGCGAGAAAGGCGTGGAACCCCGGGACTTCAACTCCTACGGCTCCCGTCGCGGCAACCATGAGGTGATGATGCGCGGCACCTTCGCCAACATCCGCATACGTAACGAAATGCTCGGCGGCGAGGAAGGCGGGAATACGATTTACATTCCCACCGGTGAAAGAATGGCGATCTACGATGCGGCCATGCGTTATCAAGCGTCGGGCACGCCGCTGGTGGTAATCGCCGGGCAGGAATACGGCACCGGTTCGAGCCGTGACTGGGCCGCCAAGGGCACCAATCTCTTGGGTGTGAAAGCGATCATCGCCGAAAGCTTCGAGCGGATTCACCGTTCCAACCTGGTGGGCATGGGCGTGTTGCCGCTGCAGTTCAAGCTGGATCAGAACCGCAAGAGCCTGAACCTCACGGGCAAGGAAACGCTGGATATTCTGGGTTTGACGGGTGTGGAGTTGACGCCGCGGATGAACCTGACGCTCATCATCACCCGCGAGAACGGCAGCCGCGAGAAAGTCGAGGTGTTGTGCCGGATCGATACGCTCAATGAAGTGGAGTACTTCAAGTCGGGAGGGATTTTGCATTACGTGTTGCGGCAGTTGATTGCGTCGTGACTGCCTGCTGACAAAAGACACCGCCTTCGGGCGGTGTTTTTGTTTGTGGGGTGTTCGTCTCTATAATCGCCGCGCTTTAAATCCCTTGCAGGAGCAAGCTTGCTCGCGATGAGGCCGACATCTCCAACATAAATGTTGCCAGACACTCCGCTATCGCGAGCAAGCCCGCTCCCACATAGACCGAGCAACTCGCAAAATCCGACTCAAGGACTTCAGATGCTTGCTTTGCCATGGACCTTGCTGGTCCTGCTCTCTCTCGGTTACGGCCTGGCATTGACCTACGGCCGCCTCGGCTGGCTGGCGCTGATCTCGGTCGCATTGCTATTGACCGCCGGTTTCGCCGCACGCCAACAGCACATCCGCATCGGCCGCTACCTCGGCCACGCGCTGTTCATTTTCATGGCCCTCGCACTGGCCATGCACTGGCTCCCCGGTTTCTACAACGGCCGCGGCATCAATCCGCAACGCTTCACCGACGATGCCGTGATGTTTTCCATGTACCTGAATCTGGACAAACCGCTGATCGGCTTCTGGCTATTGCTGTTCTGCCCGTGGATTGTCGGCCGGCGTTCGCTGCGGCTTGGCATTTATGCCACCGCGCAGGGGCTGACACTGAGCAGCGTGTTGGCATTGGGCGGTGCGCTGTTGTTGGGCGTGATCGATTGGGCCCCCAAATGGCCTGATCAGGCCTGGCTGTGGCTGTTCAACAACCTGTTGCTGGTGACACTCGTGGAAGAAGCGCTGTTTCGCGGCTACATCCAGGGCGGTCTGAGTCGGCACTTCAAACACCTGCCTTATGGCGAAAACCTCGCGCTGCTGCTCGCCTCGCTGTTGTTTGGCCTGGTGCATCTGGGTGCCGGCTGGCAATGGGTGTTGCTGGCGAGCCTGGCGGGTGTCGGCTATGGTCTTGCCTACCGTTTCGGCGGGTTGGGGGCGGCCATCGCCACGCATTTCGGCTTGAACCTGCTGCATTTTGGACTGTTCACGTATCCAATGCTGGCGGGCTGACGCAACGGTCATTTTGCGACACACCGCCGATTATTGAAAAATAATTTCAATAAATTCCTGACAGTGCCGACAACCTCTCAAAGCCTTGCGGATTGAAAAAGCCATGCGTAACAACCAGCCTATTACACAACGCGAACGGACCTTCCCGGCTCAGCAACGGTTGATTTCCACCACCGATGCCAAGGGCGTGATCACTTACTGCAACGACGCGTTCGTCGACATCAGTGGGTATTCCCGCGAGGAACTGATCCGTGCACCGCACAACCTGGTCCGTCACCCCGACGTACCGGCCGCGGTGTTCGCGCACATGTGGGGCACACTGAAACAAGGCTTGCCATGGATGGGCATTGTCAAGAATCGCTGCAAGACCGGTGACCACTACTGGGTCAACGCCTACGTCACACCGGTTTTCGAAGGCAACCAGGTCGTCGGTTACGAGTCGGTGCGGGTCAAGCCCACCGCCGAACAGATCCAGCGTGCCGAAGCGCTCTATCAACGCATCAACCAGGGCAAGTCAGCGATTCCTTCCTCCGATAAATGGCTGCCGGTGCTTCAGGACTGGCTGCCGTTCATCCTGGTCAGCCAGCTGAGCTTCATGATCGGTGCCACGCTCAACTCTCAGTGGGGCTTCGCCCTGGCCGCGGGCCTTTCGGTGCCGTTGGGCCTGCTGGGGTTGAGCTGGCAACAGCGCGGTCTCAAGCGCTTGCTGCGCCTGGCCGAGCAGACCACGTCCGACCCGCTGATCGCGCAGATGTATACCGACAGCCGTGGCGCTCAAGCACGTCTGGAGATGTCGATCCTCAGTCAGGAAGCTCGTCTGAAAACCTGCCTGACCCGTCTGCAGGATACCGCCGAACATTTGAGCGACCAGGCGAAACAGTCCGACACCCTGGCTCACAGCAGCTCCACCGGCCTGGAACGCCAACGCGTCGAAACCGAACAAGTGGCCACCGCCGTCAACCAGATGGCCGCTACCACACAGGAAGTCGCCAGCCACGTACAACGCACCGCTGACGCGACTCAGGAAGCCAATCGCCTGACCGGTCGCGGTCGTGACATCGCCGGGGAAACCCGCGAAGCCATCCAGCGTTTGTCGGAGGTGGTCGGTGAAACCGGGCTGACCGTGACCCAACTGGCCAAGGACAGCGACGAAATCGGCGGCGTGGTCGACGTGATCAAAGGCATCGCCGACCAGACCAACCTGCTGGCGTTGAACGCGGCCATCGAAGCGGCCCGCGCCGGTGAGATGGGTCGTGGTTTTGCGGTGGTGGCGGACGAAGTTCGTCAACTGGCGCAACGCACCAGCGAATCCACCGGGCAGATTCACGCCCTGATCGCCAAGCTCCAGCAAACCGCGAGCACGGCGGTGCAAACCATGGAAGCCGGGCATCGCCAGGCCGAAGAAGGTGTGGCGCGGGTCCTGGAAGCGGATCAGGCGTTGGTGGGGATCAGCGAAGCGGTGGCCAACATCACCGACATGACCACCCAGATCGCGGCCGCGACCGAAGAGCAAAGCTCGGTGGCCGAAGAAATCAGCCGCAACATCAGCAACATCTCGCAACTGGCTGACCAGACGTCGGAACAGGCACAGCACTCGGCGTTGTTGAGTGAAGAGCTGACGAAGACGGCGAATACTCAGTATTCGCTGGTGGAGCGGTTTAATCGCTGATTGATGCTGGAAAGACAAAAAACCCGGACGGCGAAAGCTTCCGGGTTTTTTATTGCCAATCTGAAAGTGATGGTATCTGGCAGACCGTTATCGCGAGCAAGCCCGCTCCCACACTTGATCGTTGTCGGACACAAAACGTGTGTCCACTGAAGATTTAATGTAGGAGCGGGCTTGCTCGCGAAGAGGCCCTGACTGCCACCGCAAATCTCACTGAAGAAACGCAGCAACCTTCCCCGCCGCAGCCGCCAAATGCTGCTCATGCGTAAACCCCGAAGCCTTCAACGGCTTCAAATCATGATCCCCCGCCGCCAGCCAAAACACCTCAATGTTCGCTGACAACGTGTAAGCCTCGACCGCCTCACGATTCCCCAGCGCATCCCGCTCGCCCTGAACAATCAACGTCCGCGTCTTCAGCGCAGCCAAATGCTCGACGCGCGGTTTCTCCGGTTTACCCACGGCGTAAAACGGATACCCCAGACACACCAATGCATCCGCCCCCAACTCATCAGCCAGCAAACTCGCCATTCGCCCGCCCATGGACTTGCCGCCAATAGCCAAACGCCCAGTGACATGGCGTCGCACCACGGCGTACACCTCACGCCAGCATTCCAGCAGTTTCGGCGCCGGGTTCGGGGGACGCTTGCCACCATCGACACGCCGTTGCGCCATGTACGGAAACTCGAAGCGCAGCACGTTGACGCCCAGCGCAGCAAGGCGCGCGGCCATGTCGTTCATCCAGTCGCTGTCCATCGGCGCTCCGGCGCCATGGGCAAGGATCAACGTCGCCGATGCCAGCCCTGCAGCGGCATTCCACAACCATCCATGATCCTGCACACACCGCGCCCATTGATCCCCGTCAATACTGGCCTTGTGCTCTTTGTCCATGCTTGCCTCGCTTTTAGTCTGCCTATAACTCCAGGCGAAGGGAGCGCCAGTCTTTCGCGGCTTACTCGCAAAGACGGGCCTTCACTTCGGCTGAACCGTGGATGGGGAACCATGAACACTTCTATCAGTACCGCCTACAACTACAAGGTGGTCCGCCAATTCGCCATTATGACGGTGGTGTGGGGCATCGTCGGCATGGGGCTCGGGGTTTTTCTCGCGGCCCAATTGGTCTGGCCTGAACTCAACTTCGATTTGCCGTGGACCAGTTTCGGCCGGTTGCGCCCACTGCACACCAACGCGGTGATCTTCGCGTTCGGCGGTTGCGCCCTGTTCGCCAGTTCGTTCTATTCGGTGCAACGCACCTGCCAGACACAGCTGTTTGCGCCGAAAATCGCCGCGTTCTGCTTCTGGGGCTGGCAACTGGTGATCCTGTTGGCAGCGATCAGCCTGCCGCTGGGTTACACCAGTTCCAAGGAATACGCCGAACTGGAATGGCCGATCGATATCCTGATCACCATCGTCTGGGTCGCCTACGCCGTGGTGTTCTTCGGCACGATCATGCAACGCAAGACCAAGCACATCTACGTCGGCAACTGGTTCTTCGGTGCGTTCATCATCACCGTGGCAATCCTGCACATCGTCAACAACCTTGAACTGCCGGTGAGTTTCACCAAGTCCTACTCGGTGTACGCCGGTGCGACCGATGCCATGGTTCAGTGGTGGTACGGGCACAACGCCGTAGGCTTTTTCCTCACCGCCGGTTTCCTCGGGATGATGTACTACTTCGTGCCGAAACAGGCCGAGCGCCCGGTGTATTCCTATCGCTTGTCGATCGTGCACTTCTGGGCGCTGATCACCCTGTACATCTGGGCCGGCCCGCACCACTTGCACTACACCGCGCTGCCGGACTGGGCGCAGTCGCTGGGCATGGTGATGTCGCTGATCCTGCTGGCGCCAAGCTGGGGCGGGA